>ENA-OWNQ01000577-OWNQ01000577.1-gut-metagenome-genome-assembly--contig:-NODE-577-length-13008-cov-13.584951_pt1 | contig 13008 bp, 8 predicted proteins | sample MGYA00248252_ERZ651782 | MGnify/ENA primary metagenome ERZ651782 (study PRJEB26908, sample SAMEA4031705) | gut metagenome | biome: gut; feature: normal infant; material: stool | place: China | collected 2015... | reverse complement strand
CAGGAAATGATGGCGCTGTACAAAGCTGAGAAGGTTAACCCGCTGGGCGGCTGCTTCCCGCTGCTGATCCAGATGCCAATCTTCCTGGCGTTGTACTACATGCTGATGGGTTCCGTTGAACTGCGTCAGGCACCGTTTGCACTGTGGATCCACGACCTGTCTGCACAGGACCCGTACTACATCCTGCCGATCCTGATGGGCGTAACGATGTTCTTCATTCAGAAGATGTCGCCGACCACCGTGACCGACCCGATGCAGCAGAAGATCATGACCTTTATGCCGGTCATCTTCACCGTGTTCTTCCTGTGGTTCCCGTCAGGTCTGGTGCTGTACTATATCGTCAGCAACCTGGTAACCATTATTCAGCAGCAGCTGATTTACCGTGGTCTGGAAAAACGTGGCCTGCATAGCCGCGAGAAGAAAAAATCCTGATTCGGTGAGTTTTCGCTAAAATAAGGGCGGTCAGTTGACCGCCTTTTTTCTTTTCGTAGGGCGGATAAGCACCGCGCATCCGCCACACAAAGCAACAGGAACATCATGAGCGATAATGACACTATCGTAGCCCAGGCCACGCCTCCGGGACGTGGCGGCGTTGGCATCCTACGCATCTCCGGCCTCAAAGCCCGTGAAGTTGCCGAAACCGTGCTGGGTAAACTGCCTAAGCCGCGCTACGCCGATTATCTTCCGTTTAAAGACGCCGACGGCAGCGTGCTCGATCAGGGGATTGCGCTATGGTTCCCTGGCCCGAACTCGTTCACCGGCGAAGATGTGCTGGAACTGCAGGGTCATGGCGGTCCGGTGATCCTCGACCTGCTGTTAAAACGCATTCTGACCATTCCCGGCCTGCGGATTGCTCGCCCGGGTGAGTTTTCCGAACGCGCGTTTCTTAACGATAAACTCGACTTAGCCCAGGCTGAGGCGATTGCGGATCTTATCGACGCCAGCTCGGAACAGGCGGCCCGTTCGGCACTTAACTCGCTGCAAGGCGCATTCTCCGCACGGGTCAACCATCTGGTGGAAGCCCTCACCCACTTGCGCATTTACGTCGAAGCGGCAATTGATTTCCCTGATGAAGAGATCGATTTCCTCTCCGACGGCAAAATTGAAGCCCAGCTCAATGACGTTATTGCCGATCTTGATGCAGTGCGTGCTGAAGCACGTCAGGGTAGTTTGTTGCGCGAAGGGATGAAAGTGGTGATTGCCGGACGTCCTAACGCCGGTAAATCGAGCCTGTTAAACGCGCTGGCGGGCCGTGAAGCGGCAATCGTAACCGATATCGCCGGAACCACGCGTGACGTGCTGCGTGAGCATATCCACATTGATGGAATGCCGCTGCATATCATCGATACCGCCGGGCTACGTGAAGCCAGTGACGAAGTGGAACGTATTGGTATCGAGCGCGCGTGGCAAGAAATTGAACAAGCCGACCGCGTGCTGTTTATGGTCGATGGCACCACGACAGACGCCGTTGATCCGGCAGAGATCTGGCCGGAATTTATCGCCCGTCTGCCCGCCAAACTGCCGATCACCGTGGTACGCAATAAAGCCGATATAACCGGCGAAACGCTGGGAATGAGTGAAGTGAACGGCCATGCGTTGATTCGTCTCTCGGCAAGGACTGGCGAAGGCGTGGACGTGCTGCGAAACCATCTCAAACAGAGCATGGGCTTTGACACCAACATGGAAGGCGGCTTCCTGGCGCGTCGTCGTCACCTACAGGCGCTGGAACAAGCGGCGGAGCATCTGCAACAGGGCAAAGCACAACTGTTGGGTGCATGGGCTGGTGAATTGCTGGCGGAAGAGCTGCGCCTGGCGCAGCAGAACTTAAGCGAGATCACCGGGGAGTTTACCTCTGACGACCTGCTGGGGCGGATTTTCTCCAGCTTCTGTATTGGTAAGTAAGTCGTCTAAATTGATATAAAGGGCACTGTTCCGCTCTGGGTAAACTAACTATCAGAACGGAACAGCGCTTGTTTTTTTATGAGCATCCTGCACCAAAACTGCATTTGCTACTGGCTGGAGCGACTTTAAACACCTTGCAGTCCTGTCTTTACAGAGAACGATATTGCTTTAACCTATTAAGCTCCTCTTGCGGAAAGTTAAATTCGTCTACTGCTTTCCAGAATAGTTCTTTAAGTACAGGATTGCCATTTGCCTGACTTATTACAGATTTACCTTCATTATTCTTTTCTTCCAGCTGCATCATCACATCTTTAAGGTAATTTTCATTTTCACCAACCACAATTTTGAATATTTTCAGCCAGAGTCCCATATGTATATCATCCCCGTTATTTACCACATGAGAGAATGGCTTGCCATCAAAGTCACGGGTAAACTGCTCCACAATTTCATCGAAAGTGAACCCGTGTTGCAACGCCAGGCGAATCGCCGCATTCAGATATACGTCAATGACCTGTTTACTCATTTTCTTAAAGCTTGCTATATGCAAAGAGCAGACGGCATTATTTCTGCTCAGCGACAGTAGTTCTCTCACCACATCTTTATCATTTTCATAATGGCTGGCTATCACATCAGCTGTCTCCATCCAGGCGGCAACAATCTCCGTATACCCTTTCACTATCGCAGAATATAAGCCTGATGCCTTCGTCCATTTGTCTGACTCCCCCGCCCATTCTCTTGCTGCCATCAGTTTCAATATATCTTCTTTATTTATTTCATTTTTAAACATCCGGGCTTTTATATTGGCGAGCAATATATTAACAACATTATAATTATTGGTTTTAATAGCGCTATTTAAATCATAAATTGAGTCTATTTCTTTTCCTACACTACGAAGTATTTCATTTTTATTTACTCCAAACTCTTTCTCAAAGTCATCTATCGCCAACAACCACGCTTTGATAATTTCTTTTTGATTATTTTCTAAAGCCGCAGGAATCCAGCTCACACCGTGTTTATCTTGCGCAAGGAGTATATTTTCCAGATCGCCATAGCTAAAATTATACTTTCTGGCCAACTCTTTTAAATTTATTATGTATTCATTAAACTTATCAATGTTATTGTGATACAATAATACATATAAGCCATATGTTCCTGTCATTGATTTCGCAGCAAGAATCTCAAGAGCCTTTGATGCAGTCATTTCTTGGGATTTTTTTAATTTATCGAAAAAAAGAACAATGTTTTCATGTATCCCCATTCTCATTAATAGAAATAATGCTGATGGTGTTAATGGTGGTTGCAACTCATTATTTATACCACTTAATAAATGGGCCTGTTCTCGAGGAAGATAAGGAGTTATTCCTACACACTGGAAGTAAATATCTGTTGTAACCCATTTTTGTGTTTCCTGGTTAATGTTCATAAAGGATTGCAATGTGCCAAAAGAATCGTAGTTGTTTGCTTTATAGCGTACTGCAGTATTGGTTGCATTAGGATCATAAAAGGATACAACATATTCTTTTTCTCCAGCAGGCGTTTTTTTTATCCTCAAGCGGACGGCCATAGCGTGTGTTTGAGATTGAACGATTGCAGCCATATGCGTTAATTTCTCTTTTTCCATTCTTTGAAAGAAGACAGATAATGCCTCTCCAAATTTATCACTGGCAACGACGCATGTACCGGGTGGTGGATTTTTTTGTAGATTGTGAAATTGCTGCTCAAGCTCGAATGGAATATGTTTTTGGATATCTTCCGGAGATGAATAGTAAGCCTTTAATGGAACCTTCCCTGAATGTTCATTCATTGAATCTATACAATATTGCAGAGAAAGATGCCTACACTCAATTTTATTTTCTGGTTTTTCATTAAAAAAAAGCTTACAGTTGTATTTTATAACGTCATATTTATTATTAGCTTTTATCTGCTCTTTTGTAAAAGTCTCATCATCTGCATACGTATGAAGGCAAGTAAAAATATTATCCAGGAATTTTATCCGTGCTGGAGATACGAGAATATGTAATATATTGATTGCATCAGCATCGCTTACGGTTAAAATCATACCAGGTTCTTGCTTAGATCTGGTGACAAGAATTGAATATGCACCATCGCTATAGAAACCCAACTCAACTTCAGAACAATGATTAACAAAATAATTTAACGGACCCTCTTTTTCAAGCGAATAAACTGAAGGATTTTTAAGATACGCCACTATATCATTAACGATTAATTGAGTTTTATTTTTTCCTCCATCCAACTCAGGCATGAAAGAAGGAGATTGTGCACATACACTGCCAACAGTTACGTTATCAACCATTTTCTTTCCCCTCATTCATATGAAAGTTGTAGTAATAATAAGGTTACTATTTAAAAACCAACTATCAAATTTCGCTCATTTATAGAGTTATTTGTCTTTTTACGTCATTACCCCATCAGGTCATCAACCTGGTAATGAAGTGAGTAAACCGCGACGTCAATGAGGGAAACAGCTCCTTGTAATGGAACCCCTATAATCAATGCCATCATCTTCAACAATAATGATAAAAATTAAAAAATTTATCCATTTATGGATTTTTGCTAATATTTTGCATGGGCCAGCCATCACAAACACAGACAATATCTAATTGTGATTCGATTCACATTTAAACAATTTTAGAATAGACAAATTTCTTGAGTATTATACTGTAGCCTCGTGTCTTTCGAGGATAAGTGCATTATGAATATCTTACATATATGTGTGACCTCAAAATGGTTCAATATTAACAACAAGATTGTCGATCATCGCCCTTGATTTGCCCTTCTGTAGCCATCACCAGAGCCAAACCGATTAGATTCAATGTGATCTATTTGTTTGCTATATCTTAATTTTGCCTTTTGCAAAGGCCATCTCTCGTTTATTTACTTGTTTTAGTAAATGATGGTGCTTGCATATATATCTGGCGAATTAATGGATATTGCAGATGTAATATTCACAGGGATCACTGTAATTAAAATAAATGAAGGATTATGTAATGGAAAACTTTAAACATCTCCCTGAACCGTTCCGCATTCGTGTTATTGAGCCAGTAAAACGTACCACTCGTGCTTATCGTGAAGAAGCAATTATTAAATCCGGTATGAACCCGTTCCTGCTGGATAGCGAAGATGTGTTTATCGATTTACTGACCGACAGCGGCACCGGGGCGGTGACGCAGAGCATGCAGGCCGCGATGATGCGCGGCGACGAAGCCTACAGCGGCAGCCGCAGCTACTATGCGTTAGCCGAGTCAGTGAAAAATATCTTTGGTTATCAATACACCATTCCGACTCACCAGGGCCGTGGCGCAGAGCAAATTTATATTCCGGTACTGATTAAAAAACGCGAGCAGGAAAAAGGCCTGGATCGCAGCAAAATGGTGGCATTCTCTAACTATTTCTTTGATACCACGCAGGGCCATAGCCAGATCAACGGCTGTACCGTGCGTAACGTCTATATCAAAGAAGCCTTCGATACGGGCGTGCGTTACGACTTTAAAGGCAACTTTGACCTTGAGGGATTAGAACGCGGCATTGAAGAAGTTGGCCCGAATAACGTGCCGTATATCGTTGCAACCATCACCAGTAACTCTGCAGGTGGTCAGCCGGTTTCACTGGCAAACTTAAAAGCGATGTACAGCATCGCGAAGAAATACGATATTCCGGTGGTAATGGACTCCGCACGCTTTGCTGAAAACGCCTATTTCATCAAGCAGCGTGAAGCAGAATACAAAGACTGGACCATCGAGCAGATCACCCGCGAAACCTACAAATATGCCGATATGCTGGCGATGTCCGCCAAGAAAGATGCGATGGTGCCGATGGGCGGCTTGCTGTGCATGAAAGACGACAGCTTCTTTGATGTGTACACTGAGTGCAGAACCCTTTGCGTGGTACAGGAAGGCTTCCCGACATATGGCGGCCTGGAAGGCGGTGCGATGGAGCGTCTGGCGGTAGGTCTGTATGACGGCATGAATCTGGACTGGCTGGCTTATCGTATCGCGCAGGTACAGTATCTGGTCGATGGTCTGGAAGAGATTGGCGTTGTCTGCCAGCAGGCGGGCGGTCACGCGGCATTCGTTGATGCCGGTAAACTGCTGCCGCATATCCCGGCAGACCAGTTCCCGGCACAGGCGCTGGCGTGCGAGCTGTATAAAGTCGCCGGTATCCGTGCGGTAGAAATTGGTTCTTTCCTGTTAGGCCGCGATCCGAAAACCGGTAAACAACTGCCATGCCCGGCTGAACTGCTGCGTTTAACCATTCCGCGTGCAACATATACTCAAACACATATGGACTTCATTATTGAAGCCTTTAAACATGTGAAAGAGAACGCGGCGAATATTAAAGGGTTAACCTTTACCTACGAACCGAAAGTATTGCGTCACTTCACCGCAAAACTGAAAGAAGTTTAATTAAAACATTCAGAGTGGCTATAAGGATGTTAGCCACTCTCTTACCCTACATCCTCAATAACAAAAATAGCCTTCCTCTAAAGGTGGCATCATGACTGATCAAGCTGAAAAAAAACACTCTGCATTTTGGGGTGTTATGGTTATAGCAGGTACAGTAATTGGTGGAGGTATGTTTGCTTTACCTGTTGATCTTGCCGGTGCCTGGTTTTTCTGGGGTGCCTTTATCCTTATCATTGCCTGGTTTTCAATGCTTCATTCCGGGTTGTTGTTATTAGAAGCAAATTTAAATTATCCCGTCGGCTCCAGTTTTAACACCATCACCAAAGATTTAATCGGTAACACCTGGAACATTATCAGCGGTATTACCGTTGCCTTCGTTCTCTATATCCTCACTTATGCCTATATCTCTGCTAATGGTGCGATCATTAGTGAAACGATATCAATGAATTTGGGTTATCATGCTAATCCACGTATTGTCGGGATCTGCACAGCCATTTTCGTTGCCAGCGTATTGTGGATAAGTTCGTTAGCCGCCAGTCGTATTACCTCGTTGTTCCTCGGGTTGAAGATTATCTCCTTTGTGATCGTGTTTGGTTCTTTCTTCTTCCAGGTCGATTATTCCATTCTGCGCGATGCCACCAGCACCACTGCGGGAACATCTTATTTCCCGTATATCTTTATGGCTTTGCCGGTGTGTCTGGCGTCATTTGGTTTCCACGGCAATATTCCCAGCCTGATTATTTGCTATGGCAAACGCAAAGATAAGCTAATCAAAAGCGTGGTCTTCGGTTCGCTGCTGGCGCTGGTGATTTATCTCTTCTGGCTCTATTGCACGATGGGGAATATCCCGCGAGAAAGCTTTAAGTCGATAATCTCCTCAGGCGGCAACGTTGATTCGCTGGTCAAATCGTTCCTCGGCACCAAACAGCACGGCATTATCGAGTTTTGCCTGCTGGTGTTCTCCAACTTAGCTGTTGCCAGTTCGTTCTTTGGTGTCACGCTGGGGTTGTTCGATTATCTGGCGGATCTGTTTAAGATTGATAACTCCCACGGCGGGCGTTTCAAAACCGTGCTGTTAACCTTCCTGCCACCTGCGTTGTTGTATCTGATCTTCCCGAACGGCTTCATTTACGGGATCGGCGGTGCCGGACTGTGTGCCACCATCTGGGCGGTCATTATCCCCGCGGTGCTGGCAATCAAAGCTCGCAAGAAGTTTCCCAATCAGATGTTCACGGTCTGGGGCGGCAATCTTATTCCGGCGATTGTCATTCTCTTTGGTATAACCGTAATTTTATGCTGGTTCGGTAACGTCTTTAACGTGTTACCTAAATTTGGCTGATCCCTTCAAGAAGCCAGCCATTTCGCTGGCTTCTTGCCTGTCAGGAAATCACTTATGTCCAAATGGCAACTCGCCTGATTCTCCTTCACCACGTATGCTTTGCGTCACCTTACTATCAGGACGCTTTAGCCCATGTCCCGCTTTTTGATTTGTAGTTTTGCCCTGGTTTTACTTTATCCCGCCGGGATTGATATGTACCTCGTTGGTTTACCGCGCATCGCCGCCGATCTCAATGCCAGCGAAGCGCAGTTGCATATTGCGTTCTCCGTTTATCTGGCGGGCATGGCAGCTGCGATGTTATTTGCCGGTAAAGTGGCCGATCGTTCAGGGAGAAAGCCTGTCGCCATACCCGGCGCGGCGCTATTTATTATCGCCTCGGTGTTCTGTTCACTGGCTGAAACCAGCACGTTATTTCTTGCAGGGCGCTTTCTACAGGGGCTGGGCGCGGGCTGTTGTTACGTGGTGGCGTTCGCCATTTTACGCGACACACTGGATGATCGACGTCGGGCTAAAGTGCTGTCGTTACTCAACGGCATTACCTGCATCATTCCGGTGTTAGCGCCAGTGCTCGGACACCTGATTATGCTTAAATTCCCGTGGCAGAGTCTGTTCTGGACGATGGCAACGATGGGCATCGCGGTACTGATGTTGTCTTTGTTTATTTTAAAAGAAACGCGCCCTGCGGCCCCCACAACTTCGGACAAACCACGAGAAAATAGCGAGTCGCTGCTTAACCGGTTTTTCCTCAGCCGTGTTGTTATCACCACCCTCAGCGTTTCGGTGATCCTCACCTTCGTTAATACATCGCCGGTATTGCTGATGGAAATCATGGGTTTTGAGCGCGGAGAATACGCCACCATTATGGCGTTGACCGCTGGCGTCAGCATGACCGTTTCATTCTCCACGCCATTTGCGCTGGGAATTTTTAAGCCACGTACGTTGATGATCACCTCGCAGGTATTATTCCTGGCGGCGGGCATCCCCCTTGCCGTTTCACCTTCCCATGCGGTTTCTCTGTTTGGTATCACGCTGATTTGCGCCGGTTTCTCGGTAGGTTTTGGCGTAGCGATGAGTCAGGCGTTAGGGCCGTTTTCATTACGCGCGGGCGTAGCCAGCTCGACCTTAGGTATTGCGCAGGTTTGCGGTTCGTCACTGTGGATTTGGCTGGCAGCGGTGGTTGGTATTGGCGCATGGAATATGCTGATCGGGATTCTGATTGCCTGTAGCATAGTGAGCCTGTTGCTGATTATGTTCGTCGCGCCTGGACGCCCGGTTGCCGCTCATGAAGAAATCCATCACCACGCTTGATCTCAATCTGCTGCTCTGTCTGCAACTGCTGATGCAGGAGCGCAGCGTAACCAAAGCGGCGAAGCGGATGAACGTGACCCCTTCGGCGGTGAGTAAGTCGCTGGCAAAGTTAAGAGCGTGGTTTGACGACCCGCTCTTTGTGAACTCACCGCTGGGGCTGTCGCCCACACCGCTAATGGTCAGCATGGAGCAAAATCTGGCGGAATGGATGCAAATGAGCAACCTGCTGCTGGATAAACCGCACCACCAGACACCGCGCGGCCTGAAGTTTGAGCTGGCGGCGGAATCGCCGCTGATGATGATCATGCTTAATGCGCTGTCGAAACGGATCTACCAACGTTACCCGCAGGCGACCATCAAATTACGTAACTGGGATTACGATTCCTTAGATGCCATTACTCGTGGTGAAGTGGATATTGGTTTTTCCGGTCGCGAAAGTCATCCCCGTTCGCGGGAGCTGTTAAGCTCGCTACCGTTAGCCATTGATTATGAAGTGCTGTTTAGTGATGTGCCCTGCGTCTGGTTACGCAAAGATCATCCGGCACTGCATGAAGCATGGAATCTGGACACCTTTTTACGTTATCCGCATATCAGCATTTGCTGGGAACAGAGCGATACCTGGGCGCTGGACAATGTGTTACAGGAGCTGGGGCGCGAACGCACGATTGCTATGAGCCTGCCGGAATTCGAGCAGTCGCTGTTTATGGCAGCACAGCCCGACAATCTGCTACTGGCGACCGCGCCGCGCTACTGTCAGTACTACAATCAACTCCACCAACTGCCGTTGGTTGCTCTTCCTCTCCCGTTTGACGAAAGCCAGCAAAAAAAGCTGGAAGTCCCTTTTACCCTGCTGTGGCATAAACGGAACAGCCATAATCCGAAGATCGTCTGGTTACGGGAAACCATTAAAAATCTTTACGCGTCGATGGCATAACCGAATCGTATGAAACGCGACCCTATTTCACAATAAAATGTAAAAAAGTTGTAATAAACTTATCTGAATCGAACTTTTAGCCGCTTTAGTCTGTCCATCATTCCAGTAAATGATTACTCTTGTATTCATAATGGACCATTAAGCATGGAGCGAAAAATGGCGACTCACTTTGCCCGAGGGATTTTAACGGAAGGACATCTGATTTCTGTTCGTCTCCCCTCCCAGTGTCATCAAGAAGCCCGAAACATTCCCCCTCATCGTCAAAGCCGTTTTCTGGCGTCCAGAGGTTTACTCGCAGAACTGATGTTCATGCTGTATGGCATTGGCGAATTGCCGGAAATCGTCACCCTGCCGAAAGGTAAACCGGTTTTCAGCGATAAAAATTTGCCTTCGTTTTCTATTTCCTATGCCGGGAATATGGTTGGCATGGCGTTAACAACCGAAGGTGAATGTGGTCTCGATATGGAACTACAGCGTGCGACGCGCGGGTTTCATAGCCCACACGCGCCCGATAACCACACCTTTTCCAGCAATGAATCGCTATGGATCAGTAAACAAAACGATCCTAACGAAGCGCGGGCGCAGCTCATCACGCTGCGCCGAAGCGTGCTAAAACTAACCGGTGATGTTTTGAATGACGATCCGCGCGATCTGCAGCTGCTGCCCATTGCCGGACGCCTGAAATGTGCTCATGTAAATCATGTAGAAGCGTTATGCGACGCGGAGGACGTGCTGGTGTGGTCCGTGGCGGTCACGCCCACGATTGAAAAGCTCAGTGTCTGGGAGTTAGATGGCAAACACGGCTGGAAAAGCCTGCCCGATATTCACAGCCGCGCCAACAATCCTACCAGCCGGATGATGCGTTTTGCCCAGCTCTCTACCGTGAAGGCTTTTTCGCCAAATTGATAGACAACCACAGGAGTCATCATGTCTGAAAAATTGCAGGTGGTTACGTTACTGGGGAGCCTGCGCAAAGGCTCATTTAATGGCATGGTTGCACGTACCCTGCCGAAAATTGCTCCGGCGAGCATGGAAGTCAATGCGTTACCTTCCATTGCCGACATTCCCTTGTATGACGCTGACGTACAGCAGGAAGACGGTTTTCCAGCAACGGTTGAAGCTCTGGCGGAACAGATCCGTCAGGCTGACGGTGTGGTGATCGTCACGCCGGAATATAACTACTCGGTACCAGGTGGGCTGAAAAATGCCATCGACTGGCTTTCCCGCCTGCCAGATCAACCGCTGGCCGGTAAACCGGTGTTGATTCAGACCAGCTCAATGGGCGTGATTGGCGGCGCGCGCTGTCAGTATCACCTGCGCCAGATTCTGGTTTTCCTCGATGCAATGGTGATGAACAAGCCGGAATTTATGGGCGGCGTGATTCAGAACAAAGTTGATCCGCAAACCGGAGAAGTGATTGATCAGGGTACGCTGGACCACCTGACCGGGCAATTAACCGCATTTGGTGAGTTTATTCAGCGAGTTAAGATCTAAATAAAAAACCCGCCAGCAATCATGCATGGCGGGTTTTTAACGCGCTATCGATTTTAGTGAGCGTCGATAAACACAATCTTCAGGATAAACAGCAGCGCAACGATGATTACGCAAGGGCTAAGGTCACGCAGACGCCCGGTACCGATTTTCATCACGCAATAGGAGATAAAGCCTAACGCAATACCTTCGGTAATCGAGAAGCTGAACGGCATCATCACAGCGGTAATAAACGCCGGAACACATTCAGTAAGATCCTGCCAGTTCACGCGAGCAAGACTTGAGGTCATCAACACGCCAACGTAAATCAGCGCGCCAGCTGCGGCATATCCCGGCACCATTCCCGCCAGCGGCGACAGGAAGATAACCAGCAGGAACAGCAGACCGACAACCACTGCCGTCAGACCGGTACGACCGCCAACGGAAACGCCGGAAGAGGACTCAATATACGCCGTAACAGAAGAAGTCCCGATAAACGAACCGGTCACCGAAGAGATACTGTCGACATACAGCGCCTGCTTCATGCGCGGGAATTTACCTTTCTCATCCGCCAGACCTGCTTTATCGGTCACGCCAATCAGCGTACCGGAGGAGTCAAACAGGTTGACCAGCATGAAAGAGAAAATCACCCCTGCCAGCCCGAGGTTAAACGACCCGGCTAAATCTACATGACCCACGACAGTCATTACGCTCGGCGGCGCAGAAACGATGCCATTGTAGTGGACATCACCCAACATCCAGCCCAGCAGCGTCGTCACCACGATGGAAACCAGCACCGCCGCGTGAATGTTGCGCGAGGCCAGAATGGCGATGATGAAGAAGCCGAGGATCCCCAGCAGCACGCTGTGAGAAGTCAGATTACCGATGCTCACCAGCGTTTCCGGGTTAGCGACAATCACACCTGCGTTTTTCAGCCCCATCATGCCAATAAACAGACCGATACCACTGGTGATGCCCACACGTAGACTTACCGGAATGTTGGCTATCATCCAGTAGCGAACGCGGAATATCGTCAGTAACAGCAGACCAATCGCACCCCAGAAGATTGCGCCCATCCCGACTTGCCACGGCAAGCCCATCGCCTGTACAACCACAAAAGCGAAGAACGCATTCAGGCCCATAGCAGGTGCCAGCGCAACTGGCAGATTAGCAAACAGTCCCATCATAATACTGCCGAATGCAGCAATCAGACAGGTAGTAACGAAGACGGCGCTGGTATCCATGCCAGCAACGCCAAGAATTTGCGGGTTAACAAAAACGATGTAAACCATCGTCAGGAAGGTGGTAAAACCGGCGATCACTTCGGTCCGTGCCGTCGTGCCATGTTCGCGCAGTTTAAACACGCGTTCCAGCATCCCCTGGCCAGAAGCCTGGGTTGTGTGTTGTTGACTCATTATCTATTTCCGAACAAGGAGGGAAAATCCGTCGCTATCGTATACCAAAATGAGACAATATGGACGGCTGAAGATAACTTTTTTTCATTGTATTTGCTTATACGGCAACGATTGCGTCATGCGATTTGGCATGACGAAAACGTTAAACTAACGATAAAGGAAAGACATGTCCCAGATAGAAGCGGTATTTTTCGACTGCGACGGTACGCTGGTCGA
>ENA-OWNQ01000575-OWNQ01000575.1-gut-metagenome-genome-assembly--contig:-NODE-575-length-13035-cov-4.816021_pt1 | contig 13035 bp, 15 predicted proteins | sample MGYA00248252_ERZ651782 | MGnify/ENA primary metagenome ERZ651782 (study PRJEB26908, sample SAMEA4031705) | gut metagenome | biome: gut; feature: normal infant; material: stool | place: China | collected 2015... | reverse complement strand
CATTGTCCTCTTAGTTAAATGGATATAACGAGCCCCTCCTAAGGGCTAATTGCAGGTTCGATTCCTGCAGGGGACACTTTAAAGACCTTTCTCTACATTTCACTTCATTACATAACCACTTAAAAAAACAGTAAGTTATCACCGAATCGGCCTGATTTTCATTTCAGTTAATTTCATGACATTACAACCTCGTGATGGTATAAGTGATGGTATTCCCCAGTTCGATATGCAGATACCATCAATTTACCAAAATGAGTACAGATATGGCCATTAATGTGCTTTCCCCCAAACAGATAGAAAACGCCAAGCCGAAGACCAATGATTACAAACTTACCGATGGAGGGAGTTTGTATCTACTGGTACGAAAGACTGGTGGAAAATACTGGCGTATGAATTATCGTTTTGATGGAAAACAAGTGACATTGGCATTAGGGGTCTACCCAGATGTCTCACTTGCAACAGCGCGGAAACGGCGTGATGAAGCCAGGCAACTACTAGCCGATGGTCGTGATCCTCGCGAAGCAAAGAAACCCAAAAAGGAAGACCCAATTTCCCCCACGTTCGAGAGTGTTGCCAGAGAGTGGCATAGTGGAACGATGGGGCATCCTGAGTGGAAAGAGATCACCCGTAAAAAAATTCTCCGAGAAATGGAAAACCACCTCTTTCCTGCCATCGGTTCAAAGCCTATCGATACGCTCAAAACCCGTGACTTGATGCCGATGCTGGTTGAGATGACTGAGAAAGGAATTGGTGCCACAACGAGCCGTGTAAAAACCACTATGACGAGCATCTTCCGTTATGCCGTGCAACGTGGAATTGTCGATTACAACCCTGCCCACGATCTAAAAGGTGCAATTACGGCCCCCAAAGTACGACATCGCCCCGCACTACCTCTCGAACGTTTACCTGAACTGTTAGCGAAAACGAGAAGTTACACGGGAAGACCATTGACTCGCCTAGCAGTTCTCTTTTCCCTGCACACTTTTGTGCGATCCAGCGAACTACGACATGCCAGATGGGAGGAGATCGACATTGAAAATGGGCTATGGACGATACCAGGACAACGTGAAGAGATCGCAGGGGTTAAATTCTCAGATCGGGGTGCAAAGATGGGGGCTGCTCATTATGTCCCGCTATCTAGTCAGGCTATCGGGGTACTGGAGGATATAAGGAAAATCAGTGGTGAATATCTGCTGGTTTTTCCCGGTGACAGCAACCCATATAAACCGATGAGCGAAAACACAGTTAATAAAGCACTGCGAACGATGGGTTACGACACTCAAACTGATGTTTGCTTGCATGGGTTCAGGGCGATGGCCTGCTCTGCACTGACCGAATCAGGACTCTGGTCACGCGATGCAGTTGAACGGCAGATGAGTCACCAAGAAAGAAACGAAGTGCGGGCAGCATATGTGCATCTTGCGCAGCACATGCAGGAACGCCGCAGAATGATGCAATGGTGGTCTAATTATCTGGAACTAAATAAGGACGAATTCCATGCTCCTTATGACTTATCAGGTATTAACATTATCAATTAAATACTCTTATAATTTAAAACAGAGGTCATAATGCAGCATTCAACAGAGAATGAAACTATATTCTTAGGAAATCTATGGATTGACAAAAAAATACCACCATTAGAATATTGTTCATTTGAACGCGCTTCAAGACTATTAGAATGCGAGATTGATGATTTATTACATCTATACGAAATAGGCGCTTTTAATATCGCATTCAAGGCGGATGGACTTGCAGTTAGATTTAATGTTAATTTCCTCAATAAAAATCAGAAAATGGAAATTGACTTAATTCATCCCGTATTAACTAATCAATCACTAGAGATGGAATTTTCAACAATATGGTATGACCTTAAAGATGATTCCTTTGAACATTTTGAAAATGGGCTTCAAATTATAGGATTTGCCTGTGGTATTTGGTACGCCGATGATATGATAAGTGACATAAAAAATGGATTAGCTATAGATCCAGATTATGAATTCAGGCTTAAACCGGTAAAAATACGAGATAATGTTTTGATGGCAACGGCCTCATATGAAGGAAATAAGGTAATTGAGATTCCATTTGAAGATCTTCTTATCATGCGAAGAGATTTAGAGTTAATATGGAAATCAGTAAAAACTGGAATTCCTATGCCAAGTTTACTTACGAAAAGAATTTCATCTGAACCTAAAATCCCCAAGCGATTAAATAACACTGCTGAGCATCATGCAAAAAATAGGGAGGGGTTATTAAATGCAGCCATATATATATTAGCAAAATACCCAAGCGAATGTCGTGGTGAAAGAAAAGAGATAAGTCCTGAAAAGTGGACTAACGCCATAATTAAACATTTAGGAGAGCTACCTCCAATATTTATCACTAATGAACAAGAAATCTTAAGAAAATTACGATTAGCGGTTAATCATGCGGGATTAAAACAAAAGGGGTAGACTGAAACAATCTACAGGTAGAGTTGATTACACTACCTTCACAGCATTTTGATATCCCCATAGTATCTGCCGTGTTCATTACATAATACGGCAGGTAATTTCATGACATTAAAAACTTATCCTATCACTGGACATGCCCGCCCACGAGCTACTGCTGACTTTTTGCAAATAAGTACGGTTACTCTCTGGCGCTGGGAAAAGAACAATCCTGAATTTCCCAAATCTATACGCATTTCAAAACGGGTATCTGTTTACGATGCACAAGAAATTAGGCAGTGGGTTAAAGCTCAATCAGCAGGATTGGAGGAAGTAGTGTAATGACAATATTAACAAAGCTGGGGAGAAAAAAGCCTCCCCAACGTATTAATCAATTCTTTGGTTCTAAACCTCGGCTTTGTAACTCTTTGCGTAGAATGCGCTTGATCCAAGCCGCTAGCGATTCATCGCCATCCTGCTGTTGTGCTTGTTCCATCAGTTCACGCAGTTCAGGGTCAAGTCGGAACTGGAATGGCGGATTCCCACGTCTTTCATTTTTGTGTGTTGACACGTCAATTACACCCATTGTAATGTATTTATGTGTAATGACACATTACACACAGAAAAACAAAATAGCAACGCCCCGGAGTGTTTGCAGCAGCACCGAGGCGTCTGACCAGCACGTTATATGAGGTAACGAAGATGGCTAAACAGAAGTGTACCTGGTTATTTGCGGCGATCAACCGCAGTCAACGCAATGCCCGTCCTGTGATGTTAAGGATCACCGCAGATAACGAACGATCAGCGCGGCGCAGACTTGCCCCGGACTATGTACTGAGCTTTGCCGGGCGCATTCCCTGCGGAGGTGAACATGCGTAATTATCCGCACCCCGGCGAACGCTGGCAGCATGAACGTGGCTGGACGGTCACGATTATCCGATTAATAGAAGCCTCGCCCTCTGTGGCGCTGGTTAATCCTGAATTCAGCTGTGAAGTGCTGATACGTCATGACAGCGACAACAAGCTTTCTTCCTGCCCTCTGGCATGGTTTGAACAGCGGTATACGCGCCTGTTTGATGTACCGCTCTTGAAGCCTGCACCAGCTCCTGCTGGCGGTAGTGGTTCCGGCCCGCTGACACTGCATCCGTCTGTGCTATTTATCCGCTGGCGGGAGCGTAGCATACGGCGTTCTGCTGAGCCTGACGACGGTCACTATTCAAAGTTTCTCTGACAAAATACCGCTGAAAACGGAGTAATCCACGATGAATATTTCAAACGGGCACAACGGTGCTCAGGGCCACACTTTGCCTGAAAAACACAATACCGGTGCTTTTGCCTATGGGTTGTCAGAGGACAGTTTCGGAAAGCTGACCCGCGCAAGAAATGCCTGCGACATGCTCCAGCTTCTCTTTTCTGAATACCCGTCTCAGGCCGGAGCACTGGACGCAGGCTGTGCGCCTGGTGTCGCCGCGCTGATGGAGTACCTGCTGGCAGATTTGACGGATATTGCACACAGCTGCGCACTGATTGAAGGAGGTGCCAGATGAACCAGCCGCAGGTTTCCATTTTCCCGGTAGAAATGACCACCGCGCTTTACCGGCGGGCTATTGCTTCAGCATGGCGGCAGAAAATGCTGAACGAAACTGGCAGTGATCAGTATGGTCCGCACAGCCTGACGGTGGAGCGTATTGAAATGGCCATTGCGCTGCATATCGAGTGCGTACTGATTAACGAGTACGGCGAAGTGCAGGGCGCCGCTGCCGCGCTGGCACTGCTGACTGACATGCTGGAGCCGTCACTGCTGACCGCGCCGCCGGTACTGACCGCGCGCGGCTGTGAAGTGATGGCGGAGATGTACCGCACGCTTCCGGCGGCATTTGATGACTTCTGCAGTACCGGTGTGACGTTGTATGAGGGGGAAGTATGACAATACAGACGGTTACGCAGGTTTCAGCCGCCGCACGGGGGAAATGGCCCGTTATTCTGCAGATGCTGCGTATTGATGTACCTGAAAACGGCAGGCACGGTCCCTGCCCGAAATGTGGGGGCAAGGATCGTTTTCGCCTTGATGACCTTGACGGGCGCGGGACGTGGATCTGCAGCCAGTGTGGCAATGGTGACGGTCTGGATCTGGTTAAGCTCGTAACCGGTTACAACGTCAGAAAGGCTGCGCAGGAGGTGGCGCAGGTGCTTAATGTGCCGGATATGCAGGAACTGCCTGTTAAGCCTGCCAGACAAAAAGCCCCTAAACGCGACATGGGTCTTACCGTGGCGGCGCTGATGAAAGAGAGCCACACGGGAGAAAGCGCCTATCTGACAGGAAAAGGGTTCGCCGGATACCCGGCCTCTCTGACCGGAAGCGTACAGCATATCAGCGGTAAGGATTTTCCTGCCGGTTCCCTGCTGTTACCACTCACGACCAACACCGGAGCCGTGACCGGTGCACAGCTTATCGCCCCGACGGGTGAAAAAAGCATACTGCCCGGCAGCACGATGAAAGGCGCGTTTGTGTCGCTCAGCCCGTTACCGTCTGAACCACCGATACAGGTGGTGATTACCGAAGGTTACGCTACGGCGCTGACGGTAAGCCAGCTCACTGCCGGATGCGTAGTGGCTGCCATATCTGCGGGCAACCTGCCCAATGTGGCGCAGTCGCTGCGGGCACGCTGGCCTGAGGTAAAAATTATCATCGCCGGTGATAACGATTTTCAGGACGGGGGTGAGAATCCCGGCAGAGCCTTTGCTGAACGGGCGGCAAAAGCTGTTGGCGGCTGGATGACGCTGCCACCAGGAGAGATTAAGGCTGACTGGAATGACTTTCATCGGGAGCACGGTATTACCCGTGCCCGTGAAGCCTTTCGCAACGGTCTGGTACTCTGCGGGGAAAGCCGCACGCAACTGCCGCACGGGTTCCGTCTTACCCAGGAATATCTCTGGTATGAAAAGCAGGTACAGCGCAACGGTGAGACGGAGATCCAGAACGTCAAAATATGCAGCCCGCTGCGCGTGACGGCAATCACCTGCGATGCCGATGGCGGTAACTTCGGACGACTGCTGGAATGGGAAGATACGTGGGGTGAGTGTCGCCGCTGGGCGATGCCGATGGAAATGCTGAGCGGCAGTGGTGAGGAACTGCGCCGGGTACTGCTGGTTAACGGGCTGTCTTATATCAGCACCACCGGTGAGGCACGCGCACGCCTGATGGAATATATCTCACTGTGTAAACCGGAACGCCGCGTGACCTGCGTCAGTCGTACTGGCTGGCATGGTCAGGTTTACGTCCTGCAGGATGAGGTCAGCGGTGAAGGTGCAGAGGGTGTCATTCTCCAGACCACTTCCGTGCAGGGGCGTGATTTCCGCGTGTCGGGCACAACAGAGGAATGGCGGGAGCATGTATCCCGCTACTGTACCGGCAACTCCCGCGTGGCATTTGCTGTCAGCCTGGCCTTTGCTGCACCACTGTTACGGCTGGTTGGTATGGACGGCGGCGGCTACCACCTCAAAGGGGAATCGACAGACGGTAAGACCACCACCATGAAAGCAGCAACCTCCGTCTGCGGCGGGCCTGACTACTGGCAGACATGGCGGGCCACCGGCAACGCACTGGAGGGATGCGCCAGCCGCCGCAACGATGCCGCCATGATGCTTGATGAGATCCGGGAAGTTGACGGACGCGAGGCAGGCAATATCGCCTACATGCTGGCAAACGGTCAGGGCAAGGGCCGTGCCGGTACGGACGGTGAGCTGCGTACCCGTAAGCAGTGGCGCCTGTTGTTCTTTTCAACTGGCGAATTGTCTCTGACCGAACATGCGGCAAAGGCCGGTGAGCGTACTTTTGCCGGGATGGAAGTCAGGATGATCCAGATCCCCAGCGATTCCGGGAAGTTTGGCGTTTTTGAGGAGCTGCACGGCTTCGACAGCGGCAAGGCTCTGGCAGAGCATCTTGAATGGGCCACGTCCTGCTACTACGGTTCGCCGTTCCGGGAGTGGCTGAAAGCACTGACCGCTGATCTTAACGGACTAACGGCACAGGCAAAATCGCTGATGAAGGAATATGCTGCCGCCCTGACTCCGAAAGATGCAGGCAATCAGGTGGGCCGGGCTGTGAACCGCTTTGCACTGGTGGCGATGGCAGGTGAACTGGCAACCCGTCTGGGTATCACCGGCTGGCCTGAGGGTGAAGCACTGCGGGCAACCCGCGTCTGCCTGAACGCATGGCTGAAAGATCGCGGGCACACCGCCAATCAGGAAGATATCGCCGCACTGGAGCAGGTTCGCAGTTTCTTTACCGCGAATCAGTACAGCCGCTTTGCAGACTGGTATGACGAGCGCAACCGCCCCGGCAATATGGTGGGCTGGCGAAGGGTGGAGAAAGGCAGTACCGCGCAGGGCACGGAAGCTGTCACTACGTTCTATGTCATGCCGTCCGGCTGGAAAGAAATCTGCAGGGGATTTGACCCGCGCAAGGTGGCGCGTCTGTGCGCAGATCGTGGATACCTGCTGCCCTCCACTGATGGCAAACTCCAGACAACCATTCGCCCGCCAGAGATGAATCCCCGCAGGCTCTATGTCTTCAACAGCGAGGTGCCGGGTTAAGGCTTTGCGTGAGTCTTATTTATTAAGGGTAACAGGTGAAACAGGTGGAACAACCGTATTTTACAGGGCTGAACCTGTTCCACCTTCTGAAATAGTGAGGTGGAACAGATGTAACGCCAGCCAATCCGCTGTTTCACCTTGTTACCCGCGATGTTCCACCGGTGCAGTGTATATAAATGCCTTATAAAACAAAGCTGTAACACATGTTTCACCTGTTCCACCGCATCAGGGACATAAAGCAGACTGAAACAGAGGGCATTTTTATCTGGCTGGCTTTCATAGCCACGTCTGAATAACCGCAAGCGCCCGTTGTGCCAGCCACCACACACTGAGCACCGATAGTGTGCTTGTGTCAGCCACGACACAATTGACGTAACGAACCAACCCGACAGGAGAAGTCATGAACAATACCGCAGTAAATAACAACCTTTCCACTTTTCCGGCTGTAACGCAGCGGGCACTGGAAACCATGAACACAGCCAGAAACGCATGGCTTGAAGCACGTCGTCAGCAGAAAGCGGCAGCGGATAATATTGCGACAATCCGCCAGCGTCGCGCTGAAATGGAAGCCACGACGAACACACTGAATGAGGAGTGGCGCACGCTGTTTCGTGAAAGTCAGGGCGTGGTCTCAAAGGAAATGAAAAAACTGCGCACGGAAATTGCGCTGGGACGAGAAACGCTTGAGGATTTTGATGAGCTGCTGGCGGCTCAGGAAAGCGAAAATGCACTTTTGCCGCAGAAAGCTGCAGAATTAGCCGGAAAGTATATCCACGCGCATAACATTCTTGTGGATATTCGCGCAAAACAAATCTGGGAGGATTTTATGCAGTCGCATGGAAAAGCGCTTATTCAGACGCTGAGCCTGCTTAAATCCACAATGGGCCGGGAAGCCAGTGCCGTTGTGGGTGTGGTGAATTCAGTTAATGACCCGGACACAGTGCTGAAAGACTTTATTCATAAACATATCACCAGACCGGCTCTGGCTAACGATGCGATGCCTGAGCAGGACCCGGTGTTTAAACTGGCGGGAGTTGCCCCGGATTATGCGGCGCGTCTGGATTTCAGTAATCAACTCTCTCCGGCAGCTATGCATAAAATTAAGGTTCGTCAGGAACTCGCTGAGAAGGAGAAAGCAGTATGACGGCCCGAGGCACGCCTGACCAGGCACTTACCAGTTTTCGGAATGCCCGTATTCTGTGGGCCGGACATAGTGAGAGCCGAAAAGCCGTTGAACAACAGATAACATCTCTCCTCGCTGCCACAGAAAAACCAGCAGATTATGCCCGACAGCTCGAATTACTGCGGGAACGTCTGGATGTGCTGAAATGGCAAATTAACTGTGCTGCGCGCGAATGCATTTACGCGCAGCATTTACTGATGGAGGCCTGCACAGAAGCCGCTCTCAGCAATTTTATGCAGGCGAATGGGGCAGCCCTGACATCTGCACTGGCTCCGTTCCTGAAGGGGCGCGGAGGGGTTGACGTTGCGTCCCGTATATTACGCAGTGCTCTGGTTCGCCAGCTGGCAATAACACCGCCTGAAATTGCCGGGGATTATCGTGAGATCCTGGATGAATCCGGTTTGATACCTGACCCCGGGATGATTCGTGATTGCCAGGACTCTTACACCCCGGCACAACATCTGCATTTTCAGCAACGCCTGAATGACATTAACGATATACAGGAGTGATTTTAATGGCACTTAAATGTCCGGAATGCGGTACAGTTGCACACGCCAGAACAGCAGCCTATGAAGCTCCGTCAGTTAAACGCTCGTGGTATCAGTGCCAGAATCTGGAATGTTCCTGCACATTTACGGCACTGGAGAGTGTGGATAAGATAATCATGAAACCCCGGCGCAATGAACAGGAACCAGACAAATCACACCCCCCGGTAAAACAACAGCAAACGCTCAATCGCTATGGCTCCGCGTCAAAACTGTCAAGCCGTCAGCAGATTCCTGTCTGATTAGAAAAAACGCCCACGTAATCCCGGTCGAGTACCGGGATTTTTAACACCTTTTCCCTGGCTGGCCTGAGAGCGCATGAGTGCATGTCTATAGCGCATGAAAACGCATGAACCTTATGCACCATTTTTGACGAGAAAGCCCTTGTGTGGTGGCTTCTGAGACGATTTATGAGGTGCATGAAAACCAGTCTGTTAAGCGAAGCGGGCAGGCGTGCGGGGCTGTTCGCATCAACATAAAAATAACGGGCTGATATAGTTATAAAATCAAATGAACTCTTTTAGTACGACATGGGTATGTGCGCCAGTAGCAACGTCAGCCCCCAAGCTTTCTATTGTTCTTTTCTGTTGTACCATCAATACGTACCGATTAGCTCCTAAGCATCAATATCAGTTTGAACGTATTGCTTTGAACTAATTTTTAGATGATTTTTTTCATTAAAAAATTATAATGTTGTAGATAAAAAGAGAATCTTATAGAGGCGTTATGTCAAATAAAGTTGATGTTTTTTTGAGCCGAGTTAGCCATGTATCACAGTTTGTATTGGTGGCATTTGCTATTTTTGGATATTTTTATACAGTAAGACCAATTTACCAAAAGGAACTTTTATCAGAAGAAATTGCAAAAAAAGAAGTTGAATTAAATAAATTAAAAACTGCAATGGAAAACTCCCAAAAATTTATAGAGAATAATAAAATCTTACGAAAAGAATTGGAGGGAAGCATTGCCAAACTTGATTTACAATACAAAGAATCAGAAGAAAAATTAAATTCAATAAATTCTGAACTAAGAAAAACTTTAAATGAACTAAATAAACAAAAGACCATTGCCAAAAGAGCGGTCAATGCAAACAACAAGAATCTTGAATCTGTTTTCTGGGAGAATTTTTCGGGGCTAGTTGGAGTAGTTTATATTTCTAAGAGCACAGATTTTGTGAACAATACACTGGGTGACGCCAAAACAGCCTATAATACTCCTAGTAATTTATATATATCTCCTTATGATGCAATTAATGAAGCATTAAAAAATGGCAATCATAACTTTATCTCAAGTTCAGAAAATGTCCCTGAAAATATCCGCAACAAAATTCTAGCAAAGATCCGTCGCGCTATTGAAAAAAATAAGATTTCATTAACAAAAAAACCTATCGGTTTTGATGAAAAAATTAATAGTCTGATAAAAACTATAGAGTCAACTAAGTTACGCAAAAATGAAAACGAAATAATGAAAAATGACACTGCAGAAAGAGAACTATCATCTTATATTTTCCTGATAAATGGTCAATCAAGAATCCGCGCCATGGATTTCTTAAAAGACATTCAACATTTAGACTAATATTGGATATCTTATAATGAATACTAATACTAAATTTGATTTATGGTTGATTAGAGTAAGTTACATTGCCCAAGTTGGATTGTTTTTTTTGACAACCTTTACAATATTTTACACAGTAATTCCGATATACCAAAATGCAAATCTGCAGGAATCAATAGCAAAAAAAGAAATCGAATATAAACAATTACAAGACAAAGAAAAAACTCTATATTTAAAGTTAAGAAAGGAATATTCAAGAAAATATGTTGTTGATGCAATCTCCCAATGTTCTCCAACAGAAATACTTATGCGTCAACCATCTGAAGATGACAGTAAAAAATCACATGATGTAAGAATGAAGGAATTAAAAACATTTTTAAACAAAGATATAACCAGTTGCTTTGAAAAAACTTTTTATAGCAACCCTTACATTAAGGAATTAAGAGACACTGATCAACAAAATATTCTTCTTAAAATTAAAAATTTATCCCCCTCTATAACTAAACTACATGAAAAATATAAAGCAGAATTTGATGACGATAGCAAGTTATTGAATACTGGAAAAGAAAAATCGACAAGATTAAAAGAGGTGGAAGATTATTTAATAGGAATAGGAGGTTACACAGAAAACAGCAAAAAGGATTTTGAAAACTCATACATAGAATCTGGAGCATATGACTTGGTTGTAAGGTATGGTTTTGAAGTCAACGATCTATTTTCCAAAACCATCAGAGACAATTAATTAGGTGAACAACCTCCTCTATTTTAATTAATAGAGGAGGTGCTTAAATTATAAAAACATTTCATGTTTGATTTAAATAACACGCAAATAAAAAACAAACTAATGAAATATATAAATTAATTCTTAGGTATAAAATGTTACAATTAGAATATATTTAATTTTTAACTTTAAATCATGATAAATCTAAAAGTAAGCCCCCAAAAAACCTTCAAAACACAATACGTCGTGTCTCAACCCCATGGTATTTAGGGTTAAACCAAGTTATAGCGCTGACTGGTGAGCGGTTTGAAGTCATTCTGGTATACATAAAATGAAAAAATACATTGGGAGATATACCCCTGACTTACAGAGCTGGTAACGGTTACCAAGTCGCATTGTGTAATGCGTGGGGTGTAAAATTTTTTGGGTATTTTTTATCCAGTAGCAGGTTAGCCCGCCCCCCCTGCTCCTAACGTTCTTTCATTCCTCTTTTCATCATTTTTAGAACGATATAAACAGATGGATCTCTATGGTTTTAATGAGTCGATTTTATCGTCTGATGGTATCCATGATGGTACCTAAGAGAGAAAATAAAAAATAATACTTAAAAAACATGAAATTATAAATACTTTCGATTCCTGCAGGGACACCAGATACCCTTCAAACGAAATCTACCTTCACCCCGTAAAAGATGGGTTTGGCAGCACACTTGCCTTATATCTACTCATTTTTACTGCAACAGGTTGAAATCTCAGCACTGTCAGAAAGCGCTGATGACTAAACAGCCCTGGGCCGGGCGATGTAACCATCACACAGAATCCTGATAGCGAAATATGGCGTGACTCGATACTTCACTCCGCAATGCATTCCTTGATGAATTCGCAGGACCGTGATACACGGGACAGGTCACTGAATGACGACAATGTCCTGGAAATCAGCGAACCGCGCATCTGAAGTACATTTGAGCGACTGTACCAGAACATGAATGAGGCGTTTGGATTAGGCGATTATTAGCAGGGCTAAGCATTTTACTATTATTATTTTCCGGTTGAGGGATATAGAGCTATCGACAACAACCGGAAAAAGTTTACGTCTATATTGCTGAAGGTACAGGCGTTTCCATAACTATTTGCTCGCGTTTTTTACTCAAGAAGAAAATGCCAAATAGCAACATCAGGCAGACAATACCCGAAATTGCGAAGAAAACTGTCTGGTAGCCTGCGTGGTCAAAGAGTATCCCAGTCGGCGTTGAAAGCAGCACAATCCCAAGCGAACTGGCAATTTGAAAACCAATCAGAAAGATCGTCGACGACAGGCGCTTATCAAAGTTTGCCACGCTGTATTTGAAGACGGATATGACACAAAGTGGAACCTCAATGGCATGTAACAACTTCACTAATGAAATAATCCAGGGGTTAACGAACAGCGCGCAGGAAAGGATACGCAACGCCATAATCACAACTCCGATAAGTAATGCATTTTTTGGCCCTACCCGATTCACAAAGAAAGGAATAATCGCCATGCACAGCGCTTCGAGTACCACCTGGAATGAGTTGAGATAACCATACAGGCGCGTTCCTACATCGTGTGATTCGAATAAACCTGCATAAAAGACAGGAAAAAGTTGTTGATCAAAAATGTTATAGAAAGAGAGATAGGCAAGAGATTAATTCATCTAGCAGATGTACACCTTGGTGCAGTTCCTGACAGGGGCTGTCCATGGAGCAGCAGGCGGGAGGAAGAAATCTGGGAAACTTTCCGCCGGGTTATTGCGGGTATCCGCGAGAATCCGGTGGATTTGTTATTTATAGCAGGAGATTTGTTCCACCGCCAGCCTCTTCTACGGGAACTGAAAGAAGTAAATAACCTGTTTTCCACCATCCCGGATACCCGGGTTTATCTGATGGCAGGAAATCATGACTATATTAAGGCTGATTCTTTTTACCGGGATTTTCAGTGGGAAAAGAATGTGACATTTTTTAAGAATGAACAGCTTACCTGTGTGAAAGA
>ENA-OWNQ01000567-OWNQ01000567.1-gut-metagenome-genome-assembly--contig:-NODE-567-length-13195-cov-2.450145_pt1 | contig 13195 bp, 18 predicted proteins | sample MGYA00248252_ERZ651782 | MGnify/ENA primary metagenome ERZ651782 (study PRJEB26908, sample SAMEA4031705) | gut metagenome | biome: gut; feature: normal infant; material: stool | place: China | collected 2015... | reverse complement strand
TGTGTGAACACGTAGTCGTAAGAAATAGCCGGGTAAAATTTTCAGAAATTCCAATCGGAGCGCGGCGGTTTCGCGACCGTTTCCATAGATGATGCCTACAAGTCACGTTTTTCGGCCACTGCCTTGCCTGAAACTCTGAATGAAAATCATCAGCTCATCATCGTTGCCTCCGAGTTAGACGAGAGCACTGAGCGGATCGTCACTTACCTTTCTGAGACGCATAACGTCCAGATCAACGCGATTTTTTTCCGCTTTTTCAAAGATGGTGACCGTGAATATCTGACGAGGGCGTGGTTCCGCGATCCCGCAGGTGTAGACCTGTCGGAAACGAGGGGGAACGTCCGTGAACAGTGGAATGGAGAGTATTACGGTTCGTTTGGAGGAGGGCGGGATTGGAAATGCGCCCGCAAGTACGGTTATTTCGCTGCAGGAGGAGGAACATGGTACAGCCGTACCCTGGCTCTGCTGGAACCGGGAGCCAGACTTTGGGTAAACAACCCCGCACATGGCTATGTAGGCGTAGGCACGGTGAAGGAAAGCAGGGTGAACGCAGACGAGTTCATGGTGCAGGCAGCGCATGGCGCGGTGCCTATCACGGAACAACCTGACTGTGATCCGGAGATCAAAGAAGCTTTGAGTGATGCCAATCTTGCCAACTACCTCGTCCGTGTTGAATGGACGCATAGTGTTCCTTTGTCACAGGCTGTGAGAGAACGGGGCTTTTTCGGCAACCAGAACTCGGTGTGCCAACCCAGAGCCTCGAAGTGGGAATATACTGTGAATAGATTGAAGGAAGTCTGGAATATTTCTTGATACGAGAGGTAGGATGTGGAAAAGCCGGGATTCGTCCCGGCTCTTTTTACCACAGTCTGGTGTCTCGGCGGGGCCGCTTCACGAACGTACACCGAAGCTCTCGGCGGAAACGCCGTGCTCCCATCCGATATTATAAGTCAACACGAGGGAACCCGGTCGTGCAGACAAAAAGGGCGACAAGCGTATTGTCGCTTGCCGCCACAAAAAAAGTAGAGTTCCTAATAAATTGAAGATACCATTAAGTCTTGCATCTCCTAGAAACGCTATTCCAGACAGCTTTGAGTTTTTTAAAGCTCTTTCAGTATTTCTATGAAACTATTCAAGGTAAGGGCTCCTTCCAGCGGAGGTTGCCCGTCATCAAAGACCATATAATACCGATACTGTGAACCTGCTGCTTTTTCCCATGCCCGACCAAGCTCTAATTTAAGCCTTGAATCCTCGTTTTTGAGAAAATGCCCTTTGGCCTCTACGAGAATCTGCCTACCGCTTTTCGTCATAATGATGAGATCAGGGTAGTGGTTGATGTATCCATTAATGCGAAACCCATGTTTGGCAATATTGCGATGCCACCATTTGATATTAGGAACTCCAGTGATTTCTTTGACAATTTCCCATTCCAGACCGTTCATGGCCTCTTCTGCCTGATACAGAGATTTTCCAAGAGAAGAGGTACTGCTTGTCGGAGATATAGAGGGGGGTAACTTCCATGATGGCTTGCAGATAATTTTTTCCATCTCCAAACATTTCTTAAATTCTTCCTTGAAGTGAACGATCAAAAGGCTTTCAATCTTGTTTTTTATTTTTTCAGCATGCCTCAAAGGTGCCTTTTCCAATGCAGCGACTTGAGAGGCATTCATATCATCAACAATGCGTTTTATGTAGTCACGGAGTTCTTTAGAAGAAACAATATTCAACTTGTTAATGAGATTATAGATAATATCCTTACAATGCTTTACTTTGTTTTCAGGAGGCAGTGTATGGAAATATTTTTTAAAGTAATTTTGATCATCGTTGGAAAGTTTGAATACTTTGGGAACACCGTTTGCGTCACGTACATCTATGCTGGCAATGTCATCATCAACTCCAGAAAAATCAATATCATATGCCTTGCCTTTGAGCGTAAAATCCTTGGCAAGCTGGTCGCGTTCCAATAATGCGAATTCGCCATGAGTAAAAAGGCTGCGCGGTACTTTGTAGAAAAATTGTGGAATAGCAATCTGAGGGGCCTCTTCAGCATATTCGGCATTCATGGGGTATGTTGTCATTTTTTCTTTCACTTCCAAGGGAACATCGGCTAGCTGACCTTCGTTTTCCGCCTTTGCCACAGCCTGTTCATAGTCTTGCCCGGTTTCTGTGGCACGCTTGAGCATGGTATCCGCCCCGCTCATAGTTTGCCCGTCAGATGCGTCTAGAGTACGCCGTTCCGCGATGGCACGTTGAAGCTCCTGTGGATTGACATTTAAAACATCGTCATCCGCATCCGTAGATGTTGACGCATTCGTTGGAAGCGGTAACAAAATCGGCGTTGGCACATCGGGCGGAAGGACTGCTTCCGAAGCGACACGGCACTCTCTCTTGCTGAAACCGGCGCTATTCAGCCCCTTGATAATCGCATCAAGCGTCGTTCTGAAATCATTCGAGGATGTCAGAACATACGACATGTTTAGTGTCTGCTCATCGTTTTTCCGCGTATATGGCAACCGAAGAATACGCCCCAGAATCTGCTCCACATCCACGCGGCTTGTACGATTGGCAAGTGATGCCAATATGTAGGCAAAGGGGCAATCCCATCCTTCTTTCAACGCATTGACGGTGATGATGTACCGGACAGGGCAGGAATCGGACAGAAGGTCAACGTTCTTCAGTTCGTTTGTCTCTGCTGTTTTGATGGCAATATGTTCAGCGGGTATACCCGCTTCCACAAGCTTGCAGCGCAACTTCTCAAAGGTTGTACTATCTTCTTTTCCCCGTGGTTGCGCCTGAAAAAGCACAATGGGACGGATGGCGTTCCCCGTTTTGGTGCGTTCCATGTCCGCCAGCTCTTCCAGTTTGCGGCGCAGATCGATGGCGTCGGCAACTACGTCAGTCTGACTTTTCTGATTGTAAACGATGACCGGCAACTTCACCATGTTTTCACGTTTGAGCTGCACAGCATCCACAAATGAGATGATATTGCTTTCCTTTCTGGGAGTGGCCGTCAAATCCAGCACAAAGCACGGATTAAAATTTTTCAGCATTTCAAGGCTCAAATCCGTGCGGGCATGGTGACTTTCATCCACGATAACGAGCGGATTGAGCTGATTGATGATTTGGAACAGAGCGGATTCGTCCGCTTTTTCAATGGGCATTTCAGGTTTGCCCAAGGCTTTGGAAAAAGATGTGAGGGAACTGTTTTCCTGATAGGCTTTTAATCCTTCTTTGCCTTTGCTCCGAAAGGAATCATATGACAGCACCATGACGGAGAGCTGTTCCATGACGGTTGTGAGATTAAAATTTTGACCGCTGAGCAGTTCCTGCTTGCTGTAGACTTCCACACGACCACCGAAGTCCACATCAAGTTTTAGTCGATAGGGATGGCGGGGATTTTTTAATGCTTGCAAGGTCTGTTCAAGGATGGAGTCGGATGGCACCAACCAGACCACGACCTTTGCCTTGAGCGATGGAAGCGTATCAAAGACAGGCCGAACGGCGTTGCAAGCCAGAAAGGTTTTGCCACCGCCAGTGGGCACCTTGAAACAGAGATTGGGAACACCCGGCAAAAGATTCTGATAATCTGGCAAGCTGTCCGGACCGAGTGGAACTCCTTTTTCCCGCCAAAACGTGCGGTAGGCGGTGACAAAATTGCCGGTTGTTCTCAGCAGTTCCAGATAGCGTGACAAATCCGCAATGACTCGTTTTTGGTATTTTTTCAGTTCCATGCGGAGGCTCCTTACAGTCTGGCGATATCACGCGGGATTTTTTTGAAGACGATATTCAGGTCTGTCAGCTGTTCTTCACTCAGGGCACAGCGGTCGGCATAGATAACAGTGCCGTCTGCCTTGCCGGAAAGGGTGGTCAAAAAATCGTAATCCAGTACGGTGACGGTTTCTGGTTCATAGTAAAAATAATAGTCCACATGGTTGTTGGAACCAAGATAAAAAGGATTATCGTTTGGCACTGAAACGAAGGGCCTTTTTGTCTCCATGAACCAGACATATTCACGAATTTTTTCTACGCCCACAGCCTCGTTGAGGTGTTCCGCATCCAGCAGAAGGGGTTCGCCCAGCTCGTAAAAGCTGAAGTCGCCGCCCGTGCCCTCTACAGCGTTCTTTCCCTCTCCGTAGCCAGAAATGACACGCTTTACCCGTTCCGCTGTAGTCGTGTCGGCATAGTCTTCCATCTCCACAAGGATAAACGTGCGGTTGCCGCCGTCCTGCTTGTTCATGTTCAACACGGCGTGAGCTGTGGTGCCAGAACCTGCGAAGGAATCAAGGATGATGGAGTCTTTGTCTGAGGCAATCTGGAGTATCCGTTCTATGAGGCGTGTCGGCTTCGGGGTATCGAAAGGGACCCGCCCGCCAAAAATAGCCATAAGTCCTTTTTTGGCTTCGTCGGTATGGCCCACTTCGGAGTAGGGCCACAAATTGGTGGGAAGTCGTCCGCCAACATTCTCAAGATAGGTCTTTCGTGCTATACCGCCCTTTCCACCTTTGGTGAAGAAGAAACGTGGCCATTGCCCGCGTTCGTACACGGCTTTGGCCTGAGTGGCAGATCGCTCCAGCGAATCTGAAAGGACGATAGCAAACACGTCTGGTCGAACTTCGTTCTCCCGTATGCCGCAAACTGCGGCACGTTTTTTTGTGTCATGCAAATCACGGAGTTCATAGTCACACCAGCCACGCATGATTTCAAGCATATCTTTTTGTTGGTAACGCCAGCAGGCTCCAGTACTTGGATAGATCATTTTCCCCGTAAAAGGATGCTGAATGGCGTAAACCATACCTTGGTGAGTAGCGGCTCCGGGGGCAAAAGGGTTATCGTTTCTCCAGAGCTGGATATCATTATCAGGATTTTTATATTTCGAATTCATAGCCTCCGTGCGTGGCAGCTTGCGAGGGCTCCAGTCAGGTAGTTTACTGTAGGCAAGCATACTTTCAACTTCATTGACTATTCCCTTTGAGTCATTGCGTGTGGAATAGGTACGTTGCCATGAAATATTAGAAACAAAGCACCTTCTTCCAAATATTTCATCACAGGCAAGTTTAAGATTAGCCTGTTCATTGTCATCAATGCTGATAAAAATCGCACCATCATCTGCCAACAACTTGTGTAATAGTTTCAAGCGTGGGTACATCATGCATAACCACTTGTCATGGCGGGACAGGTCCTCCCCCTCTTTGCCGACGACCTCACCAAGCCATTTTTTCATTTTCGGATCGTTGACGTTGTCATTGTAACACCAGCCTTCATTGCCGGTATTATAGGGAGGATCAATATAGATGCATTTCACCCGGCCTTCATAGCGGGGCAAAAGAGCTTTAAGGGCTTCCAGGTTATCGCCGTGGATAATCATGTTTTCACTGCCATTGTCTTCTTCATGATGACCGGCAGCATCAAAACTGTAGCTCCGCTCCAAAACCCGGAATGGCACGTTTTGATGGTGATTCATCACTTTGTCTTTTCCTGTCCATTCCAAAGTCGGCATGAACCATTCTCCTCACGCGGTTGAATCGAATATAAAAATGAAGGCATTTCTCAGTTTTTACTGTAACGCCCCAAAATGACAACGCCGCTGGGAACGCTTGTCACATGTCCGGCTGGTGCTGCAGGTTAAAAACTATCCCGGCGAATCTCGGTCACTATCACGTCGAACAACAGGATATAATAGGCGAAAGGTGGTTGGCAAACACTTTACTCTTCCAACACAGCCTCGATCCGCCGGCGCAGTTCGGCTGCTTTGCGGGCATTGCCTCGGGCGTAGGTCCGGCCCATCTGCCACAGTTCGCCAATGGCATCTTTAAGTCGGGTCGGGACGTCCTCACGCCGCATGGCCTGCCGCTGGAGCGTTTTGATCCTGTCGCGCCATTCCTTGCCCGGATTCTCGCTGCCGCCCCCATAGACGCACCGCCGGAATATCTCTGAGTCCTTGAATCCGTCGAAGTCGTCCAGAAGGTCGCTTATGGCCTCCCGGACGGCTTCCGTGGTGTCTGATGCGCTCTGTGCCCGTATAGGTGACAGGGCAACAAGGAGCACGATAGCAAGGCAGAGTGCAAGAAAACGCATCAATCTCACCTGTGTAAATTAGAGTGTGGCCCCGAACGCCGCCATTGTTTCGTCGCTGTCGCGTCCAGAGACGGTCTTGCCCATCGCTGATTCAATCATGTCGAGCAGCAGGATGGCCCGTTGCCGGATGGAGCCGTCGAAGGCATTCTGGCGGATCTCCTCGACCGGGATGGCGTGGGAACGGAGGAGGGGTCCAGCGTTTTCGCCGGGACTCCTTTTTTTCTTCAATACGCTTCAGGTAGAGGCTTGGCGCGTCACCGCTGAGATATTGATTGGTTGTGGAGGAAAGAGGTGTTTTGTTGATGACGCTATTCCATTTTTCGCGTGGGAGATTCTTTGCCGTACACCATGCTTTGGGAAAAACGTGATGAATATCAACCGGCGTCACGAAGTAGGCGTTGATGGCTATGGGCGTAGCGGAAATAAAATCTTTGCCGCCGCGCTGCATCAGCAAAATGGACAGCCCCTTGTAAGCTGCGGAAATACGGGTCTGTAACGAGAGCAAACGGCGAGGCGCGAAGCTGGCGTCTTTGACGGTGCGGGGGGGCTCCGCCGTTCACCCAGTCTACGACATCGGGAAGATCCTGACTGAACCGCGTTTCATTGGCACCACCATACAATTCCCCGAAAACCCCGCACCAGTACCAGCGGAGGACTTTTTCCTTGATGGAGGCGTTATCAATCTGGTTCGAGAGCGCCGCGCAAATGCAGGACAAGGGGATGAGCTGAGTCGCGTAGGGAAGGAAGCGGGGAGCAAAGATTTTTTCTTCGGCAAGAAGTTGGGCGGCTTTTTTAAAGCCATACTCCATCTCGTCCGCAAGTCTCTGGTAATCGGCGACGACCAACTCGAGGACATCCTTACGTTTGCAGGTAACTGCGGAGGACTCGGACTGGGCTTTCCGGAAACTCGCGTACAATGTGAGCGCTGTGAGAAACGCCGTGCCGTCAGCCACTTTCAAAAGGCTATGTCGTTCGCGCATCCGTTCTGAGCGTGCCTTCCAGTCTTCCGGCAAGTTGAAATGGCTGGCGGCAAAGGTTGCCGTCACGAGTTCGAATACCGTCAGGGTGACGCCACCTGTGTTGACTTTTTCAAAGACCTTGCAAACGGCTTCACGAGTGGTGTCGATTCCCAGTTCTATGGCAGGCACCTTGAACTGCTGAAAAGAACTCAGCACGTCGTCTTCAAAATCCATCAGGAAGGAGTCTTCCTGCTCGCCGTGGTACCTGCGGTATCCCTTCCGCCATTCTTTTGATTTCACAGGGTCGAAAATGATCGATGCGGGAAACATCTTCTTTTCGTACTGCTGCTCAAGGGTGGAAAGATCCAAGTCGATTTTACGCCCAAAATCGCTGAGAATTTTGAACGTGTCCGGAAGAGAGAGAATGGCTTCTTCCCGATCTGCGCGGGGATCAAGGCATTTCTTCATATCCAAAAAGTAGACGCGGTGAACCACATCATCCTTGTCCGTTTTTGTTTTAACGGGTTTGCCGCTGTATAAGGCCAGATACATGGATGTGAGGCGCTGCTGCCCGTCAAGGACGAGTTTTTTGGGGGCAGGCGCGGGGGACAGCTCGACTCCTTCAAACAAGCGTGTTTGGAACGGGACGCCTCCGGCCTCTAGGAACATGACGGCGCCGATGGGGAAGGAGAGCGAGACGCTGGCAATCAGTTCGAGGATATGTCGGTCATCCCACACCCACTCGCGCTGGAAGTCGGGAAGCTGGATGATTCCGTTGTGGATGTCGGCAAGGACGTCTTTCAGGTTAGGTTCGGCGGTGCGGAAGGACATGGCGGCTCCGGTTTCGTGAAATATGATTGGTCCTCTGCATGAAATTCTCGGCATTGCATTATCAGAAAGTTGTTATAGCCTCAACAACCTTATGGAGTCTGTAGGAAAGGATACCCAAACTGGAAGGAGATTTTGGACGTCCCGCAACGGCTGGAAGAAGCTGGAGCAGGACGCCAAAGAAGCGCGGCGGGGCCTGTGGTCCGGAAAGAACCCGACCCCGCCGTGGAAGTGGCGGCAGAAGCGGAAATGAAGAAAGCCCCCGGATTTCCGGGGGCTTTCTTATTATCGAAGCTCGTCCGCGTATTTGCCGAGCCCATCAAGCACATTCTTCCTATCCCAGTCGCTGTCGGAAAGACAGTGTTTTGCGAAAATCGTTTGCAAACCAAGATGGATGAGAAGCCTAGGAGTGCTCCGCACCGCAGGTGAAATTTCAGGGTTGGCCTGCAATTCCGCATCTAGCTTTTCTAGTCCTTCTTTCCAGCTTTTCCCCGGATCTTGGGCAAAGCCGGAGGACAAGAATGCTTTTTTGAAACACATTCCGTCGAGTTGTTCAAGATAGGCGGCAATTTGCCTTTGGGCCTCATCATTGGGGTCCTTTGCATAAGCGGGCAGGCTCATGCAAAGAACAATAACGAACGTCAACAATCGGTACATCTTTTCCCCCTCATTGATACGGCCCTACACACCACAGTCGGTAACACCACTCGCAGATCTGTCCGAGGTGGCATGTTGAAGATTGTCCTAGCGAGCCTCGGTGGACGTCACTACGGCGCTCATCGACTCGGCCAAGCGTTTGTTTTCTTCATGCAGCGCAATGATCTTGTCCTTGGAGGCTAGGAGCTCGTTTTTGGTCTCAAGGAGTTCATCTTTGGTTGCAAAGAGTTTTTCGGTTAGTTCTTCGTTTTTACATTCTAGTTGGAACATCCGGTCGTTCGGGGTCGTCTCTAGTTCGGATATGCGAGGAGAGCGCGAAGGTTCTTTCTCGGATTTCCCCTCCTTGAGCATCGTTCCTTCGCCAAAATAAAGCCATTCCCGAGAGATTTGAGGGTACACCTTCAAGATGTCTTCGAGAAGAATTAGCCGGATTTTTCTTTGACCTTCTTCGTTCATATATCCATTGAACGTAGACTGTTGACAGCCAATCTTTTTAGCAAAAGCGGTTTGACTGTTGTCTTCAAGTGATTCAACAAGTTTCAAAATACGCTCAAATATTTTTTTCATTGAATAAATATCTTTTCGGTTGATTTATAACCAAAAATACGGTTACATGAACTTGGCAAACAAGCTAACAAATAAACCTAACACTGAAAACAACCTATGAAACCTAATAGCAAAACCTAATCAAAGGAGCAACGAAAATGACGCAGCCGAGAATTGAGCGTCTGCGCGACTGGATGGCGGAGGGCAACATCACATACCGGGCAATCGGTGAACGGATTGGGGTCTTGACGCAGGGAGCGAGGTTGCTTCTGGTGCGTGAGACGATTCCTGTAGAACGGTACAAGGCTCTGCGTGTTCTGGGTTTCCCCGAAGACCTGCTTCCACAGCCCTGTGACATCCCAACAGGCCCCCGTCCGAGAATCCCACGTTTTCCCTGTCTCGTGACTAATAACTAGCTATTTACATTGTTCTGAGTGGTTCAGAACGCCACCGATGGGAAAACTGGTGGGCGCACCCATCGATGGCAGTCAAGTTTAACCCGGCATCCCGCCGGAATCACGCAAACGGAAAGGAGAGTTTGGCATGAAAGAAGGCACTCCGAACATCGGGGCCGTCTGCCAGCGGCTTGCCAAGCACGCCCCGTCCGGGCTGTCGGCGGAACAGATCGCCTATCGGCTCGGGCGTCCGTACAACACGCTGATGTCCGAGCTTTCGCCCCTGCGGGACACGCACAAGTTCGACGTGAACCTGTTGATACCGCTCATGCGGCTGGCGGGCTCCACGGAGCCGTTGCACGAGATGGCCCGCGCCCTCGGCGGGGTGTACGTCGACTTCCTCCCGGTGTCGGACGCAGCGCATCCGGTACATGGCCAGTGTATGGCCTCGGTGAAGTCGTTCGGGGACATGATGGTCGGCACGGCGAAGGCGCTGGAGGACAACATCATCACCAGCGAGAAAGAAGGGAACTCGCCCGGCTCGGCTACAGGGCCGTGGGCGACATTTTGGCCCTGCTGTTCCAGAGCGACGAAGCGGAGGCTCGGGATCGGGGCAGGGCGTAAAAGAACGCCCCCCGGAGTTGCGGGAACAACGCCGAGGGCAAACATCCAGTGAGGACTGCCCAAATGGATAGAAATGAAATTTACACGGGCAAGGCAAGGCTTGTCAATCGCGGCAACGGTATCGTCCTGCGCTGCGCGACGAAGGGTGAGCTTGCGGCGCTGCTGTCGCTGCTCAGGGCTCTTTTCCCGCATGGGGGACGCATGAAGGATCTCATGGGGAGGGCTGCGGCATGAGGTACGTTATCGGAGACAGCGCCCGCCTCGTGACTCCCTATCGCGGTTACTCGTGGGTGACGATCATCGGCTACGAAGGCGACGGGTATTGCGTGGAACTTACTTCCGGCCTCGAAATCGTCGTCCGGGAAGACGAGTTGGAGGACGTATGAGCCGGAAAATCCGCGAACTCGCCATCCCGAAGTACAAAAAGGACTGGCCCGGCAAGACCCTTTTGATGAAGGCAGCCTGTCCGACGACACGTATGTCTCCCTATGAATATGGCGAGAGGCTCCCCTCGCTGATTGAGGCCGGGGTATTGGTGAAGCTGGAGCGTTTCCTCTCCAAGTCGGAGGCCACTCTGAGCGGAAACTCTGATTTGTATCAGTGGGCTGAGAAGGAAGGCCAGCGCGTCATCAAGATCAGCTGGCGCTGTCCGAGATGCGCCGTCTGCCATGAGGATTTCATCCCGGAGTCCTTCATCCGTCAGAAAAAGGCCATTTTCGTTGAAGTCACCGGAACCGGAGAGGAGGAAGCATGAGTGTCGTTGATCAACAGGTTAAAAAAGGCCTTTTCGCTGCGAAGCTGGCATTATCCAATACTCGGTATAACAAGGGATTTGGAGCCGTCTTGTTCGGTTTTGACGATAGCGACAATGCATGTCTTTACGCTTTCGGCGATGGGGATCTCCATCCTGAGGCAACGGGAAAGGTGCTCATTCAGGGAGCGATGGATCTTGTCGAAAAAATTGAGAAACAAAACAAGGTGAAGCAGGGAGCACACGATGGAGCGGCATGAGTTCGACGCGGCCTACGCCCGCATCTGCGAGGTCTGCGGCATGAAGACGCAGACGGAGCTTTCCGCGTATCTCGGTATCCGCCAGAGTTCCATCTCCGACGCCAAGCGGCGCGTGGCCGTCCCCGCAGCATGGCTGCTGACCCTTTTGACCCGCGAAGGCGTGAACCCTACGTGGATTCTGACGGGCGGAGGTTCCAAATTCTTGGTTCCGGCCTCGTTGCCTCCGAGCGCGCCCACGCTGCTGCTGGCTCGCCTGGCAGGGCCGGAGCTGGAGCAGCGCATCCGGGCGGGGCTGATGAGCGCGACGGAATGTATCGCCGAGGAAATCCGGGCTCTCGCTGAGGGCAAGGAGGAGAAAGGGGAATGATCGACCTGCTCATTGAGTACCGCCACTGGCTTGCCGGGATGGTCATGGGCGTCGGCTTCGTTGGCCTGTTCATCCGGCAGGAGGTGGCCCATAAGCGCCGCCTTCGCCGGATGGCGAGGGAGTGCCGCCATGAATTAGGGCAGGAAGGATAGCCCCTCCGTCTCGCCGTCCGAATCCTCGGAGGCATGGCTTGAGTCCCATGCCTCCGAACTGGTGGACTGCGGGAGGATGCGTTACCGGATGCTGTCCCACCATTGTGGGACGCGGGAAAGCTGTTTCCACGGCGGGCGGTGCCCGAAGGCTTTGCGGGGCTCAAGCCGCCGAAGACACCATCAAGACAGCCGTGCGCGTCCCGGCTCTTATCGGATGCATGGAGGAGTGAGCATGTCGCAATCGCATGAAAAGCAGCTTATTGAAGCCCTTCGCGCTGTGTGCAAGCCGAGCGGGGATGATGTGCCGCCCGGCCTGGGAGGGGAGAGCGTCAGGGCCATCAGGCGGGAGCTCGCCCCGCTTGTGGAGCTGGCCGCGATTCCTCATCAGGGCTATCTGGATGAAAATGCGGCGGGGCTGTATTGCAGCATTCCCGTCAAGTCGCTTCAAAAGAAGAGGCATCTTGGTCAGGGGCCGGCCTTCATTAAGGACGGCAGCAAGGTCTTGTATGCCCGCAAGGATCTTGATCAGTATATGGCGCAAAAGAAGGTCAAGAATTATGAGCGGTAGCTGTCTGCTCAATGACCTTGAGGGCCTCCCACTTGGCGTCAGGGCTGAGTTTCGCATACAGCTGCGTCGAAAGGGTGTTCTTATGGCCCACAAGCGGACCGATAGTGTACAAGGGAACGTTTTTGCTTGCCAACCACGAGCAGAACGTATGCCGCAACGTGTGAAAAACGACTTTGTACCGTCTGTCGGTGATACCGTCGTTGAGGCCGAGCGCGGATATGGCATTGGTGAAGGTGTAGCGCAAGCTGCTTTGCGTTATCTTATTTCCTTGTCGATCAGGGTATGGTTGATCGTACCCGGTGCAAGAGAGTGCCCTAAGGGGAGTGTTTTGTCGTCCTTCGCCCTATGGACAGCCTCGGTTATCAGGAGGTCAGCCTTGAAGGACTCAAGCTGAAACGAGGTGATCTTACTCTGGGGCACGTTTCCAAAGACCGGGCCGATGTGTGTTTTGTAGCGATTGATGCGCGCAGCATGGTCTTTCAGGGATGGAAAACGCTTTTCCCTGAAAATTTCCCATGTCTGTGCATAGGTCAAATCTTGAACCCGAGGCTCGGGAAAGAGTTCGGGGTGGCGCTTCTTGCGTATATGTTCACCCCGTATTTCACTTGCCAATACAGCGGTATAGCCTTCGCTACGCCAACCGACCTTCTCCCATATCAACTTCCCATCGAGCTTGTAAGCGATGTCGAAGCAGACGTCAGGCTTGCCGTCATAGCGCTTTGTGCTACTTGTGCGGTAATGACGCCAGTGTACTTTGTCTTCTCTCGATGGGCCATTTGTGCTTACCCTTTGCTAACCTTGGCGCGGCAATGCTAACCAGTTGGCTAACCACGAGCGCATACTGTGGGAAAACACAGAAAAGCGCAAACACTGTCTTCTCCGATGGTTGCATAGTGCAGCAAAATAGGGCAAAAGACAATCGGACACCTATGATTGTATGTAACATATCATGAGTTCATTCAGACTCTGTCGTTGAAGCGGAACGTCCAGCGATGGGGCCATTTTTTTTGTAA
>ENA-OWNQ01000555-OWNQ01000555.1-gut-metagenome-genome-assembly--contig:-NODE-555-length-13565-cov-3.051898_pt1 | contig 13565 bp, 14 predicted proteins | sample MGYA00248252_ERZ651782 | MGnify/ENA primary metagenome ERZ651782 (study PRJEB26908, sample SAMEA4031705) | gut metagenome | biome: gut; feature: normal infant; material: stool | place: China | collected 2015... | reverse complement strand
TCTTCTTTTGCCTTGGAAGCATCACAGTAACATGTAGCAATGTCTCCTGCACGGCGTGGTTTAATCTGGTAAGGGATTTCTTTTCCACAAGCTTTGGAGAATGCTTTTACCATATCAAGTACGGAATATCCGTTTCCTGTTCCAAGATTATATACAGATACTCCTGCTTTCTCTTTCAGTTTCTCTACTGCGCGAACATGTCCGACTGCGAGATCAACTACATGAATGTAATCACGAACGCCTGTTCCGTCATGTGTATCATAATCGTCTCCAAATACACCAAGACACTCAAGTTTACCGATTGCGACCTGTGTAATATATGGGATCAGGTTGTTCGGAATTCCCTTTGGATCTTCTCCGATCAGTCCACTCTCATGAGCTCCGATTGGATTGAAGTAACGAAGAAGTACGACATTCCACTCCGGATCTGCTGTATGAAGATCTGTCAAGATCTGCTCCAGCATCCATTTTGTCCATCCGTATGGGTTTGTACATGTTCCCTTCGGGCACTCTTCTGTGATCGGGATAAATGCCGGGTCACCATATACTGTTGCGGAAGAACTGAAGATAATATTCTTTACACCATGATTTCTCATCACATCACAGAGAACTAAAGTTCCGGCAATGTTATTCTCGTAGTATTCGAGTGGTTTAACAACGGATTCACCTACTGCCTTGAGTCCTGCGAAATGAATCACCGACTCGATCTCTTCTTTCTCAAAGATCTCATTGATTGCTTCTTTGTCACGGATATCTGCTTTATAGAACTTCAGATCTTTTCCTGTGATCTGTTTTACTCTGTCTACAGCTTTCTCTGACGCATTGTAAAGGTTATCTGCGATTACGACATCATATCCTGCATTCAAAAGTTCTACACATGTGTGGCTTCCGATAAATCCGGCGCCTCCTGTTACTAAAATTGCCATTTTAAAATTCCTCCTCTGAGCCTTATTGCTCAAATTGCTGCTCCTCACAGTAACTGTGTTCGGCAGCTTGCTTATCTTTGCTTTGTTGTCTCTGATTATAACACATCCACCACAAAAATCTTTATACGAATAGTTCCTCTTATGGTAAAAATGTTGCATGATCACTATTATTCACAAGTTCTGTGACTGACAACACATAATCTAATCCCACAATTTCTGTGGATAAAGACCTTCGTCTTTCAAAGCCTGTACTGCTGCAACTACAACCGGCTTGTCCTCTTTGTATGTAACTCCATACCATTTATCTTCGGATTCAAGCACTCTTACGGTTGCTCTGCCCTCTGCCAGAAGGTCACTGACTACGGATGGCAGGAAGTACTCACATTTCATCGGATTCTCCTTAATACCTTTATCAAGGAATGCCGGGAATCCTTCTTTGATCTCCTCTAAAATACTTCTTGTGAATCCCCACATATTCATGGATACAAGAGTATCTCCGTCAATAGTTGTCCATGTCTCTCCGTCGTCTTCTGAGAAAGCAATCCCACCGTCACGCTTCTCGATCTTTGTACGCTCTGTGATTCCAACCAGCTCTTTCGCCTCATTGAGTTCACATACGCCACGGGCAACATGTCCGTTGTCTGTAACTGTGTTCTTCAGACGATATCCTACCATTGTATAACGGTACTTATCATCATCTTCATGTGTTGTAAGGAATTCATAGATTGTCTCAAATGCATGGCGTCCGTAATAATCGTCCGCATTGATTACTGCAAAAGGTCCATCTACCTCATCAATCGCACTTAAAACAGCATGTGCTGTTCCCCAAGGCTTTACACGTCCTTCCGGAACTTTGTAACCTTCCGGGAGATTGTTCAGATCCTGGAATACATACGCTACATCCATGATCTTCTCAATTCTCTTTCCAACAGCTTCTTTAAAATCTGCTTCATTTTCTTTCTTAATAATAAATACGACTTTCTCGAATCCTGCGCGTTTTGCATCAAAAATCGAGAAATCCATAATAATATGTCCTTCCTGATCTACCGGGTCAATCTGCTTCAGCCCGCCATATCTGCTTCCCATTCCTGCTGCCATAATGACCAGAACCGGTTTCTTCATAATGAAATCCTCCAAATATTTTTAAATATTATGTTGCCTGATGGCAATTACATTTCTATTGTATGACATATAGATAAAAAAATCTAGATGAAAATCAAAGAAATATATGCACAAAAATCCATGCATTTCATCCCGCTGAGATCATAAAATGCATGGATTTTACTGGCTGTCAGATTATTTTACTGATGCTGTTTCACATTAAATGCTTCATTTCCCGGATATACTGCGCTTGTTCCAAGTTCTTCCTCGATGCGGAGTAACTGATTATATTTCGCTACACGCTCCGAACGGCTCGGCGCTCCGGTCTTGATCTGGCAGGTATTCAATGCTACCGCAAGATCTGCAATCGTTGTGTCCTCTGTCTCACCGGAACGGTGGGAAGAAATTGCTGTGTAACCTGCTTTGTGTGCCATCTTGATTGCTTCAAGAGTCTCAGATACAGATCCGATCTGATTCAATTTGATCAGAATAGAATTTCCGCATCCGAGTGTGATTCCTTTCGCCAGTCTCTCTGTGTTTGTGACAAAAAGATCATCTCCAACGAGCTGGACTTTATCTCCCAGCTCCGCTGTCAGTTTTTTCCATCCTTCCCAATCTTCCTCGTCAAGCGCATCTTCGATTGAGATGATTGGATATTTCTCTACCAGTTTTTTCCAGTGGTCAATGAGCTGTTCTGATGTATAGACTGTTCCTGCCTTTGGAAGTTTATACTCTCCAACCGTCCCTGTCTTCCATTCTGAGGATGCCGCATCCATTGCGATCTTGAAATCTTTTCCCGGCTCATATCCGGCCGTCTTCACAGCCTCAAGAATTGTCTCGATTGCTTCTTCGTCTGATTTCAGCGCCGGGGCAAATCCACCCTCATCACCTACAGATGTTGCAAGTCCTCTGTCTTTCAAGATTCCTGCAAGTGCATGGAATACCTCTGTACACCAGCGGATGCATTCTTTAAAAGACGGTGCTCCAACCGGCATGATCATGAACTCCTGCACATCCAGTCCGGAAGAAAGTGCATGACACCCCCCATTCACAATGTTCATCATTGGAACCGGAAGTCTGTTTCCATTCACTCCTCCAAGAAAACGGTACAGCGGAATCTCAAGTGCATCTGCTGCCGCTCTTGCACATGCGATTGAAACCGCAAGAATTGCATTTGCGCCAAGATTCGATTTATCTTTTGTTCCATCTGCCTGAATCATAGCCTGATCAATTGCATAAGTGTCGCCTGCATCCATTCCAACTAACGCACTGTTAATCGTTGTATTAATATTTTCTACCGCACGGGAAACGCCTTTTCCACCGAATTTTGACTTGTCTCCATCACGAAGTTCAAGTGCCTCAAATTCTCCGGTAGAAGCACCACTTGGAGCCGCACCTCTTGCTACAGTTCCATCTACAAGATGCACTTCTGCCTCAACCGTTGGATTTCCGCGTGAGTCGATAATTTCTCTTCCAATTACTTTTTCAATTTCCAGATAATTCATAGTTGTCCATCCTTTCTGAGAACTCCCTCGCCTGTGTTCAGGTATTACAGACAAAGGAGTATACATGATTTATTCACACAGTTAGTTTTCTCTAACTATATGTATTCTATCAAGTTTCTTTACAAAACGCAATATTTTTACTTGATAATGATTCTCATTTTATGAACTTCTATATATTATCTGTACTTGCTATTATTTATATTCTTACTTTTTTATAAATACTCTCTCAGCTTCTCAACCTTCTCAAAATTTGTTGCCCAACTGGTGGCCAATCTCACCACCGTATGCTTCTCATCCGTCTTCTCCCAGAAGCTGACCCTGACATTCTTCTCAAGTTCTTTCAGCTTCTCGTCTTCCATCTCAACAAAGATCTGGTTCGTTGGGGAATCAATATAGAAGTCATATCCTTTTTCTTTCAGGATTTCTTTTAGTCTCGCAGCTGTTGTGATTGCATTCTTACTGATTTTCATATACAGATCATCTGTAAATAACGTATCAAACTGAACACCAAGGAACCAGCCTTTGGCAAGCAGTGCTCCGTGCTGTTTGATCAGTGTCACAAAATGTCTCGGTGCATTTTCTTTTGTAAATACAACTGCCTCTCCGCAGAAGGCACCTACCTTTGTTCCACCAATATAGAAAATGTCACAGTATTCTGCAATATCTTCCATTGTCACATCTGTATCTTCTACTGCAAGACCGTATCCAAGACGTGCTCCATCAAGATACAGCGGAATATGGTACTGCTGACAGATATCAGAAAGCTCTGCAAGTTCGCCACGTGTATACAGTGTGCCATACTCTGTTGGGTGAGAGATGTAGACCATCCCTGGGAAAACCATGTGTTCATGATTCCCATCACTATAAAACTGATTCAAATAATCTGCCACATCTTTGGGCTGAATCTTTCCTTCCAGCTGCGGAAGGGTCAGTACTTTATGGCCGGAAGCTTCAATCGCACCCGCCTCGTGTGATGCAACATGTCCTGTCTCAGCTGCGATAACTCCCTCATAGCTTTGAAGTACAGAATCAATTACTGTCTGATTTGTCTGTGTTCCTCCCACAAGGAAGTAAATGTCTGCCTCCGGGCATTTACATGCCTGACGGATCTTTTCCTTTGCGGATTCACAATATGAATCATTTCCGTATCCTGTAATTCCTTCTTTATTTACTTCTGCCAGTCTGCGCAGGATTTCCTCATGTGCGCCTTCTGAATAGTCATTTTCAAACGAAATCATTTCTTAGCTTTTCCTTTCTTTCTGAATGTTGTATTTTTATTTACATTTCTTTTCTCTGGAGATTTCTTGCTCCTTGATTCATTTTTTGTTGTGATCTTCTTAGCAGTTCGTTTGTCAACGGTCTTCTTTTTTCTCACGCTGTACCCAAACGTTCCGATCTTTTTGCCAAGTCCAAGATATTCTCCATGGGAATATGCCAGAAGACCTGTCTTATTGAGTTCAAATTTACCATTTTCATTCATATAGGACTCATCCACCTGAACTGCCTTCACTTCTGCAAGAAACATGTGATGGCTTCCGAGTTTCTCAACTTTTGTTACAACACATTCAATATTGACCGGTGCTTCTTCAATGACCGGTGCGTAAGTAAGCTTCTCTGCCTTTTTCGCAGTCAGATGACACTCTTTCCATTTATCCACATCCCGGCCGGAGCGCACCGCAGTATTCTGTCGCATGGGCGAGCTGTCCGGTTGTCAGATTGATCACAAACTCTCCACTCTCTTCAATCATATGATACGAATATCTTTCCGGTCTTACGGAAATGTATACCATCGCCGGGTTTGTGCATACAGTCCCTGTCCATGCAACGGTAAAAATGTTCGTATTTCCTTCTTTATCTGCCGTACTTACCATAACTGCCGGAAGTGGCTAGACCATATTACCGGCTTTCCATACCTGTTTCGCCATTTCTCTTTCCTCCTGAAAACCGTCCCCTGTTACGGAGACGGTTCTGACTTTCTATTTAAAAATGTCTTGGGCTTTCTTACTGCTGCAGTGCTGATACAAGTGCCGGAACGAGCTGTTTCTTACGTGATACGACACCTTTGAGCATCAGTTTCTGTGCATTATCTTCCAGATCATAAGCTCCGATGATCTTTTCTCTTGCTTCATTACCACTGCAGATCAGTTCAGAGGATTCTGCAATAATATTTGTCAGCATAAAGAAAATCATATCCAGACTGTGGTTCTGTCTTGTCTTTTCCATCTCCGGAAGTACTGTTGCCTTAATCTCTTCAAGCTCTTCTTCGCTCATTGAATTCACCTGACCAACACCAAATACCGTATCATTCACTGTAAACTGTTTGAAATCAAGGAAGAGAATTTCCTCGGCTGTCTTTCCTTTGAGGTTGCTTCCTGCCTTGAACATCGCCTGCGCAAGTTTCTCTATATTGATCCCGGCAATCTCTGCAAGCTTTTTCGCTGTGCTTTCATCAAGTAGTGTACAAGTTGGGGAACGGAACATCAATGTATCGGAAATAATTGCGGAACAAAGAAGTCCTGCATTCACCGGATCTATTTCGACACCATTTTCCTCATACATCTGAGATACAATTGTTGCTGTACATCCAACCGGCTGATTTCTGAAAAATACAGGTCCGATCGTCTCGATACTGCTCAACCTGTGGTGATCAATAATCTCCTGGACATCTGCCTCTTCCACTCCGTCGACTGCCTGATTCTTCTCATTATGATCGACAAGGATAACCTGTTTCTTGCTGACATTAAGGAGTCTTCGTCTGGAAACAAGACCTAAGAATTTTCCATCTTCATCTACGACCGGGAAATCACGGAAACGCTTACGTGCCATAACTTCTTTCACATCATCTACATAATCATTCTTACGGAATGTTACGAGGTGATCCTTCGTCATGAAAGATCTTACCGGAATACTCTGGCTGATATGCTGTGCTGCTGTAAATGTATCATGCTGTGTCCAGATAACAACAATTTCTTTCTCCTCTGCCTGATGAAGAATATTTTCTGAGATCGGATCATTCTGGCAGACTACCATACAGCTTGCATCCAGATCGACTGCGCACTGCTGTGCATCAATTCGATCCCCGATGATAACAAGATCATCTTTCTCAATAAAGCTTGTCATCAACTCTTTGCTTGATGCTGCAACAGTTACTTTTCCTTTATAAAAGTAACCATGTTCATTTCCTGTTACAATTTCACCTTCTACTGCCGCCGCAATATTACGGTACTGTGTTCTTGCCTTCGCAAGCATTGTGTTATCATAGACTTCCATATAGGATTTCGCAATATCACCTTTTGTGATCACACCTTCCAGCACACCATTACGTGTGATTGGAATCGTATGAGTATTCATCTCTGACATCTTTTCCCATGCTGTACGGATTGAGAGGCTTCCTTGAATTTCCTGACTTTCTTTCAGTTCCACATTCTTTATCTGTTCTCTAAGATCAGAAAGCAATGTCGGAACTTTTACGCCAAAGTGTTCCAGTACATATTGTGTCTCTTCGTTAAGCTGCCCTGCACGACGAGGCTCATACGTTTCTCCGGTGATCTTTGTCTTAAGATTTGCATAAGCAATTGCTGTACAGATAGAATCTGTATCCGGATTCTTATGACCTACAACATACACCTTTTTATTCTCAGTCATTTTCTATCTCTCCTTCTCAAATTTATCTCTTATTTACTTTTATACTCACATCAATTTATCTCTGTATTCTGTCATCTTACATGAATAGCTGCTTCATTAAGTAGAGTAACATTTTTTTTCTGTTAATCCAACCGCATTTTTCATTTTCTTCACGGATTTTGGCGCTTTTGTTGTATTTTTTCTCATACATATGTTATACTTTTGATTAACGAGAAAAAGAAAATGAGGTGCTTTTAATGAGCGAAGAAATGAAAGAATTACAGACAAATGAAGTAACAGAAACAATGGCAGACTATGAAGATCATTTCGATGATGCGAATCCATGGAACAGAGTCCAGGATTATATGGATAAAAAAACTGTTCTTCCTGTTAAAATTGAAGGTGTTGTTAACGGCGGTGTAATCGTTATAGTAGAAGGACTTCGCGGATTCGTTCCTGCTTCCAAGCTATCCCTTTCCTATATCGAGAATCTGGAAGATTATCTTCTCAAAGATATCGAAGTACAGGTGATTGATGTTGATCAGGCAAACAATCGTCTTGTCCTTTCTGCACGTGAGCTTCTGAAAGAAAAAGAGAAAGCCGCACGTGATGCACAGGTTGCAAGTCTGAAAGTTGGAACTGTTCTGAAAGGAACTGTAGAGACACTTCAGAACTATGGAGCATTTGTTAAATTAGAAAACGGACTTTCCGGTTTGGTTCATGTTTCCCAGATTTCCCAAAAGCGTGTAAAAATGCCTTCTGATGTTCTCACAGTTGGTGACGAAGTTGAAGTAAAGGTGATCGGTATCAAAGATGGTAAGATCAGCCTGAGCATGAAAGCTCTCGAAGAAGACAAAGAAAAAGCGGAAGAGAAAGCGGAAAAGGTAGTGATCCCGAAAGCGGAAGATATCGGAACAAACCTTGGAGATCTCTTTAAAAATATCCAGTTATAAAAATTAGTGCTGTGATCCTGTTCAGATTGATAATCTACGTAATTGGCAGCATGATACAGAAAAATCCCTTTCAGGAGTTTATTTCTCCTGAAGGGATTTTTCTATTTTTAACGCAATAATTCAGATATATTTATTATGCACAAACATTCTCCAAAATTTCTTCCAAAGCATTCTTGCTGCTGGTGTGGCATCGAATCACATCCGCATTACATCTGCCGGCCTCTTCTACCGCACAGCGAACCATTTTATGGGATACTGTGTTTGTGAAAAGAACGATCAAATCAGGACTTCCAATCTGTTTGCTTAAACTTGCTGACATCTGGGTGAAGATCTTCGCCTTACAATTAAACTGTTTACAGACTTTCTTATACTGACATACCATTCTGTCATGTCCTCCAATGATTACTACACTCATACTGAACCTCCTGAAATTAAGATCTGATTATCTATTATTTTACTTATTACTTTTCCTGTATGGTTTATGAATTCATTTCCACATGCCTTTGTTGTTCGTGTTAGTTAACTCTAACCTATGTATTTACTATACTATATCAAAAACGTAATATCAACATTATTAACTGATAATCTTTCTCATTACACCAAAGAACTGCCGGGTTCAACCTTAACAAAAGCTGATCCCGGCAGTTCCTGCCTTACTCATGTTCTGTTCTTTTATTTTCATCCAGCAGATTCTTCATACTTCCAAGGCTTATCATTAATGTAGACGCATTGTGCAAAAGTGCAGATACTGTCGGCTGGACAATTCCTGTCACGCCAAGCAAAATCAATCCTGAATTAATCCCGACAATATTTCTGTAATTCATATGTATCCGCTTCATCATGGCATTTGCCAGAAGTTTCAGCGTCACAACTTCACGCAGATCATCCGCTGCAATCGTGATATCCGCAATCTCTCTTGCAATCTCAGCGCCATCACTGATCGCAATTCCTGCATCCGCCGCCGAAAGAGCCGGTGAATCGTTGATTCCATCACCGATCATGATCACTTTTCTTCCTTCTGATTTCTCTTTCTCAACAAAATTAGCTTTGTCTTCCGGAAGAACTTCTGCATAATATTCGTCAACACCAACACGTTTCGCAATTGCCGCCGCCGTACGTTCACTGTCACCTGTCATCATAACAACTTTACGGATACCGGCTTTCTTCAAATCACGAACCATTTCCACAGCCTCTTCACGAAGCGGATCTTCTATACAGATAACAGCAACAAGCTGTTTCTCAATTGCAAGATACAGATGTGAATATTCTGGTTTTAATGAATCGTATCTTTCCTGATATTCTGATGGAATCGTGCATCCTTCATCTTCGAAAATGAAATGGCTGCTTCCGATCAACACTTTTCTATTATCAATAGAGGATGAGATTCCATGTGCCACAACATATTCTACTTTTGAGTGCATCTCTTCATGAGACAAATGTCTTTCTTTCGCTGCATCTACAACGGCCTTTGCCATAGAATGAGGGAAATGTTCTTCCAGGCATGCTGCAATACAAAGTAGATCATTCTCTGAATAATCACTGAAAGGAACAATCTCTTTCACTGTAGGGGTTGCCTTTGTCAATGTTCCTGTCTTATCGAAGACGATTGTATCTGCATCTGCTACTGCCTCTAAGAACTTACCACCCTTTACTGTGATATTGTTCTCGCCTGCCTCGCGGATTGCCGAAAGTACAGTGATCGGCATCGCAAGCTTCAATGCACAGGAGAAATCTACCATCAGAACAGACAGTGTCTTCGTAATATTTCTTGTCAGGAGCCAAACTGCACCTGTCCCCAGTAATGTATATGGAACAAGTCTATCTGCAAGATGTTCTGCCTTACCTTCTACAGAAGACTTCAGTTTTTCAGAATCCTCGATCATGGTTACAATCTTCTCAAATCTCGTAGAGCCTGATACCGCTTTGACAAGAACTTCAATCTCACCTTCTTCGAGAACTGTTCCGGCGAAAACAGACTGTCCTACACTTCTTCTTACAGGAAGTGACTCACCTGTAAGAGATGCCTGATTGACCATTCCTTCACCAGTAACTACTTCCCCATCAAACGGGATCACATTTCCCATACGAATCACAACATGGTCTCCCGGCTCAATATCTGATGATTTTACAAGAATCTCCTGTTCATTTCTCTTCAGCCACACTTTATTGACATTAAGTGACATACTGCGCGCAAGATCTCCGACAGACTTTTTATGCGTCCATTCTTCTATGATCTCACCAATTCCAAGCAGGAACATGACAGATCCAGCTGTAGCATAATCTCTACGGAATACGGAAACGCTGATTGCTGTAGCATCCAGGACAGGAACCTCTATCTTACCATGCATCAGGCAACGGATTCCGTGCCAGATATATTTCACTGATTTTACAGATGTAATCACTGCACGGACCGGCATTGGAAGGAATAATTTACTTCCATAATGAAGAACCGTCTTCATAACCAGCTTTTCCTGATAAACAGCATTCAATTCTCTTCCTGAACCTGCTGCGACATGCTCCGGCAGTTTTGTATTTTCATAAGAAAATTCCTTTAATAAATTCAATACCTCTTCCCGGGTTCCAACATAACAGATCACAGCATCTGCGGTGCGTTCATATACTTTTACGTCTGTTACATTCTTCTGATTGGAGAGAAACCAGGATAGAGTATCCGCCTCCGTATATGTCATCCTTTTCTGGACGACATGGATACGAAGGCGGCCATTGATCTCATGCTTTACAATGAATTTCATAGAGAATTAAACTTCTTCCTCTTTGAAATCCTGCGCACCTGTATTCTCTTCCTGAGCTTCTTCTTTCACTTCTTCTGCTTCATAGACAGCCTCAGCCTCTTTTGCTGCACGTGACTCATTGATCTGCTGAGCCTCTGCAAGGATATCCTCTGCATTCTCCTGAACAGTTGTTGCTGTCTTCATCACACAGTCTTTTGCTCTTAAAACTGCTGCTGTACAGTTTGTGTAAACTTTCTTTGCATCATCACTCGCAAGAATTTTCACTCCCGCTGTTCCGAAAAGAACACCTCCTGCAAAGATTCCTGCTTTTTTCAATTTAAATATATCCCACATTGTATAAAACCTCCTAAATTTTTTATACATCATATCAACCCAGTATACAGATAGTCAATTCTAACTGCATTTATCGATAAATTTTATCGTTTATTCTCCGGTAATTTAATCGATGTTACTTTTTGGTCTTTTACATAACCGCAATGTTTTAATCCTTCGCGAACCACCTTATTCCATCCTGTTTCTGTGAGTTTAAAAATCGTATCATCATCCAACATGATAATACAGCCTCCCTCTTCCGGGCAATCCTGCGCACAATCAACTTTATACATATTTTTTCTGTTGATTGCTCCGATTTCTTCTAATGCATTGATCATTCTGTAGACCGTTGCCACGCCAATATTTTCATCTTCCTGAGATGCCTTATAAAAGATTTCTTTACAGCTTGAGCATTCATTTTCCAGAATGATATCGATCAGCATCTTACGCTGTTTTGTGATTCGGCATCCGTTTTCTTTTAGTTTTTCAATAATCTGCTCTTTTTTACTCACGGCACTCCTGCTTTCTGGTCTTCGCTGCATCAGTTGCTTCGCTATCTCACAGAGTTTTGCTCTTATGAGACAGATGTGACCTCATATCCTGCATTTTTTACTGCATTTTTTAAATCTGTCAGATCAATTTCTCTATCATAGGAAACTTCTGCACTATTGTCCTTCAAACTCACCTTTGCAGTAACGCCGTCCAATCCATTTAATGCATTCGTTACGGTATTTGCACAATGCTCACAATGCATTCCTGAAATCTTCAACGTCTTTCTGCCAATCACCGGTCCGTCTAAAAATTTTGTTTTCGGTTTCTTACTGTTTCCAGAACCTCCTCCGCAACAAGGACCTTCTCCTTTAAAATGTTTGATTGATCCTTTCAGAGCCAGTCCGAGCAATATAATTACAATCAGTACAATAATAATATCTGCCATTTTGAGCTTCCTCTTTTAGTCTTCTTTCTCTTCTCTGTTTTCTCTCCATCTCTTAATCCACAGATAAATCTGATAAATGGATACACCTACAAGGTAAATCAAAAGAAATGCGCCAAACGCATAAAACATAGAACCAGTCGAATTTCCCATTCTAATCACCTTCTACTTTTTCTTCGTATTTTGGGATTTTCCTGCTGCCGTGCTGCATCCTCCGCTGCTGCCACAATTGCCACTACTTCCGGCGCATCCGACATGTTTTCCTTCTTTATGATTTTTATATGCTTTATAAATGAGAAAAATACAATATCCGATAATTAAAGTTATTATTACAATATTTGCTATCATTGTCTTCAACACCTCGTTTTTTCTCTTAACTATAACAAAGAGCCGGATACATTTCCTGCACCCAGCTCTATTTTTTCTTCAAGAGTGCTTTCGCAGTTACTGTTCACTCCCGTGTCAATCACTCCGCTGATTGACACGGAGGATGCGCGTTTTGACTTGAATGCATCTCGCCCCATCGCCAAAGGCGATTTAAAATGGCGAGATGCGTTGCTGGTCGCACATCGTGTGAACAGTAACCTTTCGCATTCTTGCTTTTCCATATTACGCTGCCTGCACAGAACGTTTAGAATATACTTTCTGATCTTTATACGGATCTGGCCTGAAGAGCATGAACAGAAGGAAGATCAGTAAGATAAATCCTACTGCTGTACCTACGCCAAATGCTCCACCTGTTACGAAAGATCCTACCTGGTATACGATCAGGCACACAACATAAGCAAATACATTCTGGAACAGGATTGCAAACCAGAACCATTTTCTGTCATTGAGTTCCTTTGCCATGGTCGCGATCGCTGCCAGACACGGTGAATCCAAAAGGTTAAAGAGTAGGAAACTGAATCCGGCTGCCGCTGACGGGAACCATGTTGCGACACCGTGTGCTACAACTGCCGGGTCTTCTGTATCTCCGGCTACATTTGCCAGAACTCCCATTGTCGTTACGATTGCTTCTTTTGCTGAGAATCCGGAAAGAGAAGCTGCCACCGGCTGCCATCTTCCAAATCCAAGCGGTGTAAAGATCACTGCGATCACACTTCCGATGGATGCCAGAATACTGTCTGCAGAATCTTTTACAAGATTTAAATGCAGATCAAAGCTCTGCAGGAACCAGATTATCATTGATGCAAGCAGGATAATAGAAAACGCTCTCTGCAGGAAATCTTTTGCTTTTTCCCACAAAAGCTGACCTACATTCCTTGCTCCCGGCAGCCGGTAATTGGGAAGTTCCATGACAAACGGTACGGGATCTCCCTTGAAAAGAGTTCTGTTATACAAAAATGCCGCCAGGATTCCCACCAAAATTCCAAGCAGGTAAAGACCTGCCATAATAAATCCGCCCTTCATCGGGAAAAAAGCACTTACAAAGAAAGAATAAATCGGCAGCTTCGCAG
>ENA-OWNQ01000545-OWNQ01000545.1-gut-metagenome-genome-assembly--contig:-NODE-545-length-13772-cov-3.514713_pt1 | contig 13772 bp, 12 predicted proteins | sample MGYA00248252_ERZ651782 | MGnify/ENA primary metagenome ERZ651782 (study PRJEB26908, sample SAMEA4031705) | gut metagenome | biome: gut; feature: normal infant; material: stool | place: China | collected 2015... | reverse complement strand
CTCCCGTGCCTCTTATTCCAAACCGATAAAGAGGCACGGGAGCTGGACAAAATGCTGGGGAGGAGAGCCCTCTAGAGGGGCTTGGGTCGAATCTAAAATAATTAATTTTAATATATTAATAATCTATTTGGTCGTTGTGACGCGTATGAACATCCTCTCTGAGGACCTTTGACCTCTGTCACTGCCCTTCAATTGACTCTTTTCTGGATGGATTTTCACAATAAAAGCAATTAAAACAAATAGGTATACAGAAAAGGAGCCCCCTGCCTTTGATCCCGAAAGGGGCGACCGGGCTAGATGCCGCCCCTTTCCCCGCCCACGGCAAAGCTGGCTGATGCGAAATCCGGGCAGGGGAGTGCCAAGCTAAACCTCAGTAACGGGCATGTATGCCGTTTAAATCGACAGAAATAACTTTTTTAGAGCCGTTTCACGAAAAGATAAAGTAGTCGCGATGGAAAAAACAGGCATTTAAAACACCTTTCTGGGCATTTTCGGAAAACAGGCAAAGACAGGGCGAAAATCCCCCGCAAAGGCGGAGGGGGAAAAACGCACCTCATGAGAAGCCCAAAAGGATATGGCGGAGGAGGGAATAAACATTGAGAGGCCGTAGGACGCCCGCAATATGCCTTTTACGGCGTTTTTGAGAAAAATCTGTTCTCTTGCTCCACCCCTACGGAAGGCAGGGATATTTTTCTGAATACTTCCAGCTTATTGCCGAATAATTTTCGGCACAACTCTGCACTAAGCGTCCAACCGGACGTTTAGGGGGACATGTTCCCCTCACAGGGTGGCCCTTGGCTCGGTTTGCAACTGACGCGGCAAGGGTACCACCTAGACATGGGCCGCCCCTTTCCGCAAGCCCGTTTGCGGAATTTTTGAGGGAGCTGTCTAACCGTTCCTCTCACGGCATTGGGCCGGGACAACGGAACAAAACAACTTTTATTATCCTCCGGAGGATAATAAAATGGCTACACCGCTTTTTTCGATTACAAAACTTACACGACCAACAAATTGGTTCAGATGTAGAGTGCTGATCCTGCCGGTAACTGGACTGTGAGCAAACTGGTCGAGGCCTTTGCCCAGAACGGTTTTGTTGGAGCTGACGGTGCCTACGCTCATTTTGTACAGTTTGGTGCCGCTGAAGAAGTAGCCCCCAATGCTGACTTCAACGCTAATGAGTACTACGCCGCTAAAGCCGCTCAGTTTTACGGCGTAGAACCCAAAGCCGTGACTGAATTCCAGATCGCCAACGTCAAGCAGGTTATCACCTCCAATGGCATGAATGCTTGGACGCATTACCAGCAGTTTGGTTCCGCTGAAGGCGTCAATCCTTCCAATGCATTTGATGCCGACGCCTATCTTGCTGCCAAGGCTGTCGCCATGGGTGGAGACTGGACTGCCGCCATTGTTGTGAAGGCTATTGCCGACAACGGCATGACCGTTCTGGAACACTACCTGACCTACGGCGGAAAGGGTGAAAGCGAAGTCGCCCAAGGTGCCACCTTCCCCGTGCCCGACGACTAGAAAGTACCTGCCAGCAACCCCGGTGAAACCTTTACACTGACCGCGGGTCGTGATGTGTTCACCGGCACTGATGGCAATGATATATTCAACGCTAATTTGCTTATAACTCACCGTAATGGTGTCGTAACTATGCCCAATTTTAATGTCACCGACGAGTTGGATGGTGGTAAAGGGAAGACACCCTCGTAACCGTTTCGGCTGAAGGCGCAACGGATCTGGTAACAGTGGTCTCTAATGCCCTTACCACATTGAACCTTACCGGTGCCAACAATGGCGCTACTGTCACTGCAGTGGCTGGTGAACGCGCCCTGACCGTGAACATGAATAATGTCACCGGTGGTACGCTGACTAACGCTCAAGCCACTGCCATTACCTTGAACACGACGGGTAATACCTCCTCTGGTGTGACCGTTGCGGCGACTCTCGCTACCTCGCAGACCATCAAGGCTGATGAGACGTTGACCTTGTCTGCCTTGGATGCTAATGCTGCTACAGATCTGACGATCAAGGGTGACTCGCTAGTCCACCATCTCCGCACTGGCTGCTGGTGCGCTTACGACCAGCAGTGCCGCTGAATCCACTGGCGGCGTTACCATTACGCCCGCGCTGGGTGCGAATGTCGCCTTCACCGGAAGCTCCGCCGCTGATGCCATTACGCTTGGTGCCACAGCACGCAAGCCACCGACATGGGTGCTGGCAATGACAATGTGACGCTTTCGGCTGCCATTGCTGCCGCTGGTTCCCTCAAGATGGGTGAGTGCGATGACACGGTTACGGTCAACGAGATTCAAACCACGAAGACCGCCGGAGCGATTGGCGGTGTCGCTGGTGACAATGATAAGTTGGTCTTCACTGACACTACCTTTGTTGCCGACGCCGAGGTCTGGACATACGGTAACCACCTGCCGGGAAAGGCCCATCCGGGAAGCGATCTCGATCTTGTCGTCCGCACTCTCGGCGCACTCTTGCGGCCCTGCCTAGCGGTCGAGGCGCTCCGAACGGCACTCCGCGAAAGCGACATCCCGATTTTTGTCGACGTGCATGACTGGGCGCTGTTGCCGGAAGCCTCCCAAAAGGAAATCGCAGCCCGTTTTCTTCCGCTGCGGTAGCACGTGAAAGCGCCCTTTCGTTTGTGCTCGCCCTTCAAATATTCGCACTTGAGAACGACGGCCCCCTCTGGTATTAAACAAGTTGAGAGCCGTATGTTGATTTGTCCTGATAAAACGCCGTGTGTCCCGGCTGGAGACATACGGGGTTTTCTTTTATCAGATTTAAACCCCTCTGAGAGCGCTTCATATGATGGAAAGGTTAAAGATATGTATACCAGGGATTGGGACGTGGAGATTTTTCTATCATTTTTGGTTGCCATCTCACATCTCTATGGCAATATGATTCATGGCCCGGCTGCGTATGCCGTATGTTTTTTTGTCTTGAGCGTTTCTTTAATGTCCCTCGTTCTGACAAAAAAATATGGATTTTCTCCATCCGGGCTCAAAGATTACGCACAAAACCGATTCCTGCGTATTTATCCTTCATATATCTTTTCCGTGATATTGGGCATAGGCGTTCTTTTTGTTCTGAAAAGGTACCATTTTGAAACGACCGTTCTCAATCCTGCCTTTCAGCGCCCCGGAAGCCTGTACGAATTTATCAGCAATTTCTTGATGATTCCTTTCGCTGTAGGCGGATTGTTTGTTCCCGTAGCCAGCGCGTTGTTCGTTGAGGTCTGGGCGTATGCGCTGATGCCTTTCATGGCCTACAGCCGCCATGCCGCCATCCTCGGCTTTCTGATCACGCTGGCGGGCAATATCCAGTACGGAATCACTCCGGAAAGTTTTCCCATTCGGTATTCGGGGTTTGCCACGGGCCTGTTGGCCTTTTCCGTAGGCTCCTTGACGCTTCATTATTATGAAACTCTGAAAAGATTCGGCATGCCGTGCACGAGTGTCCTTGTTTGGTGCATACACGGTGTGCTGTGGCTTTTCGATCCCTATTATCCTTGGAATTATGGCCTTTATATTTCAATGTTTCTGTCCGCGTGGGTCGTGATTTCCCTTTTTCCCCTCAAATCATCCCAACTGGACAAATTGCTGGGAGATTTATCTTATCCAGTCTACTTACTGCATACGACTGCCGGAATGTGCATCTATTTCTTCTTCGGACAAAGATCGCTTCTCTTTTTCTCTGCAGCCTTTGCCCTGACAGTGATTCTTTCTTATGGGGTCGTACGCCTTATCGAGAACCCTTTGATCCGGTTCAAGAAACAAAAAACTATCCACAGTTGAAAATCATTACGTGAACATATCAAGGGCGGCACTCAATAAAACTGTAGCTTTTGATCTCTTGAAACAGAAAGGCTTCCGGTATCAGGGGGAGCTGTTTTGTTTTATGAGCTGGCGGGTTCGTAATGGGCGAAGCTGAACAGTTTGTGCCCGAAGAAGTTGACCAGAAATCCGGCCAGAATCCCTGTTCCGTGACATCCTCCCCCGGTCAGTACGGGAATCCATCCGGCAAGGGACGGGGCCCCGCTCCATCCGGGGAAAAGTGCCTCCAGCGTCCGGAGAGCCTCTGTTTGGGAGAGCAGCTGCGGCAGCAGCCACTGGATAAGGGAAAAGAGCCCCGTGGACACGGCCCAGACAACGACTAGCCCCACATGCGCCACAAGCGCAAAACGGAGCACCATGGGCACGGTGGCCTTACTGACGCCGAAAGCGCGTTTGTACGAAAGGCAAAACACGATGATCATGCCGACGTAATTGGCCAGAACGACGCTGACGCCGAAGCTGAACCATTCCGAAAAGGCAAACCGTGAGAAAAAGTTGCAGAGCGTTCCGATGACGGAAGCCTGCAGATACAAGAATGCCTGTGCCGACGTTCTAGTCATGGCGCCTTGCGGAATCGTCCCGTTTTTCAAAACCGATGTACGATCTCGCGACAAACAGCGGGCGGCCTTTGCTTTCCTCAAAGATGCGCCCGAGGTACTCCCCGATGACGCCGAGGGAAACTAGAATGGTCCCGCCAAGCACGAGTACGACGACCATGATGGACGTATAGCCGGGGACATCCACGCCAAAGAACAGAGCCCTCAGAATCAGGACAGCCGCATAGCCGAAGCCAAACAGCGCCACAACCATGCCGAGATAGCTCCAGATCCGCAGAGGCAGCGTACTGAAGCTCGTAATACCGTCCAGCGCGAAGTTCCACAGCTTCCATGCGTTCCATTTGGTGCTTCCCGCGACCCGCTGCGGCCTGTCATACTCCACCGTAGCCTGTTTGAAGCCCACCCAGGCGTACAGCCCTTTGGTAAATCGAACCCGTTCAGGAAGGCTGTTCAGGGCATCAAGCGCGGCCCGGTTCATCAGGCGGTAGTCGCCGGCATTGGGAACAAGCCGCTTTCCGCACAGTATATTGAATATTTTATAGAAAAGACCGGCCGTGATGCGCTTGAACATCGTGTCCGACTCCCGCTGCCTGCGGACGCCGAGCACGACGTCATAACCTTCCTCCCACTTGCGGAGAAAGTCCGAAAGCAGTTCCGGCGGGTCCTGCAGGTCCACATCCATGGGAACGACGGCGTCGCCCGAAGCCGCGTGGAATCCTGCGGTCATGGCCAATTCCTTACCGAAATTCCGGGCAAGCTCGATGATCCTGATGCGTGGATCTTTCTGGCGGGCTTCGAGCAAGATTTCTAGCGTCCTGTCCTTGCTGCCGTCATCAATAAAAATCATTTCAAACGTATAGGGCTCGGCATCAAGAAGTGGGACAATCCGTTCGAGAAAATACGGAATGGCTTCCTCTTCATTGTACGCGGGGATAATAAGGGAGACCGTTTTCATGGGATCACCGTTCATCTTTGAAGACAAGGGGAACCTCCATAGGGATATCGTAGTATTGCTTCATGAAAACCTCAATATAGTCCGTTCCGGGTGTATAGGGCATAGCATTCGCATACCGTTCGTCCGGAAGTTTCTTGAGCACCACGCTCATATTCCCCGGCTTGTAGGCGGATAGCGTGGCGTCGTTCGCAACGATGGTGTCGTAGTTCGCCCGATATCCCTCCCAGATGGATATGTAGTTGCTCAGGCCATACCCAGTGATTCCGAGAAGGCAAAGCGCGGGCAGCAGTTTTCCCGGCAGTTTTTTGAGGAGGGCAATCAGAGCCGGTGCCGCGATTATGGGAAGCGTCAGGATGAGCGGCATGGACACGCGGGGGCTTCTGGCGACGGGGAGCAAAAAAAGACAGGCGGTCGCGCAGCATGCCACGACAAAAGGAAGGAGTTGCCAATAGATTTTTTCTTTGGCTATGCCTATGCGCAACGCATAGAAACAAAGTGCGAGCAGGGTCAGGAAAAGTAGGAGAGGCGAGTAAAACAGAGGAAAGGCAATTTTTGCCCACACAAAGGCATCAGGAATATCTTTGAGCAATTCCGCCAGAGGAGGGACGCTCTGGCCCGGAGCGCTCATTGCCCGCTTGAGATTGCCGGGAGCCAGAAAGCAAAACAAAAAACCAGCAAGAGAGGTTGAAAGCCAAAGCAGATTGGGGTGAAGCCGTTTTTTCTTTTCAACAATATCCACCAGCAGACGCACACCCACGAACGCGAACGCATACAAAGAAAACGGCTCGGAAGAGGCAGAGGCGATAAAAAACAACACGGCGGCGAGGGTAGTATCCCTTTTTCGCAACGGTTCCCGCATGATGAGAAAAATGGCCCAAAGCAGGAAAAACATCGGCCAGACATAGAGCACAGATGCAGAGCCCCAGTAAAGGCCGTCCCGAACGAGTGTTATCTTCATGGACATATAGCTCGCCAGCAGGAACAGCAGCGTCTGCGGGAAGTCTTCTCTGGCGGTGACTCTGGACACGATGGACGCTCCGAAACACAAGATACCGGTGACGAGAAGCGATTGAACAAGCCAGAAGACAGAAGGCCCGGCGTGCATGAAGGGAATGGCTATTCCGAAGGCGACGATACGCCCGCCCCATCCCATATAATGCTGGTAGAGGTAGTTGACGTAGTTGAGCAACGTCAGGCGCTCACTGTACGGCCCCTCGACGGTATAAAAATACGTCAGCCCCGCATAGGCATAGTCATCATGATAATAACCCAAGAGCACATGAGTGGCGTACAGAATGGCCCATACGAGTACGGGAAGTGCAAGGCGAGCGGATGGGATACGCATAGGATTTTTTTATGAAAAAACGGTTACAAAAGAGGAATACTTGCTCCATGCAATCTTTTTAAACTATCGTGAAAAGACCCAAGTGTAAATAGGGGGATTTCCGGCCACAGCCCTTGTGAGACTTTTGGGGGCCCGCTACTGATACGTTGTTTTCCAATAAAATTTACGAGGTGTTGTTTTGAGAACAGACTCTTCCCTGCAATTGTTGATCGTGTACCCCAGCCCGTAGTCTTTTTGTCGTTAACGTTGCACACCCCGCACAGACTGTCCGAAACAGCTTTTCGTTGGTAACCGCTGTCACTACATCACTTTTTGCCTACATTTGCAGGTGTAGTAAAGTCGAAAAAGCGCTTACAATGAATGCCAAAGGCGTTGGAAAGCTGATATGCCTCATGATTTTCAACGTGCGCGAGTGAAGCTAGGCCGGCCACATGGAGAATTTTCCCTTTATAATGGCGGAATGGGGATGACGCGTTGCTCCGGCCTGAGCTCTCACGCCGTCGCGCAGCGTCGGCAATGAGCAGACCTGTATGCTTGGCAGCACGGGACATAGCATTATGAAAAGGATTTCATAGTTGGGGCAGCCATTGTGGATGCCCCTCAAGCATCATAGAACAGGCGGATCCCGCACCTTCTCGCCGAGTTGGAATAGCCTGCAAGAAAAACTAGACAGATGAAATAGGATGTACCTCCGGAAAACTCGATTGGGAAAACAGTATAAGATAGGTAACAAAAATCCCACCCCTTCCGGTGAAGGAAGAGGTGGGGTAATTTTATAGCCAATCCGTACTCAGTTCAAAGCTGAGAAAAAGACTAGGCTCCGGTGATCACGTCGCCGGCAATCGTAAGGGCGGTAAGGTCATGCACACCAGCGAGCTTGACGATAACGTCGTTATCCGTAGCATCTGTAGCACCCATATTATAAACAATGTAGCTGTCAGTACCATCTGTGAACCAAGAGGTAATAGCACCGCTAGTGGCATCAGCTTTGCACAAGGTAGACAGCATACTTTCGACCGTTCCGGAGAAGGTTTCTTGCGTAACAGCCCCAGCGGTGTGCGAGGCAGCCATCTTGATGCTGTCATCGCCCTTGGTGAAATCATCAATGATAACGGCCTTAGTAGCAAAATCCACCGTAACGCTGGCACCGAGTACAGTGGCCTTAACGTCAAACAGGTCTTTTCCTGCACCACCAATCAGGTGGGTAAGGGCGCTAGCCGCACCCGTGGTAAGCGTGTCGTCACCAGCACCGGCATCAACGATGGCGAATTCCTTCCCCACAGTCAGCGTGTCGGCCTTGGCGGTGCCCACGAATTTGTAGGTAAGGTCGCCGCTAGCACCAGTAGAGTCCTTGAGTGCATTGTTGCTATCGTCAACAACGAAATCAGTGAGGCCCGTAGCATGAGCGGAAGCGTCGATGACGATTTCGGCCTTACCATGAGCATTGGCATCAGCCTTCTCGAGGACGATCTTATCGGCGGTTTTGCCGTCAAGGTCATCGTACTTCAGCGTAGTTGTAACGACGTCGGCAGCGGTGCCCTTGCCAGCATCAGCAGCCTTGGCGCCGAACTCAACGCCGGCGGCGACTTCGCCTGCGCCGTTGACCAGCCCGTCCGCACCGGCGGCGGCGTTGGCGAGGGTATCGGAGATGTGGTACGCCGCTGCAGAACCGGTGAGCACGGTCGTGCTGGCGCCAGCAATGGCAGCCACGGTATCATCCAGCTGATACGAGGCAGTGCCGGTGACGGCGGGGGTGGCTCCGGCAAGCAGATCGGCAAGGCCAGCCTGCTGTTCGACGGTCACGGTCACGGTATCCGTCGCGCTGGTAATGGCGTACTTCTCAGCCAGAATGCCGGCCTGCTGGGCGGCCAGCGTATCGGCCAAGGTAGCATAGGTCTGCACGCCGGTATAAGGATTGAACGTAGGATCCTTGGCGATGGAGGGATCGGCCGTGATGTCGCCGATGGCTTTGCCGGCAGCTTCAAACTCGGCCTTGCCGAAAAGGTTATAGTGTTCCAGGGCGGACAGTCCGGCATTGGCGAAGGCTTCCTTCACTTCGGTCACCGTCCAGTCCGTACGGCCGTCTTGCTGGGTTTCGTTCAGAAGTTTCGTCTTTTCAGAGATATACTTGGTGGAATCAAAATCGCCTGAGGTGGCGATGCCTTCGTTGGAACCGAACTGCTGGTAGTGTTCCCACACGCTCATGCCGGAACCCGTGATGGCTTCGTACACCTTATTGACGCTCCACGTCGTGCCAGGCTGAAGGGCTTCCAGCTGTTTGGCTTTGGCGGCAAGGTAGAAGCTAACGTCGAAAGCAGCATTTGGGGAGACGTTTTCATCCATGCCGAACTCGGTGAAGTGCTTGTACAGGCCGTCGTCGCCCTTGTAGCCGGCTTCTTCAAGAGCCTTGGTCATGGTTTCCATCGTCCAGTTGCCCTTGGGATCGTTAGCCTGAAGCTGGGCCAGCTTGTTGTTAAGGTAATCTTTCGCAACAAACCAGTTAGGATTAGCCATGTTTTTATCCTCCGGAGGATAAGAGAAAGTTGTAACGAATTCCCCGAAGAACCGGCCCCATGCCGGGAGAGGAATGGTTGGACAGATTCCCCGAATCCGCAAAGCGGCTTGCGGAGAGGGGGTAGCCCATGTCTAGGTGGTACCCTTGCCGCATCAGTTGCAAACCAAGACGCGGAGCCACCCTTATGGGGGGGAACATGTCCCCCTCAACGCCCTGGGAGAGGGCATTGAGTTCGAATCAGGACGGGCGAAGCCTCATCCGGGATTACGGACCAACAGATTCCCTGCCGTCCGGGGAAAGCGCTTCGGCAAAGAAGCGCCTTCCATAGGGGCGAGGAACGAAACGTGTCAATTTTACTATTTTTAGTGTAAGATGGTGTATTTTATATTGAATATATCTCAAACATACCAAGTTAAGGAGCAGTGACAGCTCCACAAAAAAAGGCTGCCTCCAATCGGAAACAGCCTTTTTATATTGATTTTATTTATTTTTTATAAAAAATTAATAGACATTGCACATTCTGCCCAGCATTTTGTCCAGCATAGTACCTCTGTTTTTTGATTCGGAATTTCCGACTCTGTCCAGAAAGTAGGGAACACATGAGCCTATCTGCATTTTTATGCGCCTACTGATTAAAGTTATTTCTAAATAAGAATAGAGCAGGCCAGGGTCCTCTTGTAAAGAGGGAACCAGACCCACTCTGTTTTGCCCAGCATTTTGTCCAGCACGAAAGTGAATGCGTTCAAAAAAGTTGATAATAGGAAGGAGAAAACACTTTCATGCTTTTTTGATTGATTTCTTCAGTTATCCTCCGATCCGTTCTCCTGAAAAAAGTAGCCTCTAACGTCGTAGAGCATGAACCCCCAAGTCCATCCGCCGATTAACAGGAAAAACAAACCGCCCCCACTCACTCTACTCGTCTATTCTTCCTTCAACTGTCTCCCCATAAGGGCCTGTACCGCCTCGCGGGGCGCGAACCCCTCATACAAGACGCTGTACATGGTGCCGGTCACGGGCATGTCCACGCCGAGGCGCTGCGCCAGCCGGTGCACGGCCTGCGTGGTCTTGACCCCTTCGGCCACCATGCACATGGATGAGGCGATGTCCTCCAGAGACTCCCCCGCCCCGAGGCGCAGCCCGACCTGACGGTTGCGGGACAGATCGCCCGAACAGGTGAGCATGAGGTCCCCGAGCCCGGAAAGCCCCATGAACGTCGACGCCCGCGCCCCAAGCGCCACACCGAGACGGCTGGTTTCCGCAAGGCCGCGCGTGACCAGCGCCGCCCTAGCGTTCAGCCCGAAGCCGAGGCCGTCGCTGAGGCCCGCAGCGATGGCGATGACGTTCTTGATCGCGCCGCCAAGCTCCACGCCCGACACGTCCGTACTGGAATAGGATCGGAACCACGGCGTGGCGAACACTTCCCGCAGCCGCGCCCCAAGCCGCTCGTCGCGGCAGCCGAGCACCACCGCCGTGGGCTTGCAGGTCGCCACCTCAAGGGCGAACGACGGCCCGGAAAGGACGGCGTAGCGGTCCACGAATCCGGGCAGCTCTTCCCGGACCATGCGCTCCACCGTAACCAGCTCGGAAACTTCGATTCCTTTTGCCGTATTGACAAGAACGCAGTCCGGGGGCACAACGCCCGCCAACCGGCGAAGCGTCCCCCGCATGGCTTGGCAAGGGACCGACAGGACCAGAATGGAGACGCCCGCCAGCACTTCCGCCTGTTCCGGACCGCCCGTATCCCCGGCAACAGCCCGGATACCCGGATGCAGCGGTACGCCCCGCAGGTAACGCGGGTTCTCATGGTGCGCGTTGATGTGCGCGGCCTGCTCCGCATCCCGTAACAGCAGTGCCACCGAATGCCCGGCATGGGCCAACAGATGGGCCAGCGCCGTCCCCCAGCTTCCGCCCCCGAGAACCGCTATCGAAGTTTTGCCTGACATACACTCTCCCGTGGAAAAATCGGTGGAAAACCGCCGGAACGGGCCGCTTGCTCCGGCTTGCGGCCCGGGCGGATTCAACATACAATGCCCGTTATCGTTTCCTAAAATCATCCTATGAGGCTTTTACCATGTATCGCAATACAAAAAACGTTCCTTACTATGTGTTCGGGCGGGGATCTCTGGCTCAGCTCGGCGACTTGCTGAAACCCCGCCGCGAAGCCGTGGACGGTCCGGTCGTCTATTTCGTCGACCACTTCTTCCGCGATCATGAACTGATCGGCCGTCTGCCCATGGAAAAGGGCGACCAGCTCCATTTCGTCGACTCCAGTTCCGAGCCGGAAGTCACCCGCATCGACGCCTTCAAGGAAGCTGTATCCGCCGCCGACAGCCGCACCCCCTGCTGCGTCGTGGGCATCGGCGGAGGGAACGCCCTCGACACCGCCAAGGCCGTCGCCAACCTGCTCACCAACCCCGGCAAGGCCGAAGACTATCAGGGCTGGGAACTCGTCAAGAATCCCGCCGTCTACAAGATCGGCATCCCGACCCTTTCCGGCACGGGCTCCGAGTGCTCCCGCACCTGTGTCCTTACCAACATCCCCAAAAATCTCAAACTGGGCATGAACAGCGACTACACGGTCTATGATCAGCTCCTGCTCGATCCCGACCTGCTCGCCACCGTTCCCCGCGACCAGTATTTCTACACCGGCATCGATACCTTCATGCACTGCGTCGAATCGCTTCAGGGCAGCTACCGCAACGCCATCATCGACGCCTTCTCCGTACGCGCCGTGCAGCTCTGCGAGGAAATTTTCCTCTCCGACGACATGATGAGCGAGGATAACCGCGAAAAGATGATGATCGCCTCCTACATCGGCGGCATGGCCGCCGGGAACGTGGGCGTCATCCATCCCTTCTCCGCCGGGCTCGGCGTCGTCCTACATGTGGCCCACGGCCTCGGCAACTGCCTCGCCCTAAACGTCCTTGGGGACATCTACCCCAAAGAATACAAGCAGTTCCGCACCATGATCGAACGGCAGGGCGTCAACCTGCCCACCGGCATCTGCAAGGATCTCACCGAAGAGCAGTACGAAGGCCTCTATCGTGGCTGCATCGTCCACGAAAAGCCCCTCACCAACGCCCTCGGCCCCGACTTCAAGCAGATCCTCACCAGAGAAAACCTCATCGAACGCTACAAGAGCATCTAGCGGGAGCGCCTCCGGCGGGCTTGCCCCCGCGAGGGACCATGCGGCCCCTTGCCCCGCTACGCGGGGAGACGGAGGCCCATCCGCAGCGCCAATTGTCCCGAAAAACATAAGGGAACCCGAAGCGGCTATACCGTTTCGGGTTCCGCACTGGGCAATCAGAGACAGGACATCTTATGGACATCAAAGTCAATTTCAGCGGACGTGCGATCAAGTACACCGAAGATGAGATCGCTGTGGTCGTGGAAGCCATGCGGAACGCGGAACCGCTGACGCAGGGCAAGCATCTGCAAGCCTTCCAGAAGGCGTTCGGCGAGTACATCGGGGCCGAGCATTGCTTTGCGGTGATGAACGGCGTGTCCGCGCTTGAGCTTTCCGCGCAGCTCTGCAACTTCAAGCCCGGCGATGAAGTTGTCATCCCCTCGCACACCTTCACCGCCTCGGCCTACCCCTACGCCAAGAAGGGCGCGAAGCTCGTCTGGGCGGACGTCGATCCCGTCACGCATGTGGTCAACGCCGAAACCATCGAAAAGTGCATCACGCCCAGAACGAAAGCCATCGTCGTCGTGCACCTGTACGGCTACGTGGCGGACATGCCCGCGATCATGGAAGTGGCGAAGCGGCACAACGTGCTCGTCATCGAGGACGCGGCCCAGTCCATCGGCGCGGACGTCGACGGCATCAAGTCCGGCGCGTGGGGCGACATGGCAATCTTTTCGTTCCATTCCCACAAGAACCTTACCACGCTCGGTGAGGGCGGCATGCTGGTCGTCAAAGACCCGAAGCTCGCCGCGCTGGTTCCCGCCCTGCGCCACAACGGGCACTGCGGCTATCCCGAGCCCCGGCCCAACTACTGGACCCCCGCGATGGGCAATGTGGACATGCCCATGCTCGACGGCGACATGCTCTGGCCGAACAACTACTGCCTCGGCGAAATCGAGTGCGCCCTCGGCGTCAAGATGCTTGAGCGCATCGACCGGATCAACGCCGAAAAGCGCGCCCGGGCCATCCGTTTCATCGACGCGCTCAAGGATTACCCCGAGCTGGAGTTCCTCCGCGAGGACACCACCCGCCACAACTACCACCTGCTCGCGGGCTGCATGAAAAACGGCAAGCGCGACGCCTTCATGCACGCCATTTCCGAAGAAAAGGGCATCAAGTGCGTGGTGCAGTATATCCCGCTCGACCGCTACGATTTCTACAAGAAGCTCGGACTCGGGGAAGCCAACTGCCCCAACGCCGACGCCTTCTTCGACGGCCAGATCTCCTTCCCCTTCCAGCACTGGCTCAGCGAAGAGGACTTCTACTACATGCTGATGTCCACCCGCTATGTGTTGGAATGCTTGTGGAAGTAAGTGTAATTGTGTGATGATTGGAGGGGGCGGCAGGCCCTTTCTGAAGAAAGCC
>ENA-OWNQ01000540-OWNQ01000540.1-gut-metagenome-genome-assembly--contig:-NODE-540-length-13894-cov-2.890425_pt1 | contig 13894 bp, 9 predicted proteins | sample MGYA00248252_ERZ651782 | MGnify/ENA primary metagenome ERZ651782 (study PRJEB26908, sample SAMEA4031705) | gut metagenome | biome: gut; feature: normal infant; material: stool | place: China | collected 2015 ... | reverse complement strand
TGACTGGAGTTCAGACGTGTGCTCTTCCGATCTAGGCCAGGTTCCTTCAATGTTTGGATATGTTATAGATGGCAAGGATAAGAAGAAACCTCCCATGAACCAGGATATAACTGCAATAGGAATCAATCCTAGAATGACAAGAATTCCTCGGTCTTGATTAAAGAATACATCAATCAAATTCCGTTTCTCTGCATGATTTCCATAATGAACCATATAGTTGTACGTATCATGGAAATGCTTGTAGAAGATCATTTTTCCTGCAAAGGCTGCGTACAGTACACAGGAATACATCGTTAGACCTACTAATCGTATGGAATCTTCTATTTGATGGTACCCTTCAAACCATAGTGCAGGGAGTGTCACCAAGACTAAAGGTAATAAGAATACATAGGCATCAAAATCCATGCCCCACCAAAAGCCGTAACGCAATGAACCTAGAGCTGATTTCCAACGACCTTTCCATGTTGGATACGGATTATAAATAATCATAAAAATGATTCGAAAGATACTACTCAATATGGGTGCCCAAATCATTAATTTTATATTTTGTTGTAGGGATAGAAAAAATTGTTCACTCATTTCTACTTCCATATCTACTTAAAGAACAATACTTCCCCATAGCAACCTACTTATACTACATTACTGATTATAATTGTCCATTAGATTTATTCAAATAATACAATTTTACATACTTTGTCATGGTGTACATCATATGATAGATCGATAATAGAAAACCTATTTTTCCGTCTAATATGCCACCTTGCAAAATATATATCTTGAAAAATGCCCATGTAGGGCGCAATATAATATCCCCTAAAAAATTACAAGACTTCCCTTGTGCCTTGTATTTATTAGCTGCTACCGTCGTATACTTATTGAACTTCTCAAAAAATTGATGCCAATTATCATACGTATAATGATACAATTTTCCCTCTAATGTATCTTGTGGATACGGACTGATAAAAGCTTCGTGAACAGCCCCTTCCACAGTTGCTCCCTCTCGAGGCATCAATCGTAATACCTTATCAGGCCTCACCACACCATGGGTTGCCTGATTATAATGGAATAGATTATATCTGCGTAACCAATACGCCTTCGGTTCACCTTGAATAGCTCGTTGAATAGACTTTGCTAACTCTAGTGATACACGTTCATCAGAATCGACAAATAGAATCCATTCACTCTGGGCTTGTGAAATACCAAACCGTCGTTGTTGTGACCAATCTCCATTTAAGGGATGTGGTATAACCTTTGCACCCAATCCCGTAGCAAGTGATACTGTCTGATCTGTACTGCCATCATCGATGACTAAAATTTCATCAGCAAATTGAATACTCTTAATACAATCTACAATATGTTGTTCTTCATTGCGCGCTAAGATAATAGCCGTCACAGTACTCATAGATAATCCTTTAACTTACAAATCAATTAAATTTAATGGATAAAAATGTATATTTCTTTATTTGATGACATCCCCATGTTTAATGCGCCATGCCGCAAGTTCACGCATGTTTTTAATCATATCCCCATAGGATTGAGGCATGCTCGCACTTTGTTCTAACACTTTGCCACTTTTATCAAGATATAGTCTATGATTAAATACAAATTCCTCTTGTGTAAACAAGCTTGGTACCATCGCTTCATAGGTTTGACCAGGTCGGCCTACCAATTCCGCCAAGGTTGGAATGATTTGAATGCTCATGCCGAACGCATTAGGTGCAAGCCAATCTTTATGAATACCACGACCATAAAAAATAATAGGAATAGTAGATGCCACATTAGGACCTACTTCACGAGCAAAGTTAAAGCGTTCGCTATGGTCACCTGTAATGACGAACAGTGCAGACGGATCTGCTGTTTCTTCGCGAGCGATAAAATCACCCATTACGTGGTCTGCGTACCAAATATGGCCCATTTCGTTCAATTGCTTATCGTTTTCTTCGATAGAATCTGGCAAATGCCCTTTTACCTTATTCACATCGTAGCCTTCCTTAGCCACATTGATGCTATACGGTGGATGATTAGAGGTGGTCATAATCACATTGAGGATTTTTTCCCCTCTATGCTGATCCATGTAGGCAGAAATAGCTTTAAACAAGTCTTTATCGCCTACGCCCCAAGCATTGCCGTCTTCGCTTGGCATTTCAGAGGCATCGTGGAATTCATCGAAACCTTGAGATAAAACAAAGTTTTTAACATTTTGCCATGTGCTAAAGCCACCATACCAGAATACAGTCTTGTAGCCTAGCTTTTTCATAACAGGACCAATGCCTAAACCGTAAGGTTCTTTGAAACTTTCACCTTCATAATTAGGATATAGCCCTGTATCAGGCATCCCCGTCAACAAACCATTGATGGCCGGCATCGTACCGGTGCCTTGGGCAAGGGCTAGCTGCGTGCTCATCGCTTGAGGGCTGGCAGCGTATTTACGACCTTGCTCAACGAGGTACGCACCAGGCCCGTTATATTCAGCGAGGAACGGCCACAAGCCATAGGATTCTCCAAGAACGAGGTTTATAGACTGCGGTTGATCCGCTAATCGTTGTGTCGTAATGGTTCTCGTGAAAGAACCGTCAAAATTTGTACCGTTAAACTTACCACCAACGGCAGTGATTTTTTCATTTAACTCTTGAGGCGTTAAGTTAATAACCTCAAGCTCAGCCGTCCGTTTTGCAATGCTTTTAACACGATATAGAGCCTGCACATCGTCTAGAATATTTTCGTTCAACAAATTGGAACTAAGTCGGGCCGCACTTTCCCAGTTGATAGAATTTGTATAGCTGAAAGCACCGCCAAATCTAAAGAATAGACCTATTACACCGATAGCGACAGTTAATCCAATGCCCGTCATCCATTGCGTTTTCTTAGTTTTAGGATACCAAGTAGTACAAAGTCGTTGATGATCTGCAAAATCACTATTTCTTACATTATCCGCATCATCACCATTCCTTAGGTCAACAGCGTAGTCACTATATTTCTTGGCCCCCCACGCTAGGAAACGAACTAGAAAATAGCAAAGCGCTGCGCTCAATACAACGGCCCCTATGATGTACATGAGGGCATTATATTCATTGATAGCGGTATTTACAATGGCGCCGATATCATCGTTTTTACCGTTGATGAGCATCGCATTGTAGGAAGAGTTAAATATCTTGTAGAACGGAATGCGTCCCAAAAACAGGAAGGTCAACAATATAGTCGCAATGGAGTAGAGGACCTGTTTAATGCGCAAGGACGGCCATTTTGGCACAAAGGTATGTACCAACGTCCCCCCTAAAAAGCCTAGTAAACACAAAGAACCGACGGTCTTGAGACTCAATCTAAATCCTAGCCACAAGGACGTGAGGATATTCTCCATCGTCACGGAAGCTAGTTGTGATTGAAATACTGCAAGAAACACGATTCTAAATGCAGTCAACAGAACAGAGAAAAAGATAAATACCTTAATCTCTGTTCGTATGCCTTCAAATAATCGCTGCCATCGGTTCATCATTAACCCCTAACTGTTGAATCGTATAACCAAATTGTTAAATCACTAATCCAACTATATTGTTACAAATATAACAAAACTACATAACTATACTGCCTAAATGAGTAATAAAACATCATAAACTAGATATACTACATATATATCCTACGTAATATGTTACGTAATATTCTACTAATTACATAACTATCAATTATTTTGGATATTTCTTACATTTAGGACCTTTACATCGTTTGCATTTACCGCATCCACGGTCGATAGTCTCAGCACCTGCTGATTTTTTCGCACTAGCACTCTCCTTGACCATCTTTTCAGAGGCCTTACTATTCCATACGGAAACTATCGATTCTGCTTTTTTGCGGATTTATCCTTTTTGGATTTTTTATCCTTTTTCTTGTCTTTCTTCTTATCTTTTTTCTTGAAAGTATCAGCTAAGAAGACTGTTTTTAACTTATCATTTAAGACTTTAAGCTTCTTTTCAGCTTTATCTTTCTTTTTCTTTAACTTTTCTTCGTCTTTAGAGCGTTTTTCTTCCTTAGACTTCTTGTGTTTTTTCTCTTTTTTATCTTCTTTATACTTTTTATCTTTCTTAGATTTTTTGTCGTCCTTGGACTTTTTGTCTTCTTTGGATTTCTTATCCTCTTTAGATGTTTTATCTTCCTTGGATTTTTTATCGTCCTTAGATTTCTTATCTTCAGAACCGTTAATACGCGCCCATTCATCGTCAACGCGTTTCAATTTCTTTTTAAGAAGCTTCTCCATCTTCTTATTTGTTTTATCGGACTCTAAACCGGCTTTACCAAATAATAAAGCATTCACCGCCGTGTATGGATCGATAGAGGACATATCCTCATCATCCACGTTAGCTGCCTCTAATTTCTTATCTTTTGAAAGTTCTTCAAGACCATCTACATCTATCGCTTCATCTTCATCTAAATGATGAATTGCTAAACTTTCAACGCCTTCTAATGGTTTTACATCAAGGTGCTCAATCGCAGTATCTTCAAAATCCGCCATTTCCTTACCAGAGCTTTCACCAAAACCAGTAAAGAGACCACCTATAGATTTTAATTCATTCAATTTAATATGATTCATGCCCACCGTAGAATCATGATGCACAGAAACGTCAGATAATTGTACCTGTTCCATAGCATATGCATCATCATTGTAACTCGCACCCTTGCCAAGTCCAGATGTATTAGAAATGACGATATCTTCCTTATCGTCACCTAGCACATCGCCAAATAGATCTTCTTCTAAAGATTCGTAAGAATGCAATAAGGCCATACGTTTTTGAACATCTTCAATTTGATTCCACAAATCAACGAGAGAAGATGTATAGTACACCCGTTCTTTTACCTCTAAATACGCTTGGTAAACGATAGATAATTCGGTCTCATTAAGACCTTCCTCTGCACCAATTTCTTCAATCATTTGTTGAATCTGTTGATCTCGGTCATATCTTTTAATTAACGCTTTACGAATGCGTTCAATCAACATTGTATCGATGAGTTCCATATGCACCTCCTATATTCAATACACTCAGTCCTACCCGCTACATTAGCGTATACGAATCAATGTATAGAATCATAAAAATAAATTGATTTTATAATCTCTAATATATTATTATAGCAGAATTTATCTGCTTTTTCCTTAATAATATGTGTAAAAGTTCCTTAAAAATAGAATAAAACCTCAATTTAAATACGTCCCTAATAGTATGTATTTTATACTACTAAAACACTATTCAAACCGAGGTTATTTAATCAAATTTATATACATCATATTCATATATAAACTTATTATATTAAAGTCTGATATTTATTTGTTACATCAATATAATATGTATTGCATCCATCAGATTTTTAACTGTTACATTAAAATATATCTAATTGTTACATAAATGTCTTTAAAGGTCTTAAATTATTTCATTATAAAAGTCTTAAATTACTGCACTAAAACAAGTTAACTGAATAGACGAGGATTCGTTCCTTTGTATCGCTTCCTTCAAAAAGATCACTACAATCAATAGTTTCCTCTTGTTCCAAGCGAACATGGTTATTTAAAAAGTTTTCCACCTCTTCATTAACATAGTAGAAAAATAACTTAATCTCCCGAGGATGATGATATAGCGAATCAAAGATATTTCCTAATACCCGCTTAATCGTATGGAGTGCAAAGGGATTAAAGAAAAAGCATCGATCAGCCTGATCTGGCAATTTATACAGCGCCGCATCACCTAGTACAAAACTTACACGATTACGAGCAGCAGGGCTTTCACCATTGATTAAAGCCTTTTCATAGAGCCGTTCATCGTATTCGATGCCTATAGAATGGCAGCCCGTTTGGTAAGCCATGAAAATACTCACTCGGCCCTTGCCACTGCCATAATCGATGAGCATATTTTTCTTGCGAATATGACCGCTATTTGCCAAGCGCTCTAGCACGCAATAATCCGTCGGCTCGTACGGATGATGCTCCGTATCGGAACGACTATCATCGCGACCAGAGGTTTTAATTTGTAATACACTTTCCCACTCTTGCTCTGTTGCCATCTATATAATCCTATCATGAGATCCAAATTATATAACCTAAAATTTAATACTAATCTTAATTTCTATACATACTATACCCTTATTAGGGTACTAGTTACAAATTAAAATCAATCATATTATAGTAGATAACAAAGGAAATACATATTTTTGTAGCATTTAATGCGTACAAAAGGAAAAATGAAAGCAGCAACCCTCCTTTTTCTGTGCTAAAAACACTTATTAATGCCGATATGGTATACTAAGAGTAATATTTCTATTATTCTCATGTGCAGAATTATATGTAATTAAAAAGGAGTATCTACTTACATGGACAGTGATCTGACCTTAGATTTTATCATTATCATCGTATTAATCATCGCGAATGGTTTATTCTCTATGACGGAGTTAGCCATCGTAAACGCTAAAAAACGTAAGCTTGAAGAATTAGCTGAAGCAGGCAATGAACGCGCGAAAAAGGCCTTTGAATTGGCAGAGCACCCAAATGATATGTTCTCCACGATTCAAATTGGCATTACCCTCGTTGGTATTTTAACTGGTTTATATTCTGGTGCCACCTTTTCTGGTCCTTTAGAAGAAATATTAACTGCTAATATTCCAAGCATTGAACCGTACGCAGCCTCAGTGAGCTCCTTCCTCATCGTTGCGATCATCACTTATTTATCCCTCGTTATAGGGGAGCTCGTGCCAAAACGATTGGCCTTAAATAGCCCTGAGGGCATCGCTGTGGTGGTAGCAAAACCGATTTATTGGCTCTCTGTAGCCCTAAAACCAATCGTTAGCTTTCTCGGCGTTTCCACAGAATTCCTCTTAAAAATTCTAGGCGTTACTGTAAAAGAAGAAGCACCTGTTACAGAATCCGAAATTAATAAAATGCTTACCGAAGGCGTTGCCATGGGTGCTTACGAAGAGGAAGAACCTATCCTCGTAGAAAATATCTTCCATCTCGCAGATATGAACGCAGGTGATATAATGACGCCTCGTACACAGCTCAAATGGATTGATCTTAACGGTACGGAAGACGAAATCATGGAGGTTCTCAAGAATGCCAACCATTACCGCATTCCTGTAGGTACCGATTCCTTGGATGAATTAAAGGGTCTCATTACCGTATCCGACGTATTAGTTCAAATTATGCAACGTCCTAGTGAAAGTTCCATTCACGATATCATCAAAGCTTGTTTGAAAGAACCTGTTCTCGTTCCTGAATCCATTTCACTCATGAAATTATTGAACGTTCTACGTACAGAAGGCGTTCATGAAGCAATTATCCTCGACGAATATGGTGGTTTTACTGGTCTTGTCACCTTGCATGATATCATGGAGGAAATCGTAGGCCTTATGCCTTCCGGTGAGGAAGAAATCAAGGAAGAAGAAAACAAGATCATCGAACGCGATGGTGCATGGCTCGTAGATGGCCTTCTCAACGTAGACGAATTTAAAGAATTCTTTCACATCGATCAAGAATTACCAGGCGAAGAAGACGATTTGTACAAAACTATGGGCGGTCTCTTAAACGTTCTCTTCGGCCGCATTCCAAAGGAACTAGACAAGACAAAATGGAACGGCTATACCTTTGAAGTTATCGATATGGACCATACTCGTATCGATAAAATCCTTGTAACCTATGAAGAACCTATCGTAGAACAAGAAGAAGAAAAATAAAGTTCAAACTATAAATAGACAAAAGCTAAAGAAGTGAGTTTTCTTACTATGAACTGTACCCCAAAAATTAGACATATTTTTGGATACAGTTCAATCACTGGAGAACTCACTTTTTTGCTACAATTTTGTATTCATAAAATAAGTAATACATATACTATCAAAATATATAGATTACTTTTAAAAATTATCGTTAAAATATATCATCAATTATATAAATTAATTATATAATTCTTTTATTTTCTGCATAAAGGCTAGAACTTTCAATATAAATATAGTATTATTAAATTGTATAAAATATATAATTAGTTTTTTCTATAAAATATATAATTAGAAATTAGAGTTTTCTAATATACATATAGAGTCCTATGATTACTACCTATGTGTAGTTCTGTGTCATAGGGCTTATATGCGATAGTCAAAGGAGAGATTCTATGAATCAACGAATCATAGCAACCATAGGAGCCCTATTAATAGGGACCGCCATCATAAGTGGTTGTGGATCAGAAAAGCCCCCTGAAGATACAAGTCTCAAGGTGCGTACCATCACTATAGGTGAAGAGTCTGGAACTACTGATGCTGGCTATGCAGGCACCATTCATAATAAAACAGAAACAAACTTAGCCTTTCAAATTGGAGGGCGTGTCATCAACAAATTTGTAAATGTTGGTGATGTAGTGCAAGCAGGCCAAGTGATTGCTCAAGTCAATGGTTCAGATACATCAGCTCAGGTGCAAAATGCTGAAGGTGCTGTAAAAGCTGCTCAATCGGCCTACGAATTGGCAGAAACCAATGCTAAACGATACCGCGAGCTTTATGCACAACAAGCGATTAGTAAATTGCAATTAGACCAAGCTGAAAACCAATTGAATGCCACATCTGCTCAATTACAACAAGCACAAGCAAACCTTAATTTGAGCAGTAATCAAAATAGCTATACTAATTTAACGGCTCCTGATACAGGTATTATTACAGCTTTCAATATTGAAGCAGGACAAGTCGTAGCAGCCGGTCAAAGCGTTGGTACCTTAGCAGCTGGTCTCAATCCAGAAGCAGTCATTGCCCTTCCTGAACAAGAGTTGAGTAAAATTCATGTAGGAAGCCCTGCTACTATTACCTTCTGGGCCTTACCAGATGTAACAGTACAAGGCGTTGTACGTGAAATTTCACCAGTTCCTGACCCTGTAGCCAGAACATATACCGTAAAAATTACCTTACAAAATGCGCCTAAAGAGGTACAACTAGGCATGACGGTCAATGCTAATCTATCTACCACAGATAGTACCAATATTTCTATTCCATTGACGGCTCTTGTGAAAGACTCTAACGGTAATAATGCGGTCTATATCATCCGCGATAAGAAGGCTCATCTCGTGCCTATCAAGACTGGTGAATTCGGTAAGAACTCCGTCATCGTCACATCTGGTTTAGCTAAGGGTGACATTGTCATCACCGCAGGCACCCAACAATTACAAGAAGGGACGGCGGTTAGTCAATGAAACAATTTAACTTAGCCGAATGGGCTCTTAAACACAAGTCCATTATCTACTACTTCATGGCTGTGCTCCTCACCTTCGGTATCTTCTCATTCACCCATATGGGACGCATGGAAGATCCTGATTTTACGATGCGCACCATGGTGGTCGGTGTTGCTTGGCCGGGGGCTTCTCCACAAGAAATGTCGAATCAGGTAACGGATAAACTCGAAGAAAAACTACGCGACCTTCCTGGTGTAGATTATACAAAATCTTTCACAGATGGCAGCAAATCCGTTATTTATATCAATTTAAGAGAGGATTTGCCATCCGATAAGATTCGTCCCGCTTGGGAAGAAGCGCGGAATATGATTAACGACGAATGGAAATCATTGCCTGCAGGCGTTCAAGGACCGACCATCAACGACAGGTTCGATGACGTATATGGCATTATCTATGCCATCAGTGGTGATGAATATTCGTACGAAGAAAAACGACAACAAGCAGAAGACTTAAAACGTCAGCTTTTATCTGTGCCTAATGTTAAGAAAATCAGCCTTATTGGAGTTCAACAGCAAACCCTCAATGTAACCATAAACAAGGATAAACTCGCATCCTATAAAGTCAGTACACAACAGCTGTTAACAGCGCTTAAACAGCAAAGTATGATGGTTCCAGCTGGTGTGATTACAACGGATACAAACAATGTATATCTCCGCGTCAACGGCCTATTCGATAGTCCTCAAGCGGTGCGAGATATGCCGATCCGCATCAATAACCAAACCTTGCGCCTCGGTGACATGGCCGATGTAACCATGACCTACCAAGACCCTAGCGATCCACAGTTCTATTACAAAGGTAAGCCAGCCATTGGCATCGCTATCTCCATGGATGCAGGGGGCAATAATATCGAATTCGGCGAAGCCATCGACAAAAAACTCGGGGAATTACAGAAAACGATTCCTGCCGGCCTCGAACTCAATCAAGTATCGAATCAACCGCATATCGTTAAGGAATCCATCGGCGATTTCTCTCAATCCTTATTTGAAGCCATCGCCATCGTATTGCTCGTAAGCTTTGCATCTCTCGGCTTACGAACCGGTATCGTTGTAGCCCTCACCATTCCAGTCGTTGTGTCTACGACGTTCATCTTGATGTATGAAAGCGGCATCTATCTACATAAGGTTAGCTTAGGTGCCTTAATTCTAGCTTTAGGCCTCCTAGTAGACGATGCCATCATCGTTGTAGAAATGATGAGCGTTAAGCTCGAAGAAGGGTGGGCTCACTTTAAATCGGCTACCTTTGCTTACCAATCTACAGCATTCCCAATGCTATCGGGTACACTCATTACCTGTGCAGGTTTCTTGCCATTAGCATTGGCACAAGGTATGGTAGCAGAGTTTACAAAATCCCTATCTATCGTCGTATTTATGGCGCTCATCCTATCTTGGTTTGCCTCTGTTCTCGTCAGCCCTGTATTGGGTTATAAAATCATCGAAAACAAGGCTCCCAAGCCAGAATCGGAATGGACTAAACGAGACCGTATCATGCACAAACTCAATGTGACCTTCTATGATAAGTTTGAAAAACTATTACATTGGGCTCTAGGACATCACAAGGTAGTCTTGCTGGCCACATTAGGAGCTTTCGTTTTATCCTTGCTTTCACTACCATTGATCAAACAGGAATTTTTCCCATCATCAACGCGTAATGAAATCATTGTATCCATGCAATTTCCTCAAAGCTCGTCTATCGAGTATACTGCTAACCAAGCAAAACTCATCGATAAACATTTAAAAGACGACGAACGCATTGCAACCTTCACCTCCTACATCGGACAAGGTTCTCCACGTTTCGTCCTCACCTTGGAACCTGAATTGCAACGGAACAACTTCTTGCAATATGTAATCGTTACAAAATCCTTAGAGGATCGCGATAAACTCTATGCTGAATTGACTCCGTATTTAAACGAGCAATTCCCATCGGCCCTTGTAAACACGCAATTCTTACAAATCGGTCCACCATCCAAATTTCCAGTCATGCTTCGCGTTGCTGGCCCTGATCAAAAGGTGGTAAAAGAAATTGCAAATCAAGTAAAAGCTAAAATGCAAGACGATAAAGACTTACAAAATATCGCTTTTGACTGGCCAGATACAGAACCTGTAGCCAATATTCACATCGATCCAAACAAGGCACGTTTACTCGGCATCGATAGCTATGCTGTATCCTTGCACTTGCAAAGTCTATTGTCTGGTACTAAATCTGGTGAATACTACGAAGGGAACCAAACCATTCCTGTTACCTTCCGTTTAGGTGACAACGAGCAACATAACTTAAGTGCTCTTTCATCCTTGCCAATTCAAACAGGAAATGGCTCCTATGTACCACTTAGCCAAATTGCAACCATTACCATGACACAAGAGGATGGTATTATTTGGCATCGCAATATGATGCCAACCATTAGTGTGCATGCCAATGTAAAAGCAGGTATATTGGGTAATGCGAAAACGAAAGAGATTTACAAATCCTTACAAGACATTCACGATTCCTTGCCTACAGGCTATTCTATAGACCTAGACGGCGCCGCTGAAAAGAGCGAAACAGCTGTTCAAAAGCTATTAACACCAATGCCGATCATGCTCTTTGTAATCATGACAATCCTCATGTTCCAATTAAAGCGTATCGCCCTCATGGTAATGGCTCTACTCACTGCTCCATTGGGACTAATCGGTGTTGTATTAGCACTCAATATTACGAGAACGCCGTTAGGCTTTATGGCTATTCTAGGGATCATCGCCCTCTCGGGTATGATCATCCGTAACTCCATTATCTTGTTAGACCAAATCGAAATTCACAAAGCAGAAGGTCAAGAACCTCGTGAAGCGATTATCAACTCCGCTACACTTCGTTTCCGCCCTATCATGCTTACCGCTATCGCAGCGATTTTAGGCATGATTCCGCTCATGGGATCTGTATTCTGGAGTCCATTGGCCATCGCCTTTAGCGGCGGCTTACTAGTGGCAACGGTTCTAACACTTATCGTATTACCTGTCATGTATGCGAGCTGGTATAAGATAAAATAACTAATATTTAGCTAATAAAATATATAATATTAATCTAATGAAATGTCTAATATTTTTCTAACGAAATATCTAATATTTACATAACATCATAAAATATAGCATTAGCTAGTAACTTTATTTCCTTAGTAAAAATCCCCTAATCGTTGTGAAAGTTTACACTTAAACATCGATTAGGGGATTTATATTATTTATTATTAAACTACTACAGCTGTACCATTGCATGTAATCATAAGCATGCCATTTTGTGCACCTACTGTGCTGTATTGGAAGGATACGCCAATAATAGCATTAGCACCCAATTTAGAAGCTCGTTGAGACATTTCGTCGAGAGCTGCTTTGCGCGCATTCATCAAAGAATCTTCATAGCTACCGCTACGACCACCAACAATGTCACGAATACCGGACATGAAATCTTTTACAAAGTTACGGCCTTCTACGACTTCACCAAATACAATACCTTTGTACTCTTGTACAGGTTTGTTTTCAATATGCATAGTTGTAGTAATAATCATAATTGTATCCTTTCTAATTGACTACAATATATTTTGATTTATTATAACAAGACTTTTAGAGAAAAACAAATATAAATATAGCTTTCACATAAAACAATTACATATTGTATCTCCAAAAATTACATACTATATATCAAAAATTTACATATTATACATCAAAAAAAGACCTGTTCACTACTTTCATAATGAACAGGTCTAATTTTATATTTTTATCTATCAAAATCGCGGTCTAAGTTAACTTCTTTCAACGGCACAACTTTAGTTTTGTTGATGTATTTGTAACCAAGGTACACTGCGAAGAAGATTGGCAAGCCAATATAGGCAACGGATACACCGTACCAGTCGATGGTATCGCCTGTGAAAGCGGAGTAGTTTTGACCACAGATGATGATGACGCAAAGAATGAACGCCAAGATTGGGCCAACTGGGAATAACCACGCTTTGTATGGCAATTCACTAAGATCTCTGCCTTGTGCAATGAAAGCTCGACGGAAACGATAGTGAGATACTGCGATACCAACCCATGCGATGAAACCACATAAACCAGAAATATTAACAATCCATGTATAAGCTGTACCTTCACCGATAAAGCTTGTTAGGAACGCAAATAAACCGATTGCTGTCGTTAAGATTAACGCAGGTACTGGAACGCCGCGTTTATTTAACTTAGCAAAGATTTGAGGTGCTTGACCTTCCTTAGCGAGTGCGTACAACATGCGCGTAGAAGAGTACAGACCAGAGTTGCCAGCACTCAATACAGCCGTTAAGATGATAGCATTGATAAAGCTAGCAGCAAAGGCAAAACCAAAGCGGTCAAATACGAGTGTAAATGGAGAAATAGATACGTTCTCTACACTAGAATTCAATAGATTTGGATCTGTGTACGGAATCAAGAAACCAATAACCGTGAAAGCACCGATATAGAATAATAGAATACGCCAGAAAATTGTATTAATCGCTTTTGGCACATTCTTTTCAGGGTCTTCCGCTTCACCAGCGGCTACACCGATTAGCTCAGTACCTTGGAAGGAGAATCCTGCTACCATAAAGATAGCGAGAATAGATTCCCAGCCACCTACAAATGGAGCCTCTCCTACAGTCCAGTTTGCAAATCCTGGAGATG
>ENA-OWNQ01000539-OWNQ01000539.1-gut-metagenome-genome-assembly--contig:-NODE-539-length-13915-cov-27.707183_pt1 | contig 13915 bp, 14 predicted proteins | sample MGYA00248252_ERZ651782 | MGnify/ENA primary metagenome ERZ651782 (study PRJEB26908, sample SAMEA4031705) | gut metagenome | biome: gut; feature: normal infant; material: stool | place: China | collected... | reverse complement strand
GCCTAGTGCGCCGTCGGTTGATATCGACGCTTTGGCTAATGCCGTTATCCGTGGTGATTATGGCGTTGGTGAGGAACGTCGTGCGCGATTGGGTGCGAACTATGACGCTGTTCAGGCGCGTGTTAATGAGATTCTGGGCGCGGGTACCGCCGTGCCTAGTGCGCCGTCGGTTGATATCGACGCTTTGGCTAATGCCGTTATCCGTGGTGATTATGGCGTTGGTGAGGAACGTCGTGCGCGATTGGGTGCGAACTATGATGCTGTTCAGAATCGAGTTAATCAGATTCTGTTAGGCTGACGAAAAAATTTTATTACTGTATGGGCGTGTCGCAATTGCAAAATTTTGCGGCACGCCTTATATTGTTTGTGTCCGAAAAAATTTTTCTAGAGAATTGAGGTATCTTGGATGTTCTACGAAAAACAGTGATTACCAACGAAGTGAAAGTGTCCACGCCGCACGGTGTTTTTACTATACAGGTGTTCGGGAAAGTCACCGACGCGACTGTAAGGAAGATAGTCAAGTCCACGGTACGGTATCGCACCGAGGGTGGCGCCACGCTTGCCGGTGAGGATAGCGATATCCTTGGTAACAACTTTTTGATTCTAGGGTACACGGCTCATACTGTAATGTATGAGTGCAACGTGTTTGACTTTTTGGAAATAGCAACCGAATACAAGCAGATTAACTAAAGGAGATAATATCATGGCCAACAAGAACGACGAAACCATTGAGAACGTCAACACTGAAACCGGCGAACTGACCGAGAACATCACTACGCCGAACGTCACCGGAAATGGGTTCGAACCTCAGCAGTACATCACATTCGATTCGCATATTCCGGCCAACCGCGTGCGCATGTTCAACGCGCGCAACAGTGCCACGTCGCTGAAGAATCTCGGTGATACGCCTATCGATATCGTTGATGTCATGACGCAGATTGGTACGCGCACCCGTTCGGGCAACCCGTGTCAGAACACCTATATTTTTGCCGCTGACGGTCAGGTGTATTTCACTCAGTCCAACGGACTCGGAAAGACCATCAATGAGCTTGTCGATATGGTAGAGGGCGACTTCAAGGCCAACACCACTAATGGCTATGTCAAGGTGCAAATCAAGGAAACGTCTCTCTCGGGCGACCGTTCCTACAAGCAGTTCCAATTGCTTGAAGCCTGACGTGTTATAATTCATAGGGCCGCGCCTAGGTCATGTATGGGTGCGGCCCTTATTTTTTTGGCGGCGGTCAGATAGGTGGTGGGGATTGTGGCGAAACGGCAGCGCAGACAGTCAGATGAAGTGTATAACGTACGCCGTCGTGCGAAACGGTACGTCAAGAGTCTGGAAAAACAGGTCAACCAGTCCAAAAGCGCCACAGAACGCCGCGTGTTGCGAAGGTACATCAGGAATCTCAATGAGGCGATAGCCGGAACATATCGCGGCAGTGGCCGTAGCATCGACAAAAGCGTGGCCGCGTTGAAGTCGCAGATTCAGAAAGGCAAGACCGGAACGGGCCGCGCGAACTACGTTTTTCAGCAACAGATTGGTTTGGCCGGACGTGGCCGTAAAAGCGCGCTCGGAAAGTACGGTGAGCAGAAAGTCAAGATTTTTTACACGGCCACGCAACGCATATGGCAAGGCGCGCCCGCTAGCCAACGTAACAAGCTTATCATGGCGGAATTTGGGACCAGCAGTCTGGGAGAGGCGTTCGACATGGTGATGAAACGCAACAAGGCCGCTCTCGACATGGCGAAGGGTTTGTATGAGCCTATCGGTGACACGGCCGAAAACATCGCGTTCGCGCAAGGTTTGATTGAGGATATACAAACCTCACCGGAGTATCTGGATTACGTTAATGAATGGCGATAGAAAAAATTATGAGACACGGTAAAAAGGGGAGACAGTACCGGGTATGCGCCGCTTACGATACCGAAACAACGAACATAGGAACCGGAGAGAACACGCGGGCCTACCCGATACTGTTTATTATCAATGATATCCGGTTTGTTGATTTGACGCAATACGACACCGCGCGTGATATGGATGACATACGGTATTATCGCCATGTAAGCGATATGCTTGATTATGTCGCGGAATTGATGAACTGGGGCAGGAGCAACGATATCGTGCCGGTCATTGCCGCGTATAACCTCATGTTTGACTTGCAACCGCTCATGTATCTTTTGAGTCAGTCGTATAAAATGGCGGTCAACGCGCAAACCAGCACCAGCGCATACACTGTAGACCTATTGGATGATAAAGGTAAGGTGGCCCTCAGATTCTGGGACACGTTTTATCTCGAAATGAACGGCTTGCGTGCAATGGGCGAAACATGCGGATTGCCTAAGGCCGTGGGCGATTGGGACTACTCGCTAGTCAGGACGCCCGAAACGCCCTTGACCGATACCGAGCTTTTTTACGCGGGGCGTGATACTCAGGTAATTCCAATGTATCTTTCATACCTTTTGAAATCTAATGAGTGGCTCACCGCCGATATGCTGGGTTGCCGCGTGCTCACCAAAACGTCATTGGTCAGGCAAATGGCCTATCACGAAATAGGCACGCTACGATACAAAAAGGCCAACGGACACCGTAACAACCTCATCAGCGCTTTCGAGATGACGTGCCGACAGGAATTTGCGAAAACGTTCCAACAATACGCCTTGCGTAAAGCGTGTTTTCGTGGCGGTCTGACTTTCGCCAGCGCTAATTACGCTAATCGCGTATGGCATAACGTCGTATCATTGGACGTTACGTCAATGCACCATACGTTTATTAACGGGCGTATGATACCGGTGCATTTTGCGCCGCGACATACTAAAATACTCAGGGATATTTGCGTCAATATCATGGCTACGCCGGTGAAAGACGTGTTGAAATACTATTACAAACCATTTAGCAACGCTGTGCATGTCAGGTGTGAGTTTGTCAATTTGCGCGTGAAAAAAGACACTATATTTTCCGAGGCGGGTATAGGCATCATCCCCGAGGGCAAGTTCACGAAAACCGCGACTAAAACCGATTTACAGGATAATGAGTTGATGAAAAAAGCTGAGGAAAACATTAAATTATCCGGTTGGTATGACCGGGCTTTCAAACCGGTTTTCGCGTTCGGAAAACTCATGAGCGCCGAAAAAGCGGTGTTGCACGTCAACGAAATCGAATTGTGGTGCATCAGTCAAGTGTATGATTATGATGATTTTAACGTCATTCTGGGAGAGGCCACGCGCAAATTCGCGATACCGCCCGACTATGTGACTTTGCAGTCCAACGTGCTTTTCGAGCGGAAACAGGACATGAAACACGTGTTGAAAGTCTATAAAGAGGGCGAAAAATACCCGGAAAAAGTGCCCAACAGCATACCCGAGGGCATTAAGAACGAGCTTTTGAACGGGACCGCTAATACGCAGTTTCTGCAATCGTATTATAATTCCACGGTTAAAGGCATGTTTAACGGCATTTATGGCACTCAGGCAATGGACGTAATGAAACCGTCATTTGTCGTTTTGAACGGTGATATCAAAATCGATAACGGTACGATAGTCAATCAGGATACCTATAGCGAGATGATACCGGACAAAATCAGAGTGCTGTACACATACGGCATGAGGATAGTCGCCGGTAGTCGCATGCATCTCATCATCGCCCTCGAACTGTTGCATGAAACGTTGGGCGACGCCATACACCCGACAGGCGGCGACACCGACAGCATCAAGGCCAGCGTAACCGAAAACGTGACCGACGCCGATTTGTCGCAAGCGCTGAAACCCTTGGCTAACGCCAGCGATATGGCAATCAATGTCGTGCAACGCCGCAACCGCGCCAATTTTCCCGACTTGGCGTCGCCGCTCGAATCAATCGGGCATTTTGACATCGAGACCGCTGGTGAGGGCACGCGCTGGGCCAACCATTTCGAGGCGTGGAACAAGGCCCGAATCAGCGAATCGGACGGGCGTTACCATATCACGTGCGCCGGTTTGTCGCGCCCCCGAGACGCCTATCACATCGAAACGCTATGCAACGCCCTCGCAAAGGCCGGGTACACGTTTGAACAAGTCGCGCCGAACGTGCTAGGTTACAACATTTTCGTGGCCAACAGCATCAGTCATAGTCTGCAAAAGCGCCGCCCCGAGGTCGTAGACCGATTTATAGGCGACGTGACCGACTATATCGGCGTCACGTCGCACGTCGATGTGCCGCAGTCCATCGCACTGTACCCGACAGGCCGGTGGCTTGGCGAAACGACCAAACGTGCGAGCGTGGAAAATCTGCAATGGTTGCGTCGCACGCAACATGTCGATATCCGCGAACGGTGGATTGAATATGTTGCCGATGTGGGTAGAATTTTGGCAATGGATGACAACGGCGAAATGACGCCGCTTATGGAAACGGACAACACTGATGAACAATAAATATTACAGTTGGCAGAAAACATTATCATATGACGCGCCGGTGACAATGGTAATCGCCGCACGCGGATACGGAAAAACCTACGGGCTACGCAAACAGTGTGTCAGCGATTGGATTAAAAACAAGTGGCGTTTCGTGGAAATCACGCGCCATGCACAGGAATTAGCACCCTTGACCGAAAACTATTTTGACCGGCTGCAACGCGAATATCCCGGGTATGTTTTCAAGTGCGAGAAAAATCAGGCGTACATTGCGCCGCGCCCCAATGAGGGCGGCAAGCCGCAATGGGAATTGCTGGGGTATTTTGTCGCAATGACTCAGTTTCAGCTGATTAAAAAGCTCACATTCAACAGGGTGAAACGTATTCTCATGGACGAGGCCGTGCTCGAAAAGGATGACAAAAACCACCGGTATTTGAAAAACGAGTGGGACATCCTGACAAATATCGTTGATACCGTGACCCGTGAGCGTGCCGACACCAGCAACGAACCACGACTCTATTTGCTGGGCAACGCCTGTGATATTCTGAACCCTTATTTTGAGCACGCGGGCATCACCGGCAACCCCAAGCGAGGTTACTCATGGTATCTGGACAAGACGTTTCTATTACATAACCTTGAAAACGCGGAATACGCACGCGAAAAAAAGCAGACTTTGGCCGGCAGAATGGCTAGCGGACGTTTGGAGAAAATCGCTTTGAGCAATGACTTTAGCGTCGAAGCGGATATGGAAATGGTTGCGGATAAGACCAGTAACGCCGAACATTTGTACACGCTGATGTACGATAATATCCCGCTTGCGATATGGCTGGACATGCGAGACGGTTATTACTACGTCAATCACAAACCGCCGCGCGACATGCGCGACACCTATACACTGACATTGAACGACCAACCGAACTATGTCATGCTCAAACGCACCTCGCCATTGTGTCAAACTCTTTTTGACGCATACCGGCTACGGTACGTTCGTTTCGACAGCCTGAAAACATGCGGCGATTTTCGGGGCATGTTGCGGTATTGCGGGTATCGGTGATATGATTATGCGCGGCTAGTGAGCGGCGCTATACCATGATGTAATGCACCAAGCGCGGAGACTGACACGGGAACGTGCCGCGCTGTGTTGAATGTGGTCTATTCCTAAACGTCGGGTATAATCGCTCTCATAATGCTATGATAGTGGCTGACAAATAATCGTTTGTCAGCCACTATTATTTTTTAGGAGATATTATGGCGGATGAAAACACCGAAAAAAACGACGTCGAAACCGACGTTGAACAGACCGAACAGCGCACCGACGATTACGACGCTTTGGCGCGTCGACTCGACGATGTGCTGACCAAGTTGGACGCATACGACAGTAAGCTGACCGCGTTCATCGAATCGGTGAACGCTTTCATGGACGCGGCGGACGCGGGCGATACCGACAACGACTCTGAGACTCATGATGACTCGGACACCGATGATATCGACCTCGATACGCCGATTGAAGACCTTGACCTTACTATCGACTAATCAATAAGGAGAGACATTATGGCAGTCAACAACAGCACCATCATGGCTAAAGCGTGGCTCTCGGGCACCAACGATTTTCAACAGCGCATCCCCGACCCCACCGTCAACGGCATCGCCGCGACCATGGACGCATTGTTCGCGCCCATGAACCAGCAGTATTACAATCAGTTTGTCGATGTCCTTGTTAATCGCATCGGCATGACCTACGTCCGGGGTCAGCAGTTCGACAACCCGCTCGCACCGTTCAAGGGCGCGAAGCTTAACTATGGTTCGACCATTCAAGAAATCGTTCCGAAGTGGATTAAGGCGCACGCCTATGAGGACGACGTGGAGACTCTGCTGAAAATGCACCGACCCGACGCGGTGACGGTGTACCACTCACAGAACCGCCGCGACCAGTACCCCATCACCGTTAACGCGGACGAACTGCGTACCGCCGTCACAGACGAGTACGGGTTGAACAATCTTGTCGCGCGTATCATGGACGTGCCGCGCAACTCGGATGAATACGATGAATATCGTATCATGCTCAATCTGCTCGCATACTATGAGAAAAACTATGGGTTCCACAAAATCAAGGTTTCCGAGCCGACCGACGAAACCACCGCACGCGCTCTGCTGAAGCAGATTCGAGCGGTTGCGGGTAAACTGCGTTTCCCGAGCACCGTATACAACAACGTGCCCGTGCCGGTGTTCGCGGCAACCGACGAACTCGTGCTCATGGTCACGCCGGACGCCCTCGCATCCATTGACGTTGACGCCCTCGCCGCCGCGTTCAACATCGACCGCGCGGATATTCAAATGCGCACCGTGGTTGTAGACGAGTTCCCCATTGCGGACGCTATCGCGCTGCTGACCACGCGCGACTTTTTCGTCTGCAACGACACGCTCTACAACACTACCAGTTTCTATAACCCGCAGACTCTGGGCACCACCTACTATCTCAATCACTGGGGCGTATACTCGGTCACGCCCGCAGTACCGGCGGTGCTGTTCACCACGGGTGACGCCACGTCCGTGCCGACCATCACTCAGAAGGTGACGTCCCTTAGCCTCACCGCCGAAAACGACGCGACCTCGGTTGCGCCGGGCGACACGTTGCGTCTCATGGCGGACCTTCAGGGCACCATCACCGGCGGTTTGGCGGTGCGCCCTGACGCGGCGACGTTCGAATTGACGGCCGAAACACCGGCTTCGGGTGGCGCGGCTGCGGGTGGCGCGGCTGCGGTACCGAGGGCGCTGAACTCCCGCACGCGCGTGGACAACTACGGCGTATTGCATGTCCAGCGTACCGGGCTTGCCAAGGGCGACGTCATCCACGTCAAGGCGACCGCCGCATACACCAACCCGAGCGGCGCGACCACCCCATACACCGCCACGCTCAACCTCACCGTCAAGTAAAAATTGCGGGCGCCTATTAGGGCCGGATACAATGTTCGTTGTATCCGGCCCTAATATTTTACGAAAACGAGAAAAATCATGACCGACAAATTTCCGCATTTGCAAAACGCCACCAGTTTCCCCGGCGACAATGAGCGCGTATACTCGCAATATCCCAATAGTTTCGACTACGCGCGCTGGACGTCCAAGACCACACTCAAACCATGCACCGTCCGTTGGACTGCGGACGACGCCAACCGCGTCAAATGGGACACCGATATTGAGCGTGACGCATGGTTCGACCAACTGACCGGCGACACGTTCGAACTCGACAGCGGGCTCAACGTCATACCGGGGGCAAGCGTACGTTTGCCGATACCCTATCAGGCGTTGCAGTACGCCAACTATCTGGCCGTTTCCATACCCGACATGCCGGGCGACGGCGAGCAACTGGACTACTCCGCCCGCCACGTGGGCCGCTTGTATTATTTTATCCTAGATACCCGTCGCATCAACGCGACGGTCACCGAATGCGTGCTTGAACCGGACTGCTGGACAACCTACATCAACAGCGTGGATATCCCTCGAATCATGGTCGAACAGGGCCACGTGGCGCAAGCGTATGAGACTGTTGAAACGTACCTCATGGACCCTATCCACAACAACCGGGGTCTCACAGCGCCCGAGCCGGACGCGCCCGCCGCACCCGTGATGACCGCATCCAACAGGTTCATCCCACTTGCGACCGGAGAAATGTGGCTGTTGTTGGCGGTCAAGTGCACCTACACGCAATTCACCCAGCTTACGCCGGTTGGTGACACGTTGCCCGACACGCCACCCGTCTACGCGGATACCGGCGACTACTGGGGGCGCCAGTACCAAGTCACCGGTTATGAGTGGGGCGGCGTGCCTAATCTCGACGGAGCGACCACGCCGAACGCCACCGGCATATCCGCCGATAACATCCGGCCCAACGGATATACGATTATCGGCCTCAAAACAGCCGACGCATACGCACACGACTTTTTCGGCCAACTCACGACACGGCTACCTCAGGCGTACAACCTCATCGAGGCGTGCTACGTCGTGCCGCGCAACATGATTAACCCGACCAGCGGCACGAAACTACTCGGTTTCGACGTGTACCGCATCAACCCCGCCGCAACGGGCTTGTTGGCAGACATCGACTTGCAACCGAGCGCGTTCGGCTACCCGTCCGAGTACGCCGGTTTGGCGAAACTGTACACGGCACCCTATGCGTGGTTGTCCATCACCGACGAAAACAACAATGAATCAGTCATACGAGTAGAGGACACCACCAGTAATCTAGCTGTAATGCGCCGAGTATCCCTCGCATACCCGTATTTGTCCGCGCAAACGTTTTTGACAGGCGTATCGGGCAACGGCAAAACCGAGTACACATGGACCGACCTCACCAACACACCCCACACCACCGACATGCCCGACAGCGCATATCACGCGTTATCCACTCATGATATACCGTTGTACACGCTGATGATAGACAACGCGGTAAAATACGTCAACGACAACGACAGTACCAACCGAGTACAGGCACGCGAAAACGCATTGAACGCATACCACACCAGCGTGCGCGGCACCAACACCGGCAACGCAAACGCAAACGCAAACGCCGAAACCAACCTAGCCAACACACAAGCAAGTGCGGCAAACTCGGTTGCCAACACCAAACTACAGACCGAAAACGCGACATTCAACACCAACCTATCCAACACAGCTGGCACGGACATAACAAACCTCAATAACAGCAAGCTAGACGCGGACGTCGTGACGTCCAACTTTAAGCTAGGGGCCGATAAGTCCGTTGACAAATTGGTGACCACAGCCGCATATGAAGCAAACGTGGACTCAGCGGTACTCTCAAACGTATCATCAGCGGTTAACACCATTGCGGGCGCGGCAATCTCCCTAGCCGCCGCACCGGCTACGGCGGGCGGCAGCTTGGCGGCGGGCGCGGCGATTGCGGGCGCGGGCATGTCGGTGGGACTCAGCGGCTACAACACATCGGTGACGCTATCCAATAAAGAAGCCGTATACAACGCCAATCTGCAAGCCATGGAAAGCAAGGCCAACAACGCGATAACCACAAACCGCACCCTAACAACACGCGCCATGACCTTGACAACCGACGTTACAAACCGCTCAAACAAACTTAACACCGATTTGACGGCCTCTAACAACACGCTATCCACCAACGTAACAACCAACAACACCAACACCGGCAACGCAAACGCGACACGTAGCCGCGACACAGCAGTGGCCAACAACCAGCGGCAACGCGACGCCGGAATTTTCGGCGCTCAAACCGCACTCGAACAGGCACAAGACGTATACACGGCCAAACTCAGGGACCTACGCCGCGCCGCGCCGGTGACCATCGCCGCGTCACAGGGCGACGCCCTACCCGATATCTGGGGCGTCCGAGGCCTACAGGTGCGAGTCATGACGCAATCGCCGGACGTAATCAGACGTTGCGGCGACACCTTTTTGCAGTATGGCTACACACTGCATCAAAACGTGGAAACCCCGACTCTGCTGGTTAAAAGCAAGTTCACCTATTGGCGCGGCGACGCTTTGGTGTACGCAACCAGCGCACCGGCACGCGCCGTCAATATCATCCGGGACATGTTCGAGACCGGCGTCACCGTATGGCGCGACCCCGATACAATAGGCAGTAGCATATACAACAACTAAAAGCGAGGTACGATAATGGGTCAAAAACGCAACGGCCTAAAATGGACCAGCGACCGATATTGGCAGACGGCGGGATACAACAACCGCTTGTTCACCATGTTCAAAAACCAAGTCCTTAATATGGCGTTGACACGGTATCACTGGATTAATCTCCCACAGACATGCGACGAACGGTTTCTCGAACTGACCCTATATACACAGGGCATTGCGACCATCGCACGCCCGCGTAGCGGCGCGCACGCCAACCAGTGGCTCTCGCTCACAATGGGCGGCTGGGAAAGCGCACCCGACATGTACGGAAACCCGAGCAAATGGCGTGCTCTCGGTCTTAACGGCTACAGCTTCAACGTCAACACGTCCAACGGCTACTACTGCTGGGACAATCATCTACGCGCACCCCTCAATGACCGTGTGGACTTATGGTGCCGCGAACTTGTTGACATCGTACGCACCATGCAACAAAACCGAGTACATCAGAAAACGCCTATGATAATCAGCGGCGTACAGGAAAAACGTTTGGACATGACCAACCTCGCAAAACAGGTCGGCGGCGGCGAACTCATCGTTTTGGCAACGGACGGCATACAGGACATGCACGTGCAAGCGCTGACAACCAACGTGCCGTTCATCGGCACCGAACTATGGGCAAATTATTTGAACATCTGGACTCAGATATACGGCGCTCTGGGCATCGGAAACCTACCGTTCAAAGCCGAACGCCAAATCGAGGATGAGGTCAACTCGCAACAGGACCCAACCAACCTAATCGCATTGGACGGCCTCACCGAGCGTCGCAGAATGTGCGAGTACCTTAACACGCATTTCACCGACTTCGTCGAAAAACCATTGGACGTGGTATGGCGTAGCGACAACGAAACAGCCAACTACAATATCACCCACAATCTGCAAAAACTATTCGAACTGAACAATGACAATGGAGATGATACAGATGATACCGCCCTATGATATGAGCGACGCGCCACGTGATTTCCACGCCGTCGTGACAGTCACCCTAGGCGAACTCATCACCGACAAATGGGTGGACTGGACAGACCCCACATGGCACTGGGACGCATACAACGACGAACAATACACGCGCGTATGCGAAAAATTCAACAACCATTACTGGGACAGAGAAATCGGCGTATTGCCGCCCGGCAGTTGGAAACGTGAAGTGTTGCGCAAATTCAACGAGATAATGCCAAAATACAAAATGGCATATCAAGCACTCGAAACCGGAGTAAGCGTCCTACAGGTCAGCGACACATACGGCAAAAACCGCAACGTGTTCAGCGATTTCCCGGCGACGCAGATAGCACCACAAAATCAGGACTACGCCTCAAACGCCACGGATAACCAGTTCGAGACTTTCGTACATGGCGATTTTCTGGATAAAATGGAAAAAATAAAGGACTACAACGACGTCGATTTAATGATTATCAACGACATGGACTCGCTGTTTTCGTGCTTCTATTCCGTGAGTCTTAACATTTATTAATATAGAAAGGAACATATCATGTCATGCGATATCGATATCAATCAATTCCCGTGGATAACGGAATATACGCCGGTAATTCCGAAAATCTATTGGGACGTGTATTCGCAAGAAGAAAGGTACAAATGGTTATGTCTCGAATACGACAAAATCATGCACTACCTAGCCGACACTATCAAATACATCAACGACAATGAGGGCAAATACGACAACGACATAGACACCCTATACGAGCTGACCAAAAAACTAGGCGCAAGTCTGGACAACGTAATCGCCCAACTCGATAAAATCGTAGAAACACTGCCGGTATACGACCCGACACAGGGTAAAAACGTAACCAGCCGCGAAGCCATGCGCAACATGTACCGAGAACTGGCAGTGTTTGGAGCACGCGCAAGCGAGTTGGCAACAATCAGCGCGGACGAAGCCGCGCAACACACCACGCTCGAAACGGCGGTTATCGGCAACAAAACGATTTTCGGGCACAATGAACCCCGCGTAACACCAATGGGAGAATAAAAATGGATGAATATGAATACACACCATACTACAATCTGCCCTTGTACACCGACGCTACGCCCAACGACATGCGAGACGGATACAATCGTGCCATGAATCTTATCGACCTCAAACTACATCAGCTGGATGTACAGTTAAACATTATCAAGAATCTCAAATGAGCAAAGGAAAAAATATCATGGTAAACAGCTACGACCACACCAACAACTTTAATCTACCGTTATACAAGGACAACACGCCCGCCGATTTTCGAGATGGGTACAATTCCGCAATGCGTAGCGTTGATGAAAACATGTTGAATATCTCTACGGGTATCAACAAGGCAAACGCTAACCTCACTGCCCTCGGTGCGGACACCCCCGAAAAAGCGGCAACATTGGCGACTAATATCGCAAACGGCAACACTGCACACCACCTACTCGCATACATGGGCATTACCAACGACACCAGCGCGGGCGAACACATCAACGCCATCGAGCAAAACCATACGGACACACAAAACAACACAAACGCTCTCACCGCGCTAGGCGCTGAAACAGTTGACAAAGCCACCACGCTGAAAACAACCATAGGAGTAGCACACCTAAACGCATCAAACAACACCGACGCGCTCACCGCACTGGGCGCGGAAACAGTTGACAAAGCCACCACGCTGAAAAACACAATCAACAACAAACAAGACAAACCACCAGTACAAACCAAGCTAGTAGCAATAGGCGACAGCTACTTCGAGGGCTTACGCACCACCACCTCCGCAACCGACAACATGATAGCAGTCGCTAGCCGACTGCTCGGATTGACATGCCACAACTTCGCAGTCGGGGGCGTCGGTTTTCACAACGGCGACACCACAGGAGACAACACATTCAGCAAACAACTGGACAAAGCCGCCGCACAAATCACCGACAAAACCAGCGTGAAATACGTAGTAATCGGCGGCGGACGCAACGACCCCGACAGCCTCACCTACAACGAAGTTGCCGACACTCTCACCAAAGCAAAAAAACTGTTCCCCGACAGCGAAATTTGCTTCATCCCCATGCTATGGGACAGCACATACCCCACCAACAAAAGCCACAACTACAGCACCATGCTAAACGCCGGAAACTACACCGACACATGGACTGTACAGGACGCACCCTCATGGGGCCTATACCGCGACACCGAAATGGCCGACATTCACCCAAACACCAACGGCGCGGCACGATACGGCCACTACATCGCCAACATCCTAAAACACCACCTCACAGCACAACCCCGAGTAGAACGCTGGGAAAGCATCAACAAAGACCCCAGCATGACCGACACCAACGTATCCGAGTGCAACGTGTACATCAACGGCACCACCGTAACGATTAACATGCGAGCGCACCTACTCAAATGGTCAACCGACGCAATCTACCAAATCAACGGCGCAAGCACCCTCGGAATCTGGAAAGTCATGCTAGCATGGTTCGATGACGCAACCCCCGTTCGAGTCAAATTCGATGGTCACAAACTCAGCGTCGTAGACGTATTCCCCGGTGGCGCAACAGGCGGTCCCAACAAAACACTAAACACCTACTTCACGTTCAATATCATGGACTTCTAAAAATAAACCCGCTAACCATAAAAGTTAGCGGGTTTATTATTTGCAATCACATGTGACACGCCATGAAATAATACGGCGTACAATACAACAAATTAAACAACAGACACCCCCTATCAATAGTATCATCAACCTCACAAACCGACTCATTAACCTTGACATAACGTCTACCGTTCTCGGTAAACTCTTTCACCGACACACCATACTTCATGTTGTCAAATCGTGTTTCCATTGTCGTTCCTTTCGTTCGTTGCCGGCATGTCCCATTATGGCAAAGCGTG
>ENA-OWNQ01000537-OWNQ01000537.1-gut-metagenome-genome-assembly--contig:-NODE-537-length-13940-cov-2.621655_pt1 | contig 13940 bp, 9 predicted proteins | sample MGYA00248252_ERZ651782 | MGnify/ENA primary metagenome ERZ651782 (study PRJEB26908, sample SAMEA4031705) | gut metagenome | biome: gut; feature: normal infant; material: stool | place: China | collected 2015 ... | reverse complement strand
CTGCCAGTTTTGTGAAAGTGCAGCTTGTGATATAGAAGGAGGCCTCATTATATGAAATTTGCTCCAATGAATTACCAGAAATACCATAGAAGAGAACATCTTAAAGCTTCAGGAAGCCAAGAGCCATCTGGCGGATGCAGTGGTGCCTGAGGGCACGATATCCTATGGCAGCCAGACAAGAGATGATATACTGAATATCATAAAGGAGGAATAGGAAATGAAAGTATTAATGTTAAACGGAAGTCCCCATGAGAAGGGGTGTACCTACACAGCCCTTGCAGAGGTGGGAGCCAAAAGAAGGAAGAACAGAAAAGCGGAAACCTTCAGGTCCAATCATATTCGATGTCCGCATCCCCTATTCTATTAAAATCAAGCCATGGAAAAACCATTCTATTTTCCGGCATTTCATCAGAAGAACACACAGTTAATCCCAAACATCAATCCCAAAACAAACCAGAAGATACGGCAAATGAAAATATAAAGTATGAAACAGATGAAGATACAAAAAAAGAAATGAATGAAGAAATAAATAAAGACACAAATGGTAAAGCAGACGCAGACACAGAAATCAATATAGAAATCAGCTCAGAAAACTGTACAGACAACGCCGCAGACAACACCGCAGACAACGCCGCAGACAACACCGCAGACAACACCACAGACAAGGAAAAGCATGAGATACAAGACAGCACCACAGAAACTGCGGATATCCGGGATGAGGCTGAAGGGAATTCTCATATAGAAAATCAGGACGGCACCAGTCAACATGATGGGGATGAGGAGGATGGAGGTCAAAGCCAAATTTATGAAGAATACGAATATGCCAGAAATCCTATTTCACCGTCCTTTGGCATGGCTGCGTATTTCCAGGCAGACACTGGGAACGGAGATGAAGAACCTGAAGAGGAAGGAAACCGTGCAGTGCGGTTTATCAGATCCCTGTTTTCCGGAGAAGAGGATGACGACGACACCATATCAGTATCCCTGCCGTCATTTATGGACGATGATCTGGGAGCCTTGGATGTATCGGCTTATGGGGAACCGGATACGATTCTTTACACCTTTAAGGTGTGGGACCATCGGACAGAGGGCAGGCTGCATATCAATAAAAGAGATTTGGAGCTGTACCGCGCGGACGGGGATAAAAGTTATGGACTGACCCAGGGGGATGCCACGCTGGAGGGCGCTGTCTATGGACTGTTTGCGGCCCAGGATATCATTCACCCGGATGGAAAATCCGGCACTATTTATAATCAGAATGATTTGACAGCCGTAGCAGCCACGGATAAACAGGGAAATGCCTCTTTCCTGGCGTACACGGAGAAACCAGGTACCCGGCTGAGTGATGATGGAACTATAATCGCACCGGAGAACGCCACCGGACCTGAGAATCTATATAATGGTTCCTCTGTCACCTCCTCAGCCCAAGGATTTGGTACAGTTGTTTATCCTGATTATGTGCTTTCCAATGAAGACCAGTGGATTGGGCGGCCCCTTATTATGGGCAGTTATTATGTGATGGAGCTTAGCAGGTCAGAGGGGTATGAGTTATCTGTCAACGGCATTTCCTTAAAGGAGAGCAACCGGACCCAGGATATAGTAAACCGGATCCATGAGGCCGGGCAGGCCCGCATATCAGGCGGTTTGTCCGATTATAATTCCATGGATGCAGACGGTTCCTGGAATGATTTTATAGTGGAGAGCTATAAAACTGAAAATGGATATGATATCATCCTGACCGGATATCCACAGGGAGCGGAATTTTATGAAATAAGGACCGGGACAGAGACAAAGACGTACAAGGCGGTTTTGGGCAGTTCTCTTCAGCCAAAAGTAGATCAGCAGGGCAGTCCTGTCTATCAGACGGCAAAAGGAGGGGAGTATAAGATAGGGGCTGACGGTAATCCCATTATCCGGCTGGATACTGCTACAGACAGTGACACGGGGGAGCGGACTCCCTATGGGGAGACTCTGCCCTACCGCTTCCGGACAGCCCCATATCCCAGCGGTATGGCTGTACCGGCTGATATGAGTAAATGGGGGCAGGCCATTGAACCCAATTATCTGTCAGAACAGGTTAACGGCATGTTGGGACAGCTTGGATACAGACCGGTTACAGACATTTCGCCATGGACTCAAATCCGGCTTTCGGGTCAGACCAATGCTCAGGCCGCAGAGGAAATCATGGATTGGTACACAGTCCATAACTTCTTTGACTGCGGGTATGTGGAGGATATATATGAGATGGAGGGCAGCTTTTTTGCCTTGCTTCGTCACGATTATTCATTGGGCCATGCCGGCTTCCCTGCGGTTTATGATTTTGTGAACCGTAAGCTGTATGTCCGAAAGACAGCAGAGGTGTCAGGGGGGCCTGCCGGGAAGGTTGGTTACTGGATTGAGTATCAAAAGGGTGAATACAGCCTGAAAAGCGCCGTTGCATCAATAAAAGAAAAAAGGGAAATAAACCAGGTCATTCCTTTTGGAAGTGATATAGAAGCTGCGGCCGAAACCGTGTATCAGCCGCTGTATGAGACTTACAGCGAAGGGGATATTGTCCTTGACAGAGAGGGAAATCCCATTCCTCTCATGGAGCGGGTCTATGAGTATGAGGACAGGACAGAGACATACGAAACGGATAAGCTTGAGCCGGTTTCTGCTGTCTATGATTGGGCCACGGGAAACTATGCGGTTCATGTGGAGAATACCATAGACTGGAAGGACAGGACGGAGCCGGAATATACGGAATTCCGGGTAGTGACAAGAGAGAAGACCATTGATTGGGAAGGGGAGGAATTGCCTTACAGCCAGTATCTGACAGACATAGCAGGAGCCGGGGTAAGCGCCTTGGCTGCGGTTCCTCCGGTGGATGAAGGAAGCTATGTTGTATTCCAGGCATTGAATTATCCAGGGCAGAATCAGCCGGTACAGGAAGCGGGCACTGGTTCCAGTCCGCTGCAGGTATTGCAGAGAGTTATAAAGCAGTCCGTAAAGGTCACAAAAGATATTTCCCAGTCATCCTATGACGGAGTAAATACGTACGGAGCTGTCCACAACGACCCGCTGACCGTGCTGCTGGGATTGTTTAACGGAGGCAGCAGTTCCCAGGGCGCAAAGCTGCTGAATCAGTTTAAATTCAAGGCATATCTGAAAAGTAACCTGGAAAATATCTTTGTGGACAGTGCCGGCAATATCATTTCAGAAGATATAGGGACAGCAGATTTCAAAGGAGATGTCCAGAAAATTTTTCTTCCTCCCAGGGATGGAAGCGGGCAGCGGCTGTTGGAAACAAAAGAGGACGGAAGCTATGACTACACGAAATTCTTTGATGCCATGTACGCGGCAGTGCAGGTGGAAAAAGGGAAAAAGCCCCAGGAGGCAATACAGCAGTTTGCTGTGGACTACTATGATATAGATGCTTATAAAGCGGAAATTCTTACAGCGGAACCTGGGCTTAACAGCGATACAGCCTACGAAAAGGCCCTCCTTCGGGCTGCGGATGAGGCCGGGAGCTATCTGTCTGTTTTTCCGGACTGGATAACAGGCTGGCTATTGCCTGGGACAGCGATGCAGACGGAGGGGCGGATGGTGATGTGACCACGCTGCAATGCAATACCAGGAATGGGAAGGACGATTATTTTAATCATTCCATCATGCTTGCCTACGGCACATACGTCATTGTGGAACAGGTTCCCGCGGATGTGGACCGGGAGCTGGCTAACCGGCATTTTACCAGGGACTATCCCAGGGAAATAACCCTTCCCTTTGTGCCGGATATCGGCCAGGATGAAGGCACAGGGGAAACAGATGTCAACTATCAGACAGGCAGTCCTTATTTCCGGTATGACAGTACAGACACACCGGATGACCTGATTCGTAAATATAAGATACGCTTTAATGAGGAGACCCACATCATACAGGCCAATGGGCAGGATGGAAAATTTGAGATATATAAATATGGTCTGGACAAGGATATGCGGCCGGGCCGCAGCCTGACGTCCCATGCTCCCTATGAAGAAGAGTACATGGATGGCAGAAATGATACTGTAAAGGGATATTATGCCGGATATACCTCCCAGAGCGAGGATGCCGGAATAATGGAAGGGGTAATCTACGACGGCTACGAAACCGAGGACGGACAGTGGGAGGTCAGGGACCAGGTGGCTTTCCATTAATTTGGGCTGGATATTCATGGGAAGAAGCATGTAAAATGGTGTACGTTTTGCTCTACCATGGACTGCCGCATCTCCTCTTTTCAACGCTGTAAACACTGCTTCCGGCGTATGCAGCGAATATGCAGGCCCAAATGTTGACAGGAGCCGCAGAAACAGTTCCTGCTCTCTTTTGGGGATTTGCTGCATGTTAGGCCCTTCACTGTGGCTGGTTTCATCACCCATCAAATAATAGACGCCAAGGCCATTGGCCAACGGAACCAGCGATCCGGCAGCGGCCTGTAAGGCACCCGGTCCAATGGAAGTAAAAACCGCCGGAACCTCATTATATTTCCATCTGAGCATTGCCGCCACATGGGAAGCTTCTACTTCGTTCCGGACATTAACCGTCTTAACAGCACTTTCTTCTTCATATATACGCAGCACTTCACCGACATCAGTCATTCCATGACCGAAAATACCCACAAAGGTCTTCACACCCTGATTTATTAACCCTAACACAACTGCCTCGCTGAGGCTGATGTCCTGAAATTGTTCCAGGCTGCCCGCTTCCACAGCTTTACGAATTGTGCCGTGTGTTTTAATCTCTTTCGCACGTTTTCTTCTCTGTTCCATCATTTCATTCATAATTATTCCTCTATATCCTTCTTAATTTCATGTGCTTCCATCTTCCCCGCCTCTTTCTAGACATTTGCTTCCATTTAAACTTACTTCCTCCTTCTGGTAATCAGTTCGGTTAAAATTACCGCTTTCTTGGATTTGATTATATCATAACGAGAATATGTTACAATACACAATCGGGAACTCGATTGCGTATTATGCAACCATGGGTAATTTTGTCTTTTTTCAACAAATAAACAAGGTATTTATAGTCATATTTGCCAAAGTAGTGTTAATGTAAGATATATGTTATAATGAGAGAAATCCATATGGGGTGGGGGATTCGATCCAAAACTGTTGGGGAAATCGGTAGATAACATAAAAAATATTAATGCCGGAATTGATACCGGCAAGGATTCTTATAGGAGCGATAAAATGATACAATCTCTTGATCGAGCAATGACAATTCTGTCAATTCTTGAACAGAAAAACACGGCAAGCGTTACAGAAATTGCGGAAGAATTAGGTGTAAATAAAAGCACTGTCTCCCGGTTAATGGAGACTCTGAAAAAACATGATATGGTGCAGGCAGATCCTGCAACAAAAAAGTATGGCCTGGGCTTTAAAATCTTATATTTGGGAGAAGGCGTAAAACGTAATATTAATATCATAACAATTGCCCGTCCCTTTTTGACAAAACTTTATGATGAACTGGATGAAAGTGTACATTTATGTGCCTTCAATAACGATGCAGCCTATGTAGTAGATCAAGTCCAGTCAAATAAGGTATATAACCTGTCCGCTACTGTCGGCATGGCGGAGCCGCTGCATAGTTCCTCTGTCGGAAAATGCATCCTTGCTTTCCGCGCCCCTTTCGCTGCTGTGCGTTTGTTAAAGGACTACCCCCTGACAGCTTATACTCCGAAAACAATTACAGACATGGACATTCTGATGGAACAGCTGGCAATCATACGCAGCCAGGGCTATGCAGTGGACGACGAAGAGATAGCTTTAGGCGTCAGATGTATCGCCGCCCCTATTTATGATTATCGCGGCGAAGTAAATTACAGTCTGGGCGTCTCAGGAACAACCAACAATATAAAGCCATCTGCCATGGACCGGTATCTCTCAGCACTGCTGTCTGCCAGCAGCCAAATCAGTTCTGCGCTGGGTTATAAATGCGGCAGACAACGCCCGGAAGTTCAACCACCCGTTCCGTATGGAGATAGCGGCCGGGAAGAATAAAACGGCTGAGAGTACAGAAAAGCGGGCTCCGAAGAGTCCGCCATCCATGGTATGCCGCATTTATCAACTGTTTTTATCCCCTTTATTGTTTCTGTCATGGTAAATGTAATTGCCCGTTACATATGCAGGGGTTAGACAGAAATAAGGACGACAACTAACTCAAATGAAACCCTCAGGAATTGCGGTCCTGAGGGTTTCCCTTTGTGCTTCAAATAAATATAATCTCTTTTGCCTGTTTATATTATATCAAGCACTGATTACAAAATCACTTAATAGTTTTAGCGTAAACCACAATGTTACTTATTGTTCAACGCTGCCTGTGCTGCTGCCAGACGTGCAATCGGAACACGGAATGGTGAGCAGGATACATAGTTCAGTCCAATCTTATGGCAGAACTCTACAGATGAAGGATCGCCGCCGTGCTCGCCGCAGATACCGCACTTAAGGTCTGCCTTTGTGGAGCGTCCCTTCTCAACAGCCATCTTAACCAGCTGTCCAACGCCTTCCTGATCCAGCCTTGCAAATGGGTCAGACTCGTAAATCTTAGCCTTGTAGTAGGAATCCAGGAACTTGCCGGCATCGTCACGTGAGAAGCCGAAGGTCATCTGTGTAAGGTCATTGGTTCCGAATGAGAAGAAGTCTGCCTCTTCTGCAACCTTGTCAGCAGTCAGGGCTGCCCTCGGAATCTCAATCATGGTACCGATGTGGTACTGGATATCGGAGTTCTTCTCCTTCTTAACCAGTTCAGCAATCTCAACCACTACGTCCTTAACGTACTTAAGCTCTTTCTTCTCGCCAACCAATGGAATCATAATCTCAGGAACAATGTCATATCCGCACTCTTCCTTAATCTCGATTGCAGCTTCCATGACAGCCCTTGTCTGCATCTTGGCAATCTCCGGATAGGTAACAGCCAGACGGCATCCGCGGTGGCCCATCATTGGGTTGAACTCATGAAGTTCTGCACACTTGGCTTTAACATCCTCAACCGTCATTCCCATATCATCAGCCAGTGCCTTGATGTCATCCGGATCGGTAGGAACAAACTCATGCAGAGGCGGATCCAGGTAACGAACGGTCATAGGTCTTCCCTCCAGAGCCTTGTACATGGCCTTGAAGTCGCCCTTCTGGAATGGAATCAGCTCGTTTAATGCTTCTTCTCTCTGCGCAACTGTCTCGGACAGAATCATCTTACGAATCTTCGGAATTCTCTCTGCGTCAAAGAACATATGCTCTGTACGGCAGAGACCGATGCCCTCAGCACCCAGCTTAACTGCGTTCAGGGTGTCGGCAGGGGTATCAGCGTTGGTGCGTACACGCAGGGTCCTGAACTGGTCAGCCCACTCCATGATGCGCTCAAAGTTACCGCTTACAGTAGCTTCCTGTGTAGCGATGTCACCCTTGTAGATCTTTCCTGTAGAACCATCCAGGGAAATGTAATCTCCCTCATGGAATGTATGTCCGCCAAGTTCAAATACCTTAGCTTCTTCGTCAATCTTAATCTCGCCGCAGCCGGATACACAGCAGGTACCCATGCCGCGTGCAACAACTGCTGCATGGCTGGTCATACCGCCGCGGACAGTCAGGATACCCTGTGCAGCGTGCATACCCTCAATATCCTCTGGGGATGTCTCCAGACGAACCAGGATAACTCTCTCGCCTCTGCCGCCCTTGCCGGCATCCTTAGCCTCGTCAGCTGTAAAGTATACCTTACCAGCTGCAGCGCCAGGAGATGCAGGAAGCGCGCTTCCGATTACTTCGCCGGCCTTCAGTGCTTCCGGTACAAAGGTTGGATGCAGCAGCTGATCTAAAGACTTAGCCTCGATTCTGCATACAGCCTCTTCTGGTGTAATCATGCCCTCATCTACTAAATCGCAGGCAATCTGGATGGCTGCCGGAGCAGTCCTCTTGCCGTTACGTGTCTGTAAGAAGTACAGCTTGCCTTCCTCAATGGTAAACTCCATATCCTGCATATCCCGGAAATGGTTCTCCAGCTTCATAGCCAGATCCATAAATTCCTTATAGCATTCCGGAAGGTCCTCTGCCAGCTTGGAGATTGGCTGTGGTGTACGTACACCTGCAACCACGTCTTCACCCTGTGCATTAATCAGGTACTCACCGTAAATTCCCTTTGCGCCGGTGGATGGGTTACGTGTAAACGCAACACCTGTACCGGAGGTCTCGCCCTTATTTCCGAATACCATGGTCTGAACATTAACAGCAGTACCCCAGTCGCCGGGGATATCGTTCATACGGCGGTATACGATGGCACGTGGGTTGTCCCAGGAACGGAACACAGCCTTAACAGCGCCCATCAGCTGCTCGGTAGGATCCTGCGGGAAATCCTCGCCGTTCATAGCTTCTTTGTAAACAGCCTTGAATTTTGCTGCCAGCTCTTTCAAATCATCAGCAGTCAGATCTGTATCAAAATGTACGCCCTTTGCTTCTTTCATCTCGTCGATGATTTTCTCGAAGTAGGACTTTGGAACTTCCATAACAACGTCAGAATACATCTGGATGAATCTGCGGTAGGAATCGTAAGCAAATCTTGGGTTGCCGGTTTTCTTTGCAAATCCCTCAACTGCAACGTCGTTTAATCCCAGGTTCAGGATTGTATCCATCATACCAGGCATGGATGCGCGTGCGCCGGAACGTACGGAAACCAGCAACGGCTCATCCGTATCGCCGACCTTCTTGCCGTTAATGCCTTCCATCCATGTGATTGCCTCAAAAATCTGCTCCTGGATTTCATCGGAAATCTGCTTGCCGCAGTTATAGTACTCGGTACAAGCCTCTGTAGTAACTGTAAATCCCTGTGGAATCGGCATTCCCAGGTTGGTCATCTCTGCTAAGTTGCAGCCCTTGCCGCCAAGAAGGTTTCTCATTGCCGCACTGCCTTCGTGGAACTTATAAACCCATTTTGCCATAAGTTAATTCCTCCTCATGTTCTTGTAGACTGGCATTCTACGCTCTGTTTTATGCCTTTCATTTCTGAACGGAACAAATATATATGTCTTGTCCGTCCACCTCGTTCATTATATCACAAAGATTTCGCGAGTAAAGAGTTTTTCCGTGAAAATTTGTTAAATTTTAAGGTAAAATCGCTGTAAGCACTTTCATTTTCTGTCATTTTCACATATGCGTTGTTTAATCGTATATGCGAACTTTAGGTGTTGTATGTACATAACTTTGCGAATAACCCTGAATCCGTCAAAAGCCCATCCCGGTTCATTTCCGTCTCATTTATGTAAGCTCTTACAATATTCGAGCGCAAATGGCTGGACCGAAACCATATAGCCAAAGCGAAATCCCGTGTACTGGCATACACGGGATTTTGCTTTGTGTCCAAATGGACATACTTAACTTCCTGGCTAAGATTATTTTACACCAAATCATGTGTCATGTTAATGTTATACCTTAAACCGGTACCCAACCCCCCATATCGTCTCAATATACTGCGGTTTGGCCGTGTTAAACTCTATCTTCTCGCGAATCTTCTTAATATGCACCGTTACAGTGGCAATGTCCCCAATGGACTCCATATCCCATATCTTGCTGAACAGCTCCTCTTTGGTAAACACATGGTTGGGGTTCTGGGCAAGGAAGGTCAGAAGGTCAAATTCCTTTGTGGTAAAGGTTTTCTCCTCCCCGTTGACCCACACGCGCCGGGCTGTCTTATCTATTTTCAGGCCGCGGATTTCAATCAGCTCATTGGCCGGCTGCCCGCTGCCAATAAGGCGCTCATACCTGGCCATGTGCGCCTTCACCCTGGCCACCATCTCGCTTGGGCTGAATGGCTTGGTGATATAATCGTCTGCTCCCAGTCCCAGACCGCGGATTTTGTCAATATCCTCTTTTTTGGCCGAAACCATAATGATGGGCGTGTTCTTTACTTCCCGTACTCTCTTACATATCTCAAATCCATCTGTACCGGGCAGCATCAGATCCAGAATCAAAAGATCATAGTCTTCCTTCAGCGCCTTATCCAGACCGGAACTTCCGTCATTTTCAATCTCTACCTCAAAGCCGGACAGCTCCAGATAATCCTTCTCTAACTCTGCTATGCTCTCCTCATCTTCCACGATTAGAATCTTGCTCATCCTGTAAAACCTCCTGATATTTTCTTAGAACAAAATGTATCTCTGTTCCGATTCCTTCCTTGCTGGTGGCCCATATACGTCCCCCGTGGTCCTCCACAATCTTGCGCACGATGGATAAACCTATACCGCTTCCTCCCTGGGCTGAATTGCGGGAGGAATCCGTGCGGTAGAACCGGTCAAAAATATTGGGCAGGTCCTTTGCTGCTATGCCTTTTCCATTATCTTCTATTTCAACCTGGATAAAATCACCTACGTCCTTTATCCTAATATTGATAATGCCCTTTTTCTTATCCAGATATTTTACGGAATTACTGATGATATTATTGATGACACGCTTCATCTGCTCTGCATCGGCAATGATGACCACGTCTTCATCCACATAATTGAAATATCCCAGCTCAATCCCCCTGGCTTCCATATCCAGGCCAACCTCCTCCACGCAGTCCCGGAAATACTGGGCCACGTTGATCTTGCTGAAGGTATAGGGAATCTTATTTGTATCAATTTTGGAATAAAAGGTCAGCTCGTCAATCAGCCTGTCCATATCATTAGACTTATTGTATATGGTACGGATGTATTTGTCCAGCTTTTCCGGCGAAGACGCCACACCGTCCAGTATGCCTTCCACGTATCCCTTGATAGCCGTAATCGGTGTTTTCAAATCGTGGGAAATATTGCTGATCAGTTCCTTATTATCCTTGTCATACTGTATCTTGTCCTCCGCGTTCTCCTTAAGCCGGATACGCATTTCCTCAAAATCCTGGCACAGCTGGCCTATCTCATCATCCGCGTCCACATCCAGTGTGAATTCCAGGTTTCCGTCGCGAATCTTCTTCGTGGCCTCCTGAAGCTTGTTCAGCGGACTGAGAATGGAACGGTATACCCAGTATGTCAGCACAATGCCCGCAAACACCAGAATAGTGATACCCAGTATCAGCATCTCCCTTATCATGGATTTTACTTCCGGTATCAGGTCATCCACATTGGAAATAATAAAAGCGCTTCCTTCCTGGCCGTCCGGAAAGGTGAAATCCATCTGCTTGATCAGGTGCTGGCTCTCGCCGTCCAGATAAATGCCGCCCTGTAAGTCTCCCTTCATCATATCAAACCTGGGCAGCTGGGCGCATATGGCCTCCCCTGCGGCTTTATTGCTGTCACCGCAGTACAGAATGGTATCGCCTTTTCGCACAATCAGATATGCATAATGGCTTTTCAGTTCAGCGTTGACCTTATCCAGATATGATAAATCGTTGTAGAGCCCCGGATCGTTGTCCAGTGTATTCCTGATGTCCTCCTGGGAGCGCTTGGTAATACGGTTAAATATCTGCATGGAATTGCCTGAGAACAGATCCACCTGCTCCGTAAGTCCGTACTCCTTGGTGAAGGACCTGGTCTGATAATTGCTGAGTGCAAGAACCAGCAGATAAAACAGCAGCATGGGAACAATGGTTATGGTTAAAAACGCCACCGCAAGACGGGTCCTCAGTTTCATAAGCCCCATCCTCCTTTGTCATGATACGGTCTGACATTATGAGTACTGCATCGTATAAGCTTCCTATACAATGCAGTACTCGCTTCCGTCCGAAAACAAAGACAGTCTGTCATCCGTTATTGCTAGTATATCACAATAACTAATTTTCGTTTATAAAAGGTATCTAAATTTAATGAACAAAAGTCCTGTTTTTCCTTGTTTCCTCCCGGATTTCTGATATAATGATAATATTGTCCTTATAAAGCAAGGACCAAAAGGACGAATGATTGGGGTTGTATTTTATGATAGGATTTTACAGCTACACGGTTGTATTGACATATTTGGGACTGGCTTCCGCAGCCATGGGCATGATTCTCACCTTCCAGGGGTTTGCAAAATACGCTTTGTTCTGTCTTGCGTTCTCCGGCCTGTGCGACATGTTTGACGGCAAGGTGGCCCGTCTGAAAAAAGACCGCACGGAAGATGAAAAGCGCTTCGGAATCCAGATTGATTCTCTCTGTGATGTGGTCTGTTTCGGGGCTTTTCCCATGATACTGTGCTATTCCATCGGTATGCGGGGACCGGCAGGCATCTCCATACTGGTATTCTATCTGATTGCAGGTGTCATCCGCCTGGCATTTTTTAATGTCATGGAAGAAAAACGGCAGGATGAGACAGATGAAGCCCGCAAGTACTACCAGGGACTTCCCATCACCTCCATAGCCATTATTCTGCCTCTGTTCTGCACCCTGCGCCCTCTGCTGGGCCACAGATTCCTGTCAGAGCTTCACATCTGCATCCTCACCGTGGGTCTGCTGTTCATCATTAATTTCCCGCTGCGCAAACCCGGCTGGAAAATGCTGACCCTTCTGGTCGCCATTGTATCCTGTGCACTGATTAAGATATATTTCTTCTGATAATAAAGAAAGGTGTGATTCCATGCAATATGCAGACAGAACCGGCCGTTCCCTGGGCGGCAGCACCCTCCAGGACCGTTTCCTGGAGAATCTATATGCCAGCTTTCTGGGACGTATGCTCATAAAACCGCTGGTCCATCCGGCTTTTTCCAAAATCTGCGGCGTTTTTCTGGACTCGCCACTGTCAGCGCCCATCATTCCCGGCTTTATGAAGTCTGCCGGTATCTGCGCCGAGGACTGCGAAACACCGGCCGGCGGAAGGTACCGCTCATTTAATGCCTTCTTTACCCGCAGAATGCTGCCGGAGGCAAGGCCTTTCGACGCCAGGGACCATATATTGTGCAGCCCCTGCGACGGGTTTGCAAGCGTTTATCCCATCCACAATAACATGCGTATCACCATCAAGCACACCCAATATACGCTGGAGCAGCTTTTAAGGGACTCCGGCCTGGCTGCCCGCTACGCCGGCGGCACCGCCCTTCTCTTAAGGCTCACTGTATCCGATTACCACCGCTATGCCTATGTGGACCGCGGACGGCGCTCCTCTTACCGCAGGATTCCCGGCGTGCTCCACACAGTCAATCCGGCAGCCGCCAGCCGCCGTCCTGTCTACAAAGAAAACTCCAGGGAGTATTCCCTGCTGCGCACCGGTACCTTCGGCACAGTGCTGATGATGGAGATAGGGGCTCTTATGGTGGGGAAAATTGTAAATCACCACAAAGCTTATACCAGCATTGATGTGTTCCGCGGTCAGGAAAAGGGCTACTTTGCCTTTGGCGGCTCCTCCATCCTGCTGCTCTTCCAGCCCGGCACCGTTGCCATTGACAGAGATATCATGCGCAACACTGCCCTGGATGTGGAAACCAGGGTACGGATGGGTGAAGCCATCGGCCAGGCAATGACAGCAAATGAAATGAATCCAAATGAAATGAATCCAAACGAAATGAATCCAAACGAAATGAATCCAAACGAAATGAACTCAATTAAATGATCCCAATTAAATGATCCCAATTTAAATGTTCCCAGCACAAAACCTCCGCAGTTCCTTCCCGGAACCGCGGAGGTTTTTCTTCTGCATTTCCATGCAGTGCCCTTTTATCTTCTAAAACATAAACTTCTCAGCAAAGTAGTCCTTAAGCTCAGCAATCGGAACCCTTACCTGCTCCATGGTATCCCTGTCGCGGACTGTTACTGCATGGTCTTCTTCTGAGTCAAAATCATAGGTAATACAGAATGGAGTTCCGATTTCATCCTGTCTCCTGTATCTCTTACCGATATTGCCCCTGTCGTCAAACTCGCAGTTGAAATATTTGGAAAGCTCGGTGTAAATCTTTTCAGCACCTTCATTCAGTTTCTTGGACAAAGGAAGCACACCCACCTTTACAGGAGCAATGGCCGGATGGAAGTGAAGGACAGTCCTTACATCGCCTTCCCCGAT
>ENA-OWNQ01000533-OWNQ01000533.1-gut-metagenome-genome-assembly--contig:-NODE-533-length-13985-cov-2.487417_pt1 | contig 13985 bp, 13 predicted proteins | sample MGYA00248252_ERZ651782 | MGnify/ENA primary metagenome ERZ651782 (study PRJEB26908, sample SAMEA4031705) | gut metagenome | biome: gut; feature: normal infant; material: stool | place: China | collected 2015... | reverse complement strand
CGCCCACCAGGATGACAGTGGAAATGCGCGCAAGCCTTTTTTTAAGCCATACCAGGCAGTTGTTCTCAGAACAGGGGCACTATAACAGTTAAAAGCCAGTTGGGTGTGGGAACTGTGTTCGATGTTCTGATGCCCATGGATGTCCTGGCTGATTCAGAAGAGGAACAGAAAGATTTCAGGGGATTACATGTCCTGCTGATAGACGATGACCCTGCACAGCAGGCGTGTACGGGCAGTTTGCTCCGTTCTATGGGGATGGAGGTGGAGTGCACGGATTTTGAGGAAGCGGGGAAACGCTTCCTGACACATTGGGGGACAGAAAACTCCGGTTTTATCATTCTGGGTTTAAGTCTGGCGGAAGTTGAACGTATGGAGAAGACAGAAATGATCTGCAGGGGGATTCATGGCAGGGTGCCTTTGGTGGTGTCTGCTTATGATGTAAGCGGAATGAAAGAAAGAGCTATGGCATGGGGGGTCTGTGGATTTATGAGTAAACCGTTATGCCGGTCCGGGGTGATTGACTGCATGAACCGGTGCCGGATAGGGGAGGAATTGATGCGGCCGGATACGAAACTGGTGAGGCTGGAAAAGAAGCCGGGACAGCCGGATACGGAACCACTGGATTTCGCCGGAAGCCAGGTCCTCCTCGTTGAGGATAATGAGCTTAACCGCGAGATTGCCCTGGAACTGCTGGGCGGATTCGGGATGGAACTGGAAGCTGCAGTCAACGGGAGGGAGGCCCTTAAACGTTTTGAGGAGAGCCGGCCAGGGTATTATTCTTTGATTCTCATGGATATTCAGATGCCTGTGATGAACGGATATGAGGCAGCCCGCGCTATCCGTTCGCTTTCAAGAGAGGACGCAAAGACGGTTCCTATCCTGGCAATGACCGCTGACGCCTTTGTTGAGGACATAGAGAACACAAAGGCCGCGGGTATGAACGGCCATTTGGCAAAGCCTTTGGATTTTAAACAGCTTGTGCGTGAAATAGGACAATATCTGCACGTATAGCACAGATGCAGATTCCTGGCCCGCTCTGAGGTACATACAGAAAACAGTGAAGATATTCATTTTTATATTGGCATTTTTTACTTATGAAGCACCTGCTTTACTTTTTGCAGTATTATAATTCATTCCGGATCCTTCAACGTATTAAAGATGGAACCGGAGGGGAGTTTTGATAAGACCATACAAACATCTTGATAGATCAAGGCAAACGCATTACTAAACGCATCTGGTAATGCGTCGCTCCTTTGGGCTTTCAAGGCAGTGATAACAGCTTCCATTGCGAGCGCGATTTCACTGTAATCAGGATAATACGACTTGTCAATTGCCTGCATATAGTGTCCCCATATCAGCAGGTCGTCTAGCTGCCGAAAAATATTTTTAAGGGATTGGTATGGCAGGAGCTGGATGAAGGCATTCATAAGCAACTGAAAAGACAAGGTCAGGAAGGTGACAAAGGAGGCGGACAGTCCGCCTATCCGGAAGATTTTCTTTAAGAAAGGAATCTCCGGATACCCTTTAGGCAGGGCGGTAAAGAGGTAGGTGGCCAGATTCTGCAAAAGGTAGGAAACGCCGATGGCTGAAATCATAACAGACATTCTGGGTGCGGATCGCAAGGGGCGGTAGGCCACCCGCTCTATGGTGACGCCCAGAAGAATGGTCACAATCAGGGTGACGGGAATGGCAATGAACCATGGCAGGCTTGCCATTGCAAAAATCATAAAGTATCCGGCCATCATGAAGATATCGCCGTGAGCGAAATTGATGAGGCGGAGGATGCCGTAGACCAGGGTATAGCCTATGGCAATGAGCGCATAGGCCCCGCCAAGGGAGATGCCGGTCAGGCATTGCTGAAGAAATGTTGTTAAACTCATATGAGTCTGCCTCCTGTGTTTTTATAGTAAGGTCCGTATCCAGAAATCCGTTAAAACATGCAACCAGCCCTGGAACGTCCAAGGCTGGTTAAGACTAAAGGCAGCAGCGTTTGCCGCCTGCAGCCCTGTATCCATATGTAATTAGCCAGATGCCCTATTCCACAGTAGTGGTGGTCAGGAACTGGAACCTGCCGTCCTTGATGGTCTTAATGAACGCGATATCTTTGTTGGCATCGCCGATCTCATTAAATGTGATGTTTCCTGTTACGCCGTCAATCTCTACATTCTTAAGGGCGTCGCGGATGGCGGTGGTATCGGTGGATCCTGCGTCCTCTATGGCCTTGATGGCAGCCAGGTAGGAATCGTAACCCAGGGCGGAGACAGCCGGGATAATGTCTTCCTGCTTTTCCTTTACCAGATATTCCTTGAAGCCCTTGATGAAGGCCGCAGCCTCGTCGTTAGCCGGTTCCGCCTCGTCAAAGAAGGTGGAGATTACGACTCCTTCAGAGTCGGCGCCCGCGTTCTCGATGATGGTGGAGTTCTCCCATGTATCGCCGGCAGCAATGGTAGCCGTGATTCCCAGCTCCCTGGCCTGCTTGATGATTAACGGGGCAGTGGTGATGGAGGACGGGGCAAAGATGATGTCGGGGTCAGCCGCCTTTATGTTGGTCAGGATGGCCTTGAAATCAGTCTGGTTTGTCTGGAACTGTTCCTCGCTGACAATGTTGCCGCCCAATTTTGCAAAGGCTTCCTTAAAATAGGATCCAAGACCAGAGGAATAGTCATCGCCCAGCTGGGTAATCACGGCAGCGCTCTTTGCACCGTTCTGGAATGCGTAATTCGCCATGACCGTGCCCTGGAAGGGGTCGATGAAGCATACACGGAAATAATAATCATTTCCCTCGGTTACCTGTGGGTTGGTACAGGAACAGCCGATGGCCGGAATCTTGGCGTCTGCGAAGATCTGTCCGGCTGCAATGGACACGCCGGAGCCGTAGCTTCCCAGCACCACGCTGACCTTTTCGCTTACCAGCTTCTGGGCCGCGTTCACAGCCTCGGTCTTATCGGATTTGTTATCTACCTCCACCAGCCTGACAGCATATTCCTCGCCGCCTATGTTGACGGTGGGGTGCATCTCGTTGGCATAGCGGATACCCAGTACTTCCTGATAGCCTCCGCCTCCGTTCTCACCGGTGGTCGGCTCGAACACGCCGATTTTGATGACTTTTTCGTCTGATTTCTTGCTGCCGCACCCTGCCAGGGCACCGGCTGCCAGGCATGCCGCCATGGTCACTGCTGCTACTTTTCTGATTCTCATAATACATTCCTCCTGTTTCATTGAATTTATCCCGGACCAGTTTGTTTTGCGTGTTCACCTCACAAAGACAACTGTCCTCAATAGGAAAACAATGAGTATATTATAACAGAAATCAGAAAAAATTCAAGAAAATTCAGGAAATACTTTATATTTTAGTGCCAGGATTCCGTTTTGGCAGCTGGTGGAAGTGATTTTTGTAGGCCCTGAGAAAGGTGGAGTAATGGCTGAAGCCGGAACGGAAGCAGGCGTCCGTGGCATTTACCCCCTCGCCCAGCAGGTCCCTGGCGTAAATCAGGCGTTTTTCGGTGATGTAATTTCCTATGGTACATCCTGTTTCTTCTTTGAAAATACGCATCATATGGTACGGGCTGATGCAGCTTAAGGAGGACAGTGTCCCGATGCTCAGGTCCTCGTCCAGATGTTCATTTATATAGGATATAAGGCCGGAGACCCGGTAGTTTAAGACACCCGTGGGAAGGTACTGGGCCTTGTCATCCATGGAGGCCCTGTTCAGCTCCACCAGAAATTCCAGGCATAAAAGGCGGCTCATGAGGGGACCGGCAAACTCTTCCTGCTGCCAGTTCTGGGAGCGTTCCAGCTGCTTTAAAAGGGAGAGCATGTTCGCCCGGACCTCCTCCTTCAGCCTTAGAACATTAGAATGACGGTAGGCTGCTGTGGCAAAACACCGGTCCAGGGAATCTTCGTTTTCTCTGTGCCGGTCCAGAAAATCCTGTGACAGGTAAAGGATCTGCCGCTCATAGGGCTGCCCCGGGTCCACCTCGGGCCGGTGGATCTGCCCCCGCCCCACCAGTACAATATCAAAGGGGCGAAGGGAATAGGAGCGTCCTTCTATGACATAGTTGACCTTTCCCTCCAGCAGCACCATGATTTTCAGGAAATCGTGATAGTGGAATTCATAGCAGGGACTTACCTTATCTTTTAAATGGAACAGCCGGAAGTCCTCTTTCAGGAATCCCTGGCGCTCAAACGCAGGGGCGTCATCTGTGATGGGCATGGAACCGTTACCTCCTTTTTGCATGCCGTGTCTCCGTGTGATGGAAACATCGTTTGTGGGGATATTTTAAGTATAAAATAAATACAGCATTATTTGCAATATAAAATAGCAATATATCTATATTATTATCAAAAAATGCTTGATAAAATAATGGTAAAGTTAACAGCCGGCGGAGTGAGTCAGGAGCCGGCAATGAGTACCGTTAAAACAGACCGCAGACAGGGAGGATATCTATATGAGGATTGTAGTGGAAAAATATCATGGACTGGGAAATGATTATCTGGTATACGACCCCAATAAAAACAAACTGAAGCTGACCCCTTCCAATGTACAGCTTATGTGCAACCGCAATTTCGGGGTGGGTGCCGACGGGATTCTGGAGGGACCTGTTCTGGATGGTGAGCAGATTTCCATGGTGGTATGGAATCCGGACGGCAGTGTGGCGCAAAAGAGCGGAAACGGTGTCCGGATTTTTGCCAAATATTTAAAGGACGCAGGGTACGTACAGAAAAAAGATTTTACCATTTCCTCCCAGGGCGGCGAGGCGTCCATCCATTATCTGAACGAGGAGGGCACCCGGTTAAAGGCATCCATGGGAAAGGTATCCTTCTGGAGCGACGATGTGCCGGTGGAGGGACCCCGCAGGGAAATCATCAACGAGACTATGGTGTTTGGCCGGATTCCCTATCCTGTTACCTGCCTGTCCATCGGCAATCCCCACTGCGTTATCCTTATGGATGAGATTTCAAAGGATTTGGTGTGCAGGATTGGAAGGTATTCTGAGAGCGCCAGGCAGTTCCCGGAGAAAATCAACACACAAATCATGAAGGTACTGGACCGGACCCATATCCAGACCGAAGTGTACGAACGGGGAGCGGGCTACACACTGGCTTCCGGCAGCGGCTGCTGTGCGGCTGCGGCTGCGGCCTACCGTCTGGGGCTTACGGATCCCAAGATGTTTGTGCAGATGCCGGGAGGCACCCTGGAGCTGGAGATTGACGGGGAAGGTGTGGTCCACATGACCGGAGATGTGGGATATGTGGGTGCTGTCAAACTGGGAAGCCATTTCACAGAACAGCTTCGCGCGTTAAAGTGATATCAAAAAAATAGAGGAAATTCATTGACAAATGAAATATCTGCTGATATATTTTTTATAACAAAAAGCAGGGGTAAGGGAAGGATGACGAGGGCGTCTTAAGGGGGCTCTGTCCCTGCCCGGTGGATTTTAAGGAGGCGGGAGCATGGTAATAGGTTCCCGCCTCTGCGTGTTTGTGGGTATCACAGTTTGCAAGAGAGGGAGATTATTATGAGCAAATACAGTAAAGAGGACATCATGCGTATGGTGGAAGAGGAGGATGTGGAGTTTATCCGCCTTCAGTTTACGGATATCTTCGGAATGCTTAAGAATGTGGCCATCACCGCCAGCCAGCTTGAAAAGGCGTTGGATAACCGCTGCATGTTCGACGGATCTGCCATTGAAGGGTTTGTGAGGATTGACGAGTCGGATATGTACCTGTATCCGGATTTGGATACCTTTGAGGTCTTTCCGTGGTGGCCCCAGCAGGGCAAGGTGGCCAGGTTTATCTGCGACGTGTATAACCCGGACGGGACCCCGTTTTCCGGCGATCCGAGGTATGTGCTCAAACGGGCTGTCAAGCGGGCGCAGGACATGGGATATGTGCTCAATGTGGGCCCGGAATGTGAATTCTTTCTCTTTCACACGGACGAGGAGGGAAGGCCCACCACCAGCACACATGAGATGGCGGGATATTTTGACGTGTCTCCCATTGACCTGGCGGAAAATGTCCGCAGGGATATTGTGCTGAACCTGGAGGAGATGGGATTTCAGGTGGAGGCCAGCCATCATGAGATTGCACCGGCCCAGCATGAGATTGATTTCCAGTATACGGACGCGCTTCGGGCTGCGGACAATATCATGACCTTTAAGATGGCGGCAAAGACCATAGCAAAGCGCCACGGACTCCATGCCACCTTTATGCCGAAGCCCAGAGAGGGTATGAACGGATCCGGCATGCATATCAATATGTCGCTGTCAGACAAGGAGGGCAGGAACCTGTTTGCGGATGACCAGGATGCTTTGAGGCTGAGCAGGGACGCCTATTATTTCATGGCCGGCATTCTTAAGCACATGAAGGCCATGACCATCCTGACAAATCCGCTTGTGAATTCCTATAAACGGCTGATTCCGGGATTCGATGCGCCCATTTATATTGCCTGGTCACCTACCTCCAACCGCAGTTCCCTGATTCGTATACCATCCCCCAGAGGGGAGAGTACGCGCATTGAACTGCGGTGCCCGGATTCTGCCATGAATCCGTATCTGGCCCTGGCGGCCTGTCTGTCGGCGGGACTGGACGGAATTGAAAAGAAAACCGGACTTCCTGCATGTGTGGAGGGAAATATGTTCACCATGGAGCCGGAGGAACTGAGGGAACGGAACGTAGAGCGGATTCCCGAAACCCTGGGGGACGCCATCGAGGCATACAGCGGGGATGTCTTTATGAAGGAGGTGCTGGGAGAGCACATTTACACCAAATATCTGGAGGCCAAGGAGCAGGAATGGAGGGATTTCCGGGCTCAGGTAACGGATTGGGAAGTGAGCCAGTATCTGTATAAATACTGATGGCGCCGGCAGTTGTGAATAAGGTTTTACCTGGAGGTGGGACATGTGACTAACATCATCGTAGCGTTTTCCAAGCCGGAGGACGGGAAGAATATAAAGAGCATATTGGTCCGAAACGGTTTCCAGGTAGTGGCAGTCTGCACCTCAGGCGGTCAGGCCCTGTCGGCTGCGGACTGTCTGAACGGGGGAATCGTGGTGAGCGGTTACCGGTTTGAGGATATGATGTACGACGAGCTGCGCCAGTGCCTGCCGGGAGATTTTGACATGCTTCTGATTTCATCGCCTGCCAGGTGGGGCGGACAGTGCCCGGACAGGGTTATCTGCCTGCCCATGCCCCTTAAGGTCCACGACCTCTTAAATACCCTGGAGATGATGGTGCAGGCCCAGGAGAGGATCCGCAGAAGGAGAAGAAGCAGGCCAAAGGAGCGCAGCAGGGAGGAGCAGGATATCATAACAGAGGCAAAGACACTGCTGATGGAACGGAACAATATGACAGAGTCGGAAGCCCACAGATATATACAGAAATGCAGCATGGACAGCGGCACCAATCTGGTGGAGACAGCACAGATGGTAATCAGCCTCATCCATGTGTGACGGGGATGGATAAGGGAAATAATGATTTAGAATGCCGGTAATACGGCAGGATGGAGACGGATATGGAATTTACAAAAATGCAGGGAACAGGTAATGATTATGTGTATGTGGACTGTTTTAAGGAGACGGTGAGGGAGCCGGCAAAGACAGCCATCTATGTGAGCGACCGCCATTTCGGCATCGGGTCCGACGGATTGATTCTCATATGCCCCTCCCGGACAGCGGACTGCAGAATGGAGATGTACAACGCGGACGGGTCCCAGGGAATCATGTGCGGCAACGGTGTGCGCTGCGTGGGAAAATACGTTTACGACCATGGTCTGGCGGATAAGGATAAAAGGACCATCACAGTGGAGACACTGGCAGGGATCAAGACGCTGGAGCTGGAAATTGAGGATGGAAAGGCAGTGTCCGTTACCGTGGACATGGGGGAAGCAGCCCTCACATCCAGGCTGCCGGAGGATATCACGGTAGACGGGAAGGAATACCGGTTTGTAGGAATCAACGTGGGAAATCCCCATGCAATCTATTATGTGGACCAGGTGGACTGTCTGGATTTGGAGCGGATTGGACCGGCCTTTGAGAACCATGAGCGGTTCGCGCCTGATCGTGTGAATACGGAGTTTATCCATGTGGCGGACCGTAAGCACCTTGAGATGCGGGTGTGGGAGCGGGGAAGCGGCGAAACCTGGGCGTGCGGCACAGGCGCCACGGCCAGCGTCATGGCCTCCATCCTCATGGGATATACGGAGGATGAGGCGGAGGTGGCTCTGCGCGGAGGAAAACTGGTGATACGGTATGAAAGGGAGTCGGGCCATCTGTTTATGACAGGGCCGGCCGTGGAGGTGTTCCGGGGCTCTATTGACATACCCGAAGAAATATATTATGATTGATAAGGCGAATTTTATCAGCTAATACTTTAAAGCGAAAAATGTTCAATATACACTCTCAGGAACCAGACGCGCGACGGCGCGCGTCCTGGTACACCTTTTGCGGCACGGCGGCGGACATGGAAAAGACATGGCGCTGTATCCTGCGGCAAAGGGCGTATCCGGTTTTTGGGGGTGTTTTCATATTTCAGACAGGCAGAGGCCAGGAGGAAGCACACATGTTTAAGATCAACGAGAATTATTTGAAGCTGCCGGGAAGCTATCTCTTTTCCGCCATTGCGAAAAAAGTGGCTGCATATGAAGAGGCCAACCCGGACAGGCAGGTTATACGGCTGGGAATCGGGGATGTGACACTTCCTATTGCCCCGGCCATTGTGGAAGCCATTCACAAGGCGGCGGACGAGATGGGACAGGCCAAGACATTTCACGGCTATGCGCCGGATTTGGGTTATGCCTTTTTACGGGAGACCATTGTGGAAAAGGATTACAGGTTATGGGGCTGCCATGTGGAGGCAGACGAGATATTTGTATCGGACGGAGCCAAAAGCGACTGCGGCAATATCCAGGAGATATTCAGCGAGGACAGCCGCATTGCGGTGTGCGACCCTGTGTATCCCGTGTATGTGGATTCCAATGTCATGGCGGGCCGTACAGGCAGCTATGACCCTGACACGGGCATGTGGAGCAATGTGATCTACATGCCCTGTACGGCGCAGAATCATTTTGTGCCGGATCTTCCGCAGGAGACGCCGGATCTTATTTACCTGTGTGTGCCCAATAACCCCACAGGCACCACGCTGACCAGGGACCAGTTAAAGGTGTGGGTGGACTATGCAAACAGGGCAGGGGCCGTGATTCTCTATGATGCTGCTTACGAGGCTTATATATCCGAGGAGGATGTGCCTCACAGTATATTTGAGATAGAGGGAGCCAGAACCTGTGCCATTGAGTTCCGTTCCTTCTCGAAAAAAGCCGGGTTCACAGGCGTTCGTCTGGGATTTACCGTGGTTCCGAAGGATTTGAAGTGCGGGGATGTAATGCTGCATTCATTGTGGGCCAGACGCCACGGCACCAAGTTCAACGGAGCCCCCTATATTGAGCAGAGAGCCGGTGAGGCCGTATATTCCGAAGAGGGCAGCCGGCAGGTCATGGAGCAGGTGGCGTATTATAAGAGGAATGCCATGGTTATCTATGAAGGGCTTAAGGAGGCGGGCTACACCGTATTTGGGGGAATCAATTCGCCCTACATCTGGCTTAAGGTGGAGGACGGGATGGACAGCTGGGAGTTTTTTGACTATCTTCTGGAACAGGCCAATGTGGTGGGAACACCGGGAAGCGGCTTCGGGCCCAGCGGCGAGGGTTATTTCCGCCTGACGGCCTTTGGAACCTACGAGAATACGGTGGAGGCTGTAAAACGGATAAAGGCCCTCAGGAGGTAACAGGGGCAGGAGAACAGGGAGGAAAAGGGTAATATGGATGAGATTGACCGCAAGATACTAAAGCTTTTACAGGACAATGCAAGGGTTTCCCTAAAGACCATCGCAGAGAATACGTTTCTATCCTCTCCGGCGGTATCAGCCAGGATTGAACGCCTGGAAAAGGAGGGTATCATAACAGGCTACCATGCCTCTGTGGACCCGGTGAAGCTGGGGTATCACATACTGGCATACATTAACCTGGAGGTGATACCCGAGGACAAGGAGCAGTTCTATGCCTATGCCCGGGAGGTGCCCCATATACTGGAGTGCAGCTGTGTCACCGGAGGATTTTCCATGCTGTTAAAGGTAGCCTTTAAGAGTACCATGGAGCTGGATATGTTCATAGGACAGCTCCAGAAATTCGGCAGGACAAGCACACAAATCGTATTTTCCACCCATGTTGGTCCCAGAGGAGTGGATGTGGACGAAATTTAGTTCCAGGTTCAGTCAACATTTGTCTTACTTTCACATATGGTATAATGTAGAGTCATATATGAAGGAGAATCTGGTATGACAGATGTTAAGAGAGTCATAATTGATGCCGGCCACGGCGGCGAAGAGCCGGGCGCCATGTACGACGGGCGCCGGGAAAAAGACGATACCCTGCGGCTGGCTCTTGCCATAGGACGGATATTGGAAAATAATGGGGTGGATGTGGTATATACAAGGACCACGGATGTATACGACACGCCTCTTGAGAAAGCCCGGATAGCAAACCAGTCAGGGGCCGATTATTTTGTGTCCATTCACCGGAATGCATTCCCGGTACCGGGAACTGCAAGCGGCGCCATGACGCTGGTGTATGAGGATGCAGGTGTACCGGCCATGCTGGCGGATAATATCCAGCGCAATCTGGTGGAAACAGGTTTCAGGGACCTGGGAGTACAGGAGCGCCCCGGTCTTATCGTGCTGCGAAAGACACAGATGCCTGCTGTGCTGGTGGAAGCGGGATTTATTGATAATCCGGATGACAACCGGTTTTTTGATGAGAATTTCGATGCCATTGCCCAGGCCATAGCAGACGGTGTGCTGGAAACCATCCGGCAGCAGGAGGCGCAGAGACCGGAATATTATCAGGTCCAGGTAGGAGCCTTCCGCACCAGGATGCCGGCAGACAGGCTGGTGAATGAACTCCAGGCCAGCGGCCTTCCGGCCTTCCTGGTTTACGACGACGGACTGTACAAGGTAAGGGTTGGCGCTTTCCTCAATATGGACTATGCGGTACAGATGGAGAGGAACTTAAGAAACATGGGATATCCCACTGTGCTGGTGAGGGAACGGGCCATATACTGATGAATTTAATTGTAAATAATTTCTAAATATAGACAGGTTAATGCCGCAGGCCAAATTCTCATGGATTTGGCCTGCGGCAGCTTTACATATCACCAGTTCCAGCGCCCGTAGCGCAGTGTGACGGAGGAAATGGTTTTCACTAACGGATCCGACATCTGGCCGGGAAGAAGGCGCCATCTCCAGTTGGTGCCCACAGTGGAGGGGGTGTTGATGCGGCAGTCATTGTCCAGGCCCATATAATCCTGAAGGGGGATGATGCACATTCTGGCCTGGCTGCGCATAATCAGGCTGATAAAGGACATGTGCAGACGGCTGGCGGGGGTACAGCTGTCACAGAGATAATCCCTGGCCAGCTTCCGTTCCTGGGCTGTGATGGAGGCATACCATCCTTTGATGGTTTCATTGTCATGGGTGCCGGTGTAGGCCACACAGTTTTCAGGGTAGTTATGGGGAAGATAATCGCTGGCGCAGCCGGAATCCCTGGAATCAAAGGCAAATTCCAGTACCTTCATGCCCGGGAATCCGCTGTCCTTTACAAGCTGTCTGACGGAGTCTGTCACATATCCCAGATCCTCGGCAATGATTTCCTTTTCTCCCAGGGCGCTGCGCACGGTGTGGAAGAAGCCGATTCCCGGTCCCTGCTCCCAATGGCCTCCGACGGCAGTGCCGGAGCCGGCCGGAATGGAATAGTACTGGTCAAATCCGCGGAAATGGTCAATCCTTACCACATCATACAGTTTATAGCAGTAGGCCAGCCTGGCCAGCCACCATTCATAGCCTGTGCTGCGGTGGTATTCCCAGCGGTACAGGGGATTTCCCCAGAGCTGTCCTGTGGCGGAAAAGCCGTCAGGAGGGCAGCCTGCAACTGCGGTCGGTATATTATCCCGGTCCAGCTCAAAGAGTTCAGGATGGGCCCATGTGTCGGCGCTGTCCATGGCCACATAGATGGGAATGTCCCCTATGATGCGGATTCCGTTGGCATTGGCATAGGATTTTAGTTTTTTCCACTGCTGGCTGAATTTGAACTGAAGGTATTGGTGGAATTCTATGTCGTAGTATAGCTCCCTCCGGTAGTAATCCAGGGCGTTCTGCCAGCGCAGGCGGATGTCCTGTGCCCACCGGGTCCAGGCAGTTCCTTTGAACCGGGCCTTTACTGCCATGAAAAGGGCGTAATCCTCCAGCCACCATCTGTTTTCATCCCTGAATTTCCGAAACTCCGGGTCCAGGCTTATGCTGCTCCTCTCATAGGCTTTTCTCAGCAGGGGGTACCGCTCTTCGTAGACCTTTGCATAGTCCACAAAATCCGGCCGGCTGCCGAAGTCAGCCCGGCTGCATTCTTCCTCTGTAAGGACGCCTTCCTGTATAAGGTCCTCCAGACTAATGAAATAGGGATTGCCTGCAAAGGTGGAAAAGGACTGGTAGGGGGAATCCCCGTAACTGGTGGGCCCCAGGGGGAGAATCTGCCAGTAGGACTGGCCGGCCTCCTTTAAACGGTCCACGAATTCGTAGGCCTCCTTTGAAAAGCAGCCGATTCCGTATCTGGAGGGAAGGCTGGTGATGGATAGTAAGATTCCGCTTTCTCGTTTCATATCTATATGCTCCTTTTTGCAGGCATTGTCCTGTTTAATATTCTGTGATGATTCCAAAATGGTCTGATACAACGGGAAAGGATGTGCCGTCGTATATGGTTCGGGAGGAAATAACCGGCACCCTGCGGCTGGTCCAGATGTAATCAATACGCATTCCCGGTATCTCTCCCTGTTCCCGCCATCCGTCAATGGCATTTGCCACAGTGACGCCTGAATCCCTGGAAGCAGCCAGGTCATATGCGTCAAACCAGCCTGAGGCCAGAATCAGGTCCCGTCCCTGGCCGGTTATATGGGCCGGTGAGTTGAAATCCCCCATGAGCCACAGACGTTCTTCTGCTAAGGGGGACAGGCCGCTGCTTATGCGGTTCCATTGTCCCTCAAAGGGTTCTTCGCTGTCATTCCACCAACCCATGTGGACACTGTAAAAATATTCATTTCCGTATTCTGTCCGGGTGTTGATTCCAAGTATTTTTCGGGTTTTCCAGTTTTCATAATCCCGTATGCCGGTGATGTAAAACTGGCTGGTCCCCAGTATGGGGGAACGGCTGAGGACGGCCAGGCCCTCGTCGTATATCCCGTATCCTATCTTGGCCGGAGTCCAGGTCCACTGGTAGGAAACACCGGCCCGGGCCAGGAGCAACGCCAGGTTAAGGGCGTGGTTGTCTGCGCGTATGACTGCCCGGGAGGCGCAGGGGGAGACTGTGTTTAAGTCTTTGGCATAGCAGGGAACATAGCCGGATTCCCGCAGCCAGCCGGAGGCTGCGGGCGGAGCGCTCATGGACTGGTTGACCTCCTGGAGGGCTATGATATCCGGTTTGATTTGGACAAGGGATCCGGCAAAGGCGGCGAGCTTGGATTCATATTCCGGCTCCGCCAGACTGTGTGTGTTAAGTGTCATTATTTTCATACTACCTGCCTCCGGTGGTTTTCAGTTACAGAAGGCAGCTGCGGTGGGTGGATGGCAGCGGCCTGTTTACAGTATATCATTGATATCGGATTTGAGCACATCTGCTTTCGGTCCGTAGATGGCCTGGATGCCACCGTCCTTTTTAATCAGACCCATGGCGCCCTCTGCCTTCCATTGGGGCAGTCCGGCAACCTTATCCACGTCCTTTACCGTGACGCGCAGACGGGTCATGCAGGCGTCCACCAGGACAATGTTATCCCTGCCGCCCAGAAGGGAGATGATGCGTCCGGCCTGGCTGTCACCGGATGATGCAAAACCGGCCCGGCCCTGGCTGTTCTCTGAGACAGAGTCGTCGGTATAGTTGCCCAGTCTGCCCG
>ENA-OWNQ01000528-OWNQ01000528.1-gut-metagenome-genome-assembly--contig:-NODE-528-length-14176-cov-14.535144_pt1 | contig 14176 bp, 10 predicted proteins | sample MGYA00248252_ERZ651782 | MGnify/ENA primary metagenome ERZ651782 (study PRJEB26908, sample SAMEA4031705) | gut metagenome | biome: gut; feature: normal infant; material: stool | place: China | collected... | reverse complement strand
GTCTTTGCCATGGCGTTTTTCTCCAATCTGAAAATTACAAATTGCGGACAAAAAGGACGCATTGTTGTGGCAAGCAGTGCAAGCTGGTACCAACTTGCAATTTTTGAATCCGATTTCTAAAAATCAAATTCAAAATGCTTGTTGGGCTGTACCCAAACCCCTTGTGTTCTGCATCCAGTGGATGCAGGCTGCACATTTTTGAAAAATGCTTTTTAATCTGAGTGCCGATGCCTGTGGTATCGGCACTTTTTGCACAGATGGATTCCCGGAAGCAGAAAATAGTGCTATGCAGCACATCCGGGATTGTGCTATACTTGATTTACATAAACTTGTTTGTCCTAAAAAGTTGGAGGTGTTCATGGCAACACGAACCATTTGTTTTCCCATATCCGGCTATCCCTATTGCAGAGAACAGCCGGTGACATTCACATGGATAAAAGGCAGCAAGCGGCAGAATATCCGTGCCGTCCATGATGCCGTCCATACAACAGACCCTGATGTTTCGATTCTGGAAGTCAGCTCTGCATCCGTTCAGCCGGAGGGTGAAGCTGTTTCTTCTCTGCGGCTTTTGCTACATCTGGATTCTGTTGCGCAGGATGTACCCATCAGCACGGTTTTTGAAGCCACCAAAGTGTTTGAACATGGTGGGCCATTCGCTGACCTTCTGACCTGTGAGCCACCCAAAGTCCATAAGGACACTCGGCTGCGAACCAGTGGAGAGCTGCTACGTTACTCTCTGGAAGGAAACGAGTATCCGACAGAGCCGTACATGGATTCGTTCTTTGAGTGGCTCTACTGCCGTGCGTTGAAGCAGTTCCCGGAAAAGGCGGAGCCGCTGAGCAGATATAATGCTTTTTCTGATATTGCTGCCGCAGCGGATTCTAAAAAGTATTATGGCGATTCCTCACGGGCGGCTGCGATTTATGTGGGACTTGCAGCGGCAGGAAAACTTTCGTGCATCGATTCCTATGAATTATTTATTGCTGAGGTCTATACGGAGCCGAAACCTTTGCCCAAGTCTGGAAAATCTGAGGCTGCTTCAAAAATGACACCCGAAGTTTCTGCACCAGCAAAGGAGACTCCGGCAGACGAATTGCCGCAGCCCGATAACGCAAATGCGGAAGTGATTCCGGACGCTGCGCAGATGGAGCATATCCTTGAGCTGCCCAAAGCGACCTGTCTGCTTCTCTCTTTGGCAAAAAATGCTGGCCTTTCTGCAAATAGTTCCAGTGAGCTGACATATAAGGGAAAGGAATTCCTTCTTGACGCTTATCAGATAGCGCTGAAAAATAAAACGCTCCAAATCAATATCCAAAAGAACAAAATCACATTTCCGATGGAGGAACCGGACAGCGGATTTCATGCAGTTGGTGTGTTGACCCGTTCGCCTGCTTGGGAATACGGATGGAAGTTTAACTATCTGACTGAGAATACATCCGGTGCAGAAAAGTCCGAAGTTAAAGAAAAAATCCCTCCGAAGCCTTTGACCGCATTGGAGCATCTGGAACGCTGTGGGTATAGAATCGTTCAGCAGGTCGTACCGAAAAAACTTCCGCCGATTGCCGTTCAGCGGATGGCATGGAAAACAGGCGAAGCTCTTTGCGACCCGGTAGTGGTGGATTTCTTGCAGTTTATTCGGACACATATGCAGAGTGACGGCTCTTTTTCGTTTCGTATCCCAAAGGGTACTTCCAAGAATTCGTTTGCCACACTTTCGGAAATCGCTCAGACGTGGGATAAAATGGGACTTTTTGCATCCATTGTGATCTATCCGCAGAATATCGTCTATGAGCTTGCGCAAAATGAGACTGTCCGGCATTTCCTGAGCGGGAAGTGGCTGGAACTTTTTGTGGAGCATCAGGTTCAGCAGATTTTGAATCGCTATCAGGAGGAGCAGGGCGCAGAAGTTTCGCTTTGCTCCAATGTGATTCTTTCAGAAGCGGCATCCGCAGGGAGCACGCATGAACTGGATGTTGCGTTTTCCATCAACGGAAAATTCTTCTGGGTGGAAGCCAAATCGTCCAGCCGAAGCATTGATTATGGAAAATATGCTGCTCTGTGCGAAAAGCTGAAAGTAACCTCCGACCGACTGCTTTTGGTCAACAGCGATTTGTCCGTTGAGGAGTGTGAAGGCGTTTCTTACTTCTGGAATTATCGTGTTGCAAATTGTGCAACGATTACGGGGGAATTGGAAAATATGGTTGCCAAACAAATTGAAACTGCCGGAAAAGCCGTTCCAAGTACAGACTGAGCAATAAGCAAAAAAGACCCTGAGAACCCTGCCGGATAAGCGGCAAAGTTCTCAGGGACTGTTTTATCGGATCTGCTCGACTTGCTTGGAGTCCTTTTCCTCCGCAAAGAACAGTTCCACATTCTTCTGTGCTTTTACGATTTCCTGCATCTCATCCCGTGTCTTTCGGTACTCTGGGTAGAGTGCTTTTTTCTTGGTGAGCAAAGCCGAATACTCTGCATTCAGGTCTTTCACTTTGGGCAGCTTTTTCAGGCCGGATTCATTGAAAGCGGCTTTCGCCGTCTTATGCAGCGTGACTTCTTCCCGGTGCGCTTCCAAAAATTTGGAGCTGTACCCGGATTTGCGGTAAGCATCGTATACAGGCCGGGTCTTGGCATAGTTGACGATGTGCGCCCGGAGGACGGCGATTTCTGCCATACGCTTCTCGGCGGCCTTGATGGAATCGCCCAGTTTGTGATAGCGAGAAAGTGCAGCATCAGCACGCTCTTTCAGGTCATCCGCACTGCCGATTTTCTGCTCCTGCAAAAAAATCAGCGTTTTGGACATCTCTTTCAAGTTGTACTTCTTCGCCCAGCGTTCGTAGCCGCCACCTTTGCCCTCGGCAAGTTTTGCTTGAATGTCAACCAGCAACTGGAACGGCTGCTCTTTGGGAGGTTGCTTCTGATGTGGGCGGTGTTCGGCTTTTCCGGCAATGACTGCTTTGATTTCATCCTCGCTGTACCCGGCACCCAGTGTCTTTAACCGGATAAAGCGTTTCTGCCGTGCGCCTTTAACGGAAGTGTATTTGCCGCGTTTGATTTCATAGCCCTGCTGTTCCAGCTTTTGCAGAAAATCTTCGTAGTCGGTGGGCTTCTGCTGCAAAATCTCGTCGATTACACTGCACAGCCGGTCGCGGTTGCTCTCCTTTGGTGGGTAAGTGATGCGCTTCTGCCGTTCCCGGTAAGGCTTCTTTTCAATGACTGACAGCTGATGCTCCAGACAAATCAGGTCGCTCAACCGCTGCACTGCCAGACCGGAAAAGAAAAAATCCCGGAATTTTCTTGTGCCGTCCAGAGTGGTCGAGTTATAGATAATGTGATTGTGAATGTGTTCCCGATCGGTATGCGTTGCAACGATAAAAGCGTGTTTGCCTTTCAGAAACCGGGAGGCCAACTCATAACCGATGCGGTTTGCTTCTTCAGCCGTAATTTCACCAGGTCGGAAAGATTGCCGTATCTGATAGGCGATAATGTTACTTTTTTGGCTGCGCCCGGTGGCCTGCTCGTACAGCTTTTTTGTGAGCATGAACTCCTCGTCCACAGTAAGCGGGCTGCATTGATAGCTGCTGACAAGTTCGCCTTTTTCAGTCTTGTCGGGATTCTGCGCATAATCAGTGCGGTCTTTCAGGCAGGCGGCGATAGATTTTCCTTTGTGCTGATGCAGTGCGATCAGACGAGTAGCAGCCAGAGCAGATCACCTCCTAAATGAAAAAGCCGCCCGAAGGCGGCAAGAAGATTCAAAATCAAATCAGGTCCCGGAGCCAACCGCTGAATTTCTCAACGCCCTCCACCATTGCAGTTGCGCCGACAAAAAGGACAAAGCAGAGAAATTCGGCAACCAGCAGAATCAGAAATTGATCCCAAGTCTGGCGGTAGACGGTGTAGATGCCGCAGCCAAAGATATACAGCATCAACGGCGCGACAACATAGCTGGACAGAGTAAGCAGCCACTTTGCCATCAGAGCCAGAAAAGCCACGAACAGAGAGATCGGGGCAAGCATCATCTTGAATAAAAACCTCATATCAAACACCAGCCTTTCTTTTTCGCCCCTATTATAAAGGTATCGCCCCTTGCCTTGCAAGGGTGTCAACCGTTATGTAAACCCGCAGCCTCCTACTGCGGGAAATTTTTTAGAGTTCGGTGAGTTTGGCGAGAAGTTGCTTGCCAATAGCTATCAGCTCATCCAACCGACTACGCAAGTCCTCTAAATCGGCGGCATAGAGCTGCCCGCTTTCACTGGCCCGTTTCGCCACCTGATTCAGGTTGTTGCTGCAATTCTGAAGAAGGTACGCCATCCGACGCAGCTGTGGTAAATCAAGATTCAGGCAGTAACCATCCAGAGCCATTTTTCGCAGATAAGAGCCAATGCTCAAAATACCGCAACTTTCCATCTTCTGACGAATGCGTTCCAGTTCGACTTTGCTGACACGAAAATGGATCTGCTGGTCACGGTGCTCCGTCACCGGGCATCACCATCCTTATCCAAGTAAGATTTGAATGGTCGGACAGGCTCCACTTTATCAGCCTTTTCTTCCAGAGCTGCCAGCACAGAGGGGCGGGCATCCGGCTTTTCTTCCGCTTCGGGTTCTGTCCGGCTGGACTGATGCTCCATGTTCAACAGCGCATCCAATTCTGCAAGGCGGGCAGATTTGGTTTGCAGTTCTTCCTCCTGCGCAAACGGCTTGGCGATTTCAACCTCTGCGGCCTGCTTCTGCTGTTCCAGAGAATCCAGTGCGGCATCAGCATCGGCAATGCGGTCGGCAAAATTGCCGATGGCATTGTCCAGACGGACGATGTTGCCGCGAGGGTCATCGCCCAGCGGTACCGGATAACTCAGCTCGCCGCGGAGAACGATTTGATGCTCATTCTTGAAACTGTCAAAGCGAATGTTCAGCTCAAAGCCGCGATAGGTGCCCAGCAGCATCATATCCGCATTCGGCATCTCCTTGCAGGCGAGCATCAGCCGCTCACCAGCGGCTTTTTTCTCATCGAACACCATGCCCTTGATCGTCATGCCGCAGAAGTTCTCCTTATCCTGCGGGTGTGCGTCTGCGATTTGGGCATCGTTTTTCAGAGCCGCAATACGGTTCTTCGCTTTCTGAATTTCCTCCGGGTAATGCTTGAGCAGCTTATCTTCCAGACGATATTTCTGGTTCTGGTAATCCGAGCGCAGCACCTTGAGCTTTGCTACCTGCACATCCAGATCCATCTTTTCCCGGATGCGCGGGTCGCCTGCGCATAGGGCCTTGACCTCGGCATACGAAAGAGCCTGCTCATCCACATCATCACAGGAGCGCATCGGAGATTTGCTCGTCATGATCTGCGAAATAAACTTCTGCTTGTTTTCCAGCGTTTGCCAGAGGTAGGCGTCGAATGTCCCCTCCGTGACGTAATTATAGACGTAAACTTGTTTGTTTTTGTTGCCCTGACGGATGATTCGGCCGTTGCGTTGGGTCATATCGGACGGTCGCCAGCCTACATCCAGATGATGCACGGCCACCAGCAGGGTCTGGACATTGGTGCCTGCGCCCATCTTTGCAGTGCTGCCCAGCAGGACACGCACCTTGCCGCTGCGGACTTTGGAGAACAAATCCGCTTTCTTACCTTCAGTATCAGCGTTGTGGATGAACTCGACCTCCGATTCCGGCACCCCGGCGGCAAGCAGCTTTGTGCGAATATCATCGTAGACATTGAACGAGCCGTCTCCCTTGGGCGTGGACATATCGCAGAAAATCAGCTGCGTCAGATTATCCTCTTTGGTTTCGTTCCAGATACGCAGAACATTGTCGACGCAGGCATTCAGCTTGCTGTCCGGGTCATCCGGGGTGAGCGGATTCATCAGCCGCTGGTCAAGGCCGGTTTTACGTCCGTCCGAGGTGATCTTCAGCATATTGTCCACCGAGGGGTCAACCGCACCGCTATGCACCTCAGCAGCACGTTCGCTCAGGGATTTCACCATGTCCTGCTGGATTTCCGAGGGTTTGACCACGACAGTTTCAAACTTGGCTTCCGGAACAGGCAGATGCAACTGGTCGGAAGTCTTGATGTCCGCTGCCTCCTTGAACATATTCATCAGCTCCGGCAGATTAAAGAACTTGGCAAAACGTGTGCGCGCACGGTAGCCGGTTCCTTCCGGCGCAAGCTCAATGGCCGTGGTGGTCTCGCCAAACGTAGAAGCCCATGCATCAAAGTGGGTCAGTTGTTTCTGCTGGAGAGTGCTGTACTGCAAATAGCGCATCAGTGTGTACATTTCCGTCATGGAGTTGCTGATGGGCGTTCCCGTTGCGAAAATCACGCCGCGCCCGCCAGTCACTTCATCCAGATAACGACACTTGCCGAACATATCGCTGGACTTCTGTGCTTCGGAGGTAGAAAGGCCAGCAACATTGCGCATCTTGGTGTAAAGATATAGGTTCTTGTAGTTCTGGCTCTCGTCCACAAATAACCTATCTACGCCTAATTGTTCAAATGTGACCACATCATCCTTGCGGTCGGTGGACTGTAGCTTTTTCAGTTTCACCTCCAGTGTTTTCCGTGTCTTTTCCATCTGTTTCACGGTAAAATGCTCACCGGACTGTTCTTTGGCCTCTGCAATGGCTTTTTCGATTTCCTCGATCTGATCTTCGATGATCCGTGCCTGCCGTTCCGCAGAAAGAGGGATTTTCTCAAACTGCGAGTGGCCGATAATGACGGCATCGTAGTCGCCGGTTGCGATGCGGGCGCAAAAACGCTTTCGATTGGCGGGTTCAAAGTCTTTCTTGCTGGTAACGAGCAGCTTTGCATTGGGGTATAGCCGCAGGAACTCGCTGGCCCACTGCTCGGTCAGATGGTTGGGTACCACGAACAGGCTTTTCTGACACAGGCCCAAACGCTTAGATTCCATTGCCGAAGCTGCCATCTCAAAACTTTTGCCGGCACCCACCTCGTGGGCGAGCAGGGTGTTCCCACCATAAAGCACATGAGCAACTGCATTGCGCTGATGTTCCCGCAGATTGATCTCCGGGTTCATACCGACAAAATGGATATGGCTTCCGTCATACTCGCGGGGCCGGGTACTATTGAACAATTCGTTATACTGCTTCACCAGCAGATTCCGCCGCTGCGGGTCTTGCCAAACCCAGCCTGCAAAGGTATCCTTGATGGCCTGCTGCTTCTGCTGGGCAAGCATCGTCTCCTTTTGGTTCAGGACACGCCGCTCTTTACCGTCCTCCTCAATGGTATCATAAATGCGGCAGTCCCGCAAATTCAAGGTGTCCTCCAAAATCTTGTAGGCGTTGGCCCGGTGGGTGCCGTAGGTTTCGGTGGACATGATATCATACATTCCGGCGGCAGATTTGTTGCCGATGCGCCATTCGGACGTAAATGGAGAGTAGCGGACTTGGATCAGGTTGTTATAGCGGATGCGGTAGGGCGGCTGAAAAGTCTCCATCATAAACTGCTGCACAATGGCGGGATTCAGCCATGTGGCACCCAGTCGGATGTCGATTTCTGATGCTTCAAGGTCCTTCGGCTGCGCTTTGGTCAAAGCCTCCACATTGATCTTGAACTCCGGGTGGCTTTCAGCGGCAAGCTGAGCCATGCGCAGTTTATTCCGCACATTGCCGGAAAGATACTCGTCCGCAGGTTGCCAGCCGGCTTCCGGGTCGTCTGCATCGGCGGCGGGATCTTTGAAGATCACACCGGACAGTTCGGTGGTAATGCGCCTGTACTCGCCGGGTGTGCCCAGCAGTTCTGCCATATAAGGCAGGTCTACTTTGCCGTGTTCCCCGATGGACACTGCCAGTGCTTCACTGGGGGTATCCACGCTGGTGACAACACGCTCTGGCCGAATCGTCCGCTTGGTGAACATATCTGCCTTGGACTTAAGATTTTTATTCTCGTCCAGATTCTCCAGCGAGCAGAGCAGATAGTAGGAACTGTCATCATCGAACAGGCGGGCATTTTTCTTGTCGTTAATCAGGCCGTATTTTGCAGTAAAGGCATCGTAGGCGGCGTTCAATTTTGCTTGCGATGCCTTAATGTCCTCGTCCGGGAAGTCATTCAGCTGCTGCTGAATCAGTTCGTTGACGATCTGCCGCAACTCCACCATACCAGCTACACGGCCTTTGGCATTATCGGACAACTCCACCTGCGTCATAATCGAATTTTCTCGGTAGTACACCTCACCGTCCACCACGGCATAGGAGAAATTCTTTACATCTGGGTCAGCGGGGAGCGTCTTGCGCTCGACTTCTGCATCCGCAACATCTGGTGTTTCCACCTCGACTTCAACATACTGGCCCTCAATATGCTGTACCGCTTCGGCAAGCTGGTCGGCCAGCACTGCGCCCTCGATGGGGGCAACCGTCAGTTCCTCCCGTCCGTATTGGGTGCTTTCGGTGGTCAGTTCGCCCAGAATCATCTCCGGGTGGTCCACGAAATACTGGTTGATGGCAAAGCCGTCCTCGGTCTTGCCAAGCTGCACCCATGCAGGTTCGATGTCCGCAGGGCGGTCACGCTTCTGCAAAAAGATAATGTCACTCACAACATCCGTGCCTGCGTTTGCCTTGAACGCATTATTCGGCAGACGGATAGCTCCCAACAGGTCAGCACGCTCTGCCATGTGCTTGCGGGCGGTGCTGTCCTTGCTATCCATGGTGTAGCGGCTGGTGACGAACGCCACCACGCCGCCCGGACGCACTTGGTCAATGGCCTTGGCGAAAAAGTAGTTGTGGATGCTGAATCCCAACTTGTTGTACGCCTTGTCGTTGACCTTGTAGTTGCCGAAGGGCACGTTGCCCACCGCCAGATCGTAGAAATCACGGCGGTCTGTGGTCTCAAAGCCCGCCACGGTAATGTCGGCCTGCGGGTACAGCTTTTTGGCGATGCGCCCGGTGATGGAATCCAGCTCTACGCCGTACAGACGGCTGTCCTGCATGGTGTCCGGCAGCATACCGAAGAAGTTGCCCACGCCCATACTAGGTTCCAGAATGTTACCGCTGCGGAAACCCATGCGCTCCACCGCATCGTAGATACTACGGATCACGGTGGGGCTGGTGTAGTGGGCGTTCAGGGTACTGGAACGTGCGGCGGCATACTCGTCCTCGGAGAGCAGCCCTTTCAGTTCGGCGTATTCCTTTGCCCAACTATCTTTGCCGGGGTCAAAAGCGTCTGCCAGACCGCCCCAGCCCACATACTGTGAAAGCACCTGCTGTTCCTCGGCGGTGGCACCCCGGTGCTCCTCCTCCAAACGAAACAGAGTTCGGATGGCTTCGATGTTCCGGGCATATTTCTGCTTTGCACCGCCCTCGCCCAAATGGTCGTCTGTGATGCGGAAGTTCCCGGCAGGCGCAGCGTTCAAGGCTTCATCCAAGGCAGCGGCATCCGGGAAGGTCTGCACCTCTCCGTCCATTACAGCAGAGATGGGCAGTTCGTCCAGTTCTTCGTCAGACGGCTCCGGCTCGTCCTTGTCTGCTAAAAATTTTGCGTGTTCGACTTTGAGCCACTCGGCGGCTTCTCTGTCTGCAACTTCTTTTTTCAGATTTTCCAGATAAGATTCTGCCTGCTTCTCGTTAGAAAACTGTGGAACGGCGTGATTGGTTTCATAGTAGTCATCATAAAGATCATCCCAGATAGCAAAAAGCGGCATTTTACCGTCAACGACTTTTCGGACAGAGAAACGTTCGTATTCAGGCACTTCGGATTCCTTGGCGATGGCTTCTGCCTGCGCCAGCATTTTATCCACACGCTGAGCAGTCGCACTCTGTCGCAGCCCCTGCTCAAACTGCTGCTTGTTAATAACCTCATTGTCCCAAGACTGCCCGTGCGCACTGGTGTCGATGCGCACATCGGTTTCGCCAACATAGCCGATGGTACCTTCAATCGTTCTGGTGGGCAGGTCTACCACAACTTCATCCCCGACATTGTAGTTGGATGCTTCCTGTCTGGTAGCACGCTGTTCCTTTTCCTCATCTGTCAGATAGCGGTCGGACTGAATCATAAGGTCGATATACTTTTCCACCTGCGCCCATTTCAGGGTGATTTTCTGGTGGTCGGGATAATGAACAAATTCCAGACCCTTCCAGTCGTGGTTGACGAAGCCTCGACTGCCATCCAGATAATCGTGGGAGTGCCCACCGATGCCGTACTCCTTTGCCAGTGCTTTGGCACAGAGTTTGCGGTCAGGCTGGGTCTGGTACAGCGCAATAATGCGCTGTTTGCCGCCTGTAAACCCTGAACCATGCCGCCGCAGCTCGTTCTCAATTTCAGCCTGCGACAAAACAAAAGCGGAGGGCGTTTTTTCGCTCTCCGCTTGGTCGATCTTCTCAATTTGCTGGGCTTCGGTGGGGATGTTCGCATCCAGAAAACTTAGCTGTAGATCAGCTCCGTCATCACCAGTTCCTCTGCCTGCGCTTTCAGACTGTTCATGTGCTGCACCCACATCAGTTGGTTCTGCGCTTTGTCCGGGGCTGGGTCCTGCTTCAGAAGCTGCTCCATGGTCTGCTGCATCCGGCTCTCTGCTGTCTGCTCCAGTTCCATCAGATGCGGGTACAGCGTCCCGTTCAGGAGCATCGAATTGTACAGTACCGGGCGATACTGCATCAGGTACGTCCGGCGCAGCCTGCCGTACTTGCCCAGCGGCTTCCGGGGCTGGTTCAGGGTTAGGTTCGGGAGCTGGTAGTCCCCGACGGTCGAGTAAGTCACGTTCCTGCTGTTCGTATTCATATTGGCTCCTTTCTGCATTGCGGCGGCGAATGGTTGTTTTTACGGTGCGCTCGATGTTACGCAGCACCTCCCGGCTCATGTCGCTGACGGCTGCGCCGAGGGCGTAGACACTATCCGGGGTGGAAAAATTGTAGATTGCCTGAAAATCGTCCTTGTCGAACCACCCGGCAGGCTCAATGCCGCAGCGTTCCAGCAGCGTGTAGGTGACGCTGATGGCGGCGGCAGACTTGAACTGCATCTCCACCCCGGCTTCATCATAATCCATCAAGAGCGAACCGTCAACGATGGCACGAATGTCCCCGCCGTTGTTGTCCCAGTAATCCGCCACCAGTTTCCCCGCAACATCCGCAAGCTGCTGGCTGACACGCTCGCCGATGATGCCGTAGGTCTTGCTCAACATTTCCGAAACCGGCTGCACCAAATCGGGACCGAGCTGCCACACCTCCGGGTCACGGGAATTGCGGCGCACCCCGGTGTCGCTTACGTCAAAGACGTAGTGCAGCCGGGGGAAGCCGCTGGATTCGTCCAGCAGAGCGATGCCCTTGGCACCTCGGCGCACATAGCGGTTCATCCGATTGTTCCAGATGTCGAAGTCGGCGCAGGCGGTGGCATCCGGGCGCTGGGCGTAGATCATGAGCTGGTCGGCAAAAGGGTACTTGTACAGCCGGGATGCGGTGGTCAGGTAGTCCGTCCAGCTTTCCCAATACCGGGTCAGGCCGTTGGCCGTGCGCTGGGCAAGGGCGAGATATTCTTCGGTTTTGCTTGGCATTTTTGCCTCCTTTTTTAGATTTTAGGGTATAAAAATAGCGGGCAACCATTTTGGGGTTGCCCGCTGGAAAGTGTATTGAGATAAGATTATTTGCTATTGTCCTTTATGTACTTCATAACGCAGCACCCCATCACGATGACGGGAAGCACGGTTCGTAAACCGAGGTCGCCGACCCGCACATTTACATCAATCACAAGCCCTGCAAACCATGCCGCTAAAGTGAAAACAGTTGCCCATCCATAACTCATGAGAATTCATCTCCTTAATCTATAAAGTTACAGCTTCATAATGAGAAAATGTTTTGCGAACATCAAACACGCCAATGACTTTATTGTATTTTTTGCATAGAAAAGCGTTTGGTATCTTTGTCTGTCCTAATAAAATGCTGGAATTGCCAATACTGTGCCATTCCTGATAGGAAATTCTTCTAAGTCCTTTTTTATCAAACTCGTCTTTTGGAACCCACCCAACTGAGATACCAGCGGAAATCAATCCTCCCGCAAGCATTTCTTCTCCACAAATAGGACATTTCATATCAGCGTCTCCTAATCAATAGTACACTAAAAGATTTGATTTCACCACTTGATCTTAAATGGAATCAGTTCGCCAGAAACAATCCCAAAGAAATACAAAAGCCCGATTTCGATAGCAACACAGATTATCAGCAGAAGATTTGCAAGAGCTTTACTGTCGCTCAATTCTTCAATATTTTTTCGGTATTGGACAAAGACCCACATTTCAGAGGTGAAAAACAAAATGTAAAGGAGGCTGCTCCGAAAAAAAGCCATCATATTCGATAGCGCATAATTGATAAGAATAAGATTTATGGAATGAATAGCGACATCCAAAATCTTTGGGAATTTTCGTTTCATACACAGACACTCCAAACCTACAGTTCGGTTTCCACCGCAAGCTGCTCCTGTTTTTCTTTTTCGTCAGCGATTTGGACGTCAATATCTTCGCGCATCTTTTTCAGAAGTGCGAGGACTCGCTTGATTTGACCCTTGGTGTTTTCCACCCTGCTCTGTGCCTGATTGATGTGATCCAGAACTGCCCAGTCTGCAAAGAGGCCGTCAAAGAAGAAATCCGCAAATTTCAAAAAGCTGTCCACCGTAACCTGAAGGTCTGCGGTGATTTCAACATCGGAAAGTTCAGTTTTGAACCGCCGCAGTTCCACTTGGAGCTGTTCGATTTGTTCCTGTGCATCGTCCAGTTCCTCATACTTGGCAAGATCGGCCATCAAACCGCCGCCCATTACGTCCCATGTACTCCAGCCCTCGGCATTGTCGAGGGTTTCCAGAACTTCATTGACCGTATGCAGGGCGGTCTTTCCGGCGTTGATAGCTTCCAGCAGCTCCCGTTTTTGGACTTTCAGCGCGGCAATACGGCTTTCGCTTTCCGCAACCTGCTGTGCGGCAGGGTGGGCAGATGCTTTGATGCTTTTGATTTTTTCGGAAAGAGCAGCTTGATACTGCCTTTCGCAATCGGACAGCCGTGCCAACCTATTTTGAATTTGTGCTAAATCAGCATCAACGGAAGAAAGGTCATGGAGAGCCGCATCGTACTTGACACGGGCTGCATAGGCTTCCTGCCGTTCTTTGTCCAGCTTTTCATCCATCTTTCCGATGACCTGATAGAAAAATGCGGCAAGGCTGTGTCCCTCCAGACGGTCCACATCAGCCTGCTCTGCCAGCTTGGATTTTTCCAGCATTTTCAGGCGGTCAGCAAGCGTATCTCTCTGGGCGGTCAGTTCTTTCTGCTTTGCTTCGCAGCTTTTCTTTTCAGCGACCTGCTGCCAAAGCTCTTTCAACGTAGAATCATTCATATGGAATGTCCTTTCCCGGAATTACGTTTCTTCATTCAGAAGCTGGTTCAAAAAATGCTGCCGATTATTTACAAATGTTTTGGTGATAACGTAGCTGTCCGTATCTTCATACTGACAAGGATGAATCGTGCCATTGTCGAAGCTAAAAATCTCAGCATCAGGCATTCCGAGGAGAATGGGTGAATGTGATACGATAATGAATTGCGCCCCTTCTTGGGCACACCGATAAATGTTGATCAGTAACGTGAGCTGCCGCTGCGGGGATAAAGCGGCTTCCGGCTCGTCAAAAATATAGACTCCATCTGCACCCATGTAGTCCTGCGCAATGGCGAGGAAACTTTCACCGTGTGATTTTTGGTGATAGCCTTTGGAGGGATGATCGTCATCGGAATAGTCGATTTCCTTGGTGGCTACATTATAGAAACTCTCTGCTCGGAGAAAATACCCGAACTTTGGTCTGCGATACCCCTTGGAAATCGTCATAGCCTCACATAGTTCCGAATGGGAGTTGTATGTGGAAAATGAATAGTTCTTCGTTCCACCCTCTGCGTTGAAGCCGTAAGCAACAGCGATTGCTTCCAGAAGCGTAGATTTTCCACTTCCATTTTCGCCAACAAAGAACGTAATGGGCTTATGGAATGTAAAAGTGTCGATTCCACTGATGGCAGGAATCTGACGAACATAATTGTATGGGCGAACTCTGTTCCAGTCGATGGTCAGCCCTTGGATAAACAGATCGTTCATACAGTACTCCTTACTATATAATGTAGGAGAACGCTTAGTTCCGCTCAAACCCAAGATAGCGGGTGCCCTGAAAACTCAGCTTTCCAATGTCGCCCTCCACAAGCATTCCGTAGTCCGAACCACT
>ENA-OWNQ01000523-OWNQ01000523.1-gut-metagenome-genome-assembly--contig:-NODE-523-length-14311-cov-3.478924_pt1 | contig 14311 bp, 10 predicted proteins | sample MGYA00248252_ERZ651782 | MGnify/ENA primary metagenome ERZ651782 (study PRJEB26908, sample SAMEA4031705) | gut metagenome | biome: gut; feature: normal infant; material: stool | place: China | collected 2015... | reverse complement strand
TGCCGGGTTCCTTCCGGGAAGGCCGCGCGATCTCCTTCCGGGGGGCGGGAGCGGCGGCCGGACCGCGGTACGTCCGGTTCGGCCGGTTACGGCCTGAATACGATCTTGATGGCGGCATCGTCCTTGTCCGCGAGGTCGAACCCGGCCTTGATGTCGTCCAGCCTGAATTCGTCGGTGATGAGCGGCCTGACCTCGACGAGCCCCTGGGCCACCGGGCGCAGGGCTTCCGGGCACCAGACATAACGCTGCTGCCACGTATGGTGGACAAGGCAGGTGTTGATGAATTCCAGCCCGTCGTCGTGCCAGCGGCTGATGTTCAGCGTCACCGGGGTGGTGACCCAGCTGTAGAACACGAACTTGCCGTTGTGCTTGATGATCTCACTGGCGGCGTTGAAGGATTCGGCTGTCCCGGCGGCTTCGACCACCACGTCCGCGCCGAGCCCGTTGGTCAGGTCCTTGACGGCTTCGATGACGTCGTCCTGTCCGGGGTTGAGGGTGATGTCCGCGCCGAGCCTGCGGGCGAGGGCCAGCTTGCCCTCAAGCACGTCCACCACAATGACGCGGTACGCGCCCTTGCGCTTGGCGCACTGGGCGATGATCTGCCCGGCGAAGCCGCCGCCCATGACCACCACGGTGTCCCCAAGCTGCACCCCGCTGTTCAGGCCGGAGTACATGGCGCAGGAGATGGGTTCGCCCAGCGAGGCGATGTCCATGTCGAGATCATAGGGCACGGGCTGGAGCTGGAAGGATTTGGCGGCGAAGTATTCGGCGAAGTTGTTGTTCCAGCCGAAGGCCATGACCTTGTCCCCGACCTTGTAGTCGGCTACGCGGCTGCCCACGGCGACGACCGTGCCGCCGCTCTCGTGCCCCAGCAGGAAGGGGAACTTGGGGTCCTGCCGGAATTCGGCGGTTTTCGGGGGCAGGTAGCCGCGGTAGAAGTTCTTGTCGGAACCGCAGATGCCCATGAGGTGGTTCTTGACGATGACGTCGTCCTCGCCGCAGACAAGTTCACGCTCGATAAGCTCGATGTCGCGGGGCCCGTTGAGGCGGGCGGCCTTGGTGACGAAAGTTTCCATGTCCGTTCCTTTATGACGGAAAGAGGCGGGGACGGTTTTGATGCGTTCCCGCCTTTCCCATGCCATGCGGCCTTGCATGGCGCATTGGGGGCTCCGGCCGCCGGGGGGAGGCAGCCGGGCCCGCCCGTTGGTTTAGATGATCCCGGCGAAGTGCAGGATGACCGTGATGGCCGCGCCGGTAAACCCGGCCACCGTGGAGCCGCCGCCGACCGCCCGGATGCCCTGCCGGATGTCCATGTTGGACATGGTGACGGTCACCCAGAAGCCGGACGAGTTGGCGTGCTTGAACATGAGCGCGCCCGTGCCGCAGGCGAGGAAGGCGGCGAGCGGCGAGATGCCGAGCGCGCCGAGCATGGGCTCGACGAGGGCCGCTGCGGTCATGACGCCGAGGGCGTTGGAGCCGGTGATGACGTGGATGAGCGCGGCGATGAGGATCGGGATGATGATGCCGGGGATGCTGAACTGCACCACGGTTTCGGCCACGGCGTTGGCGACGCCCGCGTTCTTGATGAACGCGGCGAGCGCGCCGCCCATGGCGGTGACCATGATGGGCATGGCCGAGGAGCGCAGGGCGGATTCCACCCAGTCGTTCATGACCTTCTTGGAGCGCCATTCGGCGCCGGTGAGCACCAGCGAGAACAGGCAGCCCGCGAGGAGCGCGGCGAGCGGCGAGCCGACGAACTTGAAGACCTTCGCAACGGTCGTGTCCGGGAACATGGCGTTGATGCCCGTGTTCAGGAAGATGAGCACCAGCGGCAGGATGATGGGGGCAAGCGAGGTTCCCACCGAGGGGAGCTTCTTGTCCTTCGAGGCTTCGGCGGACTTGATATACTCCTCCTGCGGGGCCACGGGCTCCTTCAGGGTGAGGCAGTACAGCCCGGCGGCGAAGACGGAGGGGATTGAAATGAGGACGCCCCACATGATGGCGTCGCTGAGCGGCAGGTGGAGCAGTGCGGCGGCGGCCACGGGGCCGGGGGTCGGCGGCACCAGCGAGGCGGTGACGAGCGCGCCCATATACAATGCCGTGCCGTAGGACATCATGGACTTGTTGGTCTGGAGGGCCAGATTGGACACGATGGGGATGAGCAGGATGACCACGGTGTCGGCCCAGATCGGGATGCCGAGGATGGCGGAGGCCAGCAGGATGGCCCAGAGCACGCGCTTTTCACCGAAGAGCTTGACGGTCGCCTTGGTGATGCTGACGGCGGCTCCCGTCTCTTCAAGGACTTTACCGAGGATGCATCCGAGCACGATGACGATGGCGATGCTCTTCAGCGTGTCCGCCATGCCCTTGTTGATGATGCCTTCAATCTTGTCCCACGGGGTTCCGATGGATATGGCCAGAATGATGGTTGCGACCAGAATACTGGTGACGGGGTGGATCTTCCATTTTGAGATGAAGAGTATCATCAGCAAAATACAGACGGCAAAGGCTACCAATACATAGGCACTCGACATTTCTATCTCCTCCGCAATAATAGAAACAGACATTCTCTCCGGGCGTTATTTAGCAAGTTCGGTGCCAGAGCGGTGACGGCAGTGTGCCGGGCGCGCGCCTTCCGGAACCGCCGGATGGATTTGGCAAACATCGTCGGCCTTCTGAGAGGCGTTTGATTGTTCAAACAGAGCGGGGGGATGGGAACGCGGCGCACCCGTGAAACGGCGGGGAGGAGGGCGGCGGACTGTTGCAACGGAATACGGTTGCAACGGATCGTTGCAACATATATGCAACAATCCGTTGCAGCGGCGGCCTTGCGCCCAAAAGGGCAACCTGTTGGATATACAGGTTATTTCTGTATATATTTCTGGAGTTTGCGCCACAGTGTGGTTCGGTCCATGCCCAGTTCGCGGGCGGCACGGGTCCGGTTGCCGCCGCAGGCGCGCAGGGCCGCGAGCAGCCTGTCCTTTTCGTCGTCCGGCCCGGAGGCTTGCGGGGCCTCGGGAGGGAAGGGCGCTGGCGTTGCCGCAAGAAGGGGCGGCACTTCCTCGATGTCCTCGGGATGCAGGGCCCTGTTGAGATCCGCCGAGGTCAGGACGTCCCGGTTGCGGCGCAGGACGGCCGCCCGCTCGACGACGTTGCGCAGTTCCCGCGCGTTGCCCGCGAAAGGGTATTCCCGGAGCAGGTGGAGCGAGTCCGGGGCGACCTCCGGCAGGGCCTCGCGGTTCTTCCAGCAGAATTTCTTGAGGAAAAAGTGGAACAGCTCGATGACGTCCTCCCCCCGTCGGCGCAGGGGCGGGATCGTGATTTTCAACACGTCGAGGCGGTAGAGCAGATCCTGCCGGAAGCGCCTGGCGGCGACGAGCTTGTGGAGGTTGACGTTGGTCGCCGAGATGATGCGCACGTCCACGGCGGTCACCCGGTCGTCGCCGATGCGCCGGACCTCGTGCTCCTGGAGCACGCGCAGGAGCTTGCTCTGCATGTTCAGCGGGATTTCGGATATTTCGTCGAGGAACAGCGTCCCGTTGTGGGCCAGTTCGAAAAGCCCCATCTTGCCGCCCCGCGTCGTCCCCGTGAACGCGCCCTCCACGTAGCCGAACAGCTCGCTTTCAAGCAGGTTTTCAGGCAGGGCCGCGCAGTTGATGGCTACAAACGGCCCGTTGCGGCGCTGGCTGGCGTTGTGGATGCCCTGCGCGAACAGTTCCTTGCCCGTCCCCGTCTCGCCCACGATCAGGATGTTGGACGAGGCGGCGGCGTAGCGGCAGGCGTCCTCGATGGTTTCGTCGATCAGCCGGCTGCAATGGACGATGTCCGAAAGGTGGTGCTTGGCCGTCAGTCCCTTATTGCTCAATTTTTTGCGGATGTGCCCTTCGAGCTGCTGGACCTTGTCCACGTTCTGGAAGCTGATGACGACGCCCGCCGCGACCCCGTTGACGGCTACCGGCGTGCAGTCGAAGGTGATGGAAACGCCGCGCACCTTGCGGACTTCGCCCTGAATTTCCGTGCAGTCGCGCATCGCCCGGCTGAAGCTGTCCACCTTGCTGGTGAAGGCCGTTTCGAGGGGCACGTCCTTGAGCGGGGCGTCGCGCATGAGGCAGGCGGCGGGATTGTCCAGCCGGATGATCCCGGAGGCGTCCACGTAGAGCAAGCCGTCCTTCACCGACTCCGTAATGATTTTATAGGTTTCCGTACGGATGCGCTCCTGTTGGACGAGGGTGACCGTCCGGATGGCCTCCTCCAGCGACTGCGCGTAGGTTTCCCGGCCCGTGCGCAGCAGGATGGCGGGCAGCCCCAGAAGGCCCGCGTCCTGCTGCACGGAATAGCCGCCGACGATGACGTCGCAGCCGTCCTGCTTGGCCAGTTCCAGCGCGTGCCGGATCTCCGCCGCGCATTCGGGGATGTAGACGCGGATGTCGCAGCCGAACATGCCGGAAAACTGTTCGATCCCGTTGAAGGCGTTGTAAAAGCCGACGAAGCCGATGCGCCGCGTCTGAAACCGCCGCTGGCATTCCTGAATGGAGCGGATGACGTCGTAGCCGGAAATGGCGATGTCGATGACGGGAACGCCCAGTTCCTGCGCCTTCAGCCGCCGGGCGGAATAGCCCCGGGCGATGATGGCGTCGCAGTCGCGCAGTTCCGAGAGGTCGAGCCTGTCCACGGTCGCGGTGATGATGCGGTTGTCGATGCGCCCGCGCTGAGGATGGGCCGCAATGACATCCTGAACGATCCTTTCCATTTCCGGATAAGGGGAAATGCTGACGATACGGATTTGAGGCAACGGCGTACGCTCCTGCGCGTTCGTTTGAGGGTCACGGGAATTATGCATGTTGTCTTTCAGTAACAAGGGTGGACGGGACGGGGCTTGCCGGAGGGCTTCTTCGAGGAAAGGCCATCCGGAAACGGAAGCCGCGCGGGAAACCGCCGGTACGCGGCACAGCCTCCTCACGCGGGAAGGTCCGCCGGCGCTGCCCGCGTGAGGAGGCCCTAATCCCGCAGCAGTTCGTCGGGCTCGGCACAGGCGTCGTGCAGGGCCTGAAAGCCTCGCCGTGCCTCGGCCTGCGAGGAGGCACGGACGGCGTCGAGTTCGTCGGCATGATCGCACAGGAGTCTGGACAGGTCGCCGTCAAGATGGCCCTGCTTCACCATGCCCTCCACGATGCGCAGGGCCTCGGGCGGCGTCATGCCCTTGCGGTAGGGCCTGTCCTCGGTCAGTGCCGTGAACACGTCCGCAATCGCCATGATCCGTGAGGGGAGAGGGATTTCCTCTCCCTTCAGGCCCAGCGGGTAGCCCTTGCCGTCCAGCCGCTCGTGGTGCCCGCCGCCCCAGACGCTCACGCGCTCGAAGCCGGGCACGGCGTCCAGCCACAGGCGGCTGAGGTCGGCGTGGCGCTTCACCTTGGGGAATTCCTCGTCGGTGAGCTGCCCGGGTTTTTCGAGCAGCGCCAGCGGGATGCCGAGCTTGCCGATGTCGTGGAGCATACCCGCGACGAACAGCGTGTCGAGGTCATCCTGCCCCATGCCCGTCAGACGCCCGAGCGCCACAGCCATGTGGGCCACGCCCGTGGAATGGGTGGCGGTAAAAGGGCTGCACGAGTCGATGATGTGCCCGAACAGGGTGCTGAACCGGATGGTTTCCTGCGGCGTGAGGATCTGATCGCCGTAGCGCCGCCGGACGAAGGAGGGGAGGCGCATGTGCGCCCCGGCGAGGTCATTGAGCGTTTCCTCGTCGTGCAGGATGTCTTGCATGGCCTTGATGTGGTCGGGCGAGTAGATGCCGGGGCGGCGTTCGCGCATCTTGTGTTCCGCGCCCTCCACGGCTTCCCGGAAATCGTTCTTGGCGCGCAGATCCACATCCACGCGATCCGCGATATTGATGAGGCTGCCTTCGCGGGCGGCGAGCCCCCTGTCACAAGCCTTTTCCCAGTACATGTGGTGGAAGCGCACCCGCTCCGCCTCTTCGGCCAGCGTGGGGCAGTTTTGCAGGAACAGGCAGCCCGCTTGCGGATGGAGATAGCGCTCGCGCTCGAAGACGAGATCTTCCGCACTGGTTTTCAGGGGGATGACCCCCACGTCGTGCATGATCCCGGCGAGGAAGAGCCGTTCCCGCTCCTCGGAGGGAAGGCCGAGCCGTTCGGCCAGCCTGTCGAGAAGGAACCCCACTCGCCTGTGGTGGCCGGTCAGGGCCGGATGAACCTGGTCCAGCGCGTTGGCGAAGGCCAAAATCAAATCGTAAAGCTTGATGCGCAGTTGCATGGCATACCCGAAGAGGAGCAAAGATGGCCGCCGGCGCGGGTCATCGGCGGAAGATTGCCGGAGAATATGGGGTCTGCCGCAAATGTCAACGGGGGATATGCGTAACGTGTCCATCGGTATGGGCGAATCCGTGGAAGCGATCTTCCCTTCGGCCTCAGTGCCCGGCGGCAGGAACGTGGCCGGGGGCGTGGACGCCGAAGACCCCTAGCCGTGGCTGGGCGCATCATAAGCGGGGCGTTACGGAATCTATCCTTCCCGCAGTAAAGCACATGGCAGCGCCCGCAACCCGGAGTTGTCCCAAGGCGTGTCGTTGCCCCATCCCGCAAGAAAAAGGGGGATTGACGCCGCCAACTGTTGTGGCTGGCGACAAAAACAGGTATATCATCACGGATAGTTTCAATCGAAAGAGAGGTGAAGTCCTTGTCCGAAGGGGTTTCGGCGGGGATAGCGCCAGTGTGAAGCGGCACAACGGCCTTGAAGTCGGAACCGCTACGGGAGAGGCCCGTGGAAGGGGCCATGCGCCGCAGCTTGTTCCGGGATGAAGGCCGCTCTTTTTTGTTGAATCGCTTTTTGGACAGGAGCTCTGTATCATGCAACCAGTCTTGCGCCCCGCGCGGATGTGCGATGCGAAGAAGATCCACGGTTTGCTCATGGAATGTTCGGCGGAGGGCCTGCTGTTGCCGCGTTCGCTGTCGAACCTGTACGGCCAGATCAGGGATTTCCGCATTCTGGAAACCGGCGGCGGGGAATTCATCGGCTGCGCGGCGCTGGCGGTGATCTGGGAAAACCTGGCGGAAGTCCGCTCCCTCGCCATTGCCAAGCCGTGGCGGGGGAACGGGTTCGGCAACATCCTTGTGGATGAGTGCTGTAAGGATGCCCGCAGGATAGGCATCGACCGGGTATTCGCGCTGACGTATCAGGTACGCTTTTTCGAGCGGAACGGCTTTGGCGTGGTGAGCAAGGATCTGTTGCCCCAGCGCGTCTGGATCGTCTGTGCGAACTGCCCCCGTTTCCCCGACTGCGATGAAGTGGCGGTGATGCGCCATCTGGATGCGGGCGGCGCCTGAAGGCACGCCGACTCTGAGGGCGTAGGTTTCCTCCGCCATATTTTGTGAGCCGTTATCTGCCGGAGGAAGGCAGCGCGGCGGGGCCGGCACAGGAAAAGGGCCAAGGTTGGACGGAATTCCGCCCAGCCTTGGCCCTTTTCCTTCAGTGTCGGTGCGCCGCTAGGCGGACAGGCTGCCGCGCAGGAAAACGCCGCGCCGGGCGTCGTCGAGGATTTTTCCGTCCTCATAGGCGACCGCGCCGCGCAGCAGCACGGTACGATGCCTGCCGAGGCAGCCCATGCCCGCGAACAGGCTGTAGTCCACGGCCATGTGCTCGTTCCTGTCGGGGATGATCCAGCCGTCGCCGGGATCGACGATGACCACGTCCGCATCCGATCCGGGGAGGAGGGTTCCCTTTCTGGGGTACAGGCCGAAGCATTTCGCGGGGTTTTCGCACAGGAGCCGCACAAGGTCGGGGATGGCGACGCGGCCCTTGGCAATCCCTTCGTTCCACGTGACGCAGAAAAGCGTATCCACGCCGGGCGCGCCGTGCGGGGCCCGGAAGGTTTCGGCAAAGAGCGGTTCGTTGGCGGCGGTGGCGTGCCCCGCCGCATCGGAGGCGACGACCTGTATTTCGCCATTGCGGATCGCTTCCCAGAGCGCCTCGCGGTCTGCCTCCTTGCGCAGGGGAGGGGACATCTTGGCGAGGTTGCCGCGCAGCGCAAGCTGGCTGTCGTCCAGCGTCAGATAGTGGGGGCAGGTTTCAGCGAAAAGCGTGGGCACCGTGCCCCACTTCCTGAACAGCCTGATGGCTTCAAGCGATTCCCTACAGGTGACATGCGGCAGGTAGATGTTGCAGCCCGCGACAGAGGCCAGCGAAAGCACGCGGAAGATGGCCTCGGCCTCGGAAATGTTGGGGTGCGTCGCGGGGTAATCGCGGGGGTGCTCGCGCCCCTCGGCAACGGCCTTGGCTTCCAGATGTTCAAGGATGGCGTCGTTTTCCGCATGGAAGGCGAGGAGGGCCTTTTCGCGCGCGACCAGTTCCATGAGATGCAGGATCTGGTCGTCCTCCAGTTTCATGCCCCGCTTCCTGTAGGATGTGAACGCCTTGAAGGAAATGACCCCGCGAGCGACCAGCTCGGGGATGGCGTCGTCGGCCTCTTCCATGACGTTGGCGGTCAGGGTGCAGTGCAGCCCGAAGTCGATGCAGGAACCGGTTTCCCCTTCCCTGATGAAGTCGTCGATGGCCTGAACCAGCCCGCCCTGTTTGCCCCATGCGGCGACGGCCCCGATGTAGGGGATGACGGTGGTGACGCCGCCGGACAGGGCCGCCCGCGACAGGCGGTCGATGCGGTCGGCATAGACGGGGTGGTTGTGCGCGTCGATGATGCCGGGCAGCACGTAGCGCCCGGAGGCGTCGATGACCCGGTCGGCCCGCACCTCGGAGCCGCGCGGGAGGAGGCTTTCCACCCGTTCCCCGGAAATGAGGATGTCCAGCGGGCGCATGGTTCCGGCATCAACGACGATGCCGTTTGTGATCAGAGTCGTACTCATGGCGTGTCCCCAGTGAAGCACCCCTGCCTTGTCCGGCGGCCTGATGGCTTCCCCCCTCCCGTTGGCGGGAGCCGTCCCTCATGCCGCCCCCGGAGGGGTTCCGCCGAGGGGCGCGTCGGGGCGGTTCACCTTGCCGCTTCATCCTATCCCCGGAGGGGCCTCCGGCAAGGGCATTGCGGGAACCCCGGATGCCTCGCGGCGGGCGCGTCCTGAACGGGCGCCTTTGCCGGGGGCGCGGGCAATCCCAAGGCGGTCGAGGCCCTCGGGTGCAGGAGGGGCTTTGCCGGGATGCGGGCGAGATCCGGCGTCAGGCGACGGGCGCGGCGGAATAGCCTGAGGTCATATCCCAGACGGCCTTTTTCAGATGCTTCACGATGTTTTCCACACCGTACTCGCGGATGACGGAACAATGCCCCGAAAGGCTGATGGCCCAGAGCCCGCCGTGCGGGGTGAGGATGGGCACGGCGACGCAGTGGAGCGAGTCGCTGATTTCGGAGATGTCCTCGGCGTATCCCTTTTCCTTGGCGGCGAGCAGGTCTTGTTTGAGGCGCTCCCCGTCCGTCAGGGTATGCAGGGTGTAGGCCGTCCGCGGGACGGTGGCGATGTATTCGTCGATTTCCTCTTCGCTTTTCGTCGAGAGGAGAGCCTTGCCGAGCCCCGTGCAATAGGCGGGGAGCTGCTGGCTCAGATCGATGCGCGTGACGCAGTTGCGGGGGTATTCGCGGCGCAGGACGAGCACCTGCTTGTCCATGAACGTGGCGAAGCTGACCGTGGCCTGATCGAACGTGGCCACCAGTTCCCGCATGTACGATCTCCCGGTTTCCACCATGTCGATCTTGCTGCTCACCATGGCGCCGAGCTGCACCACCTTGAGCGTCACCGAAAAAAGCCCCGTCTGGTCGTCCTTGCGGACATAGCCGAACTCGATGAGGCTGTTGAGGAAGCGGTGCACCGAGCTCTTTTGCAGAGACAGGGCCTTGCTCACCTCAAGGGCCTTGTGCGGGCCGTTGGCGCAGAGGAATTCCAGAACGTCGAAAACTTTTTGTGATGATGTCAGCATGGGAATCTCCGGAAAGGGATATGCGGCGGCGGGGAAAGCTCCGTCCTCCGGCGTGAAAGTATGCCTACCCGTCATGAGAAAGGCAATACGCTCCGGCACCTGAAAGCGTTCCCCCGCCGTCCGTTTCGGCGCAGGGATCCGAGTATTGTTTCCGCAGCCTGTTATGGCTGCCCGCGTTCCGTACGGGCAGCCGCTTTTTGTCCGATGCGTCCGGCCTAATCCCTGATGACCCTTCCGGGCCGTGCGCCCGTGAGCGCGGCGTCCTCCACCACGAACACGCCGTTGACGAGCACATGCCTGATCCCGGCGGGATGCACGCGGGGATCGTCATAGCTGTTCTTGTCGATGACGGTATCCGGGTCAAAGACCACCAGATCCGCGTCGTAGCCCTCGGCGATGACGCCCTTGTTCCGCAGCCGGATCTTGCGGGCGGGGAGCGAGGTCATCTTGCGGACGGCCTCCTCAAGGGAAAGGACGCCCTGCTCACGCACATAACGGCCAAGGATGCGGGGATAGGTGGCGTAGGCGCGCGGGTGGGGCCTTCCGCTCATGAGCCCGTCGGTGATGAAGCTCACGGCGGGGTGGCGCATGATCGCGGTGATGTCCGCCTCGTCGAGCCCGAACGAGATCATGCCCACGGCGAGCTGTTCTTCCACCAGCAGGTCGAAGGCGGCGTCGGCGGCGTCGGCATGTCCCCGTTCAGCGGCGATCTGCGAGATGCTCTTGCCCACGCAGGGCTGGTTGGCTTCGCTGACCACCGAAGAGACGAAGATTTTTTCCCAGCCCACGGACTGCGAGAAGTTTTCCCAGTCCATGCGCGTGTCGAGGTCATGCTTGATGGCGCCGCGCTCCTCGCGCAGGGCCCGTAGCAGGCCGTCCACGCCCCGGCTGTGGTACCACGGCGGGATGACCACATGCAGGAACGTGCTCCCCGCCGTATAGGGGTACTGGGCCATCGTGACGTCGATCCCGGCGGCGCGGGCCTCGTCGATGCGCCGGATGAGCGCGGCGGAGCGGCCCCAGTTCTTTTTCCCGCGGATCTTGAAGTGGGTGATCATGGCGGGGATGCCGGAGCGTTCGCTGATGGCGATCACCTCTTCCACGGATTCGGCGATGGCGTCGGCCTCGTTGCGCATGTGCACGTCGTAGATGCCGCCGTGCGCCGCCGCTGCCTTGGCTACGGCCACGGTTTCCTCAAGGCTCTGGTAGCGGCTCGGAGGGTAGATCAGCCCGGCGGAGATGCCGCGCGCGCCCTCGTCCATGCACCGGGCGACTAGATCCCGCATGGCCCGGATTTCGTGGCCTTCCGCGGGCCTGTCGGTCATGCCCATGACGCTCAGGCGCACGGTGCCCAGCCCCACGTACGAGGAGACGTTGAGCGGCGGCTTTGCGGCCTGCAGGCAGTCGAGGTATTCCGCGAAGCTGTTCCATGTCCACGGCACGTCGAGCGTCCCGGCGAGGCCGGAAAGGTGTTTCTTCCAGTCGGCCTTGTCGCCGTCCTTGATCGGGGCGAGGGACATGCCGTCCAGCCCGAGGTTTTCGGTGGTCACGCCCTGCATGATCTTGCAGTCCATGATTTCCCCGGCGAGGAGCGGCAATTCCGAATGGCTGTGCCCGTCCACGAAGCCGGGGCAGAGCGCCTTGCCGTCCACATCCTCCACGCGGCGGGCGCGGGCCGTGGAGCCGGGGGGGAGCACGGCGGCGACGGTGCCGCCTTCCACGCCCACATCACCGTAGAACCACGGATTGCCCGTGCCGTCGATGACCTTTGCATTGCGGAACAGAATATCAAACATGGGAATGTTCCCCCACATGCCGCGTGACCCCGCGGCGGCGTTAGATCGTGTGGTTCAGCCCGGCATCGAATGCCCGGACATTGAGATCCCGCACTTTGGGCGCGACCCGGTCGGCGATGACGGAGCGCCAGACGTCGGCGTCGCCCCCGACGAGCTGGGCCAGCCCGCCCATCATGACGCTGTTGAACACGCGGGCGTTGCCCATCTCCACGGCAAGGGGCGTTGCCGGGATCTGCCGCAGGCCCGCGCAGCGCTCGCGGATGGCGGCTCGGATGCCGTCCTCGTCGGGATAGTCGGCCTGCCCGGAGCTTACCGACACGGGGTCGATGCGCCAGTCGTTGGCGAGCACGACCGTATCCTTATTCGTATAGACGAGCCGCCGCAGGCCCTCCAGCCATTCGAAGCTCAGGTAATAGTCGGCGGTGCCCCGGTCGATCATGGGCGCGCGGACGTTTTCGCCCCAGATGATGTGGCTGACCACGGAGCCGCCGCGCACGGCGAGGCCGAGGATGTCGGATTTCTTGGCGTCGTGGCCGAGCCGGAGCCCTACTTCGGCGAGGATGTCGCTGGCGAGGATGGTACCCTGCCCGCCGACCCCGGTGATGAGGAAACGGATGGTCTTTTTCATGGGGATGCGCTCCTTAGGCTTGTTCGGGGCCGGAGATGGCGTGGACGGGACAGATCTGGGCGCAGATGCCGCAGCCGACGCAGGTCACGGGTTCGATGCGGGCCTTGCGCTTCCCTGTCTTGGGGTGCTTTTCGTCGGACAGCACCACGGAGGGGCAGCCGCTCTGGATGCACTTGCCGCAGGCGATGCACTTGTCCGCATCCACCACGCGGGCGGGTTTGGGGCTGCGGGAAACAAACACGCAGTCCCCGCGCGTGATGAGCACGGAAACCCCGTCGTAGGCGGTGCACTCTTCAAGCGCCTTCCGGACGGCGGCGAGATCGAAGGCGTCCGCGGTGAGCACCTTTTCCACGCCGCAGGCGCGGCACAGCCCGGCGATGTCCACAGGCGCCACGGTGCCGAGGGACAGGGTCGCCTCGATGCCGGGGTTGTCCTGATGCCCGGTCATGGCGGTGGTGCGGTTGTCCATGATGATGACCGTGCCCTTGCCCTTGTTGTGGACCATGTTCAGCAGCGGCGCGACGCCCGCGTGGAAGAACGTGCCGTCTCCGATGGTGCACACGGCGGGCTCGGGCAACCCGGAAAGGCCCATGCCGTGCAGCACGCCCACGCTCGCGCCCATGGCCCCCATGGTGTGCTGGGCGTTGAAGGGCGGCAGGGTGCCGAGGTTGTAGCAGCCGATGTCGCCCGCCACCGGCACCTTCATCTGGGAAAGGTTGTAGAACGTGGAGCGGTGCGGGCAGCCGGAACACAGCAGCGGGCTGCGGCTGGGGAGGGATTCGGACGTGTCGCTGAATACGGGGGCCGTATCCTTGAGGATGCCCGCCCTGCGGCAGCTTTCGGCAATGTCTTCCGGAAGCAGTTCGCCGCAGATGGAGAAAATGTCCTTGCCGCGCGCGGGGATGCCCATAGCCCTGACCTGCTCCTCGATGAAGGGGTCAAGCTCCTCGACCACGATGACGTTGCGCACGCCGTCCGCGAATTCCCGGATCAGCTTTTTCGGCAGGGGGTAGCACATGCCGAGCTTGAGGATGGAGGCTTCGGGGAAGACCTGCTTTACGTATTCGTAGATGATGCCCCCGGCGATGAAGCCGTATTCGCGGTCGCCCCATTCGATGCGGTTGCCGGGCCACGTGTTGCTCCATTCCTCGATGTCCAGCAGGCGCTGTTCAAGGATGTAGTGCCGCTTGCGCGCCCACGTGCACATGGAATTGTATTTTTCGATGTTGCGGGGGAAGGGGCCGACCTCGCGCCCGTAGGCGCCGGGGGTGCCGAGCTCCACCACGGACTTGGAATGCGAGGTGCGCATGGTCGTGCGGATGACCACGGGCGTGTCGAAGTGTTCGCTCATGTCCACGGCTTCGATCATGAAATCCTTGCATTCCTGGCTGTCGCAGGGTTCCAGCATGGGGAACTTGCCGAGCTTGGCATAGTGGCGGTTGTCCTGCTCGTTCTGGGAGCTGAACAGGCCCGGATCGTCGGCGGTGACGACCACGAGCGCGGCTTCCGCGCCGGTGTAGGCGGTATAGAACAGCGAATCGGACATGACGTTCATGCCCACCTGTTTGGTGGTCACGAGCGAGCGGCGCCCGGAATAGGCCGCGCCCGCAGCGGCGTCCATCGCCACCTTCTCGTTTACCGACCATTCGGAGTATATTTCTTTGTACTTGCTGACGTTTTCAAGGATTTCCGAACTGGGTGTCCCCGGATAGCCGCAGGCGATCTCTATGCGCGCTTCCAGCGCGCCCCGTGCGAGGGCCGCGTTGCCGGACAGAAGTTTCTTCATCGGCTTTTCTCCATCAAGATTAGTCGGTTTCCCCGCAATGCCGTGCCGGAGCCACCTGCATCACGATGTCCACAATGCGTACGCCTTCCCCTTCCGGCAGCACCATGACCGGGTTCAGGTCGAGCGAAACGAGCCTGTCGCCCAGCGCGCAGCACATGGCTGCCACCCGGACGA
>ENA-OWNQ01000520-OWNQ01000520.1-gut-metagenome-genome-assembly--contig:-NODE-520-length-14375-cov-8.356833_pt1 | contig 14375 bp, 16 predicted proteins | sample MGYA00248252_ERZ651782 | MGnify/ENA primary metagenome ERZ651782 (study PRJEB26908, sample SAMEA4031705) | gut metagenome | biome: gut; feature: normal infant; material: stool | place: China | collected 2015... | reverse complement strand
CTGATGGAAATGGAAGCCACGCAAGCACCTTAAAATCACCATCATACACTAAATCAGTAAGTTGGCAGCATTACCCATTAGTTAATATAATAGCACTCCCCATTTTCAACTGAAAATTAGCGCATTACTCATATCTGTGTAAATAAAAAAGGCTCCGTTTTTGACCTATTAAACAAGTCCATATCAATTTTCCAATTCTTGTCTATAAGAACTGTTCCACCATAATTTTGAATATTAATAAGAGGGGTATTCGGCGAAACAGAGAATTTCGATAATATGCTTCCATTAATAAGGGTGTTGTCATATTTGTGATTGTCACTCAACCATGAATAATCGGATTGAACAATGGAAATATCTTTTCTTCGAGATTCACCCTCAGGAAATAATCCCTCATAACATATATGAATACTCATTTTAATGTTGTTGAAATCCAGGATGTCCTGCTCATTATATTTCTTTTTATAATATAGAAAAGGTGATGTCGATGGTTCTGGTGAGTTATAAAAACTTTTCTTCTCAAAAAAAGGTATCAATTTGCTTTTTTGGTGGAGAAGAAACTCTTCTTTATGCCAGAAAGCAGACACTACGTTATTAATGTCTTGATATCCATAAAGATTCATTAATATCCCATATTTATAGTGGAATCGATTATCTTTTAATTGCTTTAAGAGATGTTTAGTCCTTTCCTTTATATAATCATTCTTGTAACCGAAAAAAACATTTTCTGAGAGAATAACTAGATCAACCTTCTTATTTCTGACGAATTCATTGAGATCAGTATAAAAATTACCTCTGACACCTACTTTTTTAAAATAAAGGCCAACCTGTACAATCACAATGTTCAGAGGGGGATGTGTTATATTAACCGGTGTTTTCCATATTAGCGGAAATAATAATAACATAAGAGAACGGAGAAAAAATGATATTTTTAGACTAAATGTAACTGCAGGAATAAGATTTAATATTAATAAATTTAAAACAGGAATATCTGTTCTTGGTAAGATGTCAGGAAAATCATAATATAAAACAATCAATGGATTTAATGGTATAAACATCCCGAAGGCGGATAATGAGGTTAATGAAAGGGCATGTAGACATGCTCCAAGTACCCCATAAGAACTCAGGAAACCATATATGACAAGGGTTATCATATTATAGCAGAGTAATCCAAATGAAAGGTATAAATTAGAACTGCCATAATATTCTAAAAAACCACTAGAAAAATACATCCCAGAGAAAATGATAGAGTATAAAAGAATAGTAAAAAAAAGACTCACTCGTCTTTTTCTTGCTGCGAGATAATAGGCAAAAAAATACAATAAGACAATAGCGAACTTCATAAACTGTAAGCCTATGTATTTAATAGTTGAATTAAAGTCATATTCTCATCGATTAGTTCAAGATCATGAGTTACCATAACGACTGTTCCTCCTTGATTATTGTATTCAGATAGTATGTTCATCACTAATTTTTTATTCTTTATATCTAGACTAGCAGTAGGTTCATCTGCTAAAAGTATACTGGGTTTTTTTATCAATGCCCTAGCAAGTGCCAGTCTTTGTTTTTCTCCCCCGGAGAGAAATGATACATTATTATTAATATTTGACAATCCAACGGACACCAAGATATCATTAATTCTTTCCCTTGCGGCTATTATGTTTTGAGAGTCTACAGAACATAGTATATTTCTTAAGACATTTTGCTTTACATTAATCAGAGAATCCTGAAAAATGAATCCAAAATATTTTCTTCTGATATATGTGGTGATGCTATTATCTTTTATTTCCACTTTTTTACCGAAAAATTCATACTCTCCAACAAAGGCATTATCCAATAGACCAATAATATTAAGCAGTGAAGTCTTTCCAACTCCAGACGGGCCAGTAATAATATTGAACGACCCCTCTTTTATCTCAATAGTACTATTATTCAGGATGGTTCTGTTTTCTATAGGTTTTTTATGTATTTTTACTCTAATCATCTATTATAATCTCAAACGCAGTATCTAATAGATTCGACAATTCATTCCGGTCACCATCAATTAACAGCGTAATAGATCGCAGACCTGATGTATCTTCACCTTGAGTTGATTCGCCACTGGCACGGATATTTTTGACTACTGTTGCAGTCCCCATTAGAGAATTAACCAAAGAACGATACCTTATTCTCTTGTCTCTTATATTCCCTGTAATACTGACCGGATCGAATTTAACATCTATATAAAAATTATCCAGAAGTTCTACAGACATTATATCATCGCCTGCATTTACATACTGCTCATTTGTTACGAAGATATTTCGAATAATGAAAGGAGTATGCAAAAATGGTGATGACAACTTTAATAGTTGTTCCAGATTCTTTGACTCTATGTCCAGTCCCATAATAGTCAATTCAGTATTGCTGATTTTCTCATCTATATCATGCAAGCTTTCTCTTGAAATAAACCCTTTTGAGAACATAGAGGTTGAATGTGTCTTTACTCCTTTTAATCTAGCTAGTTTTTTCTCTTCCATATCTCTTTTCATGGCCACAATATCTTTCTTTGCAGTATATTCATGATTCAGGACAGAAAATAGCTTCCTTTCCACAGTGACCACATTACCTTCAATCATGTCCTCAAGTATTACAACCCCTGCAAAAGGACTCTTATATTTTACGTTTTTACTTCCATGTAGAACACCATAGTAGTTATCACATTTTCCCTGTATTGGAAATGTGCTGCAGAAGAAAATAATGATATAAACTATAATATTCAATCTCATATCCAATTTTCTGAAATTCATTTTCTGTTTCATGTAAATTCTCTACACTAGACAAATAAGTGATAACGTCGTCTTGTCCATTCTTTAAGCGATAATTTATATACTCAACTTTCCTTTTTTTCAGAGTTAGTTCATTTTTCATCATCGCAAGATTTTTCTCTAACCTATCAATTTTCTGGCGAATTTCTTTTTCCAATAGATCTAGTTTTATATTTTCTTTCAATGATTCATTTCTGGTTCGAGACATAGAAATAATCTTTTCTTTTTGATTTACTGAAGAACTAAATAATCCCATTAAAGGAAAGCTGATACCCAGACTAGCACTATAATCCATTTTTCTGAGACTCATATTACCCAATGCACCTCCTTGTTTAGGTGTTAATCCAAATGATAAATAAAAAGATGGGATCTCAGATAGTTTCCTTATATCATTATCTATATCAGCAGCCTTAATCTTGAGTTTTTTGTTTTCAGCTAATAATGTATAGAAATCCGCTGTTTTACACTCTTTTAACTTATGATATGTAATGTCTGGGATTGCACTCTCAGGAACATGATATTCTCTCGAGATTTTATCTGACAGTAAACTTTCCTCCTCCTCAAGGACATCAATATCAAACCTGATTTTTTGTAAAATATTATATATCATCTCTACATCAAGAACAGATATTAATCCAATTGACATTTTACGCTTTGCAATTTCGTATTCTTTATTGAGCTTCCTATATCTCTCGAGCATCAACATCAGGTGAGATTTTTTTATCTTATAGTTAATAATTTCCGAGAACAAATTAATTATGTAGTTGTTCCTCTCACTAAGCATTTCAATATATTTTAAATAATTAGCAATATCCAATTTATTATTCTGCATTTTTGCTTCATAAGCCGATAGAAGATTATAGGATAATGATAAATAAAAATGGCTGTCTGTAATAGATGAGAACCATTGATTGTTGTTTATATACTGCCCTAACCCTATATTTATATCTGGTAACATCGTTTTTATATTGTTATGTTTATTAATATCTAACTCTTCGATATCAAGAGAATAAGAATTAAACTGGATGCTTTTCTGAAAGAAATTATCAATGATACAGTCTTTCGCCAGAGTCTGTGTCGAAAACAGATAAGCATTTATTGCAAGAAATGAGTATAATATGTGTCTCACTCGATCTTTCCTTTTATCGCATTAACAGGGTTAATGCTGAAAAACAGCCTACTGAAAATGATATTTGCAAATATAAACACCAATAGGACATTGGCAAGTGATATTGTAATCATTGTTGTCCTAATACTTATTGTTACATCTAAAAAATACTTAATAATATGCATTATTACTCCTGCATGGATGAGTGAAATAAAAAGACATACGCTCAGCATTATTAATGACTCAATGATAATTAGAACTGTAATCTCTTTCTTTTCTGTACCATGGATTATTTTTAATGCTAACTCTACCCGTCTCGAATAAAAGCTGCGTTTCGATAAAATAAAACATGTCACGGACGCAGACAGAGTTAATATCACGTATACAGAGTTAGTGAGTAATGAAAACCGCTCTAACACTCTGTCCACAGCTTCCTTGGCGTTTAAAGATGTGACAATATCGAAATTTCTTATATCATTGTCATATAAAACTCTCTTTACGTTGTTTATATCTCTCTTTGTTACTATGTTATCAAGAAAGATTTTAACAGCATTGACTCTGTTATCGAGTTTCATTTTAAACATAGTTTCCAGTGGAATGAAAATGTGTTCATCTGATTGGTTTGCTTTCAATCCAAGGCTGTCAAGAAAATCCGTTTTTGAGTTTAATCTGACACCAATAATTTTAAACGGAACACCATTAATAAATATTTGTTTCTTACTGAAAAACGGACTAGATTCATTAACAATAGCAACATTGCCATTGTACTTATCATTTAAATCTCCAGAATATTCCGTGTTCAATCCCAGCTTGTCAATTCCGCTCACCGAAAATAGTTCACCGGAAAAAGGTGTATCGCTGACATAGAGGAATTCGTTCTTCGAGAAAGAAAGAACTTTACTAACCGTAATGAATTTTTCTGTTATATATCCTACCGTTTTAGGTCGATATAATTTGACAAATATTACCTTGTCACTATGAACTTTTAGTTCTTCTTCAGCTTTTAAGGAAACACTGTATATCAAAGAGTCAGTAATAATTATCCCTATAAAGCTAAGAGATAAAAAAACAAGAAATGCAAAATTCTGTCTTCTATTTTCTATGATATTAAGGAGCGCCTCCTTTAGATAATAGTGCAAAGTTGTCATGTTGAATGATAACACAAGAATCCTCAGCCACACTTACAGGCGCAGACATGTACAGTTATTGGAAACATTATATATAATGTACCTGACTATTAATAACTAAGGGATATATAATTATAAGTTTATGATAATAATCGAAATCTGTGTGACTAAACTTAGTATAAATATATGCACTTAATGCTGTGGAGCATCCCCTGCACGTTATGCAGAGATATTAATGATTTGATTTTACCCAGCAATAGTGGACATGCGGCTAAGTGAGTAGACTCTCAGTCAGAGGTGACTCACATGACAAAAACAGTATCAACCAGCCAAAAAACACGTAAACTGAACCGTCCCGGAAATCCTGGAGACTAAACTTCCAGAGAAAGAGATAAACAGGATGACTAAAAATACTCGTTTTTCCCCCGAAGTCAGTCATAGGGCGATTCGTATGGTTCTGGAAAGTCAGGGCGAATATGACTCACAATGGGCGGTAATTTGTTCCATTGCCCCAAAGATTGGCTGTACACCGGAGACTCTGCATGTCTGGGTACGCCAGCATGAGCGGGATCGAGTAGGAGGAGGGATAACTCCCGCCGTCCTCTCACACCACCGTACATGCGGCTCCGCATACGGCGGTTCATGTTAACACTGGAAGTGATCAGGAAAATCAATGACTGGCCGTCAAACCGTGTGCATGAACTGCTGCCCTGAAACCTCTCGGCTGTAAAATAATCCTTACGCCACGTACTTCTCGGGGCGCTTACTTTTCAAATGAGTTTAAACTTCAAATGGTTAAACTGGCTTTACAACCAAGGGATTCTGTTGCCCGTATTGCCCGGGAGCACGATATCAATGATAATCTTCTGTTCAAATGGCTCAGGATCTGGCTGATCAAAGGGCGTATATCACGGCGTCTTCCGCTAACGAATTCTTCTGGAATTGGCGTTGAATTATTACCTGTGGAGATGACGCTGGATGAGCGTCCTTACCCCGTTTTTACGCGAGGTAATTATGAAGATCAATGACTAGCCGTCGAACCGTGTGCATGAACTGCTGCACTTTCAGGATGTAATATTGCCCGGTAGAAGTGTCATAATACAGGTCTCCCGGCGTTCCTTTCCCCCCAAAGATACTGACAGTATTAACCGGTACATTGATGTCACTGGCTTTTAATGTCTGAAAGTCGAGTGTTACCGTTGATTTTTTCTCACTGTTATTGGTGATGATGGCCCCGTAGTCAGCCGCCTGAAGACGGGTAAAGGTCAGGTTATTACCATTCAGATCCAGACGTCCACCACGGTATCCCCACGAAATATTATCCGGATTAACCTGCTGTGAGTCAGAAAGCACAACTGTCGGACGACCGCTGGCAATATCAACAGAGCTGAAAGCCTGTACCTTTCCGTCAGCATCCGCCTGCTGGTTGAGAATAACAGTACCGTCCCCTACCTTGAGTCCGCCTATATTCACACCGGTCCCGTTTACTGTCAGGGTACCTTCGCCAGTTTTATGCAGGTTATCACCGGCAACTCCGTTCACCTGCCACAGAACGTGGGTTCCTTTATCGGTGATAATCCCGCCCCCCATCCATGTCTGGCCGTTCAGGGCGGACACCCTGTAATCGCCGGCAAACTGCAGATACCCGCCCCCCTGATTAACGGAATTCTGCAGAACGACCTCGCCATTATTGCCGGTGAACAGGAGGTTTTTTCCTGCGTTCAGGTCATTTCCTTTCTTTCCATGCATATCCCAGGTCGTGTTTCCCTGAGTCAGTGTGCCGGTGCCATTAGCTGCATCATATTTCCACTGCAGTACTCCCTCACCAGAGGTGTAGGCTATGGTTTTGTCAAAATCATTTTGCGGTTGCTGACCAAGGAAATCCTGAGTGGTGACGACCCAGTTATTTCCATAGTTAGTTCCTGAGGAAAGTACGCCAATCAGTACCCATTTTTTTGCAGGGAATCATAAGCAAACAGGGGGGAGCCGCTGTCCCCCATATTCAGATAATTAGCCAGAGATCCATTCGCGGGATTAAAAATGTCACCGGTCTGAGCTGTAATCATCTATCCGTTATTATAGGAGTTCAGCGCGCTGACGGTTCCCCCAACAAGAAATCCGCCATTGGTATACACATGGGTGCAATTACCATTTTTGTCTTTGACGTACTGCATCCCCCCCCCAAGGCGATAGAATGCAGTAAAGCGTCCGCCGGCCTGATAGGCACCGCTCACAGCCCCGACGTCAGACACTTCTGCCGGCGCCACCTCTGTCACTAGTTTACTCAGGCGGCGGGTTTTAATATCAAGACCGCTATTATTATTTGTACCAACCGTAGTATAGGTGTTTTTGGCGTATCCGAAGCTCATCGTGTCAGAGCCGCTGACATGTTTGGCGGTAACCACATACTGAGGGGAGTAAAGAGTATGGTTTCCCGGAGGCAGGCTACCGGTAGTAATAGTGGCACTACTGAAATCAGTCATCGGGGCTTTATCAAGTTTACCGACCAGATGGCCCTGCTTGCCGTAAATGAAAATATTCGTGGTCCCCGGCGTAAACTGACCTTTATTCTCGGCAAAGTCGCGGAATATCTGATAAGGGATCTCTGCACTGACCGTTGCCGACAGAGCTGGTCATGCCGGAGAAAGTGATAAAGCTGCAACAGACATAAGAATAACCCGACGTGAAAGTCTGCAATGGCTTTTGCAGGTGACCCCGCGAGCCAGTTCGGAGACAGCAATCAGGTTTTCGGTTATATGGCAATATTTAAGACAATATATTTTGTTCATATAGAAACATCAACCTAATTTTGACAAAGATTAATTACATTGGATGTGGATGGAGCAGTCCGAGATTTTCCTCACATATAATATCAATTACTAAGTATCTGTTTTTTAGTTGGTGTAATATAATTTTTATTAAGGTAAGCGGGAAAACAACCAAAAAAACGAAAGGTGTTATTTTTTTATCGTTGCGAGCAAGTTTGGTTGGGGGTATGCTCCTCTTTTAAGTTTCTTGCTCAACTTTAAAAATAGTTATGCTAGTTCAGTACCGATAGGAGTCAGTTTAGATATCGAATAGACTAAATAACTGATCCTAATGCCGCTACACTTTAGCCAGCCCATGTTTTCCACCGGGGAATGGGCTGAGGGTATCCATAAAGTGACGAACCTTTTTCAACAACTGTCACATTGAACGGCGCTGGTAATTTCGGGTTATTGTCTCATGAAGCGCCAGCCACAACCCTTCGACATGATTCACCCACGGCGAGTAAACTGGCTGATAAATCACCCTGAACTTCGGATTTGCTTTCAGCCAGCGCAACGTTTCACGGCTTTTGTGGATGATGTAGTTATCGACAATGAGCGTAATCGTTTTTGCCCGCCGACATGTCGCCTTCAGATGTTTTAAGATCCTGATAAATAATGATAAAGATTTACTGTTCCCACCAATATTGCTGACTTTACCCGTACCGCTGTGCAGTGCACCGGCAAGATAATAGTTTTCATTCTGGCCCGGTGTGACAACGCGCTTTTGCTGCCCGCGTAACTGCCAGTCAGCACCGATTTTCGGGTTGAGATGAATATCCACTCATCTTCGTAAAACACGGGGTTTTCCGCACTGCATTTCGCCAGCGCTTCATGAATAGCGGCCATTTTTTCTTCTTTGTGTGGGTGTCGACGCGACTCTGCGCTATACAAGTCCGGCAGCAGGTAACCATCGCCGGATGGTTGAAACATGTAGCGGGCAACCGGTGACATCACGGATTTTTATCGCCAGAAGTTCGGTACTCCAGCGGGAACGCTGGAGTACCGAAATCGCCAGGAGAATACTTAACAAGCTCACGCAGCAATGCGCAAATATGTTCGAACGGCCAGCGCCTCCCACGTCCTGACGGCAATGACTTCAGGCCTTCAACACCCGACAGCGTGAACCAGTTAATCCAGCGACAATCGATGAACGGTCACAGCAGAGCGTTCTGGCAACATAACTGACGGCGTCACCACGATGCAGCATCAGCATGGCGGTGAGCCGCCGGGCGTGGTTTTTGTCCTTTGTTTTATGATAGTTTTCTGCATCAGGCATCGTTCGGTTCTGGGGATTGGTGCTATGATTGGCATCGCTCAGTCCGCTTGGTAATTTTTTCTTTTGGGCGATTGATCAGATCGCACAATCCGGGCTGAGTTCCCTCAAAGTGATCTACTATTCCGCGCAGCTATTTAGACTGGTCCCCTGAAATACCAGACAGTAGATGTATCTTAAAATAAGAGATTAGGCCAGTCTAGACAGTTTTTGTTGACTACTACAGTTTCTGATCGTCCTGATTTCTGCTTATATAAGCCTCACAAAACATTGCTCTATTCATGCACCACTCTATGTTCTCTATTTTCTTACAGAATAAAGAGGCCAGTTTCCAGAGCTCAAAAGCAAGAGCAAGATCCATATTCTTCTCTGCAGAAGCTGCTTGTTTCGACAAGGAATGAAAATTCTTTCCAGCCTTCATCAATACCTCCCAATACAATGTTCTCTTTTCTGAAATTTATAACATGATAAGATATCGGAAGGATAGAATAATGACACAATGGAGATATTCAAATAGGGGCCAGAACGCTGCTGCACCAGAAAAATCCGGAATTAAGAGATTATGGAAAAGGACTTATCTCCGTTTTTTAAAGTGATTGTTACGTCTATTGCTCCGGGCTGGAAGATACCTTTATTCTGTGCAAGATCAAGATAGTCTCTCGCCCATACATTTGATATATTAATATTCGCTGCATTTACTGTACCTGCAACAGTCAGAGACAGCATTGTTGCTACAAGTTTTCGGTTTGTTTTACTCGAAATTCTTCTAGTTAATTCAGATACAGCGACAAGTCCAGTCCATCAGTCAATGAACTGTATTTAAGCGAATATATTATGTTCATAATTATCTCCAAAAAGAAATATTAGTATTGTTAAATTATTATTCAATATTATGGAAATAAGAATGCAAACAATAACAAATGGATAGTTAACATGTATTATAAAATAATATAAAAATAGAAATGGATATCCTCAGTCGAAACGAGCAACACTCGATATATGTTGCTATTTTTTATCTGACCGCAACTCTTTATTATGCTAACCTTCTAAAAGGAGGGGCGGCATTGGCTGAATTATAACCTCTAAATCTCGTAATTATTTATTGTGAAAAATACCTCTATATACATGGGGAATATCTAGAGAGAAGTCATATGAAAAAAATTAAGTTTGTTATCTTTTCTGGCATCTTGGGTATCAGCCTGAATGCCTTTGCGGGTGGTAGCGGTTGGAACGCAGATAATGTGGACCCGTCCCAATGTATAAAACTGTCTGGAGTACAGTATACTTATAACAGCGGTGTCCCAGTATGTATGCAAGGCCTTAATGAAGGGAAAGTAAGGGGGGTGTCTGTCTCCGGGGTATTTTATTATAAGGACGGCACAACAAGCAACTTCAAAGGGGTTGTTACCCCCTCCACACCTGTAAATACGAACCAAGACATTAACAAGACAAATAAGGTTGGAGTCCAAAAATATAGTGCTCTAACCGAATGGGTTAAATAATATCGAGCTCTAGCTAAAATTTCAACTCTCCACGCTGGATTCCTATCCAGCGTTTTGGGAATGACATTTCTTGTGATTGATCCCACCCTCGTAATATGGACACAGGTCTAAGCGAGGTTCTGGTTTTCAAATTGTTCCGGACTGAGACCACCAGGTGCCAGCGATTGTAATCACATTCGATATAATTAAACACTGTTGCCCGCATTATTTCCCGGCTGATAAAATGTTCTTCGTGGAGACATTCCACTTTCAGCGAATGAAAGAACCTTTCCACGCAGGCATTATCGTAGCAGTATCCCTTGGCGCGCATCCTGTATATTATTGGCGATATGCCAACATACGGGTATCACCGTGTCTGGGCGATACTCAGGCGGCAGTCCCGAAATGAAGGACTACCGTTCGTGAATGCAAAGCGTGTTTACCGGATAATGAGCGAAAATAGTCTGTTGTTGTTACATGACAAACCATCACGACAGCAGCGGGAACATAAAGGCCGATATCGGTGAAGGAAAGCAACCAGCGTTGGTGTTCCGATGGCTTTGAGTTTGGTTGCGATGATAGCGAAAAACTGCGAGTTACGTTCTCCCTGGACTGTTGCGATCGTGAAGCTATAGACTGGGCTGCAATTAAGATACAACCCCTGTCTGGAAATAAGGGGGCAAGAACACGATAAATAATTGCTTATTGTAATTATAAGCGTAAAAATCATATCCTACATGACGATGTGGAAATTAATAAACGTATTTTATATGAGTTAAAAATTTATCTTTTTATTGATAAGAGTTAGGTCACTCTAACGCAGAGTTGCCTGATAAAGACATTTTTTCATGTGAGAATGATATGAAATTAAAACAAAATATCGAAAAAGAGATTATAAAAATTAACAATATCAGAATACATCAGTACACTGTACTATATACATCTAATTGTACAATCGATGTATACACAAAAGAAGGAAGCAATACATATCTTAGAAATGAACTCATATTTCTTGAGAGAGGAATAAATATATCAGTAAGATTGCAAAAGAAGAAATCAACAGTAAATCCATTTATCGCAATCAGATTAAGCAGCGATACATTAAGACGCCTAAAGGATGCCCTGATGATAATATACGGAATATCAAAAGTAGATGCTTGCAGTTGTCCGAATTGGTCAAAAGGAATAATTGTAGCTGATGCTGACGATTCTGTATTAGATACATTCAAGAGTATCGATCATAATGATGATTCAAGAATTACTTCAGATTTGATATATCTTATATCAAAGATCGAAAACAACAGGAAAATTATAGAGTCAATTTATATATCGGCTGTAAGCTTCTTTTCCGATAAGGTCAGAAACACAATCGAGAAGGACTTATCAAAGAGATGGACTCTAGCTATTATTGCAGATGAATTTAATGTATCAGAGATAACAATAAGGAAAAGGCTTGAGTCAGAGTATATTACTTTTAACCAGATCCTTATGCAATCAAGAATGAGCAAAGCAGCATTGCTGTTGCTTGATAACTCATATCAGATATCACAGATATCTAATATGATAGGATTTTCCAGTACATCATATTTCATTAGGCTTTTTGTAAAACATTTTGGCATAACACCAAAACAATTCTTGACTTATTTTAAAAGCCAATGAAAATATGTTTCATATCATTATTTGAGATTGCTATAAACATATTGGTGATGCCTCTAATTAGTTGAATCTGATGTATAATACGGGCTTTTGAGGTTATCTCATGTCCAGCGTTAATATTCATTGTCCCCGTTGTCAGTCAGCTCAGGTTTACCGCCATGGTCAGAACCCTAAAGGCCGTGACAGATTTCGCTACCGTGACTGCCACCGTGTGTTTCAGCTCACTTATACTTATCAAGCACGTAAGCCGGGTATGAAAGAGCTGATAACTGAAATGGCCTTTAATGAGCCAGGAATGATGCTGGCCCGGATGGCTCGTTTACATGGAATTCAGCCCTGCCAGTTGTTTAAGTGGAAGAAACAATACCTGGAAGGAACTCTCAATGCTGTTGCTGCTGGTGAAGACGTTGTTCCTGCTTCTGAACTGGCCGCTGCGATAAAGCAGATTAATCAGGTTCAGCGTTTACTGGGCAAGAATCTATGGTCCCCACCATTTTTGCAACACTGATTTTGATTGATGTTGGCTTGCCTAAATCTATCCGGCGTCATTATGGGCATGGATGCCCGCGCCTCGATGAGTTCCACACCTGATGAGCCCAAAAAACCATCCGGCTTCAGTGAGCCATTTTCTTGCTGAGGCTTTTCATCAGGCCGATATGCCGTTCATGTCATCAATAATCAGTCTTCGCAAAACCAGATTGGGAACTACTTTAATTCATGATTAACCTGCCAGCCAGACTGGCGCCATCGTTACCTTTCGAACACAGTCTGCTGTGTTGTGATTGCCCACGCTATCCGGGCTAATTTGTTGGCCAGTGCGCAACATACTACGCTGGAGTGTTTTCTTGCCAACAACGCCCTGACCCAATCCGCCAACCTTCCTGACTGATTCTCGATTCTCTGAATAAAGGATCTTGCGCACTGAACGAGTAACCGTCGCAGATTTTTATCTCCACGTTTACTTATCCCTAAAAGTGTATTTTTACCACCTGTGCTGTACTGCCGGGGTACCAGACCGGTTGAAGCAGCAAAGTCCCGACTGCAGCTATATTGTTTACCGTCTCCCAGCTGCGATGACAGTACGCTGGCGGTTATCGGACCAATACCGGGTATTGTCTGAAGACGTTGTCCTACCTCATCACGACTCAGTTCCTGCTCCAGTGCGATTTCAAGCTCGGTGATCTGTCCGACAAGGTAAATATAATGGGCATGTAAGCGCATCAGTAACTGCGCCAGATAGGGAGGAAGTTCGTTCTCTGCAAGTACTGTTGAAAGTCGTTTTACCACTGCGACTCCTGTCGGCATACTGATGCCAAATTCCAGCAAAAAAGCATGCATCTGATTGGTCGTTTTGACTTTATCACTGACCAATGATTCCCTGACCCGGTGAAGCGCCCGCATGGCCTGCTGAGCTTCTGTTCGTGGTTGCACAAATCGCATGGAGGGACGAGATGCCGCTTCGCATATGGCTTCTGCATCGACAAAATCGTTCTTGTTGCTCTTAACAAAAGGGCGAACGAACTGCGGAGAAATCAATTTTGCTTCATGACCTAAATCAGCAATCCGGCGAGCCATAAAATGAGCTCCGGCGCAGGCTTCCATCACAACGGTAGACGAGGCACAGCCTGCCAGAAACTCAATAAGTTTGGTACGGGTAAACTTTTACGCAGCAATACCTTGCCTGACTTATCTTGGCAGTGAATGTGAAAGGAATGCTTGCCAAGATCTATACCAATAAGCGTAATGTTTTGCATGATGGTCTTCTCCATGAAAGAAAAACACTCTACTAGGGTACAGCTCACAGGGTGGTGGGACCATCTCATTAACCATGGAAGTTGAGATCCTCAGGGAAGCAGTGGAGTATGCGCAATCGCAAATGGATAATGTATGTGTCCTTGTTATCTTCGGACAAGGAATAGCCTCGGTAAGCCGTGTTTTGGGCGATCGAGCAGGAGGCGGGATCATTCCCGCCGTCCTGAGCCTGTTTGTGCACAGAAAACCCCCAGCTAGGCTGGGGGTTCCGGAAAGCTTTCAGCTTTGAGGCCAGTTATTAAAACCCCTTTTGATTTGTTAAAACACCTTGCGGTCTGGCAACTGCAAGTGTCAAACAAGAAATCAA
>ENA-OWNQ01000511-OWNQ01000511.1-gut-metagenome-genome-assembly--contig:-NODE-511-length-14685-cov-2.361514_pt1 | contig 14685 bp, 18 predicted proteins | sample MGYA00248252_ERZ651782 | MGnify/ENA primary metagenome ERZ651782 (study PRJEB26908, sample SAMEA4031705) | gut metagenome | biome: gut; feature: normal infant; material: stool | place: China | collected 2015... | reverse complement strand
AACCTCTTTCTGTGCCTCCGGCTCCGCCTGTTCGGGGTGGATCAGGTTCACGGCATCCAGTATCACCTCCACATTGGCCTTAAGCTGGCCTATGAGTTTTCAGCTCAGGGTCCCCAGGCATTTACCGTGGATCCGCCTACTACGGATGAGTTTGAGCCTCTGGCACGCTACAGCGGACTGCCCCAGATTAAGCGCCGCAGCAGTTTCCATGTGCTGAACCACAGAGCAGCGGGCAGGCAGTATGCTAAGGATTCGGGAAAGGATTATAGGGATCTGAATCTGGTGGTGATCCATATGGGAGGAGGCATCAGCATTGCCGCCCATAAAAAAGGAAGGCTGGTGGATGCCAACAATGCTATAGACGGGGACGGACCCTTTTCCACCAACAGGTGCTGTTCGGTACCCATTGGAGATTTGATTAATATGTGTTATTCTGGAACATATACATATTCTGAAATCCGCAGGCTATCAACGGAAACGCGGGCCTTATGGCATATGTAGGCGAAAATGACGTAAAGACCGTTGAGGAGAGGGCGGCAGGCGGGGATCAGGCCTGCGGTGAGGCGCTGGACGCCATGTGCTACCAGATTGCCAAGGAAGTCGGGGCGGCAGCCACCGTGCTTATGGGTGAGGTGGATGCCATCGTATTTACAGGCGGGATTGCCCACTCAAAGAGAATTGTGGACAGCGTTTCCCGCAGGGTTTCCTTCATCGCTCCCATTGCAGTTTATCCCGGGGAATATGAAATGCAGTCACTGGGACTTAACACACTGGCTGCACTGCGTGGGGAAGAGGAGATAAAGGAACTGAATGAATAACAGGGTTGATGACCAGGAGGAAGTACAGTATGTTTCATAATTTTCAGGAAATGGAAGATTATATTAAGAGCCAAAACATTAAAAAACGCCTGGTGCTGGCCAATGCCCATGACGAAGATGTCTTGGAAGCTGTTGTCACGGCCAGGAAGCGGGGCGTTATAGAGCCTATTCTCATTGGCAAAGAGGACAAAATCAGGGAGCTGCTGGCCGAAATGGGGGAAGTGGCAGAAGATTACCCTATTATTCCCTGCCAGGATGAGAGGGAAGCTGCCAGGATGGCCTGCAGGATGGTGAAGGATAAAGAAGCGGATATTCCTATGAAGGGACTTATGCAGACCGCTAGCTTCATGCGGGCCATTCTGGATAAGGAGGCCTATGGTTTCGTGCCGGATGGAAGCCAGTTAAGCCAGGCCACAGTTATGGAGTACCAGGGCCGCCTGATGATTGCCACAGACTGTGCGGTCAATGTGGCGCCGGATTACAGCGAAAAGGTGAAAATCATTAACAACGCAGTGAAGCTGGCTGGAAAACTGGGAATTCAGTGTCCAAAGGTGGCTGTTATCACTCCGGTGGAGGTGGTAAATCCCAAGATGCAGTCTACTGTGGATGCGGCCATGCTGAGTATGGCTGCTCAGAGGGGACAGATTAAAAACTGTATTGTGGACGGTCCGCTGGCTCTGGACAATGCTCTTAGCGCGGATGCGGCCAGGCATAAGGGAATCACCAGCCAGGTGGCGGGACAGCCGGATATCCTTTTGATGCCTGATTTATGCGCAGGCAATATATTTACCAAGTCGCTGACCTATTTTGCCCATATGGTTTCTTCCGGCACCTTGAACGGCACCACAGTACCGGTGGTCATGACCAGCAGGACAGATACGCCGGAGGACAAGTATGATTCGATATTAACGGCCATCATACAGAGAATATAAAAAGTGGAGATATAATATCAGTATGTGATTATCAGACGGAGAAGCAGGAAGGCGGGATGCGGTAAGTATCCCGCCTTTTAACTTGTCTTTTTACCTGGGGCTGGTTATAATAAAATGAAGCCGGAACATGGAATTACCGCCTGTACAAAAGTGGATTAAATACGCGAAGTGATTTGGAGAAAAACATGGAATATCAATGGGACAGGGTGACAGAGGAAGAACTGAAGCATTTATACTATGAGGAAGGCAAGACGGACAGGGAGATCGCAGAACGGTTTGGGGTCTCTATGGGGAAAGTGGCCTATAAGAGAAGGAAGTATGGGATATCCATTAAAAATATGATATACCAGCAGTTTATGGATGAAAATCCGGAGCTGTTTGCACAGCTGAACGAAAATTCCAGAGAACGGCTGCTCAGGAGAGAAAATATTGACGCTATTTCCAAGGCAGTGACTCATTACGCGTTCAGAAACGGCCCGGTTGAGGACATGCATGCTAATGGGCAGCTGTCCCAGCAGGATATGAAGACATTGAACTAATATATGGTCAACCGCATTGCAGGGCTGTTGTCTGCGGCTATGGACGGGAGCTGGCTGCAGCTGGAGCAGCTGTTTTCCTATTACCGTTTTTTTGGCGGGGACTGGGATGCCGCGGAGCCGGATATGGGAGAGATGAAGCTTTTGATGGAACGGTTAAAGAAACTCTGACAGGTGTCCGCAAATCATAGAGACTGTCCGGAAGCCGGCATACCTTTAGTATCTTTTATATACCATGGCACTTTATAGTGCGTAGTTTACCGCGTCTCCCCAACAGGTTATAATGGAGTCAGATTGGGCGGAGGCCCTGGAAAGGCGGGATGATATTGAATACTGGGGATTGTCTCATGGCGCTGAAACGGCGTCTGGAGCAGGCTGACGCTGTTGTCATCGGAGCAGGAAGCGGCTTGTCTGCTGCGGCCGGTCTGACCTATGCAGGCAGGCGGTTTGAGGATCATTTTAGGGAATTCATAGAGCGGTACGGCATGAGGGACATGTATTCGGCGGGGTTCTATCCGTTTCCCACCCAGGAGGAGAAGTGGGCCTATTGGAGCCGCCATATTTATTATAACAGGTACGACATGCCGGCGGCAAAGCTGTACAGGGATTTGTATGCCATGATGAAGGATAAAAACCACTTTGTCCTGACCACCAATGTGGACCACCAGTTCTGGCTGGCCGGTTTTCAGGACGAGTGTATATTTGCAACCCAGGGAGACTACGGGCTGTTCCAGTGCAAACAGGCATGCCATAAGAAGCTGTATGACAATGAGGCGCAGATCCGGGCCATGCTGAGGAAACAGAAGGACTGCAGGATTCCCTCCTGTCAGGTGCCAAAGTGTCCGGTGTGCGGAGGCGACATGGAAGTACATCTGAGGTGCGACGGTAACTTTGTGGAGGATGAGGCGTGGTACCGGGCAGCGGTACGGTATGAAACATTTCTGCGCAATAATCAGGAAAAAACACTGGTTTTCCTGGAATTAGGGGTGGGTATGAACACGCCCGGCATTATAAAATACCCCTTCTGGAGAATGACAAAGCAGTGGAAACAGGCATTTTATATCAGCGTCAATCTGGAGCAGGCGTGGGTGCCGGATGACATCATGGACCGGTCACTGGTGCTGAAGGCTGACATCGCGCATGTGCTGGAGCATCTGGCAGGAACAGACGCAGGATGCAATGACGGGGCCGGTTGGGGAGAAGGGAGCTGTCAGCCATGAAGCAGATGGGCCAGGAAGCACGTCTTAACTATATTGTGGAAGAACTTAAGAAGGATTCGGGCAGCTGCAGGGACATGGAGGTAAGGCCCCGGGACCGGCGCAGGGGCATGCGTTCCCTTATGAATATCCGTATGCCCAGGCCACTGCCTGCCGGATTCCTGGAGATTCAGGATGAATTCCTGAGGGAGGAAGCCAGGGAAAAGGGAATTGTGAGTCTGGCTGACATACCAACCGTAAAGGAGCAATATGGAAGCGGCGTCCTGTTTGGGGACCGTATATCCGTATGGCAGGGCGATATTACACGGCTGCAGGCAGATGCCATTGTCAACGCGGCCAATTCCCGTATGCTGGGGTGCTTTGTGCCATGCCACGGCTGTATTGACAACGCCATTCATTCCGCTGCGGGACTGAGGCTGCGTGAGGCCTGCAGCCGGTATATGGATGACAGGCGCAGGGAGGACCCGGATTATGAGGAGCCTGTCGGAAGGGCAGTGCTGACGCCGGGGTTCTGCCTTCCCTGCCGGTATGTGATTCACACCGTGGGACCTGTGGTGGGAATGAGGCTGACAAAAGAACTGAAACAGGACCTGAGAAACTGTTATGTTTCCTGCCTGGAGGCAGCTGCGGACCAGGGATTAAGGAGCATCGCCTTCTGCTGTATTTCTACCGGGGAATTCCATTTTCCCAATGATAAGGGGGCTGAGATTGCGGTGGATACAGTGACGAAATTCATAAAACAGCGCAAAGCGGCCTTTGACCGGATTGTTTTTAATGTGTTTAAGGATGGGGACAGGCAATTATATGAAAAACTGTTGTCATAAGAATGTTTTTACAGACGTTCCAGAGGCTGAAGCTGCCAGCACTTTTTACATGCGGCATACCGGCATCTTTATGTAGCGGAATACAGAATTAAATACAAATGAAAAAGAAGCACAAATGAAAAAGAAGCGCCCTCAAACCATTCAGGCATACTTGAATGGTTTGAGGGCGCTTTGCTTCCGGTTTTATTGCGCGGCCTGCATATTCTGCGTATTGCCCGCCGCAGGCTTTCGGCAGTACTTTCTGGATGCGGTATATGCGCCTATCCAGCCGGCGAAGGCGCCCAGGGTCAGGATAAGAAGGAGAATCCAGGCTGTGTTGTAGGAGCCGCTGGTATCGTATATGGCAGCCACCATGAGCGCTCCCAGGGAAAGGCCGATTTGTGTAAAGCTGTTGGCGATTCCGTATGCCTCGCCGTATTTTTCAGCGCCAAAGATGGCGGAGGTGATAAGCGGAGGGGTGACGGTGCCGATAGCATCTCCCAGACCGAAGAGGAGGGCCATGATGTAGAGCATGCTGATATTCTGGCCAAACAGGATGAAGATAAAGGAAAGGGCAAAGGTGATGCATCCAAAAGCAGTACTGGCCACAACGCCGAACCTGTCATTGAGCCATCCAAGGACCAGCTTCCCGAAAATGCCAATCATGGAATACAGGGAGATGATTAATGCCTGTACCTGGGGGCCCTGAAGTTCCTCGATGGCCGGAGGGAAGTGCCCCAGGGAGCCCGTATTAATCAGTCCGTTGCACAGCATGCCGAATATGAAAAGGATAAAGAACAGCTTTGTCCTGGATTCCTTTACGCTCAGCGGAAACATCACGTCTGCCTTTTGGGGGATTCGTTTGGAGGCAGCATCCCTGGAGGAGGAATCCTGAAGGGAGGAATTCTCAATGGTGGAATCCTGGCTGCCATAGGGTAAAAGTCCCATGTCCTCCGGACGTTTTCTGAGGATGAACAGGGCAGCGGGAAGGGCCAGTACCAGGATAATGAGTGCCATGATCCGGTAGGTGCTCCTCCAGCCATATGCCCCCAGCAGCCATGTGATCACAGGGCTGAAGATGGTGCCGCCCACGCCGATTCCGGCCATGGCAATGCTCATGGCAAGTCCTCTCTTTTTGACAAACCAGTTGGTAATCATCATGCTCACCGGAATCAGGGAAGCGTTTAAAAAGAAAATACCGGTAAAGAAGGAGGAAATGTATAGATGAATCACATTGGTGGCAAGGGAGAAGGAAGCGTAGGAAAGGACAAAGCCGATAATGCTGACGGTCTGAATCCGTTTCATGTTGCCTCTTGCAAGCCTGGCCGACACAACAGGGGACAGGAAGATTCCGAGACCCTGGAGAATGGTATTGGCCAGGGTGAAGGCGCTTCTGGAAATCTGGAGCTCACCCGTAACCTGTATCAGGAATTTATTGCTGAGCGCCATGATGGGGGGCACCATGGTACATGTAATCATGAGACAACCAAAGACAACGAACCAGCCATAGTATATTTTTTTGCGTTCCATTATGCGTTCCTCCTGTTCAGCCAGTTAAATGCGCAGGCTGCGTGTACTGCGGCCCCGTAGGGCATGACGGTTTCATCGAATAATACGCCCGGATTATGGTGCTGAACCGTGCACCCATCCACCCTGCATCCTATCATGAAGTAGACGGTGGGGACCTTTTCGGACACGCGGGCAAAGTCATCGGAAGGTGTTACGGAGTAATCGGTGTGTTTGATGAAATCAGGAACCACCTCAGAGGCATATTCTGCCAGCTCCCTGGTAAGATCCGGGTCAGAGTAGGTGGAAGGCACCTCGGAGAGGGATTCGTATTCAATGGCCACTCCAAAGACCTTTCCCGTGTATTCTGCAATCTCATGCATCCTTTTTACAAGCCTGGCGCGCAAATCCTTGTTATAGGTGCGCAGGGTGCCCATGAGTACGGCGCTGTCAGGAATAATGTTGGAGGTGTTTCCCGCATTAAACGCACCCAGGGTAAGACTTGCCTTCTCGCCTGGATCACACTCCCTGGCTATGAGATTCTGGAAGGCGCTGTAAATATGAAAGCCCACATTGATGGGATCAATACCCAGATGAGGCATGGCCCCGTGGCAGCCCACACCTTTTACCGTGATTTTAAAACCGTCGCAGGAGGACGTCATGAAGCCCGTGCCATAGTTGAGGGAGGGAACCGGGGTATCTAACATCACATGTATGCCCATGGCGGCATCTACCGTGGGATTGGAAAGAATTCCCGCCTTAATCATGTTCTCAGAACCAGTAAAAACCTCTTCCGCCGGCTGGAACATCAGCTTGACGCTGCCGCAGAGCTCATCTCTGCGCTCATGCAGAATCTGGGCAGCAGCAAGAAGCATGGCGGTATGTATGTCATGTCCGCAGTTGTGGGCCGCCTCCGTGACTGTCTGAAAGGGAAGACTGTTCATCTCTTTCATGGGGAGCGCATCCATGTCAGCTCTGAGAAGTATGGTCTTGCCGGGGCAGCTGCCCTCAATCAGGGCAGTGAGGCCTGAGTCGCAGATTTCCCGGGGGGAAAGCCCTATGGAAGAAAGGCGTTCCATGACATATTTAGTGGTTCCGGGCAGGTGTTCCCCTGCTTCGGCATGCTGGTGCAGGTAGCGGCGGTCCTTCTGCATCTGGTGTTCGAGTTCCTTTGCTCGTTGTAAGAATTCGTTCATTGCGGTACCCTCCTTGGAATATAAAAAGACTATATAAAGACGTGTCTTTATTATAGCAAAAAGACCATGTTTGTCAAGGGGATAAAAAATATTTATATGCACAATTGACAAAAATCCGGGGATTTTTCCATTTGGAGGATGCGGATTTTCCTTTGCTATGTTAAGATAAAAAGACAAAGCGGTTTTGGGAGGAATGGAATTGAAGAGAAAGATTGCAGTCATCGCAACAGAATATATAAAAGAGTTTCTCCAGTCCATGCTTGGGGACCTGGACGTTGATTATTGCATATTTACATATAAAACATTTTCAGATATACAGTATATCTATGAAAAGGTTACGGAGGAGTTTGACGGCATCCTGACTTCCGGCAGTTTTCCTGCGCACATGATACATCTTTATTATAAAGAAGAAAAGCGCCCCATCTGTTTTTTCAACACTGATGAGGCTGCCCTGTACCGTTTATTTCTAAAGCTGTTAAATGAGAACAGAAACCTGGATTTTACAAGGGTTTACGCTGATATTGTGGAAATCTTCGGAGTGGGACTAAAGGATTTTGTGGAGGGGCGCAGCCCCATGCCCGATATCCGGGAGCTTTCAGCGGATGAATTTGACATGGAGCGGATGCTGGGAATTGAGCAGGAGGAGTACGGGAAACATGTAAGGCTCTGGGAGGAAGGAAAGATTGATTTATCCGTCACGCGGTTTTCCAGTATTGTGCCGGCACTGCAGGAGGCCGGCGTGAAGGTCTATTTCCCGTTCCCCAGCAAACGGTATGTGGGGGAGATGTGCGACAAGCTTCTCAATGAGATTGAGCGCAGGAAGCTGGAGGAGCAGATACCGGGAGTCATCATCGTGAAACTGTCGGAAAATGGTTCCGGCGGCGAGATGTTCAAGGGCCTGGATTATGATTACATGAGGCTTGAAAATCTTGTGATTGAATTTATAGGGGCATCCATGATTGACTGTTCGGTCCACAGGCGCCATTACGGGCTGGAAATCGTGTCTACCAAGAAACATGTTTCGGGCTGGACCGGAGATTTTAAGGAGGACCGCCTCAGCCCGTTTCTGAGGGAAAAAAAGCTGTCCGCCCGTTTCAGCATCGGCTGCGGTCTTGGGAACAGTCTTTCACAGGCCCGGTTAAATGCTCTTGACGCCTGCCATGAGGCTGAACTTAAGCAGTCTCTGGCATACCTGATCAATGAGAGGGAGCAGATTATTGGTCCCATGGGGGACTGCGGCCAGCTTCTCCTTAATGTGGACAACAGTGAAGTGCTGGACGTGCAGTCCAAGCTTTCACCCCTGACAGTAAAGAAAATATTTACTGCTATCAGCGCCTCCGAAAAGCAGGAAATCACAGCCAGGACCCTTGCGCTCAGGCTGGGCATCACCAAGCGGAGCGCCAACCGTTTTCTGGCTGTATTGGAGCAGGAGGGATATCTGAAGATTGCATATAAGACCAGGACCACCACCAAGGGGCGGCCGGAAAGTGTGTATATCAGGACCGGCGGTCCGGGGAACCCGGAAGAAAAACAGGGACAGCAGCAGGAATATTTCTGACTGCGTGCCTTATAAATTGTCTTCCGGAAGCTCATGCCCCTTGGTAATATGGTCCTTGATGGCCCGGAAGCTTTCTGCGCTGACCACATGTTCAATGCGGCAGGCATCCTCCGCGGCTGTCTGTTCATCCACGCCAAGGTACATGAGCCACTGGGAGAGCATGGTGTGGCGTTCGTACATGGTTTCGGCGATTTCCTTTCCCATGCTGCTGAGGGTGATGTGCCCCTGGTCATCCATGAGGATATAACCGTTTTCACGCAGATTCTTCATTGCCACGCTGACACTGGGCTTGGAAAAGGCCAGTTCGTTGGCGATGTCGATGGAGCGGACATAGGGGTTTTTGCGGCTTAAAATCAAGATTGTTTCCAGATAGTTTTCAGCTGATTCCTGTATTTTCAATTTAATCAAATCCTCCCACTGATAAATATTAGTTAGTTCAAAGTCTGCGGCGGCTATTTTCTATTTTATCATACCCGGAAAGGAAACGCAAATTAGCGTCAGGACTGAAATAGCAAAAAATCCGCATTTAATTTGAAAAAACGATTGACATTTTGGTTAACTGGTGCTAACCTAAATTTGCAGTTAGGATACCATAACTTTCCAGCTGCAATATGGAAATTTCAGGAAACAGAATCACATCAGGTTCAGAAAGAGGAGTGATGGGTATGCCGTTGACATTGGTAAAAGAAGGTACGGTGGCATCCATAGTCCGGGTGGGCGGCAAGGAAGAGGTAAAGCGTCATCTGGAGAACATGGGGTTTGTGCCGGGAGCGAGTGTGACTGTTGTTTCAGCTAACAATGGCAATGTGATTGTCAATGTAAAGGAATCAAGGGTTGCTATCAGCAAAGAAATGGCCAATAAGATTATGGTGTAAGCTGGCCGCGGGTATGAGAAGGAAAGGAGCATTAATAAGATGCGCACATTGAAGGAAGTAAAATGCAAAAGCACGGTAACGGTTGTTAAACTTCACGGAGAAGGGGCCGTAAAGCGGCGTATCATGGATATGGGCATCACAAAAGGGACGGAAGTCTATGTCCGCAAGGTGGCGCCTCTGGGGGACCCTGTGGAAGTGAATGTTAGGGGCTATGAGCTGTCCTTAAGGAAAGCGGATGCCGAGATGATTGAAGTGCAGTAGAAACTGCTTTTTTTTAAAAGAATGAGTTAGCTACAACTAATTTATTGATAAATTTTCTCAATAAGAGAATGAGGAGGATATGAAAATGTCAATCAAAATTGCTTTGGCCGGTAATCCCAACTGCGGAAAGACCACGCTGTTCAATGGTCTTACCGGATCCAATCAGTTTGTTGGAAACTGGCCTGGTGTCACGGTGGAAAAGAAGGAAGGAAAACTTAAGGGGAACAAGGATGTCATCATCATGGACCTTCCGGGTATCTATTCATTGTCGCCTTACACGCTGGAGGAAGTGGTCGCCAGGAACTACCTGATTACCCAGCGGCCGGATGCCATCTTAAACATTGTGGACGGAACCAACCTGGAGCGCAACCTGTACCTGACCACCCAGTTAATGGAGCTGGGGATTCCCGTGCTGATGGCTGTCAACATGATGGACGTGGTTAAAAAGAGCGGGGACCGGATTGACATTCAGGCTCTGAGCAGGGAGCTGGGCTGCCCGGTGGTGGAGATTTCCGCATTAAAGGGCACCGGCATCATGGAGGCCGCCGATAAGGCAGTGGAGCTTGCAAGGGACAGCAGAGCATCTGTACCGGTACACAAATTCTGCGCCGATGTGGAGGCGGCTCTGGAGGAAATCGAACAATGCATCGGAGGAAATGTGCCTGAGGCGCAGAGGCGCTTCTATGCCATCAAGCTGTTTGAGCGGGATGACAAGATTGGGGCCCAAATGACCATGGTTCCGGATGTGGGAAGCATCACAGCGCGCATGGAGGAGGCCATGGACGATGACGCTGAGAGTATCATCACAAATGAGCGCTATACCTACATTACATCCATTATTGGCAGGTGTTATACAAAAAAGAGCAGAGAGAAGATGAGCGTCTCCGATAAAATTGACCATATCGTCACCAACCGTTTCCTGGCTCTGCCTATATTTGCGGCGGTCATGTGGGTTGTCTACTATGTTTCAGTTACCACCGTGGGAACCTGGGCCACTGACTGGGCTAACGACGGAGTGTTTGGGGAAGGCTGGAGTCTGTTTGGCTTGGAAGTGCCGGGCATACCTGTTGTTGTGGAGGGATTCCTCGCCGCGGTGGGCTGTGCTGACTGGCTCTCCAGCCTGATATTAGATGGTATTGTGGCTGGCGTGGGCGCTGTGCTTGGCTTTGTGCCCCAGATGCTGGTGCTGTTTATTTTCCTTGCGTTTCTTGAATCCTGCGGTTACATGGCCAGGGTGGCGTTTATCATGGACAGAATTTTCCGAAAATTCGGATTGTCAGGAAAGTCCTTTATTCCCATGCTGATCGGAACCGGCTGCGGTGTTCCCGGCATCATGGCTTCCCGTACCATTGAGAATGACAGGGACCGCAAAATGACCATCATGACCACCACCTTTATTCCATGCGGAGCAAAGCTTCCTATTATTGCGCTGTTTGCGGGAGCCCTGTTCGGAGGCGCTTCCTGGGTAGCACCCAGCGCCTACTTCGTAGGAATTGCAGCCATTATCTGCTCCGGCATCATCTTAAAGAAAACAAAAATGTTTGCAGGGGATCCGGCGCCGTTTGTAATGGAGCTTCCTGCTTACCACCTTCCAACTGTGTCGAATGTTCTGCGCAGCATGTGGGAGAGAGGCTGGTCCTTTATCAAGAAGGCAGGAACCGTAATCCTGCTGTCCACTATTTTTATTTGGTTTACATCCAGCTTTGGGTTTGTGGACGGACATTTTGGTATGGTGGAAGATTTGTCGGATGGAATTCTGGCGTCAATCGGTCAGGCCATTGCCTGGATATTCGCTCCTCTGGGATGGGGGAACTGGCAGGCAGCTGTGGCGGCCATCACGGGTCTGGTTGCAAAGGAAAACGTAGTTGGCACCTTCGGCATTCTCTATGGTTTTGCGGAAGTGGCTGAGGACGGATCAGAAATCTGGGGAACACTGGCCCAGAGCTTTACAGCCGTCAGCGCATATTCCTTCCTGGTGTTCAATCTGCTGTGCGCTCCCTGTTTTGCTGCCATAGGCGCCATCAAGCGTGAGATGAACAATGCAAGGTGGACCTGGTTTGCAATCGGTTATCAGACCATACTTGCATATGTGGTGGCACTGTGCATATACCAGTTTGGCAGATGGTTTACAGAGGGAACCTTTGGAGTCGGAACCGTTGCGGCAATTGGGGCCGTGGCCGTATTCATCTATCTGTTAGTAAGGCCTTATAAAGAGGGCAGTTCTCTTAATGTGAATGTAAAGGCCAAGACAGCATCATAACAGCCCTGCATACTCTTTTGTGCCTGATAAGGATTGTTTACATATAATTTAGGAGGATAAAGGAATGATCGATTGTTTTAAATGTAAAAAAATGGGCCTTTTTTTAGGCGGCGTCCTGTTTGGAACAGCAGGTGTGAAGATTCTGGGAAGCGATGATGCCAAAAAGTTATATATCAACTGCCTGGCTGCCGGATTAAGGGCTAAAGACTGTGTGATGACCACCGCCTCCAATATCCAGGAGAACGCTGAGGATATTCTGGCAGAGGCCAGGGAAATCAATGCACAGCGCTGTCAGGAGGTATTTGAGGATGAAAGCAGGGAGGAGGCCCCTGAGCATTCCTCAGAATATTTGAAGGAAGATGAGACAGCTTCTGCTGATACGGTTACAGCGTAATGTATAATCCGCCTGGGGAAGAAATCTCCGGGCGGTAATTTTTTCATTTACTCTGAAAATGTGTCCAGGACAGTTGAAAATAGGAGCTTGAAACAATGAAGTTTGTAATTAGACATGAGATAAGGGGAAGGGTCAGGGTTCATTTTTATCAGAAGGATATGAGCATACGGCAGGCTGATTTGCTGCATTATTATCTCTGCACCCTTCCCGGAGTAAAAAATGTCAGGGTATATGAGAGAACAGCGGATGCCGCTGTGGTGTATGAAGGCAGCCGCAGGTGCATACTGGAGGGAATACAGAGGTTTTCTTATGATAGTGAGCGGATGGAAGAGCTGGTGCCGAAGAACAGCGGAAGGGCCCTGAACCGCGAATACAAGGAGAAGCTGGTCCGGAAAGTGGTGGTCAGGGCATTTGCCAAATCCTTTCTGCCGGCTTCAGTCAGAGCCGTCTGTACGGCCGCCCACTCCGTCAGGTACCTGCTAAAGGGAGTCCGCTGTCTGCTCAGGGGCAAGCTGGAGGTGGAGGTTTTGGATGCCGCAGCGATTGCCGTGTCTGTCCTGAGACGGGATTTCGACACGGCGGGTTCTGTTATGTTCCTTCTGGGGATTGGGGAACTTCTGGAAGAATGGACCCGCAAAAAGTCAGTGGGCGACCTTGCCAGGAGCATGTCCTTAAACATTTCCGGGGTATGGCAGAATGTGGATGGGACAGAGGTTCTGGTTCCTGTTTCAAAAATCAGGGAGGGAGACCTGGTAACGGTCCATATGGGAAATGTGATTCCTCTGGACGGAGTGGTCGCTTCCGGGGACGCCATGGTGAATCAGGCTTCCATGACGGGGGAATCAGTGCCTGTCAGGAAGGAGGAGGGCTCCTACGTGTATGCGGGAACAGCCGTAGAGGAGGGAGAGATTACCCTGCGGGTGAGAACGGCTGCGGAAAGACAACCGCCCTCAGATATATTATATTGCCATCCTTGTGCCTTCAGCTTTTCTACATAAGCATATAATTCCTTATTATCATGTGTTAATCTATATGATTTTAAAATAGGCCTCATAAACTCTCCCTAAAAAAGATAATATAATTATATTTGCCATGTATTCCGGAATTATGCATCAATCGGCCCCATATAACAATGACTTTATTCTTGATTCTTCCCTCATATCTTTAATCGTAGGCAAGCCATACTTCCTGCCATATTTACACAGACCACAGCCGCAATGAATCTTGCCCTTGGCATACTTTCCATCATGATTATACCAATCAAACCCGTATATTAAATGACTGATACACTTTTTTCTTAATATTGTCTTATTCCTTACATACCTCCGATATTCTCTTCCTCTCTGCGCGTTTCCCATAATGGAGTCCTCCTTGATATTATTCACACCCTGTAGGCATCTATCAAGGTAGAAAACACCTACAGGACATGTATGTGGACTCCCATTTTCATAATTTCAAACACCCTCATTCCTCCTCAACTAGTTATTTTTTCTGTTCTGAATTGTATCTAATATTTACCATATCATTTATAGCTTTCTTTTCCATTACATTATCACTATTACAAACAGGACATTGATCAGATTGACTATAAGCAACAAAATTCAACCCGCAATTTCTACATTTAAATTATTTTAGCCAAACACTCCTCGTATTTTACCTTCAAATTGTCTGGTAATGGTAAATCAGGGTTTATGTCAATCATATATTTCTCCATAGTTCATGTTAAAATCAAGTTTTCTACTGATTATCTTTAATAATCAAGATGATATCGCCACTCTTTGTAGTCCACATTGATCTTTCCAGTCTAATATCAACAATATCTTTATTTAATATATCTTCTGTGAGTGAATTACCATCAGGGCCTCCTGTTCCATAGACTGCACCATTCTCATTTTCTACTATATAATCCCCTGTCCATTTTTCTATAAAATCCCTTACCTTAACTTCCATATATATATCCATTCAAACACAACCAAGTTTTCATTAATTACAACTCACAAGGTAGATATTGTCCCTCAATTTTATAATCACCATTTTCTACTTTTAAACTTGTATTTTCGTTTACCCACTTCATCAATTCATCTGTTGATGAAAATGATATTGCAACTGCAACATCGTTACATACGAGTAATCCTTCTCCCTCCTCAGCACTTTCTACAAAATCACCATAACAGTCATCAGTGCAAAGAACAATAAAATATTTCCATTTCCACTTCATAATTATATCCTCACTTTCCTTTTTTGTACATGTTTATTTACTGCCGCCTTATGGGGCAATATTTTTAAAATAAAATCTAAACTGCTTTTACAGGCTGGAGCGCCGAAGCAC
>ENA-OWNQ01000508-OWNQ01000508.1-gut-metagenome-genome-assembly--contig:-NODE-508-length-14804-cov-3.380797_pt1 | contig 14804 bp, 13 predicted proteins | sample MGYA00248252_ERZ651782 | MGnify/ENA primary metagenome ERZ651782 (study PRJEB26908, sample SAMEA4031705) | gut metagenome | biome: gut; feature: normal infant; material: stool | place: China | collected 2015... | reverse complement strand
TTGCCTGCGAGCTTGGAGTACACCTTGGTCTGCGCTGCGGTCATGTCTAAGCCATTGACCACTAGCAGGTTGTGACCTGCGAGGCGCGAAGAAAGCGCCATGCGCAGGGCCAGCTTGCGGATCTTCTTGTTCACCTTAAAATCGTATTTGCGGGGCTGGGGTCCGAAGAGGATCGCGCCGCCACGCCACACGGGGGAACGGTTGGAACCGGCGCGAGCGCGGCCGGTGCCCTTCTGGCGCCACGGCTTCACGCCGCCGCCGGAAACCATCGCCCGGGTCTTGGTCGAGTGAGTGCCCGCCCGTTTGGCAGCGAGCTGAGCCCGCACCACGAGGTGGAGAATCTCCGGCCTCACAGCGACCTCGAACACTTCGGGAGTCAGGGTCAGTTCGCCCTGTTCCGTCTTGTCCTGATCGTATACTTTCACGACAGCCATTGTTTCTCTCCCTACCTACTGCTTGCGCACCAGAACGAGACCGTTCTTGGGCCCGGGCACGGAACCGCGGATAAGGATGACGTTGTCTTCCGTCCGCACGTCCACAATTTCAAGGCCCTGCACGGTTACCTGTTCGGCACCCCAGTGGCCCGCCATCTTCCTGCCCTTGAACACGTGACCGGGGAAGGTGTTGTTACCGATGGAACCACCGGAACGATGCACCTTTTCACAACCGTGCGTGTCCTTGGAGCCCTTGAAGTTCCAGCGGCGCATGACGCCCTGGTACCCCTTACCGAGGCTCGTACCAGTTACTTTAATCTTGTCGCCGGCGGCGAACACGTCCGCGGTCAGCACGGCGCCCACTTCGTAAGCGGCCGGACCGTCGAGGCGGATTTCGCGAACCTTGCGGTAAAGAGCCGTTCCGGCTTTGGCAAAGTGACCCTTCATAGGCTTGGTCACATGCTTTTCCTTGGCTTCTTCGAAGGCGATCTGCAGAGCGTTGTAGCCGTCCGTTTCAGCGGTCTTGACCTGGGTAACAGGGCAAGGACCAGCCTGAACAACCGTCACAGCCACGGCAGAACCGTCTCCAGCGAAGATGCGGGTCATGCCAAGCTTGCGACCCAGAATTCCCATTTTCTCAGCCATGACATTCCTCGCTAAAGCTTGATTTCCACATCCACACCCGCAGGCAGGCTGAGCTTGCCGAGGGCGTCCACGGTCTGCTGCGTGGGTTCCAGGATGTCCATAAGCCGCTTGTGGATCCGCATTTCAAACTGTTCACGGGACTTCTTGTCCACGTGCACAGAGCGGTTCACGGTGAATTTATTGATATTGGTGGGCAGAGGAATTGGCCCTGCCACGCCCGCGCCCGTATTCCGAGCCGTATCGACGATTTCCGCCACAGCCTTGTCAAGGATGCGGTAATCGTAAGCCTTGAGCTTGATGCGGATACGATCACTGCTCACTGTCGTCATTGCGTCTACTCCGTTATCTGGCAACAATTGTCCGGTATCGTTCATAAAGAGCAACGAAACGAACCGAACCTCCACACAGCAGCCGACCTTCGAAAAGGCCGGTTCCAAAGCGTATGTACGTGAACGCTTCGGCCAACCCTGGCAAAGACCAGACGGCAGCTACGTGGGTCGCCACGAACCTTTTGGTTACGTGCAGACTTCAATTATGCGGGAGATTGGGACGAGGAGGGATGGCCATTCCGGCGTCACTCCGACTGCTCTCCATTTCCATAATGAAGTCAACCCATGTTTCGCCAGCCTGGCCTGTATTGGATGAACATCCAATAAGACAGGTAGTCCCGCAGGGTCACCTAAGGGCTCTCGCCCCTTAACAAGACCTTTACAGCTGGAGATCCGTGAGGGATTCCCACAGCTCTAACGGCTCTTGACATCCTTTCGGCAATCAGTGACGCCTGCAAATGTCAAAGTCGGCCTGATGGCCGACATAGCAGGATGGACAGTGCATCCACCCTTCCCTGCCGCACAGGGATGACCCACATCAAGTGGGGAAACGCATATCTATACAAAGAAGCCTAGGACGTCAAGGGTTTTCTTGTCCTTTTCGGCTACTTCCCCGTTTTTTCTCTTTCCGGAAAAAATGGAGAAAGGGCATCGCGCCCCGTATCCGGCAGTAGCCCTGCCCTTCCGCCGAATAGGGGCATTGCCTTCCGCCACCGTCAAGGCTACACTCCCATACTCCATATCCCTTTCAACAGCCGGGGCCGACGGCCCGGCAAGGTCCCGATCATGATCACTCTGCTGCTCACCGTCTTTCTTGTGGTGCTGATTTCCGCGATCTGCTCCATGACCGAAGCGGCCCTCTATTCCGTCCCCTGGACCTATATCGAAAACCTGCGCAAGCAAGGGTCCGCCACAGGCGAGCTGCTGTATCAGCTCCGTTCCCGCATCGATCAGCCCATCGCCGCCGTCCTCACCCTCAATACGGTGGCGAACACCGCCGGGGCCGCCATAGCGGGCGCCGTCGCCGCCAATGTGCTCGGTGCGGACAATACCGCGCTGTTCGCGGCGGGGCTGACCATCCTCATCCTCGCGCTCGGGGAAATCCTCCCCAAAACGCTCGGCGTGGCCCACGCCTGCGGCGTCGCCAGCGGCATGGCCCGCCCTCTCCGGCTTATGGTCCTCATCTTCAAGCCGTTCATCTGGTTCTCAAGCATGTTGACGCGCCTCGTGGCCTCGCCCCAGAGCGGCCCTTCCGCCACCGAAGACGACATCCGGGCGATCACCAGCCTCTCCCGCCAGACCGGGCGCATCCAACAATATGAAGAGAACGCCATCAGGAACATCCTCTCGCTGGACGTAAAGCATGTGCGCGAGATCATGACCCCGCGCACGATGGTTTTCTCCCTCCAGGAGGACATTTCGGTCAAGGACGCCTACAACCATCCCCAGATCTGGCACTACAGCCGCATTCCCGTCTACGGCGACGACAACGAGGACATCGTCGGCATCGTGCTCCGCAAGGACATCGGGCGCTATGTCTCTCAGGGGCAGGGGGAAAAGACGCTGTTCGATATCATGCAGCCCGTCCGCTTCGTCCTTGAGAACCAGACGGTGGACAAGCTGCTTTTGGAATTTCTGGAATCTCGGCTCCATCTTTTCATCGTGCTGGACGAGTACGGCGGACTGGCTGGCGTCGTGTCCCTCGAAGACGTGCTTGAAGAGATGCTCGGCCGGGAAATCGTCGACGAAACCGATGCCGTTGCCGATCTGCGCGAAGCCGCCCGCCAGCGCCGCAGCGCCCTGACGCAGGCCCGCAACCAGCAGATCGCAGCCCTCAAGGCCGCACGCGCCGACGCCGCGAAGGAATAGAAGAAAGAAGGAAGAAGAATCGGGGGAGAACGCTTTTTGAATAAAGCGCCCTCCCCCGTACCCCCTCCGCAAAAACTTCGACGGGTGGGGAGGCTGCGCGGCGGGAATTCCGTTGGATGGAAAGAGGAAAGGAATTTTTTTCAGAAATTTTTCCGAGTGCTGTCCGTTTTGTTCAACGGTGCCCTACTCGGAAAAGGCTTTCGAATTTTCATCTTCCCTGACACAGGAAAAGCCCCCGGAATATCCCCGGGGGCTTTTCCTGTGTCCTGAGAATGTCCGGCAAGCGGTTTCTCAAAGGCTTTATTCTCCGGGGGCGGACCCGCTACTGCGGACGGGGCCTTCCCCTTGGGGAGAAAGCGGAGGGCGGATACTGCGGCATATCTCCCGCATCACCGTTGCTCCGCGTACCTTTTTATTTGTCAGGGGGGAGCGGCTGGCCGCCCCCTCATCTTTGAGGATAGGTGGAGTTCGGGGAGGGGAGGAGAACGTCCTTCCTCAGAAGGATCTCCCTCCCCGATTCCATACCCATTCCCCTGCCCTACTAGGCGGATTCGCCTTCCATGAGCGGTTCCGAAACGGGGGTTTCACCCTCAACAGGCAAAGCAGGAGGAAAGCCCTTTCTGTTGAGATGCCGGATCCACAGGGTGCAGGCGGCGCTGATGAGGCCAGCGGAGCCCAGATAGGCGCAGAGATACCAAGGTTCGCCGCCATTCCAAGCCACGAGCATGGTCGCCACCATCGGCGTCAGGCCCGCAGCGAAGATGCCCGAGAACTGATAGACGAAAGAAATGGCGGAATAGCGGACAGAGGGGTCGAAGCTGTCGGAGAAGAGGCTCGACATGGTCCCGAACACGGCGGCGTACACGACACCGAACGGCAGGGCCAGAGCGAGGCAGACATAAAGATAGTTGTCGGAATAGTTATGGAACACCCAGAAGGCCGGAAAGCCGAGGATGCCGAGCAGCAGGGCGCAGAAGCCGAACACGCGGGCCTTGCCGATACGGTCGGCGACGTAGCCCCAGAAGGGGATGAAGAAGGACATGACCACGGAGGCGATCATGACCACCGCGAGCGCGGAAGAACGTTCAAGCCCGCGGGTCTGGGTCAGGTAGCTCAAAGAGAATACCGCGAAGGTGTTGAAGGCCACGCCGTCGATGAGGCGGGCGCCCATACAGGCCACCATCATCTTGGGATAACGCTTGAAGGCGTCGAGCAGGGGATACTTCACTTCCGGCATCTTGGCCTTGGCTTCCGCGAAGTCCTTGGTTTCATGCACGGAGGAACGGATATAGGAACCGACGAACAGCAACCCCGCACTCATGATGAACGCGATGCGCCAGCCCCAGCTGATGAAGGCTTCGTTGGAAAGCACTGCGGAGAAGAAGCCGATGACGCCGGAGGCCAGCAGCAGGCCGAGAGAAAGCCCCACCTGCGGCAGGCTGGCGTAAAAAGCGCGCTTGTGCGCGGGAGCCGACTCGAAGGACATCAGCACGGCGCCGCCCCATTCGCCGCCGAGGCCGAGGCCTTGCGCAACACGGCACAAGATGAGCAGGATCGGGGCCCAAATCCCGATGCTGGCATACGAAGGAATGCATCCGATGGCCACGGTCCCCGTGCCCATGATCATAAGGGTAAGCACCAGCACCTTTTTGCGGCCGATTTTATCGCCGAAATGACCAAACACGAGGCCGCCCAAAGGACGGGCCACAAAGCCGACCGCGAAGGTGGCGAACGCCAGCATGGTCCCGATGCGGTCGTCGAATTCGGGGAAATACAGATGATTGAAGATAAGCCCCGCGACAACGCCGTACAGAAAGAAGTCATACCACTCTATGACGGCCCCTACGAGTGAGGAAACGACGACGCGGCGAAGGTTTTTATCGTGTTCGATCTGTTCTGTGGTTTTCATGAATGCTCCTTGGGATGCGTTGGTGTTGCCCCTGTTTGTTGTCCCTAAAGAGCACAATCTGTGCCATCATTTTAGCGTATTCCCTTGCCTTCATTCGTTTTCAGCCCATTTTCGACTTTTTTTCTCCTGTGCCTGAAATGGATTACCGCACGTACCGAAAGCGCCGATACTGCTTGCGCAAAAAAGGTATCGGTTTAAATTTGCATCATCAGCTCTACAAAAAAAAGGTACATTGGTGAATAAATGCATCAAATGAAGTGTTAGATTTTAAGAAATAATCCTGATAGATGTTTTTATGCATCATTTTGAAATATCCGGAAAAACATCCTTCATGTGCCGAAAAAAACAAGTGCCGCGGTACAAAAAAGAGTGAAAAATCAACGGGCGGGAATGCGTGTTGAGGCCGGAAGTGATTTGACTTTTGCCCTCCCCGCTGGTATTCGGCAGCATGGAAGTGAGGAGGAAAGCACAACAGGAACCACCATGGCAAAAAAATCCGGCAAGAACGTCTATCTCGTGGCGCTTCTCCTGTTTTTGGGAGGCGTCGGCTATCTTGCGTATTCCGGCTTTTCCGAAAACAGCGTCTATTTCCTCAATGTCTCCGAAGCGCTCGCTACCCCCTCCGACAAACTGAAAGCCGCCCGCCTCTTCGGCACCGTTGCCGAGGACGGCCTTTCGCGCTCCGAAACCGGCCGTGACGTCAAGTTCCGGCTGGAGGATCAGGAAAACAAGGCCACCACGCTGTGGGTCGAGTACACGGGAGCCATTCCGGATACCTTCAAGGCCGGTGCGGAAGTCATTGTGGAAGGTGGGCTCCGGCCTGACGGTTCGTTTCAGGCCAAAACGCTCATGACCAAGTGCCCTTCCAAATATCAAAAGGAAAACAGAGGCTGAACGCCGCCCTGCCCCGAATCTTCGGCTGGCCTGCCGCCTAGCGCGGCGGGCCCCGTATGACGCGGGCGGCGCGGCTTTTTTGTACGTACAGGAGCCGTAATTGCGGTTCGCCCCACTCTCTCGGGAAGAGATCCCGGACAACTTGGAGCTTCCATGTATTATTTCGCTTTCGTCCTTCTCGCGCTCTCCATGCTCTGCGCACTCGCCGGAGCGGCATGGGCCGTCAAATTGCTGTGGCCAAGGACGGCCCCGGCGGCGGGCAAGGCCTCCCGCCGCACCTCCGTTCCGGGCCTCGGCTTTGTCGAAAAGGCAAACCTGTGCCTGACGGGCTGCTACATCATCGCGTCCGCTATCCTTATATATGCGCTGGCGAGCTATGACTTCTCCCTGGTCTATGTGGCGAGCTACACCGACCGGCTGCTGCCGCTCTTCTACCGCATTACGGCCTTTTGGGCAGGACAGGCCGGCTCCATGTTGTTCTGGGCTTTTTCCGTAGCCATCTGCGGCGGGCTGTTCCAGCTCACCCGCTCCTATAAGAGCCTGACCCCCGATACGCGGCTTTGGTACTGGGTCTTCTACCTCGGCATCATGAGTTTCTTCGGGCTCATCCTCGTGACGTGGAACAATCCTTTCCTCATGAACCACGCCGTGCCGCAGGATGGCAACGGGCTGAACCCCCTGCTCCAGAATCCCGGCATGATCTTCCATCCTCCGCTGCTGTTCCTCGGCTACGGCGGATTCGTGATCCCGAGCTGCCTCGCCCTCGCTCAGGCGCTGAGCCGCAGGCAGGCTGATGAAGCGGCATGGACCGATGTGGCCCGGCCCTTCACGCTGGCGGCATGGGCCATGCTCACCGCCGGCATCGTGCTCGGCGGCTGGTGGGCCTACATGGAACTCGGCTGGGGCGGTTACTGGGCATGGGACCCGGTGGAAAACGCCTCTCTCATCCCGTGGCTCATCGCCACGGCGGCCCTGCACACCATGCTCATCCAGACGCGCCGCAACAAGCTGCACGGCGTGAACGTCTTCCTGATGGCGCTCACCACCATCTCGGCCTTCTTCGCCACCTACCTCGTCCGCAGCGGCGTGGTGCAGTCCGTGCATGCCTTCGGCTCCGGCGGCGTGGGCGTCCCGCTGCTCCTCTTCATCCTCATCTCCGTCGCCCTCTCCTTCTGGATCGCCCTGCTCGCGCGGCGTTCCGACGCGGGCGAACTGGCCGGGATAGAAAGCCGCGAAGGGTTCCTTATCCTGACCTCGTGGCTCTTGCTGGCGCTTTCGCTGATTATCCTTATCGCCACCATGTGGCCCGTGTTCAGCGCCTTCTGGAAAGAGACCGTCATGGGCCTCGCCCGCGACGTCGTCCTCGACGAGGCCGGGCATGACCACGGTGGCGCGGTGGGCCTGACCGCCGACTTCTACAACCGCGTCTGTATGCCCCTGTTCGCCGCGATGGTCGCCATCCTGAGCATCTGCCCGTGGCTCGGCTGGAACGGCGGCGTCCGCAACATGCGCAAGCTCCTCCTCGTGGTCTGCTCCTTCATCGGCGCGGCCGCCGCGATGTATTCCCTCGGCTACACCCTGCCCGTCGCCGTGCTCGGCGCGTCGGCGAGCGTCGCCGCGCTGGTCAGCATGAGCCTGAAACTCTTCGAAAGGCCCGTATACAGCCATGCCCCGAGCTTCGCCGCCTACGGCATCCACATCGGGGTGGCCCTCATCGCGCTCGGCATCGCCTTCTCCGGCCCGTACAAAATCGAATCCGAACCCACAATGGCTATGGGCGAGACCGTGAAGGTCGGCCAGTTCGAAGTCACCTTCAAAAACCTGTATGAGGGCGAAGGCGCCGGCTACATCTTCCTTGAAGGCGAGCTGGAAGTCCGCAAGGACGGCAAGCTCATCGGCATCGCCGCGCCGCAGCGCCGCGTCTACGCCAAATGGGGGCAGATGCAGTTCGCCGAGGCCGCGGTCATCCCTTCGCTGGGCAATGAATTCTACGCAACCCTTATGGCGGTGGACCAGCAGAACCGGGCGGTGTTCCGCCTGAGCTCCAACCCGCTGGTCAACTGGCTGTGGATCGGCGGCATCCTGATGTGCCTGCTGCCGTTCATCAGCTTCAGGCGCCGCAACGGCCGGGAAAACTGATGCTGCTGAAGCTCGCCGGAATCGGAAAACTCTTCGGCGCCCGCGCCGTGCTCAGGAACATCTCGTTTGAGGTGCATCCCGGCACGGTCACGCTGCTGGTCGGCGCGAACGGCGCGGGCAAGACCACCCTGCTCAAGATCATGGCAGGGCTGGCCCGCCCCACCGTGGGCACCGTCGAACGGTTTTGCGAGGACGGCGGGCTCGGCTATCTCGGGCACGCCACGTTCATCTATCCCGGCCTGACCGCGCTCGAGAACCTTGCGTTCTGGAGCGGGATGCACGGGAACCCGACGGACAAGGCGACGCTTTCCGAAGCGCTGGCCCGCGTGGAACTGGCCCCCTTTGCCGAAGAACGGGCCGGGACCTTCTCGCGCGGGATGGCGCAGCGGCTGAACCTCGCCCGCATCCTCCTCCAGTCGCCCCCATTGCTCTTGCTCGACGAACCGGGCACCGGGCTTGATGTGCGTTCCCTCGCCATCCTGCACCGGGAGATCGCCGCATCCCGCGATCGGGGCGCGGGGATCGTCTGGATCACCCATGACGTAGCCGGGGACGCCAAGCGCGCCGGCCGGATCATCGCCATTGAGAACAGGACCATCGGCTACTGTGGTCCCGCCTCCGGGTATGAAGGCGTCCGCACCGGGGAGGCAGTATGTTGAAAGCCGCCTGCCTCATTGCCCGCAAGGATCTGCGCCTCGTGCTTTCACGCGGGGCCGGGCTCGTGCAGGCGCTCCTGCTCGGGCTGCTGCTCATCTTCGTGTTCAGCTTGTCCCGGGAAACCGGAGAGACCATGAGCGGGCAAGGGGCCGCCACGATCTTCTGGCTGTCTTCGGCGTTCTGTCAGGTCTTATCCTTTAATATGCTGTACGGGCTCGAAGAGGCCAACGGTTCGCGGGCCGGGCTGCTGCTCCTGCCCTCGCCGGTCCAGTCCGTGCTGCTCGGCAAGGCGGCGGCGGGCCTGTGCATCATCCTGACGGCACAGCTCCTCTTCCTTCCGGCGACCATCGTGTTCCTTGGGCAGTCGCTCGGGGACGGCTGGCCGCTGGCCCTGCTCGCCCTCGTTCTTACCGACATCGGCATGGCGTCGCTCGGTTCGCTGCTCGGCGCGCTGTCGCAAGGGCAGGCCGCGCGGGAGTCGCTGCTGTCCATCGTGCTTTTCCCGCTGATCATCCCCATCCTGCTGGCGGGTATCCGCGTCTGCGCCGGGGGATTCAGCGAAGCGCTGCCCGAAGGCGTGGAATCATGGCTCGGCATCGCCGTGGCCTTTGACGCGGTGTTCCTTGCCGCCGGGCTTGTCCTCTTCCCCTTTGTCTTTTCAGGAGACGAATAATCTCATGCGATACACATGGATGCTCCCCTGCGCCGTGCTCGGCGGCGTGCTCATGGCGGCCTGTCAGGTGCTTATCTATCGGTATGCGCCTGTCGAGCAGACGATGGGACTGGTGCAGAAGATTTTCTACACGCACCTGCCGTTGGCGTGGTGGTCCTTCGTGAGCTTCTTCCTCGTATGCGTGTCCGGGGTGGCCTACCTCAAGACGCGCAACCGCCACTGGGACGCCGTGGCCGGGGCCGCCGCCGAAGTGGGCGTGGTGCTCAGCGGGCTGGCGCTCGTTTCCGGCTCCATCTGGGCGCGCCATTCGTGGGGCGTCTGGTGGACGTGGGACCCGCGCCTGACCACGACGATGATCCTCTGGTTCCTCTATGCGGGCTACCTCGTCCTGCGCAAGATGGACATGCCCCGCGAGCGCCAGGCGAACCTGTGCGCGGTGGTCGGCATCGTGGCCTTCGTGGACGTACCGCTGGTGTTCCTGTCCGCACGGCTGTGGCGCTCCATCCATCCCGCCGTGTTCGCCAACAAGTCCGGTGGGCTTGAACCCGAAATGAAGATCGCCGCCATCGCCGCCGTCGCCTGCTTCGGGCTTGTCTGGGCGGGTCTCGTCGGCCTCCGTACCTTGCAGATCAAGCAGAAAGAACGCCTCGACGGCCTCGCCGTTCATGGCGAGTTGTAATCTAGAGAAAGAACCGGGGGAGGGGCCTTTTTTAAAAAAGGTCACCAACCCCGGACACCCCTCCAAAAACATTAGACGTTTGGGTTACGGGGGTTACATGGGAGTTATCCTCATTTACAGGACTCCCTGAGCGTAGCCTCCCCACCAGTCAAAAGTCTTAGGAAGGGTGGGTCAAACCTTCATGTTCCTTAAGGAGTCCCCTCATGACCGACATGGATTGGCTCATGTACGCGAATATCGCCGTATGGATCGGGCTCGGCGCCTACCTTGCGTTCCTGCTCCGCAACCAGATTGCCCTCAACCGCCGCCTTACCCAGTTGGAGACCCTGCGCAATGACTGATCAGACTTTCGGAAAAAACCGCCGCTCCATCCTGCTGCTCATCACGGCGGGGCTGGTGCTCATGCTCGTGTCCACCCTGTCCTACTTCTCGGCCAACCCCGGCTTGGTTTCCCATACGACCACCGGGACGCAGGCCGCCGCGCCGTCAGGACAGCAGATGCCCACAAGCGCGGGCATGGACGAAGCCACGCAGCAGGGCGTCATGGCCCTGATGCAGAAACTCCAGAAAAACCCCACAGACCTTGAAGCCCTCGTCGGCCTGACCGAGCACTTCATGCACACGCAGGACTGGCAGCGGGCCGAGACGTTCGCCCTGCGCGCCGTGGTGGCCGCGCCCAACGAAACGCAGCCGCTCTACATGCTCGGCATCATCCAGCACAGCCAGAACCGCAACGCCGAAGCCGCCGCCAGCCTCGAAAAGGTCGTCGCCGCCAAGGAAGATCCTTCCGTACGCTACAGCCTCGGCATCCTCTACGCCTACTACCTCGAACAGCCGGACAAGGGCCTCGAACAGCTCCAAAAGGCGCTCGATAACCCGAATACCCCTGCGGATCTCAAGAAGGCGGTGTCCGAGGAAGTCACAAAAATCAAGGAACACAAAAACCACACGCCTCAGCAGGCGCAGTAACGTCCACCGAACCCAGAGGCCGGGGCTCCTCTCAAAAAAGGGGCTCCGGCCTTTTTGCTTGCAAAAGAAAGGATGGAACGGCAATCCATGATGAAGAAAGAAATAACCCTGCGGCAGGCAACGCCGCGGGACACGGATACCGTAACGGATCTCGCCCTGCTCCTCTGGCCGGGGCACGGCAGGGAAGCCCTGCGGCAGGAAATGGAAGCCTTTTGTACCCGCGAAGATGCCGCCGCTTTCCTCGCCTCTGCGGACGACGTGCCCGTGGGGTTCGCCGCCTGTGCCCTGCGGTGGGAATACGTCGAGGGGACGGAACAATCCCCGGCAGGGTACCTCGAAGGGATTTTTGTCGCTGCGGCATTCCGGCGGTGCGGCGCGGCGGCCGGGTTGCTGCGGCGCTGTGAAGCGTGGGCCAAAGAAAAAGGATGTGCGGAGTTCGCCAGCAACTGTGAGCTGGAAAACGAGGAAAGCCGACTGTTCCATGCCGCATGCGGCTTTTCGGAAGTCTGCCGAACCATCAATTTCGCCAAGCGGCTTGCCTAGGCTGGGGTGTAAAAAACCCTCCCACAAAAGGGGAGGGCCGTAATGCCGTAGGGACGTCCCGGCACCGGACGGGCCGAAACGGATGTGTTCAAGAGATGATCAGGCTCCGCAGGACTTCTGGCGCTGGCAGGAACGCAACTGCAGTTCCAGCACGATAAGACGCTCGTAATCCTGAACAGGAACCACCGTTTGCTGATATTCGGCACGCAAGGCGCTCTCGATCTGCTGGGTTTCTTCCCAGAAGTCGAGAAGCTCTTCATCAGCCAGATTCTTGATCTGGATGTTGAAGGGCGCTTCATCAGCGGGAGAAAGACGAGTGGCCATAAAAATACTCCTTGTCAGCGTACGGGGCCGGAAAGCTTCCGGATTGTATCCTGACGACGTAGATTGCCTTTACTTTACGGTCAAACTATAATAACAAACACCGTGGCTGGCAAGCGACTCTAACGCCGTTCCCGTGTTTTGGGGCTCCAGGCGCGGAGAAACGGGGCCCCGATCCGGCGCGATAGAAATAACATTTATGTCAAAAAGGGCAACCGGCCTGCGCCGAGCCCCCCTTCGGCACGCCTTGATGCGGAAAGCCCGGAACCCTTTGATATCCAAAAGGCTTTTGCCCAGTCACACGTGACTGCCCGAAATACTATCAAAAAAAGGAGACGGATTTCGGGTGAAAAGCGCTCCAACGGACTTGACAGCGACGGCAACCCGTTAGATGAACGTCGAACGCCTTGCGAAAATCACATGCTCCGAGGCTTTCCTTTTTTGTTCGAGGATAGAGGATACCATGTCTGAAAAAAAACTCGTTGTCGCTGTTGTGGGAGCTACCGGCGCCGTCGGCCGTGAAATGCTGAAGACCCTTGAAAGCCGGAACTTCCCCGCCACTGAGGTCGTTCCCTTCGCCTCGGCCCGTTCCGCCGGGACGAAAGTCCCCTACGGGGATTCCGAGCTGGTCGTGCGCGAACTGAAGGAAGATGTGTTCGAAGGCATCGACATCGCCATCTTCTCCGCGGGCGGCTCCACCTCCGAAAAGTACGCCCCCCACGCCGCCGCCGCGGGCTGCATCGTCGTGGACAACTCCAGCGCGTGGCGCATGGACGAGCGTTGCCCGCTGGTCGTGCCCGAAGTGAACCCCGAAGCGCTGGAAGGGCACAACGGCATCATCGCCAACCCGAACTGCTCCACCATCCAGATGGTCGTGGCCCTGAAGCCCCTGCACGACGCCGCGGGCATCCGCCGCGTGGTGGTCTCCACCTATCAGGCCGTTTCCGGCTCCGGGCAGAAGGGCATCAGCGAACTGGAAACGCAAGTCCGCCAGATGTTCAACCTGAAAGAGCCCGAAGTGAACGTGTATCCCCACCGCATCGCGTTCAACTGCATCCCGCACATCGACGTCTTCCTTGAGAACGACTACACCAAGGAAGAAATGAAGATGGTCCATGAGACCGTCAAGATCATGCGCGACCCGAACGTGAAGGTGACCGCCACCTGCGTGCGCGTGCCCGTGTTCTACGGCCACTCCGAGTCCGTGAACATCGAAACCGAACGCAAGCTTTCCGCCAAGGAAGCCCGCGCCATCCTTGCGCAGGCCCCCGGCGTACAGGTGTACGACAACCCCTCCGAAAAGATGTACCCCCTCGCGGTCGACGCCGCCGGCGAAGACCCGACCTATGTGGGGCGCATCCGTGAGGACGATACCATCCCGAACGGCCTCAACATGTGGATTGTCGCCGACAACATCCGCAAGGGCGCTGCGCTCAACGCCGTCCAGATCGCCGAAGAGCTGGTCCGCCGCGACCTGCTCGGCGTGCAGGATCGCACCGTGTTCATCAAGAAGTAAGTCCAGTTCCCGCGAACCGTTTCTTCCGATTGGGGCATCCGGGAAACCGGGTGCCCCAATCTGGTCTTTTCGTCCTGAAGAGAGTAAGAACACAGACAACCCACCCTTGAAACCACCAGAAAGAGGTTTGTCATGATTCCCGTACTGGACACGAACGCATGGATCGAGAAGCTCCGGGAACTGGAACGTCCCGGCGCGGACAACATTCTGGCTTTCTACGAACACCGTTTCGGCGCGATCTGCCGCGATCCCCGGCTGATGCTGGCCCCGCTGGACGATCATCTTGTCCATCGCGGCGACGGCGTGTTTGAAACCATCCGCTTCACCGAGCGCAAGGTCATCCATCTTGATGCGCACCTGCGTCGGCTCGCCAACTCCGCCGCCGGGCTGTCCCTCACCCTGCCCTGCCCCATCGAGGAAATCCGGGACATCGTGCTCGCCGTAGCCAAGGCCGGAGACGAACCCGAAGGCAATATCCGCATCCTGTCCGGACGCGGCCCCGGCGGATTCGGCATCGCGCTCAAGGAGTGCCCCCAGTCCAGCCTGTACGTGGCCGCCTACCGCGTCCCGGTGCGCACTGACGCATGGTACGACAAGGGCCTCACCGCCTTCCGCAGCGACGTGCCGGTCAAGCCCGCCATGTTCGCCCGCCTCAAGACGACCAACTACCTTTCCGCCGTCTTCATGACGCTTGAGGCCATGCAGAAGCACATGGACGTCGCCCTGACCTTCGACGCGAACGACTGCCTGACCGAAGCGGCCATTGCCAACGTAGCCGTGGTCGATGCCAAGGGCGCATTGGTGCTCCCCGAATTCAAGAACGCGCTGGTCGGCACGGTGGCGACCAAGGCGATGGAGCTTGCCAAAACGTTCATGCCCGTGGAGATCCGCCCCATCCCGCAGGCCGAGCTGGATTCCGTCCGGGAGATGATGATCCTCGGCACGGCGCACGAATGCATCGGCGTGACCCATTTCGAGGGCAGGCCCATCGGCGACGGCAAGACCGGCCCCGTGGCCCACAAACTCCGCAAGCTCATCCGTGAGGATCTCCTCGCCGGCGGTGAGGCTTTTTAGAGGAGAGGAAGGGATTGTGAAAATGCGGAGGGGGAGGGGGGACCTTGCTTTAGAAAGGTGGCCCCCCACCGCGCCAGGCCCACCCCCGACAAAGGCGTTAGCGCGTATAGGGTACCAGTTAGCGGCGGGACCAGTACGCCGAAGAACGCGGGG
>ENA-OWNQ01000488-OWNQ01000488.1-gut-metagenome-genome-assembly--contig:-NODE-488-length-15490-cov-10.874586_pt1 | contig 15490 bp, 17 predicted proteins | sample MGYA00248252_ERZ651782 | MGnify/ENA primary metagenome ERZ651782 (study PRJEB26908, sample SAMEA4031705) | gut metagenome | biome: gut; feature: normal infant; material: stool | place: China | collected... | reverse complement strand
GGCAGCGAGGTGTTCTACCTCACCCACCGTGGGGCCGAAGAGCCCACCCTGCTGCTGGTGGAGGCAGACCACAGCGAACTGGTGAAAGACTAACCAACCCCGGCGGCGGGGCTTCCGCATGACCCCGCCCCCCTCCATATTGCAAGACCCCCGGCACCTTCCGCAGGGTGCCGGGGGTCTCTTTGTGCCGCAGGGCAAAAAAGGCCCCGGCCTGCCCGGTGGGGGCGAGGCCGGAGCCTTTGCTCATGCTTTGGGGGGTGCTGTCAGGCGATCTCAGGCGGCAGTGGAAGAAGCGACCTCGGAGGAAGCAGCCTCAGAAGATGCAGCCTCGCTGGAGACCTCAGAAGCGGCCTCAGAAGATGCAGCCTCGCTTGCAGCCTCGGAGGAAGCGCTGTTCTCCTCGGCCACGGCAGAGGTGGAAGCAGCCTCAGACTGAGCGGCAGCAGAAGCAGCCTCAGAGGTGGAAGCAGCGGTAGAAGAAGAGCTGCCGCAGGCAGTCATGCTGACAGCCAGGACCAGAGCAGCAACGGTAATAGCAACATTCTTGAGTTTCATATGGAAAATCTCCTCATATTTGAAAATAGTTTCGCGGGAGGGCCGTACAGGCAAGACCCTTCTGCAAAAAGATATTCTAGTCCGTTTTCGAAAAAAATCAAGCCCTTTTTTGGCAAAGATTCTATTTGCCAGAGAGATTCTACACTTTTGTTATAACTTTTCGATAAAAGTCAAAGATTTTTGACGTCCAAAAATGAAACACTCCGGGCTTTTCCGGAAGAGGAAAGCATGGTATAATAGCTTCATGATAAAGGCTGGAAAACGACAGTGAGGTAGAAGGTCATGGACATCAGAAAAGTTGCAGTTCTGGGAGCCGGTGCGGTCGGCTCCTACGTGATCTGGGGGCTTTCGGCCCGCAGGGACATTGAGCTTGGCGTGGTGGCTGATGGCCCGCGCGGCGAGCGCCTGAGGAAAGATGGCTGTGCCATCAACGGCAAAGTCTACCGTCCGGCAGTCTGGACGCCCGGGCAGGCCCATGACGCCGACCTGCTCATCGTCTGCCTGAAATACGGCGCACTGCCCGGCGCACTGGACAGCATCAAAGCCGTCACCGGCCCCCATACCACCATCATGAGCCTGATGAACGGCGTGGACAGCGAGGACATCATTGCCTCTGCCGTGGGTGGGGAGCATCTGCTTTACTCCCTCATCAAAGTGGCGTCCCACAAGGAGGCGGACGGCGTCCATTTTGACCCGGCGACCACCGTTGGCATCATCTTCGGGGAGAAGGAGCCGCCCTGCGACAGCCCCCGCGTCAAGGCCGTGGAGGCTTTGTTCGGCGGCACAGAGCTGCACTTCCGGGCCACCGACTGCATCCGGGAAGAGATGTGGAGCAAGTTCCGCCTCAACGTCTGCAACAATCTGCCCCAGGCCATCCTCGGCGCAGGCGTAGGCTGCTACCGTGACAGCGTCCATATGAAGGCCATCAGCGACGGTCTCCGCCGTGAGCTGGAAGCCATTGCCGCAGCCAAAGGCATCGATCTGCAGCGGGTGGATGCCGTGTCCGGCAAGGGCTGTGCCGTCAAGCCCTCGGCCCGCTACTCGACGCTGCAAGACCTCGACGCCGGACGCCATACCGAGATCGATATGTTCTCGGGTGCGCTCATCCGGATGGGCAAAGAGCTGGGCATCCCGACGCCCTACAATGAGGTTGCTTATCATATGATAAAAGCTCTGGAAGAAAAGAACGACGGTAAGTTTGATTACAGCGGCCCGAATCAGGAAATGACATGGGCAAGATAACGGGGGGAATACCGATGAATATTACGGTCTATCTGGGGGCCAATGAGGGCAGCGACCCGGCCCTGAAACAGGCGGTGGAGGAACTGGGCCGCTGGATCGGCGAGAGCGGGAACGCGCTGGTCTACGGCGGCTCCCGCAGCGGCCTGATGGGGCGTCTGGCCCACAGCGTTCTGACGGCGGGCGGTGAAGTGACCGGCGTCGAACCCCAGTTCTTCATCGACTCCGAGGTGCAGTATGACGGCCTGACCAGGCTCATCGTCACCCAGGACATGACCGAGCGCAAGACCAGGATGATCGAGCTGGGCGACGCCTTTATCGCGTTCCCCGGCGGCACCGGCACGCTGGAAGAGATCGCCGAGGTGATGTCCAAGGTCTCGCTGGGTCATCTGGACGCGCCCTGCATCCTCTACGACCTCGACGGCTACTACGCCGGGCTGAAAGCTCTGCTGGCCCATATGGTCGAGATGGGGCTGTCCAGCCCCGAGCGGCAGAGCGGCATTTATTTTGTAAAGAATCTGGACGAGATAAAGAGCATCCTGAAACGGGCATAAGAAAAGCGCTGGAAGCGGTGTAAAGGCTTCCAGCGCTTTTTGTTGTCTGCTTACATGGAGATGACGCCCAGCGCGTTTGCCACCGAGCTGATGAGGATGATGGCTGCGAAGATGGGGCAGAGGTACTTTATCATAAAGTTGAAGATGCGCTTGCGGCGGAAGGGCTTGCCTTCCAGCGTGACCTCTTCCTCGATCTTTTCCACACCGATGACCCGGGACACCAGCAGGCAGATGGTGATGGCTGCAATGGGCATCATGACCGAGTTGGTAAGGAAATCGAAGAAGTCAAGGAACTGCATCCCGAAGACCGTGAACCGGGCCAGCGGGCCGTAGCCCAGAGCCGACAGACTGCCCAGCACCAGCATGATGATGCCGATGAGCACGGTAGCCTGCTTACGGTCCCAGCCCAGCTCGTCCTCGAAGGTGGAGACAGCGCTTTCCGTCAGGGCGATGGAACTGGTGACGGCGGCGAAAAGCACCAGCGTGAAGAAGAGGATGCCCACCACGGTGCCGAGACCCATGCTCTCAAAGACCTTCGGGATGGTGATGAACATGAGGGCCGGGCCGGCCTGCAGGGTGTCCGGGTCGCCGCCCGAGAAGGAGAAGACCGCCGGAATGATCATCAGGCCCGCCATGATGGCAATGGCCGTGTCGAAGATCTCCACGTTCTCGGTGGACTCTTCGATGGAGACATCCTTCTTCATGTAGGAGCCGAAGGTGACGAGGATGCCCATTGCGATGGAGAGGGAGTAGAACATCTGCCCCATGGCGGTCACGACGGTCATCCAGGAGAAATTAGCGATGTTGGGCACGAGGAAATACTTCACGCCCTCCAGCGCGCCCGGGCGGGTGACGGAGTAGCCCGCGATGATGACGGACAGCACCACGAGGATGGGCATCATCACCTTGGACACCCGCTCCACGCCGTTGCGCACGCCTGCAAAGATGATGGCGAGGGTGAAGATGGTAAAGATGACAAAGCATATCTCCGCCGAAGCGCCGCTGGAAATGAAGGCCGAAAAGTAGCCGTCTGTGGCCAGCTCACTGCCGTGGCCGCTGATGTAGTCGGCCAGATACCGGATGACCCAGCCGCCGATGACTGAGTAATAAGGCACGATGAGGATGGGGATGATGGCATTGATCCAGCCGCCGAAGGAGCGCTTGCCCTTGCGGACGGCGGCGAATGCGCCCACCGGGCTTTTCCTGGTCATCCGGCCCAGCGCCGTCTCGGCCACGATCATGGTGTAGCCGAAGGTGAAGGCGAGGATGATGTAGATGAGCAGGAAGATGCCGCCGCCGTACTTGGCCGCAAGATAGGGGAAGCGCCAGATGTTGCCGAGGCCCACCGACGCGCCTGCTGCGGAGAGAACGAAGCCGATCTTGCCCGAAAAGGCGCTCCGCTTGTGCTGTTTTTGATTCATTGGATTTTCCTCTTTTCACAAATTCAATATCCCCAGTGTATCACAGCCGGGGAGGGGATTCAACCGATTTTTCGATAAGAAGCAGAAGCTCCTGTGCTCAGAGGGAGGCAGCGTCAATCCACCACCGGCACATCCAGCCCGAATTCCAGCGGGCGGAAGCGGGGGCAGACGTTCTCCGTGATGCAGATGACCGACGCGGCCAGGCGGCTGCCGATCTCACAGGACTGGGCCAGATTCTTGCCGTAGGTCAGGCCGATGACCGTACCGGCAAAGAAGGCGTCGCCTGCGCCGGTGGTGTCGATGACGTCCACCTTCTTGGCGGGTACGACGCCGCACTCGCCGGTGTGCTTGGCGTACACGGCACCCTGACCGCCCATGGTCACCACCATGCTGGGCATATTGGCGCTGTGGACGTTCCGGGCCAGTACCTGAGCCATCTGGCTGGGGGTGAGATGCTCGTAGTCGTCCGAAAAGAGCAGACCGGCCTCCTGCTGGTTGCAGACGAAGCAGTCGATCTGCTGCAGATAGTCGCGGCGCTCCATGGCGATGCTCATGTTGGAGACTGCGGCAAAGACCTTTTTGTCGTATTTCCTGGCATAGCGGAGCACCTGCTTGACCGTGTCTTTCTCGAGGTCCAGCTCGATGGCGATGGCGTCGCAGTCCTTGAAGATCTCGTCGCCCTTCTCCTCCAGCAGGGTGGTCAGCGGGGTGGTGTCAGGGCGCTTGGAGATGGCAGCGTGGACGTCGCCGTCGTTGTCAAAGATGGCCAGCCATGTCCCCATGCCATCGGGGACCTTCTGGATGTACCTGGTGTTGACCTTGTGGTTGTCCAGTTTATCGATGACGTCCTGGCCCATGCCGGTGTCGTCCACCAGACCCACGAAGGTGGGGCGCAGCTCCACATTGGCGATGTCCTCCGCCACGTTCCGGCTCACACCGCCATGCACCTGTTCAATGCGGCCGGCGTTCCGTCCGCCGGGGATGTAGGTGGAGAGGGGATAGCCCTTGATGTCCACGAAAACTGCGCCGATGACTACGATTCCCATATTTGAAATTCCTTTCCTGAATAAAAGCTCTTTTTTATTTCCATTATAGCGTATTTTACAGGGAGAATCCATCTTTTTTACATTTCTTTGTCGATTATTTTAGAGATAGGAAGGCGCCGGAGCGGCTTGCGAAAGGCATATGATTGTGGTAATATAAAGAAAAGAACGGTGTTCCAAAACAAATGGCGGAGAAAAGTGCGATGGACGACGAACGGCAGGTCAGCTTTACACTGGGCGGAATGTGTTTTGAATATGACGAGCAGAAGAATCAGACGAATATCTGCAAGCATGGCATTTCCTTTAAGAGTGCAGCCCGTGTGTTTTTTGACTACGACCGCATCGAGCTGTTTGATGAAGAGCACAGTGAAGAGGAAAATCGGTACGACACGATAGGCGACACCTCTGCGGGAATGCTCCGGCAGGGAGGGGGAAACACTCTCATCGGGCAGGCAAATGATATTTTGTTCGTTGTCTACACAGAAAGGATTCGTGTAGAGGAAAATGGTGAGAAAACAGACGTGACGCGACTGATCTCAGCCCGACTGGCAACCAACTTTGAAAGGGGGCTTTATTATGGTAAATGCGAATGATATGACATCCAGACTGGAAAAAGAACTGGCATTTACGGAAAAAGAGCTGGCAGAGCTTGAGCGTGCCAGAAAGATGCCAATCACCTTCGATGAGGACTGCCCGGAAGTTACACCGGAAAAAGCGCTGAAATTCCGGCGTGTGAACCCGCCGCGAAAGCGTTTGGATGCTCACGGAGCATAAAGAGATAGAAAAGCACCTGCTCACGGCGAAAGCTGTGAGCAGGTGCTTTTTGCATATGAAATGTGTGAATTTACGCTTCTTCTGCCTTCTGCGCCCGAATATCGTCGCCCATAAAGAGGAAGGGGACAAAAGAGGAGAGGCGGCTGGAGATCTTTTCGGTGTAGAGCTTTTCCAGCAGAGCGCCGTCGGTGATGTTGGTGGTGACGATGGTGGGCAGCTTCGCGCCCAGACGGTTGTTCAGCAGGCTGTAAAGGGTGCTGATGAGGAAGCTGGAGTTGAACTCGGAACCCAGGTCGTCGAGGATGAGCAGGTCGGCCCCGGCGGCGGTGCGCAGGAGCATCTCTTCCTCCCCGGCGGGGTCGGAGCCGAAGTGCAGGGCCTCGAGCTTCGAGAAGAAGTCGGGGCTGGACACATAGATGACGTCGAAGCCCTTTTCCAGAACCTCTCCGGCGATGGCCAGAGCGGCATGGGTCTTGCCCAGACCGGCGTTGCCGAGGAGCATCAGGCTCTCGCTGGTGGTATCGAATTCGTCGGCGTAGCCGCGCAGGTCGTCCAGAAGGGTGGACATATAACTCCGTACCGGCTCGCCGAGGGAGGCGTCCATCCGGGCGGGGTAGTAGCGCAGCTCCATGGTATCGAAGCTGGAAATGGAGAGGCTGGACAGAGCCTCGATCTCCGACCGGCGGAGCTGCTGCATCACCTTGTGGACGCAGCTGCAGGTGCGTCCGTCCACAATGCCGGTGTCTTCGCAGAGCCTGCAGGTGAAGTGCGGCTCCAGTGCGTCGGCGGGACGGCCACTGGAGGCCAGCAGGTCGGCCAGCTTTTTGCGGGCATCGGTGAGGGCCGCAGCGGCATCGGTGCGGTCCTTGCCCGCCGCACCGGCCAGTGCGCAGCGGATGCCCCGCACCCGCACCTCTTCTTCGGCGTGGCGCAGCCCGGGGACAGCGGCCTCGGCCTCAGCGCGGGCGTCCTCCGCCTTGGCCCGTGCGGTCTGACGACGGCGGGCGACGGTGCGCAGGGCTTCCTGATACAGTTCGTTTTTGGTACGCATAGTGTCTCCTTATGCCGGGGGTCACTCGGACTTTTTCTTGAGGGGGCGGCGGCGGGCAGCGTTCTTGAGGAAGTCGTTGCCGCTGGGGGTCTCGCGGTCCACCCGGATGTTCCGGCTGGCGCCGGCAGCAGCCACCGGAGTGCGCACATCGTGGATATTGCGCAGCCCCTTGGCGTTCCAGGTCTTGAGGATGCTGTTCCAGTACCACAGGTCGCGCTTCGGCCCGGCCTGCACAGCGGCCTCCTGCACCATGGCATCGTCGTAGCCGTAGACTTCATACCACCGGGCGATGGCTTTCCGCCCGCCGAGGGTGAGCTCGCTGTCCGGGATGCCCAGCAGGGAAGCAACATACTGTTCCCGGGTCTGGCGGAGGGCCAGCAGCTTGAGGTGGGCGTCGGCCTGTTCGCCGGTCTCCACGCCCTCGGCCCGCCAGACTTTCAGCTCGTGGAGGACGGCGGCCATCGTCCGCTTGCCCCGGCTGGCCACATAGGCCACGCAGAGCATGACGGTCTCGGGGGCAAAGCCCTCCTGTACGTAGAGGTTGACCAGCTTTTCCATCTCGCTGTGGGTCAGTGGGCGGGCAAAGCCGGTCTGAGCGCAGTCGATGAGGCTCGAGATCATGGGGTCGGTGCGGCTTGCGGCGGCGATCTCCGCCCAGGTCATGGGGGCAGGAGCAGAGGGCTCTGCTCCCGGCGCGGCGTTCTCGTCGTAGCGCTCGAGAAGCCCTGCACCGGCCCAGAAGGAGAGGGCGCTTTCGGCAGAGATGCGGCTGCGCAGTTTGAGGTCGGCACAAATTTTTTCGGGGTCGGTGACGCCGGTAGCCAGCACATACAGCGCCACCCGGACGTTGTATTCCTCGGCGATGCCCAGCTTGGAAAAGATGAGCTGCGGCACCGGGATGGTGTCGCCCTTGAGCTCTTTGAGACGGTATATCATTTGCTTTCCCCGCTTTCTGCGTCCTCGTCCTTCGGCGGCGGTGACCAGGGCTCACAGTCCAGGATGGAGGGCCGCTGCTTCCAGAGCGCCAGGTCGGAGCTGTAGGCAGAGGACAGATACTCCGCCGCTGCGGCCCGGCCCTCGTCCGTCAGCGGAAAGACCATCTGCCGACGCAGGGCGGGGTCGGTGCGGTCCAGCGCCCAGGGGTCGGGCCAGATGTCCACCGTGAGGATGGCTTCCTCTTTCTGTGCGCCCTCGCCGCCGTCCGGGTCAGGCACGCTGCGCTTGCCGGGCGAGAGCAGATAGCGCATCCCGTCCTCGCTGCCGCTGTATTGATTCTTGCACTTGAAATAGTGCAGAAGGGGTACAAAAATCATGACGTCCCTCTCAGTTTTAGACTTGCTGAAATGATAAAAGCGCCAATTCTTGACGAATCAGCGCTCTTTTTGTGGAGCAGGATACGGGACTCGAACCCGCCGCCTACTGCTTGGGAAGCAGTCGCTCTACCGGATGAGCTAACCCTGCGTTTACTCATTTATTGTAGCAAAGGACACGGGTTTTGTCAACCGCTTTTTGGCTCGATTTTGGTCGGCACCGGAAACTTCTCTGTCGGCAGCGTAGAAGATCAAATTTTACTTTATAGCAATTCAACTTTTTAATGCAACAGCAACAGCGTTGAATTGCCTATCGCAAAGATGCCGTTTCGATAGGCGCTATTTTTGAAAAGTGCGATAAACAAAAAGACCACCGTTCTGCCCGCAGGAAATAAGGGCAGAACGGTGGTCTTTTGAATGGACTGTGACTTACAGCTCAGCCAGAGCGCGCTTGAGGTTCTGGGCGATCTGGTCAGGGCAGCTGGTGGGGCGGGGGCCGCAGGTGGTGCCTTCCATGCGGGCGATGGCGTCCTCAGCCTTCATGCCCTTGAGCAGGCGGCTGATGCCCTTCAGGTTGCCGTTGCAGCCGCCGACGACCTCGATGGACTCGATGGTGTGGTCATCGTTCAGCACGATGTGGGTCTCCTTGGAGCAGGTACCCTTGTTGGGGTAGCTGAAAGACTTGCTCATATTCAAACTTCCTCTCTTTGTATCCGACTGACAGGCGAGCGGACTCGCGCAGTACCCTTATTATATCCTTGTCAGACGAGGAAGTCAATGTGGCCCGGTCACAGAGCGCCGCCCCGGCGCTTGCGGGCCAGTGCCTCGATGCGCGCGATCTGGTCGTCCTCAGTGACGCAGGCACCCACCGGGTGGGGCTTGCCGTGGTTCGCGCCGTGGAAGTCGCTGCCGCCGGTGACGATGAGGTCGTGCTTCTTGCAGAGCTCAGCGCACTCGGTCCTGTCCTCGGGGCTGTTGCGGGGGTGATGCACCTCGATGCCGTCGATGGCCCCTTCGGCCACCAGCTCCCGCAGCAGAGGCATACTCTTGTACACCGTCGGGTGGGCGAACACCACCACGGCCCCAGCGGCCTTTGCCGTGGCCAGCACCTCCCGCACCGGAGGGTAAGTGGGGGAGTGGAGGCACTTGCCCCGAGGCTCCCAGCCGAACAGTTCGTGATAAAGCCCGGTGTAGATGCCGTCGCACAGGCCCAGCTGCTGCAGCGCCTGCATGATGCCGCTTTTAAAGAGGACGCCGCTGTCCTGTGCATATTCCAGCGCCTGCTCGGTGCGGAACTGGGGGTAGAGCGCCTCGATCTCCCGGCAGCTCTGCAACGCGCACTCGTTGCGGCGCTGGCGCATGATGTCGCAGTGCCGGCGCAGGGCAGGGCTGTCGGGGTCAGGCCAGAAGGTCAGAATGTGGACGCGGTGGCTGCGCTCGAAGTCGTAGCCGGTGAGCTCGGCGGCGGGGATGAGCCGCACGCCGTCCTGCACCGGGTGGTCGTAGGCGTACTGTGCGCTGAGGGTGGTATCGTGGTCCGAGAGGGCCAGAGCGCTCAGGCCCAGCCGCGCTGCCATCAGGGGCAGGCGGTGGATGGGGACAGAGCCGTCAGAACAGGTGGAATGAGTATGAAGGTCGCCAGCCATAAGTTACTTTCCCTCGATTTTTACAGATTTCTGCGCCTAGTTTACCACAAAAATCATCGGGGAACAAGGGAACCTTACACGGCCCTGCCGCCCACCGTGAGCGTGGAAGAACGGATGTGGTGGGTGAGAACGACTTCGGCGTCCTCGCCGCCCATGGCCAGCAGCTCGTCCACCGAGAGGGTGGTGGAGCAGAGGATGGTCTGGAAGGTGATGGTGTCGATGCCCTCAGCCCGCAGCTGGCGCAGCGTGGACAGCGAAGCGCGGAGAGAGGCCGTGAACCGCCCGACGCGGAGGGAGAGGACGTTGTTGTCCCGGATGCTGGTGTAGGAGATGCGCTGGCCGTCCTTGTCGGTGACGACGAGGCCCGGGAAAACCGACTCCTGCACAGAGGCGTCCGCAGAGCCGCCGCCGGAAGAGCCGCCACCCGCAGAGTCGCCACCCGTGGAGTCGCCGCCGGTAGAGCCGCCGCCAGAAGGAGTATCTGTATCAGGCACATTGTCGCCGGGCAGAGGAGAAATGTCGTTTTTATCGGAGTCTTTGCGGGTGATGGAAGTGCCCCCAGCAAGGCCGGGGAACTCCTGCTCGATGCCGTTGGCACCGATGGCCGCGTTGTCTTTTCCAGCGGTGGCATTGATCGTCACTTTGCCCTCGAGGGTAATATCGGTAGTTGCAGTGCTATCGCCGCCAGCACCGATGCCAGCGCCGCCAAATTTGGTTGTTTTATCTCTACTGCCGCCGACCGCATTGACGGTGGGACTGCCGTTCTCATTGCTCTTAATGGTGATTTGATTGCTGTTGTTTTTAGCGACATAACCGCCGCCGATGCCCGCGCCGCCTGCGCCTCCGGCAGCGTTGACTTCGGTGTTGCCCTCGATGGTCACATCGCCGCGGCCTTCCTTGCCGCCGCCGATGCCTGCGCCGTATTTGCCGCCGGTGGCGGAGGTGATCTCGCCGCCGGTGATGGTCACATCGCCGCGGCCTTTCTCGCCGCCACCGATGCCTGCGCCTAAATAACCGCCGGTCGCATTGATCTCGCCGCCGCTGATGGTCACTTAGCCGCTGCTGTAGTCGCCGCCGCCGATGCCTGCGCCATAATTGCCGCCGTTTGCATGGATCTCGCCGCCGCTGATGGTCACATCGCCGCTGCCTTTGAAGCCGCCGCCGATACCTGCGCCATATTCTCCACCGGTAGCCGTGATCTTGCCGCCAGTGATCTTTACCTGCGCGTCATTGACGCCAGCGCCGCCGATGCCTGCACCATATTGTCCACCGGCAGCCTTCAGACTGCCGTTCTTATCGTTGTCCTGAATGGTCAGTTCGCCGCTGGTGTCGGTCTTGTTGTGCTCCAATCCGGCATGGGCAGAGCCGCTCTTCAGCTTGTTGTCGCCATCCAGCTCGATGGTGGTGTCGCCGCTGCCGGTCACGCTCACGGCGGCTTTGTTCTGTTTGCTGGTGTCGATGTTCACATTGTCCAGCTTGACCTCAACCTTATCGTCCTCATCTTTGGCCTCGATAGTCACAGTGTTGGAAGAAGCGGTGTCCCTGTCCTGATTTGTGATGACGGTGTCCTTGTCGCCGTAGGTGGTCTTCTCGTTCTGAGTGACGTCGTTGCCGTCCTTACCTGCCGAAATCGTAATGTCACCATTCTCAATGTACCATGTCTTTGCAAAGGCCGGGGCGGCAAGGGTGGTGAGCATTGCGGCGGTCAGAATAAACGCTGCTGCCCGCTGAGAGGCCGGACGGGGTGAATCGATACCCCCCCCCGTATGGAGGGGGCGGCCCAGAACACGCATCGCAAGCTTACGATAAGACAACATACAAAAACCTCCTTTGAATGGTGAAAAGAAATGGTGAAACCGTAGAATATCAGGTTACTTTGAATATACCGCATCTGCGGAAAAAAATCAATAAAACCTGCGCGAAATGCTGCTTTTTGTGCGTGAATGACAAAAAAACTATGAAAAACGCCGGGTTTTGCTTTTCTGCACAAGGCATGGTATACTGGAAAAGAAAAACCCGCCGACCGGGCGGGAAAAAGGAGAAACGGAAATATGAAAACGAAATTTGGCATCGTGGGCTGCGGCTTCCTCGGCAATATCGTGGCCGATGCGTGGAAGAAGGGCCTGCTGGAAGACTACGAGCTGGTGGGCGTCACCAGCCGCACCTTCGCCTCGGCAGAGAAGACGGCGGCAAGCGTGGGTTGTGCGGCCTGCGCGGACGTGGACGCCCTGCTGGCGCTGGAGCCGGAATACATCGTGGAAGCCGCTTCGGTGGAAGCGGTGCGGGCCATGGCCGTTCCGGTGCTGCGCCGGGGCGTGAACCTCGTGGTGCTGTCCATCGGTGCATTCGCCGACCTCGCGTTTTATGAAGAGGTCAAGCAGGCGGCCCGGGAAGGCGGGGCTAAGGTGCATCTGGCCAGCGGTGCCATCGGCGGCTTCGACGTGCTGCAGACCGTCACCCTCATGGCCGAGGCCCTGAAGCTGGACGAAAAGGCCGGCATCGAGACCCACACCGGTGCGAAGGGCTTCCGCAACACCCCCGTCTGGGCCGACCATCTGCTGACCGACACCGAGAAGACCACCGTCTTCACCGGCAGCGCCAAGGAAGCCATCGCAACCTTCCCGCGCCGGGTCAACGTCGCTGTGGCCACCTCGCTGGCCACCACCGGCCCCGACATCACCGGCGTGACCATGCACTCCGTACCCGGCTGGGTGGGCGACGACCACTGCATCACTGCCGAAATCGAGGGCGTGAAGGCCGTGGTGGACATCTGCTCGTCCACCAGCGCCATCGCCGGTTGGAGCGCCGTGGCGCTTCTGCGCAACCTCGCCTCGCCGGTCTGCTTCTATTAAAAAGGAGGGAGCCTCATGTTCAAGAAACTGGTGGCCATCGAGCCGGTCAGCCTCATCCCCACAGCAGAGGAAGCGCTGCATCAGTATGCCGAGCAGGTCGAGCTTTACCGCGATATTCCCGCCGACGACGAAGAGATCGTTCGCCGCATCGGAGACGCCGACGCGGCGCTGTTGAGCTATACCTCCCGCATGGGAAAAAACGTCATCGAGCGCTGCCCGAACCTGCGCTACATCGGGATGTGCTGCAGCCTCTACTCGGAGGAAAGCGCCAATGTGGATATTGCCTTTGCCCGGGAAAAGGGCATCAAGGTGCTGGGCATCCGGGACTACGGCGACCGCGGCGTGGTGGAGTACGTCCTCCACGAGCTGACCGGCCTGCTCCACGGCTTCGGGATGCCGATGCTCCACGACGAGCCGGTGGAGATTTACGGCCTCAAGGTGGGCATCGTGGGTCTGGGCGTTTCGGGCCGGATGATCGCCGATGCACTGGCCTTCCTCGGCGCGGACATCTCCTACTACAGCCGCAGCCATAAGCCCGATGCCGAGGCCGCAGGCATGAAGTATAAGCCGTTGGACGCTCTGCTCCGGGAGAGCGAAGTGGTCTTTACCTGTTTGAACAAGAATGTTCTGCTCCTGGGTGAGCCGGAGTTCGAGGCGCTGGGGGAGGGAAAAGTCCTTTTCAATACCTCCATCGGCCCCGGCTTTGACTCCGCCGCGCTGGAAAAGTGGCTGGATAAGCCCGGCACCCACTTCTTCTGTGATACCTACGCCGCCGCAGGCCCCGTCAGCGAGGGCTTCTTCCGGCGGCCCAATGTCCACAGCCCGGGAGTCTCGGCAGGCCGCACCAGGCAGGCTTTCGTTCTGCTGAGCCAGAAGGTGCTGGCGAACATCGAGACGGCGCTGGAAGAATAAGCTGTAATTTCTCTGATGTGTTACACGCCGGGAACGACCACCGCAACCATTGCCCCAACTGCCTGTCCAGCCTTCATGTGGACGAAGAACCCGGCGACCGTGCCTCCGACTGCGGCGGCATCATGGAGCCGGTGGCCGTCTGGGTACGCAAAGGCGGCGAGTGGGCCATCATCCACCGCTGCAAACGCTGCGGAAAGCTCAGTTCCAACCGGGTGGCGGCAGACGACAACCCCATGAAGCTCATGAGCATTGCCATGAAGCCGCTGTGCGCTCCGCCGTTCCCGCTGGACTACATCGAGGAAATGACCGCCTTGATGGGCGGCGATGGACGGATGCGATAAGCCACAGCCAAAAACGAAAAGGCCGCTGTGCCGGAGAAGGCATGAAAAAGTACAAAGATAGGGGAGAGTGCTTCGATGGACTATATCAGAGTTACCAAAGAAAACATCGACAGGGAACACATCTGTTGTGCCATGTCCGGCAAACAGAGCCTTGCCAAAAAAGAATGGCTCAAGCAGCGCTTTGAGGAGGGACTTGTTTTTTACCGCAGTGCAGAGCGCGGCAAATGCTTTATCGAGTACATCCCGGCAGAAAACGCATGGGTACCCATTGATGCAGCAGGCTGGCTTTATATCAACTGTCTGTGGGTCTCCGGTTCCCTGAAAGGTCACGGCTATTCCAGCGACCTGCTGGAAGAATGCCTTCGGGATGCCAAGGCGCAGGGAAAAAACGGCGTTTGCATTCTGTGTGCCGAGGGACGCAAACGGGAATTTCTCGCGGACCCCAAGTTTTTGACCCATAAGGGCTTTAAGGTCTCAGACATCTCCGATTGCGGGATCAACCTCATGTATCTGCCCCTTGCAGAGAATGCCCGGCCGCCAAAATTCAAGGACTGTGCCAAGCATCCCAAGGTGGAGGAAAACGGCTTTGTCCTCTACTATACCGACCAGTGCCCCTACACCTATTATTGGGTGCCAAAGGTGCAGGAGGCTGCAAAGGAACATGGGATCCCGTTCAAAGCCGTTCACATCACCGAGAAAGAGACGGCCCAGAATGTGCCTGCACCTGTCACAACATACGCATTGTTCCGGGATGGGAAGTTTGTGACCCAGAGCATCCAGTCGGACAAGAAATTTTTGAAATTAGCGGCAGAATAATTGAATCAAGCAAGCCGCCAGACGCTCAGACGCAGTGCAGCCCATAGAATTGGGGTGCGCTGCGTTTTTTGGAGGATTTTATATGGAAGAAAGTACAGTTTACAAGGGACTACACAGGGCAACGGTCTGACGGGAGGGGTGCCGCCCGTCAGATTTTCCATGTGATATTCAAACTATCGCTTGTGGCGGCTATGGTGGTAATCATCAAATCCACCACACGCCGCTTGTCGTCAAAAGATACATTCTCCCAAGTGTCGAGGTAGCCGGAAATCTGGCTGACCTGTTCCGGGCTAATGGCTTCCACCGTTAGTTCCGCTATCCTCGCCAGAAGTTCCTGCTTGCGCCCGTCCAGTTCCGCTATCTTCACATTCACATAGGAGAGCAGGACATTGTTTGCACCCGTCAGACTGTCCACCAGCTTTTCAATCTCGCTGTCCACATGGGCAAGCTCCACTTGCAGTGCTGCAATTTTCGGGTTTGCCTTTGCCGCTTTCTTTCTGCCTGTCAGCGTCTTGTAGCTTGCCAGTTTCTTTATCATCTGCTGATAAACAACCGCTTCCAGCTCCGAAGTGATGATTTTCCCGCACCCGGCACAGCTTTTATTGTCCAGCCGCTTTGTGCAGCGGAGATATTGCTTTCCCACAGGATTGTTAATGCTCATAAGGGCATACCCGCAGTTTCCGCACTTGATTTTTCCCGCCAGCCATGTATGGGTGGCTTTCCGGGCAGACTGGATTTTCATGTTGTTCATCAGCTTCTTGCGGCAGGTCAGCCAGATGTCGGAGGGGACAATGCCCTCATGGGGAGCCAGCACCAGCATTTGGTCTTTCAAGTCGTTCTTTTTGCTGGGCTTCACATCCCGCCCTTGATACAGATAGCAGCCATTCATGCCGGTAAAATCGGCAGCGTCATTGACAATGATTGTCCCTTGACTTTTGAAAAATTCGTACACATCAAGGTCTGCCTGCACATAGAC
>ENA-OWNQ01000487-OWNQ01000487.1-gut-metagenome-genome-assembly--contig:-NODE-487-length-15502-cov-12.694846_pt1 | contig 15502 bp, 19 predicted proteins | sample MGYA00248252_ERZ651782 | MGnify/ENA primary metagenome ERZ651782 (study PRJEB26908, sample SAMEA4031705) | gut metagenome | biome: gut; feature: normal infant; material: stool | place: China | collected... | reverse complement strand
ATAGTAGTGGAACGTCGCGAAACGTTCCACTACTATTATCCCATGGGTGTCCATCCGCCGGGAGATTTGACGGTTACTAATATGCCATGGTCACAGCCAAGTGAGAGATAATGCTCAATCTCACCACTCAGCACAAGCTGGACGTACTCTAAGGGCTTGTTATATAGTAGCCAGTCCAGTTCTGCTCGCTGCGCAGGGGTGTTGCCGTATTCGTCCTCAATGGAGATACAATCAATGGAAAGGGTGGTGCCATCTTCAAATCGGGCTTCCACCCGGTTGGTGTCCATGTTGTAGTGGCAGGAAAGCACTTTTTGAGAGTGATTATGGTCGAAATTCTGATTTTGTTTCATTTGAATAGCTCCTTTAATGACTTTGAAATTTGATTTTCAACAAAATGAGGTCTCTTTTTTCTTTTTCTTAAGTCACCTATCCGCACTATCCTGCATCGCAGGCGTTCACCACATAATCAAATTTCTTGCTGCGGAGCAGTTTGCGCAGGACATTGAACTGCGGCTTCTTGGTGCTATGCACCAGCAGTTTCCACTCGGCAGGGAGAATCGGCAAATCTTCAAAGTGCCAGTTTTCATAGCGTTCATCGTAATGTTCCGGGGCTGCATACTCTGCCAGATGCCCCAGACACCAGCTTACCACGCAATCCCCACCCTCCAGATACCCGTCCTCCTGCCGATATGCACCGATTACTTTTGCAATGGATTTCGATACGCTCGGTTTTTCTGCAATCACCAGATATTTCAATTTTTTCCCTCCTTCGCAAAAAGCAGGGATAGCCTTTCGACTACCCCTGCATCCTTATGTTACGGTTTTCTTATGTGTCGTTCTCGTTGTCCGGCTGGTTATCCTCGTTTACCGTTGTAAGGCTCTGGTCGGTTTCCAGATTTTCACTCTGCGGCGTTTCTTCTTTCGGCTTCGGTTTGTAAATGTAGAAGTAGAAGAAAGCACCTGCACCGCCCAGTGCAGCTACGAATACCAGCAGCAGAATCTTATTCATGCCGCCGCTCGATTCCTCTTTCGGTTCTTCGATTTCCACATCCGGGGTAGGTTCGGGTTTGGTTTCGGGCAGAACTACCGCAGGCGTTTCTTCTTCCTGCTTGCCGTTCCGCTCTTCATCGTCCAGAAACTCCTGCAAATCGTACTCGTCGATCATCGAGAGCATATAGACGTTCTCACTGTTCCGCGCCCGGTCAATCACCAGAAAGAACGTGTTGCCGCCCTTGGTCTTGACTGTGAAGAACTCCTTGCTGGGGTCATCTACGATGTTGTCCTCCACCTCGCCGTTGCCTGCGATGGTGAACGGGATCTTTTCTTCCTCCGTTGGCTCGGCTTCCTCGACCACCTGCACAGGTTCCTCTGCCACCGCTGTGGTATCCACATAAGCAAAGGCCGGTGTCGAAAAGCCCACTGCCATCAGCAGGGTCAGAATTGTGCTGGGGATAACAACTCCCAGCCGTTTAAGCATCTTTTTCAATCGTTTCCTCCGTTTCTGCTTCCTCCGAAGCCTTGTTTACAGCGGTCAGGAACGTCACGTTGCCCGCCTGAATGTTGTCCAGCAGAGCCAGCAGTTCACGCCCGCCCATCTTGGTGCTGCGGATGGCACGGATGATCTCGCTGTCCTCTTCCTTTTTCTGTGCTGCCCGGATGGTTCTCAGCCGTTCCTCCAGTTCCGCGATCTGCTGTTCCGTCTTTTCGGCTTCATCCAGATATTTCTGTAATTTTTTGCCCATCGGCCCTCCTTTCAGTTGATGCGGCCAAAGCCTAAAAAGTGGCTTTGCCAGTAGGTCGAATTGATGCTGGTATAGGAAATGGGGTCGCCGCAGTGGATCATCATCCCATTGCCGACGTAGATTCCAACGTGCGACGCACCAACGGTGTTATAGGTTTTCTCAAAGAAGATCAAGTCACCAGGCTGTGCATCCGCAGAAGAGACATAGCTGCATTTCCCTCGCAGACCGTTGGCCGTTGTACGCCCAACGCTCCACCCATTGCCGCTGTTATTGATGACCCAGCAGACGAAGCCGGAGCAATCAAAACTGGTGCTTGGGGAACTTCCGCCCCACACATACGGCATACCAAGATACTTTTCGGCTTCCTCAATCATCCTTGCAAACTTTTCATCCGAAAGGGCTTCCGAGGGAATGTCGTACTTGAAGCCACCGCCAGAGCCACCAGTACCGCCGCCCGTGCCAATACTGCCCGTTGTGCCGCCGCTGTAAGTCGGTGATCCTGCGCCGAACAGTTCGGGGCGGTTGCCGTAAGTCAGGTTGTAGGCATCGTATCGCCCGGTCTGCTTCCGGTTCATGTTCTTCCGCGCGATGGTGTCGAAGCCTTTATTTTTCAGCAGGACGTTAAGGATTTTGTATTCATACTCCACTTCTTCCTGATAGGTATAGGTTTCCATGCTGACGTTTCCAAAAGCGTCAATCGTTGGCCGAATCCCTACTCTGGTTTCCATGCGAGTGCGAATCTCAATGGTTTCCCACACTTTCAAGAGATACTGCTGCTTGAACAGTTCCTCGATAACAGGCTTGACCTGTCCTCTGGTGAACTGCTCATAAACCGCAGTCAGATGGGAAATAAGCTGATACGGGTCATGCCCGATTTCGTCAAGTTGATAGCGGTATTCATCATAGCCCGGATGGGTGGATTCCATCTGCCGAATCTGCTTATCCAGTTCTTTTTCCAGTTCCAGATAATCCTCTTCCGCACCCTTCATATCGGCATCCTTGCTGGGATATGTCGTTCCCACAAAGGTACTGCCTGTTCCCTGAATTGCTGCACCGCAGCTTGAAAAGGCTCCCAGCATTACCATCACCAGCAGGATGCCGACACCAATACTGACCCACAGGGTTTTATTCTGCACGACGATTTCCTGCACAGCCGCTTTTGCTTTTTCCGTAATGGTGTTTGTTGCCGCTGCTGCCTGCTTGCTGGCGGCAGTTCCGGCTTTCTGGCCGCGCTTGGCGGCTGCATAGGCATCCTTATACTGCTTTTTCTGGTAAAACTTCGCGCCGACTGTCTTTGCTTCACCTCCTGCGGCAGTCGGTGGTGGCTGGGGCTGTTTCTTTTTCAGCGACGGTTCTGCTGCATTTTCTGCCGTGCCGCCCTCACTCTCGGAGAATTTCAGGCGGCTGGCCTTCTGATCCTCGCCACCTCTTTTCTCTGCCCTGGCAGATTTGTCTTTGGGCTTTTTTCTGCCTTTGACAAAGTGGTGCAGGCGTTCGGCGGCTTCTTCCGACTTGTGAGCAGCTTCCACGCCGGAATTGTCCTTTTCTACCTGATGTACTTTCTGATGGGCGAACCCGGTGGCGGTATCCACTCCTTTCTTGGCCACCTTCTTAACGCCCATCCCCATGCCACGGACAATGCCGCCTTTTTCATCCTCAAAAGAAAGTCGGCCTTTCTTGGTCTGCGGCTCTGCATCCGATTCCGCAGGCGCATCCTTTGGCTTGCCCTCCTCCTGATGGGCTTTGTAATAGTCCGCGCTCTGCTTGGCGGTGCTGTGATGCCGGGGTGCATCCTCAGCATCCATGCACCGTTCTTCTTCCACGATAGGTTTTTCATCTGTTTCCTTTTCCGCAGTTTCTTTTGCCGAATCTTCCTGCTCCGGCTTTTCTTCTGCGGTTGCGGACTTCTGTTCCCCGGTGCGGAGGTTTTCATCCACCAGACCATCCTTGGTCATTTTCTGGACGATTTTATCTCTGCCCCGAAACTTTTTGTCTGCTATGGAAATCACCTCCTTCCGGCTGGAGCCGTCATGCGAGCAGGGCTGCGTGGGTTTCCCACTTATCCAGCACCTGTTCAAGCTTCCGGGCAAAGGCGATCAGACGGGTGTTTACTTCCTCACGGTCAAGATAACCGTGGGCTTCCATGTGAAAGCCGTCAGTCAGTTCATCGGCCAGTGTGCCAACGGCGTAAAAGTCCTCCAGCACCGTATGCACTACCGATTCTTCATCTTGGAAGTTGAGCGGCTCCACCTCATCGAAAGGCGGGCCGGAATCACTTTCGTGCAGCTCCATGTCAGAATGATGATGAATCTTGCGGCTCAGTCGGTCAAAAATGTTCGGTGTGTTCATGCTTCCTTTTTCTCCTTATATTTTCCCATCTCCATGGGCTTCGTGGTCATCAGGCTGTACAGTTTCAGCGAAGTATCGAACTTATCCTTGAACGGGATAATCGTGTTGCCGTAGAACAGCAACCCCTCGCCCTCGTTACTGTTCGTCACATACGACAGCTGGAACGGCGAAATATTCAGCTGCTTCGCAAGGATTTGTCGGTCGCCGGATGCCTGGTTAAGCATATAGATAAAATCGCTGTTCTCGAAGATATTCTCGATTTCCCGGCTAGCCAACAAATCCTTGATGTTCTGGGTGATGCCTGTGGGTACACCACCCCATTTTCGGAACCGCTTCCAGATTTCGACGCTGTATGCCGCCGTCTGCTCCTCTTTCAGCAGGAGGTGGAACTCGTCTATATAGTACCGCGTGTTCTTTTTACTGTTGCGGTTGATGGTAACACGGTTCCAGACCTGATCCTGAACAATGAGCATCCCCAGCTTTTTCAGCTGCTTGCCCAACTCTTTGATATCGAAACAGATAATGCGGTTATCCAGTTCCACATTGGTCTGATGGTTGAACACTCGCAGAGAACCATTGACGTAGATTTCCAACGCTGTGGCGATACGCTGCGCCTGCCGCTCTTTCTGCTCCCGCAGGCAGTCGTACAAATCACCAAGCGTCGGCATATTCTCCGGCTTCGGGTCATTCAGATACTTCTGATAGACCAGCGGCAGGCAGCGGTCTATAACCGACTTTTCTTCTGGCTCCATGCCATCCCGTGCGCCCATGATAAGTTCGCACAGGGAAAGAATAAAGTCCGATTTCATGCCCAGCGGATTATCATCGTCCGCATAGTTCAGATTGATGTCCATCGGGTTGATGTAGTCCTTACTGGTGGACGAGATATGGATAACCTGCCCGCCCAACGCTTCCACCAGCGGATAATACTCGCCTTCCGGGTCTGCGACGATAATATCGTCCGTTGTGGTAAAGAACACGTTGGTGATCTCACGCTTTGCACTGAACGACTTACCGCTTCCCGGTGTGCCGAGAATCAGGCCGTTCGGATTTTTCAGCTGCTTCCGGTCTGCCATAATCATGTTGTTGGACACTGCGTTTAAGCCGTAATAGAGGGAATCGCCCTCCATAAAAAGCTCCTGCGTGGTGAACGGCACAAAGATGGCGGTGGAAGTGGTAGTCAGCGCCCGCTTGATGGGAACGAGGTTATTTGCCAGCGGCAGGCTGCTCATAAGACCCTGCTCCTGCAGATAATCCAGACGGTTCAGAGTGCAGTTGAACTTCTGAGCGATACCAGCAGTCTGAAACACAGCACTATCCAACTCCTGTTTGGTCTTTGCTGTATTAAGGAACAGCACCGTAACAAGGAACATACGCTCATTACGACTCTGCAGATCATCCAGAATCTTCTTGGCCTCGCCACCATAAGTTGCAAGGTCGCTCGGAATAATTTCCATATCATAACCAGACCTCACAGCTTTCTTCTGCTCCTCGATTTTCATACGATCCAGGTCGGTAATTTTGCCTTTGATCAGTTTGATAGCTTTCAGCTGATCTACCGACTGCACATGAATGCTGACCACCAGATTTTTGTCCATGTCCAGAAACTCGGCCAGCACCTTATCCGTCAGTTCCGGGGCAAGGATGTTCAGATAGGATGCAGCACCATAGGTGTCACCCATCATAAAGTCCTTGCCGCTTTTGAACAGGAAACTGGTCGGGGCAATGAAGTCTTTGGTCGTCATGCCGCTCTGCAGGATGCGGTCATAGCTGAAATCGAACTTCTGCTGTTCTTCCTGATGAAAGGTTTCGTACATGATTTGCAGCCGTTCCACGCCGTTCAGCGGGTAGGCTTTCACGCCCAGCACCTTGAAATTATTGAGAATATCGGTTTCGATACGCTCCAGCCGGGGCTTTGCTTCCCGGACACTCTTTGCTTCGATGCTGAACGTGATGTACTTCGTCCGAACCAGACCGTTATTGCCCTTGGCAAGCTGCTGTCTCAGCATCTGCGCATATTCCATGCGCACATCATCGAACTGGTCATGCTGCGGCTCAATCTGGATGACCTTGTTGTACTCGCTCATGTCACTCTTATGGTTGATGAACGACAACTGAAAGCGGATACTGGCATCGAAGTAGTTGAGGAAGTCGCACCAGCTTTCAAAGATGGTGTTCTTATCCTCGTTCTGTGCCAGCTGGTAGTTAATGTCGTAGAATCGGACGGTTTTGGAATACAGATGTTCCTCCACCCGGCAGATACCGTCGCGCCCCATTTCCAGATATGGAATGGAACGCTGCACAGTCAACCGCTGTTCCTTCTGGCTCTTTTCGGGTTTCCGAAAGAACTTCTGGAAGAAGCCACCCGACTGCGGTTTCTTCTTCGGTTCACTTTTTACCAAGGATGCCTCCTTTCTTCTGAATCGGTGCTGCGGTTTCCAGTTCCCTGTCATACAGGTTTTCAACCTCATAGCGGCGTACCGCAGGGCGTTTGAATCGGACACTGATGAAGTTTGTCAGGATGGTTTCAAGGTGCATCCCGTTTTTCTCGTACAGAGCAAAGAAAAATTCCGGCAGCATCAGGAGCACCATGCCTGCCGCTGCATTGCTGGTTCCCAGCGTGTCGCGCATGAGAAAATAGAACGGAACGCCAATGCCTGCTGCAAACCCCATACACACTAGCTGGCGTTTCGTCAGGTTCAGAAAGACCTTGTTCTTCACTTTGGAAAGGTCTTTGGGAATCGTTACATAGGCCATTTATCACCAGAACAGCCAGACCGCCGCCGGGAAACGGCGTTGTCTGCTGTCTTTTCCTTTCATTGGATTTTCCCGGATTTAGTGACTGCCGAAGATCTGTTTGGACAGACTTCCCGTTTTGAGCAGCGAGAAGCAAAGAATCACCGTGTAGGCCATCGTGCCGAACAACGCCGAGTGAATATCCGAAGATACCCGGATGCTGCCGATAAGGGCTGCATAGATTGCCACGCAGACCATCATCAGGAACGCCTGAAATGCCAGCGCGAACAGCCCTCGGAAGTAGTTCGTACCCACATGACCCCATTCACGGTTACTCATGGTTGCAAATGGAATCGGAGCAAGCGAAGTGTAGAGGTATATTTCTATCATTCTGCCGTACATAATTACCGTGATAACCACCGACAGAATTTTCAGACACCAGCTTACAACAAGGGTTTCCAATGCCAGCGTCACCAGTTCGCCAATCGCCATCGTTGCCATTGCCGCCTGCATCTGCATGGAAAGAGAACTAATATCAATGGCGGTATTGCCACGGATAATGCCGGAGGAAGAATTTACCACCGACTGTCCAATGTCAAATACCGCCATTGCAATATCGAACGTATGGCTGACGAGATAGACCGCGATCCACATCTTCACGAAATACTTGAAGAACATCCAAGTGTCTACATCGTGCAGATTGTTTCGTTCCGTCAGCATCGAGATCAGTTCGTAGCAGAGGATCAGCGTAATGATGATTCCTGCAATGGGGATCACCACCGAATCCGAAATGTTACGGATCATACTGAAAATGCTGCTGTTCCACCCTTGCGGTGTCTGCCCGACCTGAGCAGCGATTTCACTGGTCTGTTGGTTGACCGCTGTGAACATCGTACTCAGGTTGGACTCCACCATGCCGGAAAGAAGTTCCCTCATCCATTTTTCGATTGCTGCGAAAATATTATCGAACAATGGCGGGTTTTCCTCCTATCGCTTGTTGATTAGCCGAACAGACCAGAAAGCAGCGGGATCAGCTGGGTGCCGATGAGGATGACACCGCCGCCGGACATGAGCTGCTTCATGCCCTGCGACTTTGCGCCAGGGTTGTCGTTTCCGTACCCTTCCATGAGGTTCACAACGCCCCAAACGCCAAGGCCCGCGCCGATGGCAACAACGAGAGTCTGCAGAACGGTAATAGCCTGATTGAAGAATTCCATAGTGTTATTTCGCCAGATTGCAGCATTGATAAAATACACGATTCCAAAAGAAAAACAGGCTGGTACATCTTCGGTGCTGCCTGCTTCCTGCAATTCTGGCTTCTCCTTTCATTTTCATAAAAAATCAGCCTTTTGGAATCGCAAATGTAGAAAATCAGTCGGACAGTTTTTCTGCCACGGGGTCTGCCCGGACAGGCGGGCGGGTGTATTTACTTCGGATAATGACCTCCTTCCTATGCTGTGCTTTCTTCGGACACATCCACCTCGTAGCAATCAAATTCTTCATCCATCCGCAGCCTGAGTTCGTGCTTCAGATAGCGTTCTACATCGAAAGCATTCTTCTTATCAAAGTCCGAAAGCTCCTTGTACCGCTTATGCTTGGTAATGTCGAATTTATCGCTCAGGAATGGCCTGACTCCGCGCAACTGCAGGATACACTTGCTGCCATCCATGACAGAAAGCTCGTCCCGGCTCATAAGTTCCTTGCCAGTCTTTTGGTAGGTTGTACCAAAGGAAGGGCTTTGGCCGCGTGTGTCGGATGTGTTATATAGGTCGATTGTTTCTTTTCCCAGCGTTTCGGAAATTTCTTTGAGCGTCGAACTTTCCTTGCCGCCGAGGAACAGCATGGTGTCGCAGTTGCCGATGATGGTTTCTGCGGCATCCTTGTAGATGGTTTTCAGCTGGCTCTGCGACTGCAGGATGATGGATGCCGAGATCTCACGGCTGCGGATGGTGGCGATCAGCTTATCAAACTTTGGGATCAGACCGATGTTCGCAAACTCATCGAGCAGCAGCCGCACATGATACTTTAGCTGACCTCCGCATTGATCGTCTGCACGGTCACAAAGCAGATTGAAAAGCTGGGTGTACATAATGGACACCACGAAATTGAACGTATCGTCCGTATCGGAAATGATAACAAACAAGGCTGTGCGGCGGTCCCCCAGCAAATCCAGTTCCATTTCATCGTAGGCCATCAGGTCACGCAGCTCCGCAATGTCAAATGGGGCTAACCTGGCACCACAGGAAATAAGAATCGACTTAGCGGTCTTGCCGGCAGCCAGCTTGTATTTCTTATACTGGCGGACTGCAAAATGCTCCGGCTTCTTTTGTTCCAGCTCCTCAAAAAGCTCATCTACGGCATTTTTGAAGGTTTCATCATCCTCGCGGGCTTCACTGGCATTGATAAATTCCAACAGTGTGGAGAAGTTCTGTTCTTCCTCCGGGGCTTCATAGTAGATATAGCCGATGAGTGCGCAGTAGAGCAGGCGTTCGGCCTTGACCCAGAAATCCTCACCGGACTTCTCGCCATCCCCCTTTGTATTGGCGATGATGGTATTGACCAGTTTCAGAATATCCTTCTCACTGCGGATGTAATGGAATGGATTGTATCGCATGGATTTTTTGAAGTTGATGGTGTTCAGGACTTTGATCTTATACCCGGCATCCGAGAGCATCTTTCCGCACTCGACAATAATTGTGCCTTTGGGATCGGTCAGGACATAGCTGACCTTTTGGGGCATCTGCATCAAGTTGGGCTTGACGTAAAATCGGGTCTTACCGCTGCCGCTGCCGCCGATCACAATGACGTTTTTATTGCGAGCGTACTTCGGATGCTTTGGTCTACCACTCATCATCAGCCGTTCGGTCTGTGTGAGGATGACGTTGTTCTCGAATACCGGGTCAATAAAAGGTTCGATGTCCTTCTGGTTGCCCCATCGGGCAGAGCCATATTCTTCGCCTTGCCGATACTTCTTCGCGTTCTTCCCTTTGAAGTAGATTACTGCTTTCAGCGCAGCTGCGCCGACCAGCCCCACCATCAGGTCGAACGGGTGAAAACTGGGTAAGACACTTTTGTAGACCAGGCCAAAGTTCATAAAAAGAACCATCAGCCTGTCCACCACGGAATCGCCATTGCAATGGCGGTAGAGCCATGCGGCTTTCTCCACCATGTAAAAGGCGATGATGTACGGAAAATTCAGCAGGATCAGCTTTTTCATGTCTGCCGACTGCATCATCCTGCTGAACTCTGCAGCCATTTTTTTACCCCATGCCGTGCCGCCCGTCTGGTTGGACGGTGCTTTGCGCGGCAGACGGGCAGGTGTTTTCGGATTTTTCATCGTATCGGTTCCTGCTCCCTCTTCTTTTCTTTCTTGAGTTGACGGTGATTGGAAAGTTCCTCTTTTACCTTTTCCAGCTTCTGGCGCACCGATTCACGCTTCTGCTTTTTCAGCGTTTCACTGGTGTACTCCTTAAAGGCGGCGGTCATAACATCCACATCCTTGGCCTTGAAAAAGACAAGGTATTCTGTTTTTCCCTCCTGTTCCACCTTTTTCAGACTGTAATCAATGCCATACTTCCGGGCCACCCGGTCAAACGACTTGATATTATTGTCTGTGACAACGATGTTCGTGATCCGCGCGCCGCTCTTTTGCAGACTCTTGATGCTCTGCCGACCTGTTTTCCTACATTGGCTTTTTTCTCCTTTCCCCCGCTGCTTTTTCTTGTCCATTTCCGCCAGCAGCTTTATCAGGGCTGCTTTCAAAATCTGTGCAGTGATTTTTCCTCCTTTGATGCACAGCGAAATGGTTTTCTCGTTGACTTCTTCCTGCACGGATGCTCACCTCCCTTCTATTGCCGTTGCATCAGGGGCGGACTGCCCTGGCCGCAGGCGGCGCGGTATCGCCCAGCACCGAGCGGAACTTCTTTCTGCACTGGTGCAGCAGATAGCCGCACTCCCATTTGTGGCGGCAGTGCTTGCAGGGATGGCCGCTGTCCGTTCCCGGACGCTGGCGCATCATGCGTTCAAACGGATTATCGGTAAAATTCATAGGTTTAACCTCCCTGTTCAGCCAGCGGCAGCACCCCGTGCCGCTTCAACGTATGATAAAGGAACTTCCGACCTTTCTGCGTCCATGCCGTGTGCAGCTTTTCCACCTCGGAACCATCGCTGCGCTGGAGCCGGAACGTCAGGCTGGACGTATAGCCCTTACCGTGGTGTTCCGAATACAGCACCCACTGGCCGTTGGCCCGGTACTGGATGCCGTGCAGATGCAGCAGCCGATTGAATACCTTTGCTCCGCAGCCGTACTCTTTGGCGATCTGCGTAGTCGTCACCAGCGAATCCGAATCGCTCAGCTGCGCTTCGTAGCTGCTCCGGCGCGGCGGCTTCTTATGCAGCAGGCCCAGCAGCGCATCCCAGTCAAACGGCTGTGGATGGTACGCCGCACCGACTGCCGTATGGTGCAGCTTGCAGAGCTTCTTTGCCATGTCCTGCGTGATGCGGTAGTCTTTTACATACCTCTGGACCGTGCGCCCGCCCTCATCCTGCAGCCGGACACGGGGCATATACTCGTAGTCGCGGCCCTCGATGAAACCATACTGACACATACGCGGGAACCACTTGCGGAAATCGCTGCGAATGTGCATCTGGTCATACAGATCACGCGCCCACAGCGTAGAGGGCAGCGTGTCCATACTCATGAATACGATGTTCATGGGGTTGTCCTCCTAGTTCTTATCTACTCTGCCGCTCCACCCAAATTCATGCCGAACCTGTGCGGAATAATAGCTATCCACGGTCACAGGTGCGTTATAGAGTGTTGCCAGCAGGTATTGCTTGATGTTCCGAATCTGAGTGCTGTTTTCTTTTAAGCACTCCAATATGTACTGGATATGCGAGGAATCCAGCTTCATCAGGCGGCTTTTCACCACCTCCTTCGGCTTATCCTCCCCGCAAATGCGCAGGAACTTCTTTCTGCTGGTGACGGTTTCCACCAGCAGTTCCAGAATCTCATACAGGACTGCTTTATCTGCCGGATAGCCCTGTTCCAGAATTTTCAGTTCCAGAGCTTTCTTGAAATAGCGGCGGTACTGTTCTTCTTCCTGCAATTCAGCCGGATAGATAAGATCAGTTTTATTATTATCTGTCTTATTTATCTTCTCAGTATTACTTCCGTTTGATTTTAGAACTCCCGGAAGTTCGTTTTTCAAACCGCCGGAAGTATGATTTTCATACTTCCAGTAGTTCGATTGCGAAAGCCCCGCATAAAGGTCTTTCACATACAGCAGATTGGGTTTGCCAAGTCCTTGTCTGCGCCGCTCGATAAGCTGAAACTCCTGTTCCAGTTCATCCAGCAGTTTGACCGCCTTTTGTCTGGCACAATGAATAGAGTCCATGACTTCCTCTATCGTGCAGATAATGTAGGCGTTGCCGTGCTTGTCCTGCCAGCCGTTCTTGATGGAAAGGCTCATACGATCCAGCAGCACAGCATACAGCAGCTTGGCGTCCCCGGACATCTTCTGGAACAGATCAGCCTTGACCAGTGCTTTCGGCACACGGTAAAAGCTGTATCGGTCTGCTTCCAGACCTTTGAAATACGGGTACACCATGTAAATTCATCACCCCCTGTCGGATTGGATTTGCACTATTGGAAATAACAGTACATTCCTACGGTGGAACACGTTTCCTTGCTCCACCGCAGTGTATCTGCTGTTATTTGAGCTTTGCCATTCTGCCCCAGCCCGTTCCTGCCCCATATTTCAGCGGCGTTTTCTCTGGTAAGACGCGCAGGATGCACATTCAGTGCCAGAAGTATCTCTCTGGGATGGCTTATTCAGTTTTCAAAGAGCTTCGTAAGGTTCTCTTCTCTAACCCTTACACTAATATGAATTTGAAGGGGCCTTGGGGGATACAGTTCTTAAAGATTTTTTGAAAATACTTATTCTGCATTCATTTTCAACGAATTATCGAAGCATTCATCTTTATTCAATTTGATATTTTTCATTGAGATAAGCTGCAATGCAGCTTTCCAATGAACTACTGCCTGCAAATTCGGCCTCGATGGTATATTCACCGCACCGATTGATATAAGGAGAACCGCTTGCCACTTTTTCTGTTTGCCGGGTATTATTGCTCATCTGCTGTTTCCCTCTCATGTGAAATCTCCCAATGCCAATTCATAATGTGCTTCAAAATCAAATTTGCGACGAATCCGTTCAAGTGCCTGATTGACAGACCTTGTAACCGACCCGCGTGCAATTCCCATACCATCTGCAATTTCCTGATGGGTCTTGTCAAGAACATAATTCTGGTAGATCAGGTTACGCTGCTTTTCCGTTAGAACCGCCATCATTGCATGAAGTGCTTCCTTCTCAATATATTTATCCAGAACATTGATTTCAGAGTCTGCCATCTCTCCCCAATCTTCCGCCACGGCATGATATGACACACTCACTTTGGTCTGACCTACGCCCTCGCACTTCAGCTGTGATTCCTCCACTCTCTGTTCGCCCTCAAACAGTGCGCGAATATGCCACTCGCAGTTTTCAAAGTATTCTTCCTTAATCACTTCGCCCTTTCCTTTTGATGCACCGTAGGCATAGTCCCCACGGCAGTCATGGATATGGAACACAGTATTGCGCTTTCCAGCAGAAAACCAAACATAGCCGTTGTGATAGAGTGTCAGATGACTGCCATGCTCAAATTCTTTACGCAGAAAAATCCGACCTTCTTCCAAAAGCACCTTTGGAGAGGGTACGCGCTTGGTGTGTACAGGTGCGTTTACCAGTTCCTTGACCTTTTTCAATGTAAGCATTTTGTCCACCTTTCTGCCTTCCGGCTCTGGGTGAACTGAAAAAAAGCAGCAAAAATCATCTCAGATTCACCCGTTTTTTTTAACGGGAATCTAAGATTCCTCTTGCTGCTTTCTATTTTTTGAAGTCCCTATACTAACATGAATCCGTAGAGCCACCTGGGAATACAGATTTTCGAGAAAATAAAAAAGCCGGAACAGGATGAACTACTTGCAGGCGCACTACTGCGCTGCATTCGCTCATTCTGTCCCGGCCTATATCACATATTGCTACGGTATCGCTCTAACAAACAGATATTATATTGTAGACCCAAAAGAACGTCTGGTGGAGCTGGTCGGCTAACTACGTGCCGCCTAAGATTCCACCTCTGCGCTTTCAGTGTCCGATGAAGCTCCCTGCTTCAGGCTTCTTTCCGATGATTCTCTGCTGTGAAAAATTCGATACTCTTCACGGGAAGGCCGTGAATACACTCCACCAGAGATTCAGCAGAAATATAATCTTCACAGCCACCACGCTTGATCTGAAGCATATTCTTTCCATCAACGACACTGCGATTCCCGATCCGCAGCCCCTTTGGGGTGCGGATTTCATGTTCTCCGTTGCTCATCTTCTCACGGCCTCCTTTGTGTTGGTTTAAGTTTCTTCTTTTCTTCTATTCAATTTCACCTTTTGAACTTCCGCTCTTTTTTCACCTTTTTCATCTTGCATATTTGCGCTTTTTACGGTATAATAATCCAAAAGATGATAGAATATAGCATATATTATAAGCAAGTCATATCGCCGTGTCAAGAGGAAAATGTGAAAATTCATTGCATCTTTCAGCTCGAATATTTACAAATTCCGTTGCACATTGTTACAGCACGATAACTACGCCATAGAAAGGTTGCAAACATGAAATTTGGAGAGAAAGTTCGCGATCTACGAAAGAAACATTCTTTAACACAGGACGAATTGGCACAATGTCTGGGTATCAACAAACGAACGATCATCGGATGGGAACGTGATGGCCGCTATCCTCGCAGTATTGAAATGCTTGAAAAGATGGCCGATATATTCCATGTACCTTTGACCTATTTACAGCCGGATCAGTCTTTATTTATCGAACGTGCCGCCGAAGCCTACGGAAAAAAGGGCAAAATAGAAGCCCAGCATCTCGCATTTGAGCTTACTGAGCTATTTGCCAGCGGAGAGTTGACCCCGCAGGATATGGACGGCATCATGTATGAAATGCACAAAGCCTATTTTAAGTACCGAGAACAAAAACGAGAAAAGGAACGAATAATGAACCTGTAAACCACGGTTCCATTCACTATGCCATCCCCGGAAGGAGATTACATTATGGATTCTGCGTTTATTCACCAAGCTGCCAACGAACTTGTCCAAACTGCCGGAACTCGCAACATCAAACAGATCGCGCGCAGTTGCAGTCTGGACATCAGCGAAACATCTCGCATTAAAGATATGTTGGGTTTGCTTTCACTCTATTTTGATAAGCCACTGATCCTTATCAATCGCCAGCTGGACAAACAGACAAAGCAGATGGTGTGCGGCTATGCACTTGGACATTATCTGGAGCATCAGCTGCTTATGGACTTGCATACCCTGAACAAGTTTCTGACCATTAAGGATAAGCACATCCTTCTTTATGAGCATAACGCTTTCACATCCCACCTGATGCTGGACAGTGATGAAGTCTATCAAATGACGCGAAGCGGGCTGGACGCTGCGCAGATTGCCGCTGCTAAGGGAATCCACCTCAATCTGGTGCTGGTGAAGCTGCTGGAACGTAACCGTCAAATCTCCCGGCGGATGGACACCCATGGGATAATAGTAGTGGAACGTTTCGCGACGTTCCACTACTAT
>ENA-OWNQ01000478-OWNQ01000478.1-gut-metagenome-genome-assembly--contig:-NODE-478-length-16020-cov-3.073136_pt1 | contig 16020 bp, 13 predicted proteins | sample MGYA00248252_ERZ651782 | MGnify/ENA primary metagenome ERZ651782 (study PRJEB26908, sample SAMEA4031705) | gut metagenome | biome: gut; feature: normal infant; material: stool | place: China | collected 2015... | reverse complement strand
GGCAGGAAACCTGGAATGTATTTTCAGACCTGGAAAAAGGGGAACTGAAGGAAGAAATAGAGGGAATGCCAATCATGGCGGCTTCTTCTACTTCTACCCCGTTTATAGTGGCCGCGGGATGGATGACATATTTAAGTGTGTTGAAGCTTGCGCCTCCGGTCAGGGCACCCAGTAAGGGCATCAGGATGTCATTGACAAGAGAAGTCACAATCTTGCTGAAAGCGCCGCCGATAATGACGCCCACGGCCATGTCGATGATGTTTCCTTTGAGGATAAATGCCTTGAATTCTTTCATTACGCTGTTAATGTTGCTCATTGGTAAAGCCTCCAATCATTTGTGATGACTTAAGTTTACACGAAATGTCCGTAATCTTCAAGTGACAGGTGCAGGATAGGCCGGATTTCCCGGCTTTACATTGGCTGTGGCGGGTGCTAAAATAGACTGGACATAGAGCAAACGGTATTTAATAATCGAGGTATGAATCATGGAAACAAAAAGAATTATTATAGAAGACAGAAATCATATAAAGGATGAGGAACTGAAAGAGGCAGCCAGCATACTGCGTTCAGGGGGCCTGGTGGCATTTCCCACAGAAACCGTGTACGGTCTGGGCGGCAATGCACTGGACGAGGACGCGGCAAGAAAAATTTATGCTGCAAAAGGGAGGCCCTCTGATAATCCTCTGATTGCCCATGTATCCTGCGTGGAGGAGGTGGCGCCTCTTGTAAAGGAGATACCGGAGGCTGGCAGGAAGCTGATGGAGGCTTTCTGGCCAGGTCCCCTGACCATGATATTTCCCAAGAGTGAAAAGGTTCCCTACGGCACAACCGGCGGTCTGGATACCGTGGCAATCCGTATGCCGGACGACCCGGTGGCAAACCGGCTCATTGCCCTGGCCGGAGTGCCCGTGGCCGCGCCCAGCGCCAATACATCAGGACGGCCAAGCCCCACTACAGCCGACCATGTATGGCAGGATATGAACGGCAGGATTGAGATGATTATAGATGGGGGTCCTGTGGGAATCGGGGTGGAATCCACCATAGTGGATGTTTCGTCCGCGGTACCGGCTGTTCTGAGGCCGGGGGCCATTACCATGGAAATGCTTGCGGAGGTGCTGGGGGAGGTAAGCGTGGACCCGGCTATCCTGGGCCCTCTTTCTGCGGATGTCAGGCCAAAGGCGCCGGGAATGAAGTATAAGCACTATGCCCCCAAGGCTGACCTTACACTGGTGGAGCCGGGGACTGGAGCAGACCGGGAGAGCGGAGCGGAGCAGGTGACCGGAGCAGAGCAGAAAACCGGAGCGGAGCAGAAAACCGGAGCGGAGCAGAAAACCGGAGCAGACCGGAACACAGGCGCAGACCCGGAAACCGGATTGGATGAGACACAGCTCCAGGCCATGATTCGCAAGGTGCGGGAGCTCTCCCGGGAGAAGATTGAGGCCGGCTATAAGGTGGGAGTTATCTGTACGGACGAGTCCAGGGGCTGCTATACAGACGGTGAGGTACGCAGTATAGGTGCAAGAAAAAGCCAGGCATCCGTGGCTCATAATCTTTACGCTCTGCTCAGGGAGTTTGATGATTTGGGAGTAGACTACATATTTTCGGAGAGCTTTCCCAAGGACCACCTGGGACAGGCTATTATGAACCGGCTTTCCAAGGCGGCTGGATATAAGATTGTAAAGGTATAATGCATCAGGCAGGAGGAAACATGGAAAAACAGACCTTAGGGGAGATTGCATCCCAGAAGCTTTTGGAGATGATACAAAGGGACGGCTATACGGCCGGAGATAAGCTTCCCACGGAAGCTGAGCTGGTGGAGCTTCTGGGGGTTGGCCGCAACACGGTGCGGGAAGCTCTTAGAATTCTCATGTCCAGAAATATTGTCACCATACGCCAGGGCTCAGGCACCTTTATTTCAGACAAAAACGGTGTGTCCGATGATCCTCTGGGGTTTGCCATGATAGAGGACCGAAGAAAACTGACAGAGGACCTGATTCAGGTGCGTGTGATGCTGGAACCGCCTATTGCGGCTCTGGCAGCCCAGAATGCCACCGGGGAGGATATCCGCCAGCTGGAGAACATACTTCTGGGCCTGGAGGAACAGATGATACAAAGGGAGGACTATGCTGACAAGGATTCGCAGTTTCACGCCCAGATTGCAAATTGTTCCCATAATCTGGTCATGACCAACCTGGTACCGGTAATCACAGACGGCGTCCGTGTGTTTGCCGGCGCTGTCCAGGAAACAGAGTATGAACAGACGCTTAAATCCCATCGCAGGATATTTGAGGCTATCCGGGACAGGAAGCCTGTGGAGGCGCAGCAGGCTATGTATTTCCACCTGATGTATAATGACAACCGTTATAAAGGTGAGATGCTGGATGGGAAGCAGGGGATGAAGGGGACGAGAGCTAAAGAACAGTAATGGCTTGCTGCCAAGGGGCTGTTGCGAAAGTAGATAAATAATAATCTACTGGAGCAGCAGCTCCTTTTCTGCGCAAAAAACAGAAAAGAGGGCACCGTTTCATCTATTTTCATTTTGGGACACACTTTTTGCACCTGTTTGCAGATGTTTTCAGATAAGGGTAACTTTTGTGGTGAAATAAAAAAAGGAAATATTCATCCTATAAATAGTTGCGTTTTATTCGATTTTATCTTGACTATACCTTATAAATATGGTAAAAATAAAATATATTCATAGGATGAATTCTGTGATTATCCTTTAGGAGGAAAGAGGCATGAAACAACTGTATGATGTAATCATTATTGGCGGCGGTGTGGTGGGCAGCGCCATTGCCAGGGAAATGTCCAGATACCGTCTGAAAATAGGCGTATTGGAAAAGAACCTGGATGTTTGCTATGAGACCAGCGGCCGGAATTCCGGTGTGGTCCATGGCGGGTTTGCTTATGACACAGGTTCGCTGAAGGCCAGGCTCTGTGTGGAAGGCAATCAATTCATGGGACAACTGGCAGAGGAGCTGGATTTTAAGTTCATCCGCTGCGGTAAGGTGCTGGTAGGCAATACGGCGGAGGATATGGAAACACTGAAACGGACCATCCGGCAGGGGGAGGAAAATGGTGCCGCAGGCCTGGAGCTAATTGGAAAAGAACGGCTCCATCAATTGGTTCCGGCTGTGGTAGGGGAATTTGCCATGTTTTCGGCTAACAGCGGAATTGTGGATCCTTTTAATTATACCATAGCCCTGGCTGAGAATGCACATGCCAACGGAGCAGTGTATTATTTTGGCCATGAAGTGACAGGAATACGGCGGGACAGCGAAGGAAATTATATACTTACGACGCCAAAAGGTGAATTCCACACCCGGTGGGTTGTGAACAGCGCCGGACTGGGCTGCGGCAACATTTCCGATATGCTGGGCATCCGCGGCTATAAGGTGATTGGTTCCAAGGGGGATTACATTATTCTGGACAAGCGCACAGGACATCTTCTTCCCATGCCTGTATATCCGGTTCCCAGCAATACTTACATGGGAATCCACGTGACCAACACTACTGACGGGAATGTCATTATTGGACCCAACGCAGAGATGGTAACAGATTTTACATACTATGGCGTGCCTCAGGAAAATATGGATTATCTGGCTAAGAGTGCTTCGGACCTGTGGCCATGTATCCATAAAAAAGATTATATCCGCAACTATTCCGGTATTCTGCCTAAATGGGTGGATGAGGACGGGGTTATACAGGATTTTAAGATAGAGATAAGGGATGACATTGCGCCCCGCGCCATTAATCTGGTGGGCATCGAGTCCCCCGGGCTTACAGCGGCAGTGCCCATTGCCCGTCATGCAATCAGTCTTATGGAAGAGAGGGAGAAACTTACGCCGAATCCAGGGTTTAATCCTGTGAGAAAAGGAATTCCTCATTTTGCGGAGATGACAAAAGAAGAGCAGGAGCAGATGATACGGCAGAATCCTGATTACGGCCAGGTCATTTGCCGGTGCGAAAAGGTAACCAGGGCTGAAATCCTGGCAGCCATTCATAATCCATTGGGAGTTGACACCATGGCAGGAGTCAAATACAGGACCCGCTCCATGATGGGGCGGTGCCAGGGAGGATACTGCCAGATGCGGATTGCGCAGATGATAGAAGATGAATTGGGAAAAAAGGTAACAGAAGTCAGGTATGCCAGAAAAGATTCACAGATGTTTTTCGGCAGAGTGCGGGAGGAGGCGTAGGAAATGGAGATAGACGTACTCATTGTGGGCGGCGGACCGGCGGGACTGGCTGCGGCTGTCCGGTTATACAGGAAAGGAATCCATAATATATTGATTGTGGAACGGGAAAAACAGCTGGGAGGAATACTCAGACAGTGCATTCATGACGGTTTTGGACTGACCCGTTTTAAAACCACATTAAGCGGGCCGGAATATGCACAGAGATTTATAGAAGAGGTGGAGGAATTAGGGATTCCTTACATCACGGACGCAACCGTTCTGGAGGTGGCAGAGGACAGGACAGTGACGGCAGCAACACGCCGGGGGCTTAAGGTATGGAGGGCCAAGTCCGTGATCCTTACCATGGGATGCAGGGAGCGTACCAGAGGCGCTTTGGGAATCCCCGGTGAGCGCCCGGCCGGTGTGTTTACGGCAGGGGTTGCCCAGGCTTATATTAACCTCTACAATGTAATGCCTGCAAAGGAAGTGGTTATCCTGGGCTCCGGGGACATCGGTATGATTATGGCCCGCAGGCTTACGCTGGAAGGCGCCCATGTCCAGGCTGTGTTTGAAATCCAGCCATATCCCAGCGGCCTGCCCCGCAATGTGGAGCAGTGCCTGAATGATTACGGCATACCGCTGTACCTGAGCCATACGGTAACGGCTGTCCACGGGGACAACCGCCTGACAGGCGTCACCGTGTCCCGTGTGGATGAACACTTAAGACCTGTTCCGGGAACTGAAAAGGAATACAAGTGTGATACCCTGATACTTTCCGTGGGACTGATTCCTGAAAATGAACTTTCACTGGACGCTGGCGTGACCCTGGATGACAGGACAAAGGGCGCTGTGGTGGATGAACATTTCCAGACAGATGTGGCGGGAATTTTTGCTGCGGGAAATGTGCTCCATGTCCATGATTTAGTGGACTTTGTTTCCATGGAAGCAGAGAGCCTGGCGGATTCAGCTGCGGAATTTGTGCAGAATGGATGTCTGGCCCCCTGTCCCATCGAAATAGGAACGGACAGCCATATAAACCATACCGTTCCCCAGAGAGTAAGCGGTGCCAGGGATTTTAAGCTGTCCCTGAGGGTAAACAGTCCTTTGAAGGAATGCCGCATTGAAGTAAGGCAGGACGGTGTGTTGGTGGCATCAAAGAAAATGAAGAAAGCGATACCGGCCGAAATGATTGAACTTACGGTTAAGGCGGATAAACTGGTGTCCATGGGCCGGCTGGAGGTGAGCGCTGAATGTTGAGAGAATATACATGTATCATCTGTCCCAACGGATGCGATATAAGGGCGCAGATTGAAGAGAGGGAAGACGGAAGCAGACGGATTTGTTCTGTGGAGGGCGCCGCTTGTCCAAAGGGGAGGGCGTATGTGGAGCAGGAATTGACGGACCCCCAGAGGAATATTGCCACATCTGTATTGGTAAAGGGCGGCATACTTCCCCTGGCCAGCGTGAGGCTGACAAACCCCATACCCCGGGACCGGATTTTCGATGCAGTGAGTGAGATAAAAAAGTATACCCTGACCGCTCCTGTGAAAGCGGGAACTGTTGTCATACCGCGTCTCATGGGGTATGACACGGATGTGATTGTGACTAAGTCAGTGCCTGAAAATAGATGATGGTAAAGCTGGGGCGGATGAAAACACAAAGAAAAGTCTGTTATTGTTGATGTAAGCAGCTATATAGGAAAACCACCCTGATATCTGGCAGTTGAGAGGGTGGTTTTTCTATCTTCATAATTCGGTCAGCCCCCTGTGGAAAGTTGTTTTTTGAGCATATTTACAGAGTTTGGTAATTCAACCAAGGCTTTTTGATATTAAGTTTTGGTTTATCCATGGAGGACTTATAATGGTTCTGACAGAAATGCAGTTTATATCGCTGCTTCTCAAACCTGACGAAAATTTACACTGCATAGTAAAGGCCAATATACCCCTTAAAAAGATCCTTGGGCCGGCGGATGTTTTCGCAAAATAAAGTGTTTACTACTAAATTCCGAACTCCTTGAACAATTGTTCCTGATAAGTCCTATCCGATGCTGCCCGGATAATGTCGTCCGCCCTTCCTGCATCTGCCAGCTTCACATTCAGTGCATTTGCGCGCCCCAGCCCCTGCTGGACTCCTTTTTCTATACCTTGTTCAATTCCTTTTTCAATCCCCTTCTCAACACCGTCCTCAAACAGCATTTTGCCTAAAACAGTCATTCCGATCCTCTCCTTTATCATCGCTAATTCATCTCTGTCCAAAAATTTTACTGCCAGCGCATACAGTACTGACTGCATTCTTTTTCGATCCTCATCCCCTGCTTTGAGTTCCTTACACTGAAGAAACTCCATGCCCTGGTAAATCCTTTGGCTCATCTCCATCTTTCCCGACATCAGAGGGGTCAGAAGCAGGGGAAATACATCATGGCGCCCCAGTGTCTTGCCCCGGCTGATTTTCCGCTGCAGCTTTTCAAAGACCTTGTCCGCATTTCTGTCCTTTAGCCGAACCACCTCTACTCTGTATACGTTCATTCCGTTGACCAGCTGGCTGAACCCTCTGGCCCCTGCTGATTCTGATTCCTGTTCACGCAGATAATCTGCTTCCATACAGCCTCCTGTTCCGGCAAGCCATATAAGAACCTATCCCCATTATAGCGTTTTCCGATAAACCAGACAATAGCCCTTCTGCCTTTTAATAAATAATTGGTGTGATATAAAAGTGGAAATGATTGCCCGATACATAAGGGGCAGAATAATGAGATGAATCGTTCGATTCAGATAATTTGAGATATTGTTAAAGATATAGAATAATGAGCGATAGTTACTTATATTCCGCTATCGTCTGGTTGTTATAATATAGCATTTATCCCGGAAAAAGGCAAGGACCGGAAAAACAGTTATTCACCGGTTATTCCCAGGGGTATTTCCAAGGCGTTCTCAAGATTTATGCAACTTTATTGATTAAATAAGCCCGGAATGTTATAATCCATTCACAGACAGAGGAAAATATAAAATACCAGCAACGATACCAGAAGCAGCCACGCAGCCGTTCCTGAATGTCCAGACAGGAGTTGTATTTATTGGACACTGCGGGGGCAGGCTGCGTGTGTGCAGAGACAGCCAGGCGGCTGCGGAAAGGATAAAAGGAGGAAAAAGAATGACCGGAAAACGTGTGGATTATATAACATGGGACGAATATTTTATGGGGGTGGCCCTGTTGTCGGGAAGACGTTCCAAGGACCCAAGTACCCAGGTGGGCGCGTGTATTGTCAGCCAGGACAATAAGATCCTGTCCATGGGATATAATGGTTTCCCCAAAGGGTGTTCGGATGATGAATTCCCCTGGGGCAAGGAAAATGAGAAGGAGGACCCCTACAATTCCAAATATTTCTACTCCACACACAGCGAGTTAAATGCTATTCTTAATTACAGAGGGGGAAGCCTGGAGGGAAGCAAGCTCTATGTGACTCTGTTCCCCTGTAATGAGTGCGCCAAGGCCATTATACAGTCAGGAATCAAGACCATTGTATACAGAGAAGACAAATATGCGGACACACCGGCGGTAATGGCGTCTAAGCGTATGCTGAATGCTGCGGGAGTGCGTTACTACCAGTACCAGTCCACCGGCCATAAAATCGAGCTAGAGGTATAGTCCCATGAAGATACTGCTGACGGCTGTCAACGCGAAATATATACATTCCAATCTGGGAATTTACAGCCTGAAGGCCTACGCAGACCAGGTATTGGGGCTGGGGGAAGCAGGCGGCAGGAATGCCCGGGCAAAAAAACGTGGAACCGGGACCGGAGCCATGGAACCTGCGAAGCCGTCTATCGAGCTGGCCGAGTATACAATCAACCACCAGCTGGACCAGATTCTTCAGGATATATTCAGAAGAGAACCGGATGTGATTGCCTTTTCCTGTTATATCTGGAATATAGAATATATCAGATATCTAATCGCGGATTTAGGGAAAATACTGCCGGATGTGCCCATATGGCTGGGAGGACCGGAGGTGTCCTTTGATGCAGCTAAAGTGCTTGGGGAGCTGCCGGAGGCAACAGGCGTCATGAAGGGAGAGGGAGAGGAAACATTTGCACAGCTGGCCGGATATTATGTGGATAAGTTGTGTAAAAAAGGGACAGACAGTGGAAAAATCCTGCCGGACGGACAGGCCGGTCTGGAAAATATACCCGGGCTTGCCTTTCGCCTCCCCGATGGTTCGTTGGCAGATACCGGTGTACGCCGGGCCATGGATATGAGCCGGATACCATTTCCATATAAGCATATGGATATAAAGGATTTGGAGCACCGCATCATTTATTACGAGAGCAGCCGGGGCTGCCCCTTTTCGTGCAGCTACTGCCTGTCCTCTATTGATAAGAGCGTACGGTTCAGAAGCCTGGAACTGGTCCTTGATGAGCTGGCTTATTTCCTGGAGGCCGGAGTGCCTCAGGTAAAATTTGTGGACAGGACCTTTAACTGCAATAAAAAACATGCTATGGCCATATGGCGGTTTATCCAGAGTCATGACAACGGAGTCACCAATTTTCACTTTGAGATTGCCGCCGACTTGCTGGACCAGGAGGAGATTGAGCTTTTGGGCCAGATGCGTCCTGGACTGGTCCAGCTGGAGATTGGCGTACAGTCCACTAATCCGGACACGCTTAAGGCCATACACCGCAAGACAGATATAGCCGAGATACGCCGTATCACCGGCACAATCAATCAGGCACATAATGTTCACCAGCATCTGGACCTGATCGCAGGTCTGCCCAATGAGAATTTGGAATCTTTCCGTCATTCGTTCAACCAGGTATATTCCATGGAGCCGGAGCAGCTTCAGCTGGGCTTCCTCAAAGTGCTGAAGGGCTCTTATATGGAAGAAATGGCATTGACCTACGGCCTCTGCTATTCCTCACGGCCGCCCTATGAGGTCCTGTCCACCCGGTGGCTGTCCTACAGGGACATCCTGGAACTAAAGGGCGTGGAGGATATGACGGAGGTGTATTATAACAGCAGGCAGTTTGTCCATACTCTGTCCGGGCTTGCGGCAGAATACGGTTCGCCCTATGAAATGTTTCTGGATATGGCTGCATATTACCGTGAAAACAATCTCACCGGCATCAGCCACAGCCGCATAGCCAGATATGAGATACTGTACAGTATCATAGCCAGACGTAGGGATGCAGGACTGGATGCCTCTGTTATGGAACGGTTCAGGGACCTTCTCATGTATGATTTATATCTCAGGGAAAATGTAAAAAGCCGCCCATCCTTTGCCCGGGACCAAAGCCCTTATAAACAGGCTGTCCGGCAGTTCTTTCAGAGGGAGGAGGAATCTCCCCATTACCTTATGGATTATGAAGGGTATGATTCCAGGCAGATGAGTAAGATGGCCCATATTGAAGCCATGGGAGACGGAACCCTGGTGCTGTTTGATTACAGGCACAGGGACCCGCTGACGTATAATGCAAGGGCGGTCAGAATTGGGTGATAAACTTTAGAACGTTGTAAATGCAACAAAAACGTTGTGATGAAAGGACTGGATATATGCTGCAGAAGACCATTTTAAATGAACCTGAGACTGACAGAAAAACTGGCAGAGGGATAAAAAGTGACCGGGATACAAAGGCCGGCAGAGGGAGAAAAGCTGGCGGCGGCACAAAAACTCAGGGAAGGCCGAAAGCTGTCAGGGAGACAAAAGCAGAACTGGCCGCCCGTATTGCCCGTATCCTGGATGTATTGGACCGGGAATACGGTACGGAGTACCGCTGTTATCTGAATCATGAGACACCCTGGCAGCTGCTGATTGCAGTTATCATGAGCGCCCAGTGTACAGACGCCAGGGTGAATATCGTCACAGCTGATTTATTCCAGAAATACGATACCCTGGAGAAGTTTGCCGCGGCGGATTTAAAGGAATTGGAACAGGATATCCACTCCATTGGGTTTTATCACATGAAGGCTAAGAATATCATTGCCTGCTGCCGGGACCTGGTGGAACGGTTTGGAGGAGAGGTGCCAAGAACCATAGAGGAGCTGACCTCCCTTGCAGGCGTGGGACGTAAGACAGCCAATGTTATACGTGGGAATATATACAATGAACCCAGTATTGTGGTGGATACCCATGTAAAGCGTATTTCCAGGAAGCTGGGCCTTACAAAAGAGGAGGAGCCGGAGAAGATAGAGTATGATCTGATGAAGGTGCTGCCAAGGGACCATTGGATTCTGTGGAACATACATATCATTACCCTGGGCCGTACCATCTGCATTGCCAGGCGCCCGAAATGCTGTGAATGCTTTCTGCGGGAGGAATGTCCGGGCAGGGAGGCGTAGGTTTTTTTAATCCGTTCCCTTCGCCATGCAGCACCTGCCTCCTTTATGCGTTCCTGCCAGCCGCCGGCCGGTCTTTCCTTTTTGTCGCCTCCCCTACTTCCGGTTCTGGAACTCAGAGGGGGATTTTCCATAATATCGTTTGAATGCGGCGCTGAAATAGGCCGCATTTTCATATCCTGCCCTGGATGAGATTTCATACATTTTCATGCTGGTATTCTCAAGCAGTCCCCTGGCTTTTTCCATCCTTACCTTAATCAGATAATCCGTAAATGTAATTCCTGTCTCGCTCTTAAATACAGTGCTGAAATAGGAGGTGCTTAAGCATACGGCCCCCGCCACCTCATCAATGGAAAAGGAGGAGGACATATAGTGGTTCTGGATGTACAGGATGGCCTGGTCTATGAGCTTTCCGTAACGGCTTTTGTTGATGCGTATGCTGTCGCATATTTTGAACAGGTTCTGCTTCAGGTTTTCGATGCTGGACTCCAGTGTGCCGCCGGCTGCCACTTTTTTGAATTCTTCGATGGGATTCTGAAATATATCCTGAAGGTTGATTCCTGATTCCCCCAATTCCTTCATCAGATGGGTATAGAAGCTTCCCAGGGAAAATGTCATATACAGATAGCTCTCGCTTCCCTTCTGATAGAGCCATGTTTTTAATTGCTCCAGCTCTCCTGTAATCCCTTCCTTATTTTGTTCCTTGATAAAAGTAATAAGCCTGGTGTCCGGTATGGGATATCCCTGGCTGTCCTCCGGCTCATTGTAGATATAAGACTCCACCTCCTCGTAAAAGATATCCGCATTGGAACCCTTGATGAAATGAAGCTTGCCTGCTTCATGGCAGGTCTGTACACTTTTGTGGAGCAGGCGGATGCCCTGGACAATGCTGCCCGAGGCAATGCTGACATCGCAGTAGCTTCCCTCATGGGGGAACTGCCTGCGTATCGTGTCCACCAGAATTTTCCGCCGGGCGGCCAGTTCCATCCTGGAGCGGGAGGTGAGGCAGACGCTGTAGCTGTACTGATGGGATTCCAGCAGATAAGAGCTGTCACCAAACAGAATCTGGCTCAGGGCCGAAAACCTGCGCTCTGACGCATAACGGATGTCGTCGGACAGCTTGCTTAAGCAGATGATTCTCAACTGCCTGCGCTATTGGGTTACGGCGTACCGGATTGACGGGTTCCGCTTTGATCTGGCCTCCATCATGGGGCGCAACGAGGACGGCACGCCCATGAGCAAGCCGCCCCTGCTTCAGAGCCTTGCCTTTGACCCCATTCTGGGGGATGTCAAGCTCATAGCCGAGGCGTGGGATGCGGACGGTCTTTATCAGGTGGGGACCTTCCCGTCCTGGAACCGCTGGGCAGAGTGGAACGGCAGGTACAGGGACGATATGCGCCGCCATATCAAGGGGGACCAGGGCATGGCGCAGGCGGCTGCCCTGCGAATCGCCGGATCCAGGGATATATATGCGGACCATGACAGGAAGAACGCATCCGTGAATTTCATTACCTGCCATGACGGTTTTACCCTTTACGATCTGTTTTCCTACAATGTAAAGCACAACGAATCAAACGGGTGGAACAATACGGACGGCGCCAATGACAACAACAGCTGGAACTGCGGCACAGAGGGGGAAACAGACGATCCTCAGGTGGAAGCCCTGAGGCGGCGCATGGTGCGAAACGCCTGCGCCCTCCTTATGTGCAGCAGGGGAATCCCTATGTTTCTGGCGGGAGATGAGTTCTGCAACACCCAGTTCGGCAATAATAATGCCTATTGCCAGGACAATGAAATTTCATGGCTGGACTGGGGACGGCTGGGGAAGTATAGGGATATATTTAGTTTCTTCCAATATATGATACGGTTCCGTAAGACCCACCGCCTGGTGCGCGCCAATGTGAGCGGCGGGGCCTGCGGCTTTCCGGATGTGAGCTTTCACGGAGTAAAGCCCTGGTGCAGTTCCTTTGCGGAGTACGAGCGCTATGTGGGAGTCATGTTTGCCGGCCGGGAGGAGGGAAAAGGCCCTCAGACCGTGTACATTGCGTCCAATGCATATTGGGAGGAGCTTGATGTGGAGCTGCCTGTACTACCGGACGGAATGAAATGGGAGCTGGCGGCAGACACCTGGGAGGATACGCCTTGTCCGGGTCCCCTGAGGGCAGACGGATTCAGGATTCGTCCCAGAACCGTGGTGGTGCTGGTGGGAAAATAGGGCGGTTTCTTAAGGCAAATTCCAGTTCCTTACAAAATCATAAAAATTGATTTATAGTGTCGCAAATCTGAAAAAGTTGTGGTATACTAAATTTAATTGATTCCCAGATGGGCCGCATTTTCTGTGCGGCCCCGGAGTGGATTTATACGCGGATGGAGCGCTCGAGCGGCTGCGCTCGCCCCCCGCGTTTAAATAGCGTATTCCCGAACGATGCGGAACAGGCTGGTCCGGGACTGCGCCGGGCGTGTCAAGCATCTCCCCAAGGCGAAGAAAGACCGATCTCCCTAGGCGAGGCAGGGCCGCAGGAGAAGGTTTCTTCGTCCAGTCGTTGTGCAAACCGCACAGGACAGGCCGGGAGTTTTGCGCCTGCTGACAGTAGAAGAATGCTATGATGTAACGATCAGAAAGGAAGTAACGAAAATTTTATGGCTGAAAAATTGAAAATCATCTCTCTGGGCGGTCTGAACGAGATCGGTAAGAACCTGACGGTCTATGAGTATGGCAACGACATCATCGTTGTGGACTGCGGCATGGGGTTCCCGGATGACGATATGTACGGCATCGACGTGGTCATTCCCGATGTGAGCTATCTCATCAAGAACCAGAGCAAGATCCGGGGCATCTTCATCACCCACGGACATGAGGACCACATCGGGGCCATCCCCTATGTGCTGCGTTCTGTGAATGCGCCCATCTATGCCACCCGGATGAGCGCGGGGCTGATCCAGCTGAAGCTGGAGGAGCACCGCCTGGTGTCCAAAACCAAGATGATCACCTGCGAGGCGGGGGACGTGATCCAGGCGGGCAAGTTCTCTGTGGAGTTCATCCATGTGAACCACTCCATCGCGGACGCGGTGGCCTTTGCCATCAAGTCCCCGGTGGGCACCGTGGTCCATACCGGCGACTTCAAGATCGACACCACCCCCATCCAGGGCGGAATGATCGACCTGGCCCGGTTCGGCGCCCTGGGGCGCGAGGGCGTGCTGGCCCTGCTGGCCGACTCCACCAATGTGGAGCGCCCGGGATACACCCGCAGCGAGAGCAGCGTGGGCAACTCCTTCGACGTGCTGTTCAAGGGCTGTGAGGAGCGCATCATCGTCACCACCTTCGCCTCCAATGTGGACCGCCTCCAGCAGATCATCAATGTGGCGGCGCGGTACGGCCGGCGGGTGGCGGTAACAGGCCGCTCCATGGAGAACGCCATGAAGGTCTCCACCGCGCTGGGCTACATGAATATCCCGGACGGGGTGCTGATGGATCTGAACCACATCAAGTCCCTGCCCAAGAACAAGGTATGTATCATCACCACCGGCAGCCAGGGCGAGACCATGTCCGCCCTGTCCCGGATGGCCTTCTCCACCCACCGCCAGGTGGACATTCAGCCCGGGGACAAGGTGATCGTCTCCGCCTCCACCATCCCGGGCAACGAGAACGCCATGGGCAACGTCATCAATGAGCTCTACCGCAAGGGGGCCGACGTGGTCAACGAGCGGGAGCTCCCCCTCCATGTGTCCGGCCACGCCTGCCAGGAGGAGCTGAAGATCATCCACGGCCTGGTGAAGCCCAAATTCTTCATCCCGGTCCACGGAGAGCAGCGCCACCTGAAGCTCCACGCCAAGCTGGCCCGCCAGATGGGCATGGACCCCCGGGACATCCTCATCAGCGACATCGGCCGGGTGATCGAGCTGACGCCCAAGACCTGCAAGCTGGGCGGCACCGTCACCGCGGGCAAGGTGTTCGTGGACGGCTCCGGCGTGGGCGATGTGGGCAGCGTGGTCCTGCGGGACCGCCGCCACCTGGCCCAGGACGGTATGGTGGTCGTGGTGGTCTCCATGTCCGGCGAGGACGGGGCCTTGGTCTCCGGCCCGGACATCATCACCCGGGGCTTCGTGTATGTGAAGGAGTCCGAGGGCCTGATGGATGAGCTGCGGCAGGTGGCTCTGGACGCCATTCTGGACGTGGACACCCGGTACGCCACCGACTGGTCCGCCATCAAGCAGTCCATCAAGGCCGACCTGTCCAACTACCTCTATAAAAAGACCAAGCGTTCCCCCATGATCCTGCCGGTCATCATGGAAGTGTAACGCCTGCGGACAAAAGCAGCAGCCCGCCGGGCCCCTTTTGGGGTCCGGCGGGCTGCTTATGTTCTGAAATGCGGCGGTTTATTTCCGCTTTTTGTGCTTGTCGAAGAAGCCCTTCAGGCCGCTCTCCTCCGGGACGTCCTCGCCCATGGCCTCGGCATAGGCCCGCAGGGCCTCCTTCTGCTCTCCGGTGAGGGAGGAGGGAACCTGGACCCGGACGGTGACATACTGGTCGCCCCGGCCCCGGCCCCGCAGCTCCGGGATGCCCTTGCCCCGCAGGCGGAAGGTGGTTCCCGGCTGGGTCCCGGCTGGCAGGTTGTACTTCACCTTGCCGTCAATGGTGGGGATCTCCAGCTCCGCGCCCATGTTCGCAAGATCGGTCACGTCATGCGCGATGCCGACCGTCCCAAGAATCGTCCCGTCTTCGTCGAACAGCGGGGACTTGTATGTCTTGAACTGGCGCATCCCCTGTTTGCTCTTGACCATTTCGTCAAAAAGGCAGGTGCGCCTTTCCTCAAGCACGATCTCGTCAGACTCCAGACAAATGTACTCGCCCTGCTCGTATTCTTCCTTCTTCAAATCCCATATGTAATAGTGGCCGCGCCCCTGTACGTCCTCCTTCATCTTGCCTACGGCATGGCAAAAACCGTTGTTGACCTTCAGGTGCGACCCTTTTACATCCTTAAACCAAATAAGATCGGGAATGCTGTCGATGATCGTATCCAGATACGTCTGGGTCAGGCGGCTGTCTTTCCGATGCTTGACGCCCGCTAATATCTTTTTGAAGCGTACCGCACCGAAATCCCTATGGAAAGGCTTCACCCAGATGTCGTCGGCGGCCTCCAGAGAAGGGGTGCGGAGAACGGCGAACGCCTCCGCTTCCATGCAGAACACCAGGATCGCCCCCGGCTTGCACAGTGCTCGAACCGCTTCCGGACGCTCCGTCACGGGCAGATCAAGAACGATGATATCACTGCCCCGCACGGCTTCCGGAGAAAAACTCCGGTAACCGGAAACGTCATGCTCAAACCGTTCCAGCGGAGCGATGTTCCGTACGTCTGCCAAAAGCAGAGGATCCTCGCTGAAAACCCTGATGTCGAGCTTACACCTGTACACGTCCTATCCCCTTAAATGATGTATCACGGATGCCATGCCCGGCCTTCAAACCGGGCCTCCTCGGAAGCAAGATCGGAAGAGCGTCGTGTAGGGAAAGAGTGTA
>ENA-OWNQ01000473-OWNQ01000473.1-gut-metagenome-genome-assembly--contig:-NODE-473-length-16155-cov-3.368703_pt1 | contig 16155 bp, 20 predicted proteins | sample MGYA00248252_ERZ651782 | MGnify/ENA primary metagenome ERZ651782 (study PRJEB26908, sample SAMEA4031705) | gut metagenome | biome: gut; feature: normal infant; material: stool | place: China | collected 2015... | reverse complement strand
CAATTATTACCATCGCAGCTGCCCGGATTCTGGTGCAGCAGTGGGGAATTATGGGCGCAGCATTGAATTATGTACTGTCCTGCTCCATTTTGTTTGTGCTGTTTACTTTGATTCTGGTTTATGTAATTCTTCGAAAAAAACATCAGAACTAATTCAGTTAATACAACATCCCCCGGAAGGGAAATGTCCGTTTATTGGGACTATTCTTTCCGGGGGATGTTTTTTTATTTTCCTTTCGGATTTATGCGTGGAAGCTGATACTCTCGTATATTTTCATAGCCCGATAACGCCAACAGCAACAGCAAGTCACGCTGTGGTCCTTTCCAGGATTCTGCAGGTTCGTACCATTCGTGGATGGTATGCTCTCCACCGCCTTTTCCTCCCCAGCCCACGGTGATGGCAGGGATTCCAAGCCAGATGGGGATGTTGGCGTCTGTGCTGGCGGCACCGATGTACAGGGTTTCCATGCCAATGGCCTGATTTGCAGCATTTGCAGCCTGAACAATCTGGCAGGATTTTTCCTGGGTACCAGCAGGGCGCCTGCCCTTTTGTTCGAAGGTGACTGTAATGCGGTCATCTTCTGCTGAGTTTTCCCTGTCTCCATTATCAGCATTCACTGGCACTGCACCAGCTGTATCTCCCACACTGCTTTTCGCCGTCATATTATTGTCGTCAAGGGTTCCTGTACTCTCAGAACTTAAAGTTCCATATCCCCAGCGGGCGTTTTCCTCATTCACGGCTTCTTCTATTGCCTGGTGGAGTTTTGCAGATAATTTCTCAAGTTCCCCTGCATCCACAGAGCGCATATCCACCAGCTGGCAGCTCCAGCTGTTTTTCCCCAATCCATGCAGTTACGGTTCCGGATTGAATATACACAAATTCCAGCTCCGTATGCCAGTGCCAGTCTTTGCAGTTAAAATCAAATTGGGCTAAATGCTCATTATAGTAGCGAAAGGGATAGTCCTGGCTTCCATGGGGAATGGTCTCCATTAAATTTTCGTCGGTAATAATTTTGGTATATACGTTGGTTTCTTTCATATCTTGTTTATCCTCAAATCGAGACCTGGAGCCTGTTTGAAAATCATTCCCGCAATCTGCTCGTCCCACTTTGCGGTATATTTTGCAGAAAACCTTTTTCGAACCGCTCTGGGAAGTGCCCCGAAAAAATAGAAAATTAATGTTTTTACGATATTATACAATAAAAATCAGAAATAATCCAATGAAAAACACATTTAAATATAATATAATCCAATAAGACAAAAATCTTCTTTAAAGAAGAAAAAAAGGAGAACCAATCATGCCAAATTACCAGAAAACCAAACGAGCCTGTTATATGGGCTTTATCACCCAGGCTATAGCAGCAAATTTTGCACCTTTGCTGTTTCTGAAATTTCACACAGATTATCATATTTCCCTTGGAAATATTGCACTGATCTCCACCTGCTTTTTCTTTACCCAGCTGCTGGTTGACTTGTTTTGTGCCCGATTTGTGGACAAAATCGGATATCGCGTGTGCATTGTAACCTCTGAGATCAGTTCCGCTTTAGGACTGGTGGGGCTGGCATTTCTTCCGGAGCTTTTGCCAGATCCTTTTATGGGAATTATCATCAGTGTTATTGTTTATGCTGTTGGAAGCGGACTGATTGAAGTGCTGTGCAGTCCTATTATGGAAGCATGTCCTTTCAAAAATAAAGAAGCGACCATGAGTCTTCTTCATTCCTTCTACTGCTGGGGCTCTGTGGGAACCATTGCAGTTTCCACCCTGTTTTTCGCAGTTTTTGGAATGGACAGCTGGAAGTGGCTGGCAGTTTTGTGGGCAATCGTTCCGGCCGTTAATGTTTACAACTTTGCCACCTGTCCCATCGAACATCTGGTGGTTGAAGGGGAAGGTATGAAAATCAGGGAACTGTTTCGTAAGCCTGTGTTCTGGATTGCCGTGTGTCTGATGGTGTGTTCAGGGGCATCAGAGCTGTCCATGTCCCAGTGGGCATCTGCCTATGCAGAGGCGGCACTTGGACTGTCAAAGACCATCGGAGACCTGGCCGGTCCCTGCATGTTTGCCATTACGATGGGAATCAGCCGTATGATCTTTGGAAAATACGGAGATAAAATGGACTTGATGAAATTTATGGCAGGCTCCGGAATTTTATGCGTATTCTGCTATCTTCTTGCATCCCTGTCTTCTAATCCGGCAGCAGGACTGATTGGCTGTATTGTATGCGGATTTTCCGTTGGAATCATGTGGCCTGGAACCATCAGTATTTCCTCTAAGAAATTTCCGGCAGGTGGAACTGCCATGTTCGCCCTTCTTGCCATGGCCGGAGATCTTGGAGGCAGTATAGGCCCTGGAATCGTGGGCCGTGTCACACAGAATGCAGGAGATAACATCCGCGTGGGTATGGGCGTAGGCCTGATTTTCCCAGTGGTGCTGCTGGTGATGGTTTTTCTGCTGAAAAAGGTGAAAGTAGAGGAAAAATAACTGATATTTGAAAATCTACAGAGGGTTTAGAACGTGTTTGAAAAAGGCTTTCTGCAAAAAATTTCCATAAAGCAGGGAGTACAGATGGTGGGAATGATTTTCAAACACGCTCTGAAATATAATAGGAAGGCTGAGGTATTATTTAAAACGGGTTGGCGTAAATTAAAGATAAGTATATTTTGAGTATGCATACGCTGCAAAATGGAGGAAATATGCCAGATCAGAAGCTGGATAATCTTTTGAACCTTGCGCTGGATGCCACAGAAGAGGAAAGAGAGAAATCCCGAAATCTGAATGTGGGGTATGAGAAGCAGACACGAAAGTGGGAAATTATTGTGAAGTATAGTGAAATGGGTGATTCTGTTGAGGCGTTGCTTGGGGGACCCGAAATCTCCGTGGTCCCTCTCCTTGGCAGGTATGCCATTGTGACGCTTCCTGAAAGTATGCTGGATGAATATTCTCGGCGTCCCCAGATAGAATTTATAGAAAAGCCCACCCGTCTGTATTTTGAAGATCTTTTTTCAAAAGAGGCAAGCTGTATTACCCAGGTACAGCGCAATGAGCCGGGAAATCTACGGCTGACAGGGCGCGGCGTGTTGATCGGAATTGTGGATTCCGGGGTGGATTACAGGCATCCCGCATTTCTTACAGCAGATGGAAAGTCCAGGATTCTGCGTTTGTGGGATCAGAGCATTCCCGGTAATCCCCCGGAGGGCTATGCAACAGGAACTGAATATACCAATGAGGAAATTAATGAGGCGTTGTCCCTCTCTGTGCAGGAGGGGCGGCGCCTTGTTCCGTCTGAAGATGTAAGCGGTCATGGAACCGCTGTGCTTGGAGTGGCAGCTGGCAGCGATTTTTCCCGTGGGGCAGTGAACCGGGGGGTGGCATATGAAAGTGACCTTCTGGTTGTAAAAATGGGAATTCCAAGACAGGATTCTTTTCCAAGAACTACAGAGCTGATGCAAGGCGTGGATTATCTGGTTCGGCAGGCCATACGGCTTGGAAGATCAATTGCGATCAATTTAAGCTTTGGAAATAATTATGGCTCACATGAACCTTATAATTAAGGGAAAACATAAGAAAACACTGATATTTCCTGTGTTTTCAGGCGATTCAGTGCTTTACTCGGATTCATGTTTGGTTGTCATTTGGGTCTTATAATACTCGGTCAGGATCATGTTAATCTGCTGGGAACGTGTACGATAGTTCGCTTTCGCATCCTTATCAATCTCAGCAACCAGTTCTTTGGACAAAGTAGTATAGACCTGAATATTGTTGGAACTGATAGCCATGTGGCACCTCCGATTCAATTTAATAGAATTATTCTATCATACTTCTTCGGGAGGGGCAATGTGAACTGAAAATTGAAGAATTATTGTTACTGTAAAATTGGAACGGTCGTAAAGAAAATCTATGAATAGAGAACGATAAGAAAGGTAGAACAGACAATGAAGAAAACAATTTTTGAAGAGATGGGCGGTACTTATATCAGACATGGGGATTATCTTATCCCTGCTCTTACCTTACCGAAGGAAGAAGAACAAAGGGTTGTCGGTGTATGGGGACAAAGACATTTGCGGTATTTGAAGGAATACCGCAGATTGCTATATCTGAATATGCTTACAAGCGGCAGGCTGAATGGTTATTTGGCTGATATAGAAGAACAGGCACAGGAACGCTTTGAAAGACTTGTAGAACAGATGAAACAGGCACAAGGCATTGCAGAACAGCTAAAGGTGGAAAATGTCTTGGAATGGATAGGAAGAATGAACAATATACAAGTATGTGCGAGGGAGATTGTGGATAAAGAGATAATTTATCAAGAATGAAATGTAAGATAAATAGTGTATAAAATGTAGCAGGGCATCATAAGATAAAATTGTAATTGCATTTTCCACATAGTTCGTGTAAAATGTAATTAGAAAAGCTGTGCATCAGCGGTGGGTTGACACCTAAAATCTGATACGTTTTCCGAACGAAGGTGTCGGAGGTTGGCAGGCAACGGAAAAACCTGATATTTTCCAGACGAAGGTGCTGGAGGTTGGCAGACAACGGAAAAATCAACCATGAGAAGGGAATGTTTAGTGCTGCGGCGTGAACATTCCCTTCTCTAAATTTTATGGGATAAGGATTAAGTTATGGACAAAAGACGTGCAATTCAGATTATGACAAAAGCGGCACAACTATATAAAGAACATCTTGAGGATCAGAAGGTTTTGTTCCTATATGGCTTACCGAAAGAGGTGAATAAGCAATTACAGGAAAGTAATAAGATTTTGTCATCTGTACAGAGATATGAAGTCGCTTTCCACAGATACAATTTTTTACATTTGACAGGAGTTCGATTGAATAAAAAAGAGACAGCTTCTGCAATTCATTTTTACCAGAAATGCCTGGATAAGCGATTAACAGAAAATGATTTTGTTTTTGCAAAAGATGGCTCTACGGGGCAAAAATTGGATATATTGGAACGTATGATGCTTATTAAGAAAAACGTAACAATGATAGGAGAATTTACAGATCGAGGACCGAAATTATATACAGAAAAAGCTGCCGGGAATATATGTGGTTGTATTGGCTTCGTAAAAGATAAAAATACGAAATTAAATGTACCGAACACATTGCTGAAAAAGGACATCAGAGATGTAACAGCACAGCCTACATATAAAGTATTTGCTGTAATATCAAAACACTATACAGATGAGAAATATACAAATCTTGTAAAGATGGACAAAAGTATTGATTTGAAAGAGTGTTGTTTCTCAGAAACAATAGAAAATATGATAGATAGAGAAAATCTATAATGAAATAGAAAGAAACCATGCTACTGCTTTTTGTAACAGTATCATGGTTTTATTGTTTGTCGTCTATATTTTAAGTTGATTATTACTTTACAAAATTGGCAATGTTATAATTATCATTGATTTTAGAAGAAGGGAGTATCGAGGGAAATCAGTGAAACTGGTTTTGCAAGCATAGCGTTTGGATATCCAAACGCACTTTGGGAGAACTCCCAACCCCCTTTTGCTCAGTGGTTAGCAGTTTGTGAATTATTGGGATGAAGCAATATAACTGTTTTGAGAAAACGGGATATTTTTCATGTTATCAGTTTAAACATTATAGTTCCGTGTTGTGCGATTTTTGCCTGGATTGAACAGGATGTTTTTTTCGCAATTCCTGTTTCCTCTGATATTCAAGTTCCCAGGTACGATGAGAGAAGCTATAGGGATCTTCCATATTGAGATCATCCACTTCATGGGTTGCGATATCACGATAGTGATAGTCATAATATTCACCAAAAGTACCTTTGAGCTGCTCAATCAGTTTCTCTCGGAAAGTAGGTCGTATCTGGATTCTGGCATCCAGTAATTCTGTATATTGCTCTGGTTTAGGCCGGAGTTTTTCCTCTTGGAAAGCGACAGCATCTTTTTCAAGCTGCTCTTTGAGAGCCATATCCTGAGAATCGAGAATATCCAGATTCTTATCCATCTGGTTATATTTATTGGAAAGACTCACCATATCTTTATCTGTGGAACATTCAGCCTGAAACAGCAGTTGTTCTTTGGCAGATTTCAGTTCCTCGATTTCTTCTGTTACGGTTGTAAGCTGCTGGTTTAACTTTATATGCTGGAAAGGATTTAGAATACTGGTTTTACTTTTTTGCACATTTAGTTCTTTCTTTTCAGTAACTTTCGCTTTGAGCTTTTTCTTAATGGTATCATATTTATTTAGGATAGGACGAAAATGCTGCATCCAGTCATGGATCACTTCTTTTTGCATTTCATTATGAAGTAAATGATATTGTGTAAAAATCATATGATTGCGGATTGCTTCTAATGTTTCTGCAATTACCGGAATAGATTTTTCGACAGCTTGAACCAATTTTTTTATCTGTGTTTTTAATTCCCGTAGTATTCTGTTATCCGCACGAACCCGACGGTTGATTTCACACCGGTCTGCTATCATGCCTTTCTTTTCCATATTCTGGGCAATGTAGCCTTCGTGGATGGTTGGCTGTTCAGTGATTCCCTGAGCTGCAAAACTGCGGTGATCAATGGCGGCATTTATCTGATTAAGGGCAAGCATTTTATTTACGGCATCTGCCCAGTTTGCTCTCCAGAGGCAGAGCTGTTTCTCACTGTTCCATTGTTCGGAAATCGGGTTTTGTCTGCCATACCGGGTGCTTTTTGGATGTTTGTCGATACGTTCATAACCTTTCTCCTGTGCTGCCGAGGGAGTCAGATATACTTTCTTTTTCCCAGCTTTATAACGATACTGTTTTTCCCAGCCCTCTTTCTGAGCATCCTTAAATTCAGAAGCAGTAAATCCCTTTTCCTCTCCATCTTTGATGCATAGATATTCTTTTTCGGTTTTATACTGCCATGTTCCGTTTTCGTTTAATGGACGGACAGTAAGTAGAATGTGTGCATGGGGATTGTGACCATTTGTATCGTGAATGGCGAAATCGGCACACATTCCCATATCTACAAAATTCTTTTGAATAAAATTCTGAAAAAGAGAAATATTGCTGTCTTTATCCAACTCAATAGGGAGTGCGACAACAAATTCTCTTGCCAGTCGGCTGTCTTTTGTTTTTTCAGCAGCTTCTACAGCATTCCAGAGTTGCTCCCGGTTTTTCCATTCAGGCGGAGCCATAGGGGGAAGCATTACTTCCTGATAGATCAGTCCATGTTTTCGGGTGTAGTCATGCTGGATGCCATCGTAATCATTGTATATGCGGCTACAGCTCATATAAGCAGATGCAGCGACAGCAGACCGCCCGGAACCACGGCTGACGACCTTGGCTTGCATATGATAAATTGCCATATCTGGCACCTCCTTTCGATGTTGCCTGCAACAGCGGATAGCCCTCGGCAGAGCGCACGAGCCCCGTAGGGGATACCACCGCCCGATTTATCGGGTGGTGAGTAAGTGCGCCCTTCGGGAGTAGAACTTGTGCGTTTACATTCCCCTTAGCCGGATCATCAGCTCCCGCTTTAGGGTATCTAAATCCATTTCTTTAATATGGGGAGCAATGCTTTCCAGAATCGCTCCTTCTTGAATCAATCTGCGTGTTCTGGCATTACGTTCCTTTTTACGGTTTCTTGCTTCGATTTCTTCCAGTCTGTGTTTTGCCTGTAAAAGCACTTTTTCTTCTGGTGTCATAATTCTTTTATTTGCCATATCTGGCACCTCCTTTTTATGCCCGTATCCGGGCGATTTAGTTTTAAAATCTTGTGGTTTAGTACTATAGTTTTAGATAACTGACAGTGGCATGTCTCTGGTGATAAATAAGAAAAGAAAGTAGTACTACTGTCAGTGAAAAATAGTTATTGTGCGATGCTGCTTTGTTTCAACTCTGGTTTGAAGTGTGATTATCTAACAGAATTTTTTTCGTTTTTTTTAAATTAGCTGTTGCATTGTCCTGACGGATATTCCGGTTATTGATACGGATGGGAACACATCTCTCCAGAATCCGGTCATAAATTCGCTTGTGTGCGATATCAGCGGCGTTATTCAGCTCTGATAAAGTGAGATTGGTTGTTATGATCAGGGGCTTTTTACTGCGGTAACGGCTGTCAATCACATTGAAAACCTGTTCCAGTGCAAAGTCAGAGTTCCGTTCAATTCCGAGGTCATCAATGATCAGAAGGCTGTAGCGGTTTAAGCTGTGGATGAACTGATTCCTGTCTTCAAAATGCATTCCGGTAAGGGTATTCAGAATCCGGGAAAAGTTGGTTATCAGTACCGGGACGCCTTTTTCCAGAAGGGCATTGGCAATGCAGCCTGCAAAGAAAGATTTTCCAGTACCGACATCGCCCCAGATGAGAAGTCCGGAAGCGTTTGCTTTCATCTCTTCCCAGTTACTTACATAATTGTGTGCAAGTTTCATTTCCGGATTGATGCCGTTATCTTTGGAAAAGGTGTAGTCATAAAGTGATTTGTCCTGTAAGCCGCTGGTTTTGAGATGCTCTATTTCCATTCGCTTTTCATGAAGTTTTCTCTGGGCTTCCTCCTGTTCAAAGATCTTCTGCTGGCACTTACAGCGGATGGAAGGAATAAGAACCTTTCCCTGTAATTCATGCCTGCACTGTCTTGGCGTATTGCATTTGGAACAGTAGATCAGGTGGTCTGTTTCGTTAAAATATTCATCAGGCTGAAGTTCTCTGTTTGGTGTTATAGCATTTGCTTTTTCTGTAAATCTTGTCATAGTGTTTCGTATTCCTCACTTTCATAATTTCGTTGCCGGGAAACAGGATGATCCTGTCTTGCCCAACGGATGATGGTAGCTGCATGGTTTTGGTATTTCTTTCCGGTAGAAGCCATATAACCGGATAAGCGTTCCATATAGTCCTGCCAGTCAGGGATTGTCTGCCGGATATCTTCCAGCTCCGTCTCTGACAGAAAAACATTTTGAAATGTTCCATAGGGTGAGCGTGGCTCTTTACTCCCTCTTATTGTTAAATGGTTCTTTTTTATCTCTTTCTTATTACTGGACAGTTTTCTGTCTGTATCAGGGAAAGAATCCTGTCTGTCAATAGGACAGTTTTCTGTCTGTCTTGAGGAAAGAATTCTGTCTGTATTGCTGAGGGTTTCTTTCGGGATTTTTACATAGATCCGATTAGGGTGTCCGGGTCCCTGCCGTTTTCGGAAGATAAGCTCTTGTTTTTCCAGTACTGCCAGAGCAGTTTTTACCGTCATCTGGCTTTTGTGGAGAACTTCTGCCAGTGCTTCAATCGTAAAGTAGAGGAACACATGACCATTTGTATCTGACCAGCCCTCATTTTTCTGGGAAAGCCTTGCACGGTCGAGCAGGATCATATAAAGCATTTTGGCAGTTTCGTTTATTTCCATGTCCAGAAGAAAACGGGGAAACATCATATAAGATGGCAGGCTTGTGTCTGCTGTCAGAAAGTCCGTCATGTGTTCACCTCCAATCACAATGGTTTATTCTCCAAGGAAATCCCAGTCTATATCACGATCCGGCTGTTCTTTTTCAGGAGCTGGAAAGGGCACCCTGATGGGGGATTCCCTTTCCAACATGCCTGCAGTCAGCCCGGACAGAAAAATCGGCAATGACTGTTTCAGGCTGTGTTCCACTGCTTCTACAATCTGTTTCACAAAAAGTTCTTCCCGTTCCCTTGTTTCCAGATAGGGATCAGCCTGAGTGCGGTAGTAGCGGTCAAAATAATCGACCAGTGCAAGGGAGATTACCTGGCTGTAAGATTTAAAATTCTGCCTGTCCATCGTCTGTAAATATTCCCAGGCTTTCCGCTGCTGGTCTTTGTCCAGATTAAATCGCAGGTTTGTGTTGCGGATATGGTTCTGCATGGCTTATCCCCTCCTTTTCAGGCTCATATAAGCCAGAGATTCATAACCTTTGGCAGTGGCACAGACATCATCAAGGATGGTAACTCGTGCTTTGTCATACGTTCCAAAGTTACGGATCAGGCATCCACCGCCTCCGACCACATACAGGCGCATCAGGTCAGGATTGTATTCATATTTGCGGAGTGTGGCAAAAATATCTGTGACATACTGTCTGGCAACAGCAGTAATACAATCCAGATAAGGCGCTGAAATGTCAGCGGTTCCAAACCGTAGAATCTGCTCTACGGTGGATTCCTCAATCTTTACTCCGAATTTGTCCAGAACAGCGTTTTTAGCGGCAATCATACATTGGTTTACGCCGAACTTTTCTGTCCAGCACCGGCTTTCTTGAGCTTTCTTATTGTTGATATATAGAATATTCATGGTTCCGTTTCCGATATCTGCAAGAAGATTGGTTCCCTTGAAATCTCCAAGCCAGTTTACAATAGCCGGATATCCCTGCGGGTAAAGGCTGCATCCCACAAAGCGGATATGATACTCTTTGCTGTTAAATCGGTAATGGATTTCAGAATTCTGGAGCAGATAGGAACGAAATTCTTCCCTCTGGTTTCTGATCCACGTCAGAGGAAGCCCGGCAGCTAGATGAATGTCTGCTTCACGGATGGAAAAGACATTCAGTTCCCTTGCAACTGCCATCAGCGTCAGAAGATAATATTCTTCGTCCATAGCTTTATCCGGGATAAATTCTTTGTGTCCTTCGCCAATCCGGTAGTAAATGCCGTTATATTCCAGAATATTCCCGGTGAAGATGGGTTCTGTTTCATAGGCTTTGATTCCGGTTGGTGTGACGGTATTTGCTGTTTTCATGTTGCCGTAGCCGTGATCTACAGCAATGATTTTTGTGTTTCTGAGTTCTCGTATAAAAAACACCTCCATTTTCGTATTGATTGATTCAGCAGGCTGTACCGGTGTGGTACTGCTTTGCTGTGAGATAAGCATACGAAAGTTGGAGGAAAAAGACATTGAGGGGAAATTGAGCTGAAATTGAAAAAATATACCTTTTATTATTATGGTGCTTGCTGATATGCAGTTTGCTGAGAAAGTAAACAAAATACTTTCTATAATTGTTAAAAAATTAGTTAGTCTGTCAAAAAAATATTGTGAGAAAAGGAAGATTATTGTAAAATGGGCTAAATAGAAACTACATTTGAAATGTAATTCCAAAGATAAGGAGGGGAATGATTTGTAATGAAATATAAAAAAGTCGTTGCAGTTCTGCTTGCTGTTGGATGTATCGGGCTTGTAGGAACTTTGGGATATTTCCTTGGACAAACAAATCAAAAAGGACCTGATGTAAAACAAGTAGTTGCCCCAGTTGCTGAAAGAGAAAACACGAAACAGGAGTCAAGAAAAATTGCGGTAGTCAATCTGGATGAGGGGACAACATCAGCAGAGGAAAAAATAAATTATGCAGATAAGATTGTTCAATTTCCCAGCTCTTCGTTTGAATATTCATCATTAGAGGAAGCAAGAACAGGATTAACAAACGGAAAATATGGTGCTTACATAATCATACCAGCCGGATTTTCACAAAATGTTGTTAGTCTTAATACAACACCACAAGCAGCTCAACTTGAATATGCTTTAAATAAAAATCTTTCAGGAGAGTCTCAGTATCATTTGTTATATGATGTGATGAGCTTTGGGAATTCTTTGAATGATAGTTTGAGTTATATGTATTTGAACAATATTCTTTCTGAGTTTCATAAGGCTCAAGATGGTGCGACTACGGTTATGAATAATGATTTAAAAGATAAAGATGCTATTGAGAGCATACAGTCGCATGATTTGGTACAATTAGTTGAAATTCCAGAGTTAAAAAGAGAAGAAAATACAACAGAGCCATTAAATGTAGAAGATTATGTAGAAAAAAATACTGCTTTAGCAACAGATCTTGACTCACAGTACAAAAAGTGTGTAGAAGAGGCACAATTACAACTGCAAGATATGCAGACGGAAGGAGGAAGCCTTTCAGAACAGCTTACATCCTTGGCTGAATATACAAAACAGCTAGATGTATTTAAAGATGAAGAGGGAAATTCTGTAGTCGATACTGCAAATAATAAACTGGACGAAGTTTTGAATAAAAAACCAGGAAATACAGTTGGAAACATGCTTGAAGATTTGAAACGGCAGCCGGATATTATAGCAGGTGAATTAGGAAAATCGATAGAGACTTATAATCAGGGATTACCAAATCAGCTGACTGACCGCTTAGCTGAGTTTGCAAAGAAAATTGAAGCAGCAAATCCGGGATTGATTTTAGAGGAAAAAAGTGAAGGGGTTTTTGAATTACATTACGCTACTTCGGATTCACCAAAATTATCTATAACCCTTGCAGATGTTCCCGACTCCGAAGAAAATCAAAAGGCAGATACGACAAAACAGTTATGGAGTGCTATTACCAGTAAACTTGCAGCGGCAGCAAATGAGCAGGAAACTATTGAAATTATAGAGAAAGATCCTGATTTGGGTATAGAAATTCCGAAAGTATATACAACTGCAAAATCGGTGCAGACAGCACTTGCGGAATGTGAGCAAGATCCGAATATGATAGCTATGTGTAATAGTCTTGGGTATTCTTCTATAAGTGCTTTTGTGAGTGACGCAGGAAATGGAAGTTTGGCGCTTGACAAAACTCATGAAATTGTGTTTGATGGTGATTTGAATGCTTTTCAGCAGTACATTAATTCCGTGATTGAAAATGTACCGCGAGAGGTGACTGCATTGCAGGAATATAAAGATTATCGATATGATGAAGCAGGGAATATGATTATTGATCCAGGGACAAATCAACCTACTACAATTCAAGAGAGACTGGAGCATTATGGAAAGCAGGTGAAAGCCTTTGAAACAGAACTTGGGAATGAGCAGACAACAAATGGGCAGGAAATAAAAAATGTATTCCAGGATTTTTATGTAGATCCAATGCAGAAGAACCAAGAAAACTTCAATGGTATCCTGCAACAAAAATATGAGGCTGAATCAGTCTATATCCACGAGTTTAATGAAAAGCTGAAGTCATTTGCACCATCTGTACAAGATGAATATATTGCAGAAAATGTAAATGGAATAAAACAGAATAACGGACTGCTTCAGAAGAGTTTGATAGAAAATAATATGTCTTATGTGGATTATGCAAATAAAGTCTATACTACAACAGAAGAAAATATCAATACTCTTCAGAAAGGTATTCAGGATGCAAAAGACGCCTCAAATCAAGCGGTGGAAGACGGCTTGAGTGCAGCAAAAAATACCAAGACAACCACCAGTAAAGAAAATCAAAATATATTAGCTGACTTTTCAGCAAAGCTTCCATATACAAGATTGGGAAGTATGGAATATACACAGGCTTATCAATTTATCGCTAAGCCAGTAGCTTTAAATGATGTTTCAAAAGAAAAGGAAAAGATAGTGGGCGGAGAAGAAGTAAAAGAATCTTCGGCAAAAGCAGTTTCTGCGAATACAGAAAAGGAAAGTAATATAACATCGTATTTCATTTATATTGTTTTTGCAGTACTTTTAACAGCACTTATTATATTCTTGATTTTGAGATACTTTAGAAATAAAAAACCAGAGCAATAAGCTGTTTGGCAGCATTGCATATAAAAAAAGGAGAAGCATTCAAAGGAGGTACATTATGGCAGATGTAAACAACATTAAATTAAGCCCGGAACAGATGGAGGCAAAGGCAGCAGAATTTAATACCAGATGTGAGGAGTTCAACCAAGTGGTTTCTACGATGAGAAACATGGTAACATCCTTATGTGATGAATGGGCCGGTCACAGCAGCCAGGCATTTTATGACCAGTTCCAATCTTTAGAACCAAGTTTTACAGCTACATCAGATCTTATCACATCAATTGCACAGCAGTTACGTGATGTATCCGCAGCAATGCAGAGCATCGACCAGGAAATCGCAGGGAAAATTGGAGCGATGTAGTAGCAGAGAGCCGTCGGGATTTTCCCGACGGCTTTTTGAAAATATGAGGAACGTATGTATGGGAAAAATGGATGACACAGGAAAAGCACTTGAAAAAAATATTAATAGCAACATTGAGTTCGATACCTCTGTATTACAGGAAAAGAATGAAACCTATTCTTCCTTAACGGATACTTATGGAATAGATTTGTTTACAGATCAATATGAAGAGAAAATTGAAAAGGTGCATTTAAAAGAATATGATGCCTATCAGAAAATAGAAAAAAAGTTGTTTGAAACAGATTTAGAAAGTGGAAAAGATGAATACGAAAGAATACAGGATCAACTGTTTTTATATACAGGTTCAGAAGTAAAGAAAGAAGAAATTGAGAAAGAAGATAATGCGTTGGGCGTAAATATTGCCATAACAGGTATTATGCTCATACTTTTCTTTTTTATTTTCTTCCTGATTTTTGACAAAAGAAGGAAAAGGAGACGTGAAGATGCAATTAACAATTACACTTACGAGTACTAAATATCAAATCAATAAAGATATTATGGTCAATTCTGAACAAAAGATTTGTGAAACCTTACAGATTTTAAAGGAAGCAGGTCAAATAAATATAGCTGTTGGTGATGAAGTCAAATTAAGATCTATGCGTACAGGGATGTTTGTGCCGCAAGAATTTACTTATGAAGAAGCTGGGATATTCTATGGTGATATATTGCAAATATTATAAAATAAGAAATGGAAAGGGGTAATGAGATATGAATAACATACAAAGCAATACGCAGGTTGCTTCAAGCAGTTCAGATACAATTTCAGCAAGTGCAAATAGTTTACAGGAGAAAGAAATATCAAAAGATACAGAGTCAAATATTACTGCCAAAGGAAATTCTATTACGGCATATGAAACAAGCCAGACTCAAAAATCAGCTTATAGATATGCGTTAGAGCAAGATGCACAACATATAAAAACTTTAGGTAAGACATTTGAGCAAGTGGATCAGAGTATTGCTAATATATTAACTGCTGGTTTATTAGGTGATTAATATGGAAGATAATGAAAAAAGACAGTTACAGGATAAAATTGACGACTATAAAAAAGCGATAAGAACATTAGAAGAAAGTAAAGATGAAATCAATTATCAGGATAAAATAATAGAAAATATTTTTTCAGATATGTTTCTTCAATTTAAGCATGATACAGAATTTTGCAAGAGTATCTCTAAGCTTCAACAATCGGTATGGGAGGCAAAGACATTTAAAGATTCAAAATTTTCAGAAATAGAAAGTGATTTGAAAAGTAATCTAAAAAAACTAGAGAAAGAGCAGGAAAACGAGGAGTGGTAAAAGTATGGGATTAAAACTTTATCCATCAGCTTTAAAAAAACAGGTAAAATCTATCGCTGATAGTTTGAAAGATGATAATGAAAACTTAGTTTGTATCTTGGAGGTAATTGGCCATTTTACAGGAAACCCAAATTTAAAAAGCGAAGCTTGGGATAGTATGAAAGCACATATGGATGATCATGAAACTGTTATTCAGGGATTAATTTGTGCAAACGATATTGTCATTCAAAATAGCGAAACTCTTTGCGTATCTATTGGAGAAGAAAATATAGATGAGGATGAGTTAAATGCACAAATAGTAAGCCTTAAAAATTTAAATAATAGTTTTGAAACTATAACTAAAAATTTAGAATTATGCTTGAATAATGCAATTTTATCAGGAACAGAAAGTTTTAATTATTTTAATTCTATTTCATATTATGAATCTTGTATCCAGGCAAACATACTTAAAATTAATGAGTTGACAGGAAAAATTGAAAAGTTGTATCAAATTGAAGGACAAACAAATTCATTATATTCGGAAAGCAAAGGTTTGTATGAAGCAGTTGAATCAGGTCTTTTGTCTATTCAAACTGCATGGAATGCAAGCACTGGTCAATTTGATGTGTCTAAAATTAATAAAAAATGGCGGAATGTAATCAGAAACGAATGGAAGGAAAGGAAAGAAAATATAGAAAATAAGTATGTAACGCCAAGCATCATAACAGAACTTTTAACAATGAGTTCACTGAATATTGACACATCTAGTACACTGTGGACGACGATTAAAGCTTTAGCAACAAAATGTGATTTAGTAAGAGAGGGTGACTATATCATTGTAAAAGGTACAGTTGGCTTGAGGAAGGATATTGAGGTGTTAAAAGATATTAAAGGCACTAGATATAAAATTAATAGTCCGGCGTATTTTAATGCTCATCTAAATCAATTTTAGCCGAAAAATGAAAGAAATTTTTCAAAAATAATATCAAAAACTACGTCTAATTTGCGGGAAAATGGATTTCCAAC
>ENA-OWNQ01000471-OWNQ01000471.1-gut-metagenome-genome-assembly--contig:-NODE-471-length-16207-cov-12.219963_pt1 | contig 16207 bp, 20 predicted proteins | sample MGYA00248252_ERZ651782 | MGnify/ENA primary metagenome ERZ651782 (study PRJEB26908, sample SAMEA4031705) | gut metagenome | biome: gut; feature: normal infant; material: stool | place: China | collected... | reverse complement strand
CGAAACTGAATGGAGTGGCTGGCCCGGCATTCCAGGTCATAAAAGACAGTCTGACACTGGGGCTGAATGCGCTGACGCTGACGGATATTACCAAAAATGCAGCGTATGGCGTTGAGATAGAAAGTCTGGTGCTGGAGATAAATGCACCGGCATCATCATAAAAAGTGAGCCAGTCAAATGGAAGGTATCGTTAAACTCACCGGTAGTGTCAGTGGGTCGTCTGAGATGCCTGCATGAGTTATCAGAGCCATCAGTACTTAACTGGTGGCTTTTTTTATTGTTGTCAGCTTCCGGATAACGGGAGACGGGGTATGTACCAGATGGAAAAAATCACAACAGGTGTGTCATACACCACGTCAGCGGTGGGAACGGGCTACTGGTTCCTGCAGTTGCTGGACAGGGTTTCCCCGTCTCAGTGGGCGGCAATAGGCGTGCTGGGGAGTCTGCTGTTTGGGTTGCTGACATATCTGACTAACCTGTATTTCAAAATCAGAGAGGACCGTCGTAAGGCGGCGCGGGGAGAGTAAAGCGATGAAGAAAAAATACGAACTGGTTGTTAAAGGGATAAATAATTACCCGAATAAGATTACTGTTACTGTGGCACTGGAAATTGGTGGGTATCCGTCACTGTTGTTGCCAGATGTGGCGATTAGTCTTGACCGTACTGAAGATGCCACGCTGGAGTTTTACGAAGCTGAGGCGAAAAAGCAGGCGAAGCAGTTTTTCATGGATGTTGCTGCCGGGTTATGTGAAGGGGATGGTCCGTTGCCGGAAAAGCGCCCCGTAATTTTAGAGGCGCAGGATGTGTTGATAACCTACAGAGGAAAACTACCGGGAATAATTACTGGTTCTCTGAAGACTCCACCGCTGGCCTGAAGACTTAACATATCCAGGGATTTGAAATCGATAAACCCTGATAAATATCCATGAACACCAAAATCAAATACGGCCTGTCGGCTGCCGTTCTGGCGCTGATTGCCGCAGGTGCGCCTGCGCCTGAAATCCTCGACCAGTTTCTGGATGAAAAGGAAGGTAACCACACCACGGCATACCGTGATGGCGCGGGTATCTGGACCATCTGCCGCGGTGCCATCCTGGTGGATGGCAAACCTGTCGTTCCGGGCATGAAGTTGTCGAAGGAAAAATGCGACCGGGTTAACGCCATTGAGCGTGATAAGGCGCTGGCATGGGTGGAGAAAAACATCAGAGTGCCATTGAGTGAACCCCAGAAAGCGGGGATCGCGTCATTCTGTCCGTACAACATTGGCCCCGGTAAGTGTTTTCCGTCGACGTTTTATAAACGAATTAATGCAGGTGATCGCAGGGGAGCGTGTGAGGCGATTCGCTGGTGGATTAAGGACGGTGGCAGAGACTGCCGTATTCGCTCAAACAACTGTTACGGTCAGGTATCCCGTCGCGACCAGGAGAGTGCGCTGGCGTGCTGGGGAATTGACAGATAAGCAGAATATTTTGCTGAAAAATGCGGTTTGCTCACACGGACGGATAACACGAAATCCTGCGAACTGACAAAAACTAAGAGAATAAAAGTAAAAACCCCGTTTGTTGGCACCAAGCGGGGTTTTGTGTTTTCTGACTCTGGAAAAGTCAAAGGAGAAAGTGTGTTTGATTTTAGCAAACTGATTCGGGAGATTCGAGTGATGGCTGAAAAATTATCCACCTGGAAGTTCATTCTTATCTGGCTGGTGTTTGTGATTATGGCCTCCGGTTATTTCATCGGTCAGATACGCTGGTGGTGAAATGAACCGCGTACTGTGCGTGGTCATCATTGCCCTGCTGGTGGCCTGCGGTGCGCTTAGTCTGGGGCTGAATCATTACCGTGATAACGCCATAACCTACAAAGAGCAGCGCGATAAAAAAGTCAGTGAGCTGGAGCAGGCAAATGCAACCATTACTGATATGCAGCAGCGCCAGCGTGATGTTGCTGCACTTGATGCCAGATACTCGAGGGAATTAGCCGATGCGAGAGCTGAAAATGAAACTCTGCGCGCTGACGTTGCCGCTGGTCGTAAGCGCCTGCGGATCAACGCCACCTGCCCCGGTACCGTGCGTGAAGCCCCCACCACCTCCGGCGTGGATAATGCAACCGGCCCCCGACTGGCAGACACCGCTGAACGGGATTATTTCATCCTCAGAGAACGGTTGATGACAATGCAGAAGCAGCTGGAAGGGGCACAGGACTATATCCGCACTCAGTGCCTGAACTAAGTTTTGCTGATGCGCCGTATCGTCGCTGTATTCCCTCATTAACAGAGACCGCAGCCCGACAGGGAGACTCCTCTGCGCGAGTGTGCGGGGATAATCAAAAACGATACACACCGGGGTTTACCGCGTTAACGGAGCGCGGCGTTGTCCCCTCATAGTCGCCTGTCCGGTGCGATGGTGGAAGAAACTGGACTACATTGAAAATGATAACCATTATCATTTTTGCGGGTCCTTTCCGGCGATCCGGGCCGTTACGGGGCGGCGACCTCGCGGTTTTTCACTATTTATGAAAATTTTTCAGGGAAAATCGTGTCGGTACTTCTCGAATATAACTTTTTGTTTTTTTTAATATTGCATTCATAAATGTCCGACATGAAAGTGTCCGAAAATGCCTTTTTCTGGCGTTTTCATGTCGGGCCTTGTATTTGATAATGGGTTGTTCTATGAAGGTTAATAAAAAGAGGCTTGCCGAAATTTTTAACGTGGACCCGCGGACGATTGAACGCTGGCAGTCTCAGGGGCTCCCTTGCGTCTCCAAAGGCAGTAAGGGCATTGAATCTGTATTTGATACTGCCATGGCAATTCAGTGGTATGCGCAGAGGGAAACTGATATCGAAAACGAAAAGCTCCGCAAAGAACTGGCCGATTTGCGTGCGGCAGCGGAGTCAGATTTACAACCCGGCACCATTGACTATGAACGCTACCGGCTCACAAAAGCGCAGGCAGATGCGCAGGAACTGAAAAATGCCCGTGAAGACGGAGTGGTGCTGGAAACTGAACTGTTTACCTTCATTCTGCAACGTGTGGCACAGGAGATTTCGGGGATACTTGTGCGTGTGCCGTTGACATTACAGCGTAAATATCCGGACATTTCACCATCACACCTTGATGTGGTGAAAACTGAAATCGCGAAAGCCTCCAATGTTGCAGCTAAGGCCGGTGAAAACGTGGGCGGGTGGATCGATGATTTCAGACGCACAGAAGGCAGCTAATGCAGCCGGTGCGATAGCTACAGGGCTTTTATCTCTCATTATTCCTGTTCCACTGACGACAGTTCAGTGGGCCAATAAACATTATTACCTTCCTAAAGAGTCGTCTTATACTCCGGGGCGGTGGGAAACACTGCCGTTTCAGGTTGGCATCATGAACTGTATGGGCAACGATTTGATTCGCACTGTTAACCTGATTAAATCTGCCCGTGTTGGTTATACAAAGATGTTGCTGGGAGTGGAGGCTTATTTTATTGAGCATAAATCACGCAACAGCCTTCTTTTTCAGCCCACGGACTCAGCTGCTGAAGATTTTATGAAATCTCATGTTGAGCCAACGATAAGGGATGTTCCTGCATTGCTGGAGCTGGCTCCATGGTTCGGAAGAAAACACCGCGATAATACGCTCACCCTGAAGCGTTTTTCCTCCGGTGTGGGTTTCTGGTGTCTGGGGGGAGCGGCAGCAAAAAACTACCGTGAAAAATCCGTGGATGTGGTTTGTTATGACGAGCTTTCCTCGTTCGAACCGGATGTTGAAAAAGAGGGTTCGCCAACCCTGCTGGGGGATAAACGTATTGAGGGCTCTGTATGGCCAAAATCCATTCGCGGCTCGACGCCTAAAATCAAAGGCTCCTGCCAGATCGAAAAAGCCGCTAACGAGTCGGCACATTTCATGCGTTTTTATGTGCCCTGTCCGCACTGTGGGGAGGAGCAGTATCTGAAATTTGGCGATGATGCCTCGCCTTTCGGTCTTAAGTGGGAGAAGAATAAGCCAGAAAGTGTTTTCTACCTTTGTGAGCATCATGGCTGTGTGATCCATCAGTCTGAGCTTGACCAGAGTAACGGGCGGTGGATCTGTGAAAACACGGGCATGTGGACTCGTGACGGTCTGACATTTTTCAGCGCCGCGGATAATGAAATTCCGCCGCCGCGCTCCATCACATTCCATATCTGGACGGCGTACAGTCCGTTCACCACCTGGGTACAGATTGTCTATGACTGGCTGGATGCACTGAAAGATCCCAACGGCCTGAAAACCTTTGTGAACACCACGCTGGGCGAGACCTGGGAAGAGGCCGTGGGCGAAAAAATCGATCACCAGGTACTGATGGATAAGGTTGTGCGTTACACGGCGGCGGTGCCTGCCCGGGTGGTTTATCTGACGGCGGGCATTGACTCGCAGCGAAACCGTTTTGAGATGTATGTCTGGGGATGGGCTCCGGGAGAGGAAGCCTTTCTGGTGGATAAAATCATCATTATGGGGCGTCCCGATGAGGAAGAGACGCTGTTACGTGTGGATGCGGCGATCAACAAAAAATACCGCCATGCAGACGGAACCGAAATGACTATTTCCCGTGTCTGCTGGGACATCGGGGGGATCGATGGCGAAATCGTTTATCAGAGGTCAAAAAAACACGGTGTTTTCCGGGTGCTGCCGGTAAAAGGCGCATCTGTCTATGGCAAGCCGGTGATCACCATGCCAAAAACCCGCAATCAGCGGGGCGTGTATCTGTGTGAAGTGGGGACGGACACCGCAAAAGAAATTCTCTATGCCCGTATGAAAGCCGATCCCACGCCTGTGGATGAAGCCACGTCGTATGCCATCCGTTTTCCTGATGATCCGGAGATTTTTTCGCAGACAGAGGCGCAGCAACTGGTCGCGGAAGAGCTTGTGGAGAAGTGGGAAAAAGGAAAGATGCGTCTGCTGTGGGATAACAAAAAGCGGCGTAACGAAGCGCTGGACTGCCTGGTGTATGCCTACGCGGCATTACGTGTGTCCGTGCAACGCTGGCAGCTTGATCTGGCTGTACTGGCAAAATCCCGGGAAGAAGAGACGACCCGGCCAACCCTTAAAGAACTGGCAGCGAAGCTGTCCGGAGGAGTGAATGGTTACAGTCGCTGAACTGCAGGCGCTGCGTCAGGCGCGCCTTGATTTATTAACCGGTAAACGGGTGGTGTCTGTCCAGAAAGATGGTCGCAGAATTGAATATACGGCGGCTTCTCTGGATGAGCTTAACCGGGCGATCAATGATGCGGAGTCGGTACTGGGGACAACCCGGCGTCGCCGTCGTCCGCTGGGAGTGAGGTTATGAAACGAACGCCTGTCCTGATTGATGTGAACGGCGTTCCGCTTCGTGAGAGTCTCAGCTACAACGGGGGCGGTGCAGGATTTGGCGGGCAAATGGCTGAGTGGTTGCCACCGGCGCAGAGTGCCGATGCGGCCCTGCTACCCGCGTTGCGTCTGGGGAATGCCCGGGCAGATGATCTGGTGCGCAATAACGGAATAGCGGCTAATGCGGTGGCTCTGCATAAGGATCACATTGTCGGGCATATGTTTCTGATCAGCTACCGTCCGAACTGGCGCTGGCTGGGGATGCGGGAGACCGCAGCAAAAAGCTTTGTCGATGAGGTGGAGGCGGCCTGGTCGGAATACGCCGAAGGGATGTTTGGCGAGATCGACGTGGAAGGAAAACGCACGTTCACGGAATTTATCCGTGAAGGTGTGGGCGTTCATGCGTTTAACGGCGAAATCTTTGTGCAGCCGGTCTGGGATACGGAAACCACGCAGTTATTCCGTACGCGTTTTAAAGCCGTGAGTCCGAAACGGGTGGACACGCCTGGACACGGTATGGGGAACCGTTTTCTGCGGGCCGGTGTGGAGGTCGATCGATATGGCCGTGCCGTCGCGTACCATATTTGTGAGGACGATTTTCCGTTCTCTGGTAGTGGACGATGGGAACGGATCCCGCGTGAACTTCCCACCGGGCGTCCGGCCATGCTGCATATTTTCGAGCCGGTGGAGGACGGGCAGACCCGTGGGGCTAATCAGTTTTACAGCGTCATGGAACGGCTGAAGATGCTCGATTCCCTGCAGGCAACACAGCTTCAGTCGGCCATAGTGAAGGCGATGTATGCAGCGACGATTGAAAGTGAACTTGATACCGAAAAGGCCTTTGAATATATCGCCGGTGCGCCGCAGGGGCAGAAGGATAATCCGCTTATTAATATTCTGGATAAGTTCTCCACCTGGTATGACACGAATAGCGTGACGCTGGGCGGTGTCAAAATTCCGCACCTTTTCCCCGGTGATGATCTGAAACTTCAGACCGCGCAGGATTCAGACAATGGATTTTCGGCGCTTGAACAGGCGCTGCTGCGGTATATCGCCGCCGGTCTTGGCGTTTCCTACGAACAGTTGTCCCGTGATTACTCGAAGGTCAGTTATTCAAGTGCCCGCGCATCCGCCAATGAGTCGTGGCGCTATTTTATGGGGCGGCGAAAATTTATTGCGTCCCGGCTGGCCACGCAGATGTTTTCCTGCTGGCTGGAAGAGGCACTTCTTCGGGGGATTATTCGTCCGCCACGGGCACGTTTTGATTTTTATCAGGCGCGATCAGCCTGGTCACGGGCTGAGTGGATTGGAGCCGGAAGAATGGCCATTGACGGGCTCAAGGAGGTTCAGGAGTCAGTGATGCGCATTGAGGCCGGACTGAGCACGTATGAGAAAGAGCTGGCGCTGATGGGCGAGGATTATCAGGACATTTTCCGCCAGCAGGTCAGGGAATCTGCAGAGCGGGAAAAAGCCGGACTCTCACGTCCGGTGTGGATAGCGCAGGCGTATCAGCAGCAGATAGCGGAGAGTCGCAGGCCGGAAGAGGAGACAACACCACGTGAGACGTAATCTTTCACACATTATTGCCGCAGCATTCAATGAACCGCTGCTTCTGGAACCCGCCTATGCGCGGGTTTTCTTTTGCGCGCTCGGGCGCGAGATGGGGGCAGCAAGTCTTTCGGTACCACAACAGCAGGTACAGCTTGATGCTCCCGGAATGCTGGCTGAAACGGACGAGTACATGGCCGGAGGTAAACGACCGGCCCGTGTTTACCGGGTGGTGAACGGTATTGCGGTACTGCCGGTGAGCGGCACGCTGGTGCACCGGCTGGGGGGGATGCGGCCATTTTCCGGAATGACTGGCTATGACGGCATTGTCGCCTGTCTTCAGCAGGCAATGGCAGATAGCCAGGTGCGGGGCATACTGCTGGACATTGACAGTCCGGGCGGGCAGGCCGCCGGCGCGTTTGACTGCGCTGACATGATTTACCGCCTCCGTCAGCAGAAGCCGGTCTGGGCACTGTGCAATGACACGGCCTGTTCTGCAGCCATGCTGCTGGCGTCGGCCTGCTCCCGACGGCTGGTTACCCAGACATCCCGTATCGGCTCCATTGGCGTGATGATGAGCCATGTCAGCTATGCCGGTCATCTGGCGCAGGCCGGTGTGGATATCACGCTGATTTATGCCGGGGCGCACAAGGTGGATGGCAATCAGTTTGAAGCGTTGCCGGCAGAGGTTCGCCAGGATATGCAGCAGCGGATTGATGCGGCGCACCGGATGTTTGCCGAAAAAGTGGCGATGTATACCGGGTTGTCTGTGGATGCGGTCACGGGAACAGAGGCCGCCGTTTTTGAAGGTCAGTCCGGCATTGAGGCCGGGCTGGCGGATGAATTAATCAATGCGTCGGATGCCATCAGTGTGATGGCCACGGCGCTGAACAGTAATGTCAGAGGAGGCACTATGCCGCAATTAACTGCAACGGAAGCCGCCGTGCAGGAGAACCAGCGAGTGATGGGGATCCTGACATGCCAGGAAGCGAAAGGACGTGAACAGCTTGCCACGATGCTGGCAGGACAACAGGGCATGAGCGTTGAACAGGCCCGGGCGATTCTGGCCGCGGCGGCACCGCAGCAGCCGGTGGCATCCACGCAGAGTGAAGCCGATCGCATTATGGCGTGTGAAGAAGCGAACGGTCGTGAACAACTGGCGGCAACGCTGGCGGCGATGCCGGAGATGACGGTGGAAAAAGCCCGCCCGATCCTGGCTGCTTCACCGCAGGCGGATGCCGGACCCTCACTCCGTGATCAGATCATGGCACTGGATGAGGCAAAAGGGGCTGAGGCGCAGGCTGAACAGCTGGCTGCCTGCCCGGGAATGACCGTGGAGAGCGCCCGGGCTGTGCTGGCTGCGGGATCAGGTAAGGCAGAACCGGTCTCTGCATCCACAACCGCCCTGTTTGAACATTTCATGGCGAACCATTCACCGGCTGCGGTCCAGGGGGGCGTGTCACAGGCGTCAGAAGACGGTGATGCGGACGTGAAAATGCTCATGGCCATGCCATGAAGTCAGTGCTGAACATCAATACGAGGTTTTAACAATATGGTGACGAAAACCATCACTGAACAGCGTGCGGAAGTACGTATTTTTGCCGGTAATGATCCGGCTCACACCGCCACAGGCAGCAGCGGGATTTCCTCGGCAACACCGGCACTGACACCCCTGATGCTGGATGGGGCCACCGGGAAACTGGTGGTCTGGGACGGACAGAAAGCCGGTAGTGCGGTTGGCATACTGGTACTGCCGCTTGAAGGCACAGAGGCGGTGCTGACGTATTACAAGTCGGGGACCTTTGCGACGGAGGCAATCCGCTGGCCTGAAAGTGTGGATGAACACAAAAAGGCCAACGCCTTTACCGGCAGTGCCCTGAGTCACGCGGCGCTGCCGTAACACGTTATCAGGCCACCGCGTTGGCCTGACTGATTTCTTAATGAAAGGAACTGATTTATGGGATTGTTTACGACCCGCCAGTTACTCGGTTATACCGAACAAAAAGTTAAATTCCGTGCGCTGTTTCTGGAGCTGTTTTTCCGCCGTACGGTGAATTTCCACACCGAAGAGGTGATGCTGGACAAAATTACCGGAAAAACGCCGGTGGCGGCCTATGTCTCCCCGATCGTTGAAGGAAAAGTGCTTCGCCATCGCGGTGGTGAAACCCGCGTGTTACGTCCGGGCTACGTCAAGCCCAAACACGAATTTAATTACCAGCAGGCGGTTGAGCGCCTTCCTGGTGAAGATCCGGCTCAGCTGAACGACCCGGCCTACCGTCGTCTGCGTATCATTACCGATAACCTCAAACAGGAAGAGCACGCTATTGTCCAGGTGGAAGAAATGCAGGCGGTGAATGCCGTGCTGTATGGCAAATACACCATGGAAGGGGAACAGTTTGACACGGTCGAGGTGGATTTTGGACGCTCTGAAGGAAATAACATTGAGCAGGCCGACGGTAAAAAATGGTCTGAGCAGGACCGTGATACGTTTGATCCGACGCATGATATTGACCTTTACTGCGATCAGGCCAGCGGTCTTGTGAATATTGCCATTATGGACGGTACGGTCTGGCGTCTGCTGAATGGCTTTAAGCTGTTCCGCGAAAAACTGGATACCCGTCGCGGCTCAAATTCACAACTCGAAACGGCAGTGAAAGACCTGGGAGCGGTGGTGTCTTTCAAAGGGTATTACGGTGATCTGGCCATTGTGGTGGCGAAAACGTCTTATGTGGCAGACGACGGTACCGAAAAACGTTATCTGCCGGTGGGCACACTGGTCCTGGGGAATACGGCAGCAGAGGGCATTCGTTGCTATGGTGCCATTCAGGATGCGCAGGCGTTGTCCGAAGGTGTGGTGGCCTCTTCCCGTTATCCGAAACACTGGCTGACTGTGGGCGATCCGGCCCGTGAATTCACCATGACGCAGTCCGCACCGCTGATGGTGCTGCCGGATCCGGATGAGTTTGTGGTGGTGCAGGTGAAATAATCCGTGAGCGGGGGCGAAATGCCCCCGTGTCTTTTTTCACAGGAGGCTGAGATGGCAACAAAAGAAGAAAATCTGAATCGTCTTCGTCAACTGGCTGGCCTGCTGGGGCGCGAGGCGGATATGTCGGGGAGTGCTGCGGATATTGCGCAACGTGTGTCTGAGTGGGAAGAGGAGCTTGCTGTTTCCCCGGAGGGCATTATGCACTCTGATGAGAGCGGGGCTGATCAAAATCACACAGACGATGGTGAGCAGTTGAACAACACGGATGCTCCGGATGATGTTAAAGCCGTCCGGGTACGGAAGTGCCTGCAAGTAATGGGGTATTGCCCGGAGACAGGTCGTCCCGTTGAGCTGGCGTTACGGGGTATGCGTGTTCTGGTGCCATCATCACTGGCAACGGCCATGATACAGCACGGAACGGCTGAATATGCGTGATTTTCAGAATGCCTTTGATGCTGCCCTCGCCGGGGTAGACAGTACGATCGTTGAAGTGATGGGGCTCTGTGCGCAGTTCACCTCGGGGGCACAGTGTGGCAGCGAAGTTCAGGGGGTTATTGACGATCCGGAGTCGCTGGGGTTTGCCGGTGGCGGGGTCCGTATTGAAGGAAGCAGCCCGTCATTATTTGTGCGGACGGATACGGTTCGTGCCGTGCGGCGTGGTGACACGCTGACCATTAATGGTGAGACATTCTGGGTGGATCGTGTTTCTCCGGATGACGGGGGCAGCTGTTATCTCTGGCTCAACCGTGGGCAACCACCCGCAGTTAACCGGCGACGATAAACGCAGGGTGAATTATGGCGATAAAAGGGCTTGATCAGGCGATTGACAATCTGAGCCGGGTTCGTAAAAACGCCATTCCGGCTGCTTCTGCAATGACCATTAACCGCGTGGCCACAACGGCGATTAATCAGTCTTCGTCACAGGTTGCCCGGGAAACCAGGGTGAGACGGAAACTGGTAAAGGAACGGTCCAGACTGAAACGGGCGACGGTCAGAAATCCGAATGCCAGAATTATCGTTAACCGCGGTGATCTCCCTGTGATTAAGCTGGGGATCAGAATGCTGGGGCGTCGTCCGAACAGCATACTCAAAGCCGGTCAGCATCGTTATCAGCGGGCATTTATCCAGCGATTAAATAATGGGCGCTGGCATGTTATGCAACGTCTTCCCCAGGCCAGATATGAGGAGGGCAATGACGACAAGGGAAGGAAAAAGCGTAATCGCCTTCCCATTCAGGTGGTGAAAATCCCGATGGCGGCCCCACTGAAACAGGCATTTGATGAGAATGTTGACCGTATCCGGCGTGAACGCCTGCCTAAAGAACTGGCATACGCGCTGAAACAACAACTGAGGATTGCGATAAAACGATGAAACACACTGACATTCGTGCCGCAGTGCTGGATGCACTCGAGCAGCATGAACACGGGGCGACGCTGTTTGATGGTCGCCCCGTTGTTTTTGACGAAGAGGATTTTCCTGCGATCGCGGTTTATCTGACGGATGCAGAGTATACCGGTGAAGAGCTGGATGCAGATACCTGGCGGGCCACACTGCATATTGAGGTGTTTTTACCGGCACAGGTACCTGATTCGGAGCTCGATCAGTGGATGGAAAGCCGGATTTATCCGGCGATGACTGCGATCCCTGCACTGGCAGGACTGATTACCACGATGGTTACGCAGGGCTATGAGTATCGTCGTGATGACGATATGGCGTTATGGAGCTCTGCAGATCTGACTTATTCCATTACATACGAGATGTGAGGACGATATGGCAACACCAAATCCCCTTGAGCCGGTAAAAGGTGCCGGTACCACTCTGTGGGTTTACAACGGCAAGGGTGATGCTTATGCAAACCCGTTGTCAGACGATGACTGGCAGCGACTGGCTAAGGTGAAGGATCTGACGCCGGGCGAGATGACGGCAGAATCCTACGATGATAACTACCTGGATGATGAAGACGCGGACTGGACCGCGACCGGGCAGGGGCAGAAATCTGCAGGTGATACCAGTTTTACGCTGGCCTGGAAACCGGGAGAGGAAGGCCAGAAAGGGCTTATAGGCTGGTTTGAAAGCGGCGATGTCCGGGCCTATAAAATCCGTTTTCCGAATGGCACGGTGGATGTGTTTCGTGGCTGGGTCAGCAGTATCGGTAAGGCCGTGACGGCGAAAGAAGTGATCACCCGCACGGTGAAAGTCACTAACGTGGGTAAACCTTCTGTAGCGGAAGAACGCAGCAAAATTACGCCGGTCAGTGCGATTAAGGTGACGCCGACATCCGGTACGGTGGCAAAAGGGAAAACAACCACCCTGACGGTTTCTTTTGAGCCGGAAAGTGCAACCGACAAGACGTTCAGAGCGGTTTCCGCCGATCCGTCGAAAGCCACCATTAGTGTGAAAGATATGACAATTACGGTAAACGGCGTGGCGACAGGTAAGGTGCAGATCCCTGTGGTGAGCGGAAATGGTCAGTTCGCCGCAGTGGCTGAAGTCACCGTTACTGAAGCGGGCGCTGCAGGGTAAACGGAGGTAATACATGTTTCTGAAAACAGAACAATTTGAATATAACGGTGTGTCTGTCACGCTTTCCGAATTGTCTGCGCTGCAGCGTATCGAGCATCTTGCCCTCCTGAAACGGCGTGCAGAACAGGCAGAATCCTGCGGCAACCTGCAGGTAAGCGTGGAAGATCTCGTCAGAACCGGCGCGTTTCTGGTGGCGATGTCCCTGTGGCATAACCATCCACAGAAAACGCAGTCACCGTCAATGAATGAGGCCGTGATGAAGATAGAGCAGGAAGTGCTCACCACCTGGCCTGCCGATGCCATTGCCCGGGCGGAAGACGTGGTGTTGTGCCTGTCCGGGATGATCGAAGCTGTTCGTCCGGATACTGATATTACTGAAGTGGCGAAAAATAACACGCTGACTGATGATGATTTTTCTGCGGGAAAGTCTTCGACGGCGAGCTGAACTTTGCCCTCAGACTGGCGCGTGAGATGGGGAGACCCGACTGGCGCGCCATGCTTGCCGGGATGACATCCACCGAATATGCCGACTGGCACCGTTTTTACCGCACGCATTATTTTCAGGATACCCAGCTGGATATGCATTTTTCCGGGCTGACGTACGCTGTACTCAGCCTGTTTTTTTGCGATCCGGATATGCATCCCTCTGATTTCAGTCTGCTTGTCCCCCGGCATGAGGAAGAGCAGGTGGAGAGGCCGGATGAGGACAAAATGCTGATGCAGAAAGCGGCAGGACTTGCCGGAGGCGTCCGGTTCGGTGGGGACGGAGGGCGCGATATTTTATCGTCTGCGGATGTGGCGGATGTCATGGTGGATGATGCCGCATTAATGATGGCTTCAGCGGGGATTCCGGGAGGTGTGAGATATGTCCCAGCCGGTTGGTGATCTTGTTATTGACCTGAGTCTGGATGCTGTCCGTTTCGATGAGCAGATGAGCCGGGTAAGGCGTCATTTTTCAGGTCTGGATACCGACGCCAGAAAAACCGCCAGTGCTGTTGAACAGGGCCTGAGCCGCCAGGCGCTGGCTGCACAAAAAGCCGGGATTTCCGTCGGGCAGTATAAAGCGGCCATGCGAACCCTGCCCGCACAGTTTACGGATATCGCCACGCAGCTTGCCGGTGGTCAGAATCCCTGGCTGATCCTGCTGCAACAGGGCGGTCAGGTGAAGGACTCCTTCGGCGGGATGATCCCCATGTTCAGGGGGCTCGCCGGTGCGATCACCCTGCCGATGGTCGGGGTCACCTCGCTGGCGGTGGCGACAGGTGCGCTGGTGTACGCCTGGTACCAGGGAGATTCCACGCTTTCAGCGTTTAATAAAACCCTGGTTCTTTCCGGTAATCAGTCCGGACTGACTGCCGATCGTATGCTGACTCTCTCAAGAGCCGGGCAGGCAGCAGGGCTGACGTTTAACCAGGCGAGAGAGTCACTGGCAGCCCTGGTGAATGCCGGTGTGCGTGGTGGTGAACAGTTTGATGCCATCAACCAGAGTGTCGCGCGTTTTGCGTCTGCATCCGGTGTGGAGGTGGATAAAGTCGCTGAAGCCTTCGGGAAGCTGACCACTGACCCGACGTCGGGACTGATGGCGATGGCGCGCCAGTTCCGTAACGTGACGGCAGAGCAGATTGCGTATGTTGCACAGCTGCAGCGTTCCGGAGACGAGGCCGGGGCATTGCAGGCGGCGAACGATATCGCCACGAAAGGCTTTGATGAGCAGACCCGTCGCCTGAAAGAAAACATGGGAACACTGGAGACCTGGGCGGATAAAACAGGGAAGGCATTCAAATCGATGTGGGATGCCATTCTGGATATCGGTCGTCCTGAATCCTCAGCGGATATGCTCGCCAGTGCGCAGAAGGCATTTGATGAGGCGGATAAAAAATGGCAGTGGTACCAGAGCCGGAGCCAGCGCCGGGGAAAGACCTCCTCTTTTCGTGCGAACCTTCAGGGGGCATGGGATGACCGGGAAAATGCCCGTCTGGGTCTGGCAGCGGCCACGCTGCAGTCGGATATGGAAAAAGCCGGTGAACTGGCGGCAAGGGACCGGGCTGAGCGTGAGGCGTCACAGCTGAAGTATACCGGAGAGGCGCAGAAGGCGTATGAGCGCCTGCAGACGCCGCTGGATAAATATACCGCCCGTCAGAAAGAGCTGAATAAGGCCCTGAAAGACGGAAAAATCCTGCAGGCGGATTACAACACGCTGATGGCGTCGGCAAAAAAGGATTATGAATCGACGCTGAAAAAGCCGTCAGGTGTGAAGGTGTCTGCCGGTGAGCGCCAGGAAGACCGGGCGCATGCAGCCATGCTGGCGCTTGAAACCGAGCTCAGGACGCTGGAAAAACACAGCGGTGTGAATGAGAAAATCAGCCAGCAGCGCCGGGATTTATGGGAAGCGGAAAATCAGTATGTGGTCCTGAAAGAGGTCGCCACGAAACGGCAGTTATCTGAGCAGGAAAAATCCCTGCTGGCTCATGAGAAAGAGACGCTGGAGTACAAACGCCAGCTGGCTGAGCTGGGAGACAAGATTGAACACCAGAAGCGGCTGAATGAGCTGGCACAGCAGGCGGCGCGGTTTGAACAGCAGCAGAGCGCGAAGCAGGCGGCAATCAGCGCAAAAGCCCGCGGCCTCACTGACCGTCAGGCGCAGCGGGAGTCGGAAGAGCAGCGCCTTCGTGAGGTGTACGGTGATAATCCGGCTGCGCTGGCGAAGGCCACATCTGCACTGAAGAACACCTGGTCTGCGGAGGAGCAGCTTCGTGGAAGCTGGATGGCCGGGATAAAGTCCGGCTGGGGCGAGTGGGCGGAAAGTGCGACGGACAGTATGTCGCAGGTAAAAAGTGCAGCCACGCAGACCTTTGACGGTATTGCACAGAATATGGCAGCGATGCTGACCGGCAGCGAACAGAACTGGCGTGGTTTCACCCGTTCTGTGCTGTCCATGCTGACAGAGATTTTTCTGAAGCAGGCGATGGTGGGGATAGTCGGGAGTGTCGGCAGCGCCATTGGCGGGGCTGTTGGTGGCGGCGCATCCGCGTCAGGCGGTACAGCCATTCAGGCTGCGGCGGCGAACTTCCATTTCGCGACCGGGGGATTTACGGGGACGGGGGGTAAATATGAACCTGCGGGGATTGTTCATCGCGGGGAGTTTGTCTTCACGAAGGAGGCGACCAGCCGGATTGGTGTCGGCAATCTGTACCGCCTGATGCGGGGCTATGCGGAAGGTGGTTATGTCGGCGGTGCCGGAAGTCCGGCGCAGATGCGGCGGGCGGAAGGCATTAATTTTAATCAGAACAATCACGTGGTGATTCAGAACGACGGCCCCAACGGGCGGGCAGGGCCGCAGCTGATGAAAGCGGTGTATGAGATGGCCCGCAAGGGGGCACAGGATGAACTCCGGCTGCAGTTGCGTGATGGCGGTATGTTATCAGGGAGCGGTGGATGAAAACCTTTCGCTGGAAAGTGAAGCCGGATATGGAGGTGAACTCGCAGCCATCGGTGCGTGAAGTGCGTTTTGGTGACGGGTACTCACAGCGTATGGCGGCAGGGCTGAATGCTGACCTGAAAACATACAGGGTGACGCTTTCCGTGACCCGGGAGGAGGCCCGGCATCTGGAAGCGTTCCTGGCAGAGCACGGTGGCTGGAAGGCATTTTTGTGGAAGCCACCCTATGCATACCGGCAGATAAAGGTGACCTGTGCCGGGTGGTCTGCGCGGGTCGGGATGTTGCGCGTTGAGTTCAGCGCGGAGTTTAAGCAGGTGGTGAACTGATGCAGGATATTCGCGAAGAAAGTCTGAACGAGTCGGTTAAGTCAGAGCAGTCACCGCGGG
>ENA-OWNQ01000452-OWNQ01000452.1-gut-metagenome-genome-assembly--contig:-NODE-452-length-16862-cov-18.156926_pt1 | contig 16862 bp, 17 predicted proteins | sample MGYA00248252_ERZ651782 | MGnify/ENA primary metagenome ERZ651782 (study PRJEB26908, sample SAMEA4031705) | gut metagenome | biome: gut; feature: normal infant; material: stool | place: China | collected... | reverse complement strand
AGTTTCTTCCCGTGGTAGGTTTTCAGAAAGTTTTGGAACCGTGCTTGGGCAGCGGTATCCGGAATCATTCTCTGACCTGCGCCCATGTGGATGTCCATGGAACCTCCGCACTTGGGACAGCGCGGCACCAACTCTGTAGGCACATGGCAGCCCTGTTCGGCAGCCGATAATTTTTCGGCCACCTCTAAACTTGAATAGAGGGTGTCGTGGCAGGGGCGGGCACACTGCATCGTAAACCAGTTGCCCTCGATCTCATAGATTTTCGTCGGATCGAAGCCACACAGTTCAAAGTGACCTTCTCCGTTTGATGTGACGACAAAGTAATCTTTCTCTCCCACAATGGCCTTCAAATCGTTCATCACCGGCGTAGGCCGGTACTGCCCGCAGTAATGATGGATGAGCCGAGCCCAGAAAGCCCACCTTTCCTCCTCGCTGGGCCATCCAGCCATCATGCCCTGCAAAATACAACGTAAGCCGTATTTTTGTTTGAAATCTCCAAACAATTCATCAAAGGCCGCATTGTCCGCAAACAAATGCAGTCCCTCGGTGATGGACAGTCCGTTACTGGCCCCGATCAGGATAGCGTCCGCTTCTCTGAATTTTTCCGCAATAGGATTCCAATCAATCATATTCGTTTGCCCCTTTCTATTTTATGTTTGCCGCGATGGATCGCTCCTGTCGGAGGGTAGCTAGGGTTTCCGCCAAATCTCCTTGCAGATACAGGCTGCGTCCCCGCAGATGCTCTGGCGCATGGGACGCCTCTTTGTTGAGGCAGGCGTAAAAAACATTTTCGTTTTTGGCAGTAAGTTCCCAGAAAGGTAGTTTGATGATACTGGGCGTCATCTCACCCACGCCAAGTTCCAACAGCAGGACTTTTTTGTCGGACTGATCCATTATCCAATGTCGCAGGAAGCTATGGTAGCGGTGCAGACTATCCTGCCAGAAGGTTCCCTCCAGGAAGGTATCATCTCGTACCCAGGGCACTAGCACCCGCCCGCAATCCGGGCAACGAGGAACAGCTTCCTCCGGCAGGCGAACACCTGCCAAGCAACCAGTCAGCTCCTTCACCAGCTCGCGGTTTTCCCAAATATCATCCCGGCAAGGCTGACTGCATTGGCAGTAGCTAAAGTCTCCCTGAAAGGCGCAGATTTGTTTCTGGGGAAATACCCGAAAAAACTGCTGATCCACATTGGTGGTCAGCACAAAAGCAGGTTTATCCGCAACAAGCGCCTGTAGGTCCAAATAGGGCTGCCCGGTAGGGGCTTCCCACAGGAAGCGCATATATTGGCTGTAATACCCCCACTGTTCCCCATAGCTGGAAAAGCAATGGTAGAATCCAGCCAGCGGGGAGGTGAAGCCATACTGTTCGCGAAAGGGAGCCAATGCCTCCGAAAGTGCCGGAGACCAATGGTAGTGGTCGTATCCGGCCGCGCTGGACAGGCCGGAGCCACCTCCGATCACAACAGCATCTGCTTGATCAATACGCTCGGCAAGTTCCTGAAGCGTCGCTTGGTTTGCAACCCTCATCGATTGTTATCTCCGCTGTCCATGGTATCCCGTGCATCCCGTAGCACTTGAGCAATGTCGGCCACAATGGTCATGCCCTTGTCCTCCAACTGCTTGGGCAGGAAGTCATACTTGTTGTTGACAGCAATATATCGAGCATGTGGAAAGCTGAGGGTCATGTTCCAGAAAGGTTCTTGGATAAACATGGGAGTCATTCGGCCAACGCCCAGCTCCAGGAACAGAATTTTGCTGTCTTTGTGTTCCAGCACATAGCGAGAAATTTTTTCGTACTGTTCTTCGTATTTCTTTCCTTGCAGAAAATTCCCATATCCTCGCACCCAAGGGAATGCCTCACCGCCACAGTGGGGGCACCGGGGAATAAGATCTGTGGGGATCTTCGTGCCATCCCCCATAGCGGCTACCATATCAGCCACTGGCTTTACCGCATCCCAAGTGTCATCGGTACAGCAGGCGGCACACTGGAAGAAACGGTGATCCCCCTGGATCTCCGCCACCTTCTCCTCCGGGTAGAGTTTGACAAACTGGGTATCCTGGTTCGTGGTGAGGATGAAGAAGTCCTTACCTTTCAGCAAAGCGTCTAGATCCAGATAGGGATGACGCACCGGTGTGGTCTGGGTGGTGTGAAGGAAGGTGGCAAGATAGCCCCAATACTCTTCCCGGGTTTCCCATGGGTGCATCATCCCTGCAAAAGCACCTTTGAAGTGGTACTTCTCGGCAAAAGGGTGGAAGTATTTGCGGTAGGAGTCGTTGTCCTCATAGTAAAAATCTCCACCACCGGCAGCGGACAGGCCGGAGGCCCCGCCCACTACCACACAGTCAGCTTCCTTTACCTCCTGTACCAAACGATGGATCTGTTCGCTATACGGCAGCGGCTTTTTGTCAGTCAGCTGATAAGGCGTACTGCCGGACGCATAGATAGGATAGTGCCTGGAATAATTCATCTGGGTCTGCATGACCAGATCATCATAGAAGTTCATTGTCGTCATTCCTTTCAAGCGGGTGTTATTTTTATTCTTACTTCAAATGATTTTAGCATCCTCTTGCGTCGCTGTCAATATGCTGTTATAATAAAAATAACATCAAAGTAAAAAAGGAGATCAGGCTATGAAATATCCCACCCGCCTTAGCGATGCTGTTCATATTCTGGCTTTTATCGCTCTGTACCCAGACTGCGACCTGACCAGCAACAAGCTGGCAGAGAGCATTCAGACGAATCCTGCCTATGTGCGCCAGCTCATGTCCGCCTTGCGGAAGGGAGGGCTGCTGGTCAGCGTGAAGGGACATCCCCGCCCCGCTCTGGCTCGTGAGCCGGAGAAGATCACTCTGCTGGATGCCTATCGGGCAGTAGAGGGCAACAAGCCCCTGCTCCATCAGGACATCCACACCAATCCTGCCTGTGGTGTGGGCGTAAATATTCAACTGGTGCTGCGGGATTTTTACTTGGACATTCAAAAAACAGCGGAACAAAGAATGCAAGAGATCACGCTGAAAGATGTGCTGGAACAGTACAAAACCAGGATACCTCTATGATGAGAGCTACCAAAGCCAGCAAGGTATCGGCTGGCGGACCTATCTCTACATCGCTGACGCAGCAGCAGCGATCGTCCTTATCGGACTGGAGATCATGGTGCTGCGGGGCTACCAAAAACGCAAAGCAAGCGCTGCTTCCGAAAAGCGCAGCGAATCATAGTCAAAACCACCGGCAAACGCTGATGGACTATGGGCGGCGGTGCAGGAGCATCGCCGCCCATTTTATATGAGGAGACGCTATGAAACACCCTGAAATTCTCGCAAAGCTTTCCCTTGAACAAAATGTGCCCTGCTCTCGGGTAGAGATCAACTCGATATAAGGAACAAGCCCACAGGTCTGCCGTATTTTATATGCGGTCTATCCTGTGGGCTTGTTTGCTATTATCGACTCATGATTGAATTTGAAATTTCAAGCACGACCGTATCATATTTGTAGGTGGCAACAATCATCGGCAGGCTTTCCAGCCTTCAAAACCTATGCACACGTCTGATTTTCGTACCGTTTGAGCCAGAGAAAAAAGCTGATGTTTAATAAGATGCCCACTGCGGTGGAGGTGGGTGCGGACAGACCAATCATCGTCAGGCTGGCGGTGGGCTGGATACTCATAATATACGCCATGGGGAGACGCACCAGCAGAGTCTGCACCAGCCCCTGTACCATGACCCAGAGCGTTTTGTCGTTGCCATTGAAGTAGCCTACCATGCTGAACAGGATGGCAGTGGCGATGGTCTCGGGCGCAAAGCCCATGAGGTAGGCGTAGCTGTTGGCAATAACAGCGGCATCTGCCGTATGGATGTTGATGCAGCCGGAAACACTGTCGCCTACATGGTTCCCAATTATCAGATTGATGGAAAGACTGGAACGTGGCTTCCGTATGACAGCGAAGTTGTCGAGGGAGTTTGCTTTTTTATGATGCGCAATGAGCAGCGCAAAGATGCTGTTTCTCCAGTCGTGGTAGACAGTAAAGGCGTATTTGTGACGGATGCTCCGAACGGCTTTGAAAATGTTCGCTCCATACTTACAGAGTATGGGCAACAAAACAGCCGGAAAGAGGACATTATGAAAGCGATTCGATGGCTGTTAAAATCGGTGCTGGTGATTATGACCCTGCCACTGATCCTTACTGTATGGCTTATAAAGTGGTTTGTGGTATTCCTGCATCATTGTTCGGCATGGATTTTCTATTTGCTGGGTAGTGTGCTATTGGCAACGGCGATTCTTTCGTATCTTATGCAGCAGTCGCAAGGGATGGAAGCACTTCAAATGCTGATCGGTGGATTTGCGATTTTTATGATACCGCAGGTGGTCGGCAGTGTGGTCGTGCTTCTGGAACTGGTAGCAGTAATGCTTCGGCAGGTATGGTACATATAAAATAGGGAGGCGTACAGATAGTGAAATTGGCGGCAATTCATCATGTGGCGATTATCGTTTCTAACTACGAAAAAGCGAGAGACTTTTATGTGAACAAGCTGGGCTTTGCAGTTGTGAGAGAAAACTTCCGCAAGGAGCGGAACGACTGGAAACTGGATTTGAGTGTCGGTGACGGTGCCGATGCGATTGAACTGGAGATTTTTGCAGAGCCAAACCCGCCCAAGCGTGTAAACAGGCCGGAAGCCTGCGGTTTGCGGCATCTGGCGTTCCGGGTGGATGATGTGGAAGCTACCGTGGCAGAACTGGCTCAGATGGGAATTGAATGTGAACCGATTCGATTGGACAGCTACACCAAAAAGAAAATGACCTTTTTCTTTGACCCGGATGGACTGCCCTTGGAACTGCACGAGTGACCTTGAAAACATTTTAAGAAAATGTTATTCTTTTCTATAAGGATGGAGAAAACAGCAAAAGTAAACTGGGGGGATTATGTAAAATGGAAACATCAGTGTTGATTCAGGTTCCCTATGAATTGGAAAGTGCGTACAGTCCTCTTGAAGAACGAACAGACATTGACTACACAGTTATGTCGGTCGATAATTTTAATGTGGGCGATTTTTTGATAGGTTTGTATATTACCATATCATCTAATTCCATTATAACAGGTGTTGTAAGTGGAATGATATGGGATGTCATTAAAATCGTTTCACATGATGTTTTGGATAAATTGCGACAATCATCAAAAGAAAAAACAAGTGAAAAAATTTCTGAACAGCCCAATAAAGAAGATGGTGAACAAGAAACCTGTATTAAAGTATCCTTATGTGTTCGAGAAAACTCAAAAGATGAATATAGAATAGGTGCAGAGTATAGGATAAATAGGTATCTGAATAATGAAGATGTAAATAAAATAAGTGAAAATGTAGCGGGCCAATTGGCGGAAGCAGTGATATTACATTATGAAAAATAAGAATTATCTGAGTGACCAAATAAGGAATAACATTCCGAAACGTAACATTGAAGAAGGACGAGAAAGCGTTCGGATGTTTGTCGAAATGCTGAAAAAGCGGAAAATCAATGTAATTGATGAGGCAATCTTGAATCGCGCATACGAGGAAGAAGATTATGTTGATGAGAAAATGCTAGGATTGGTTCTCAAGGCTTTAAAAATTGATGAGCCAGTTCAATATATTCCTCGATATATAAGGAATATGAACGCTTTTCATGCAAATGGTACAAAAGTCGTTGTTGTAGATGAACTGCTGGAATATACACTTATATCGTTTCTTTTCACAATGTACTCACTTGAGAATAATAGAAGCGAGGAGAATGTAACTCGTTGCATGAAGAACTTTTACGTTCTGGAAGATTTGCAGAATGGAAAAAGAGAAATTGGGACACATAATGAAACGCAGCTTTATGAAATGTCTCTTCTCCCAGAAAACTTGATGCATACAGCAATGGATAACTACTGGACTATTTGGACTTTTTTGATAGGACATGAGTTATATCATGCTATTCATCCAGAAGATCGAAATGGAAAGGATACAGAATTAAGAGCAGATCAGTATGCCTATCGTTTGCTGATAAATTTAATAATGCAGCAGAAGAAAAACGAAGTGCCAGAAGAACTACAAGTGTTTTGGGAAGATCAATATTTATCACCGATAATACTATTTGAAATGTTTCGCTTGTTTGATGTGTATTCTGAACTAAAAGGGAAAAAGATTGTCTATCAAGATCATCCGACACCGAAAGAGCGACAGGATAATATTTTTTCGATGTTTAAAGATGACATCCCGGAAGAAATGAATACAGAAGAAGGAAACAAAGTACTGAACTTGATTCTGAACAGTAGCGAATACGCAGAGGACTGGCTTCGGTATAAAATTAGCAAGGGAAAACTTTGATAGTTAAAAAGTAACACTCGCCTAGATAAGAGAATTCTTCTCGACTAGGCGAGTGTTTTATTCTGTTAGAGTGATTTCATGTCAGAAAAAGCAAATTACAATGTCGAAAATTGCACATGAACCCATTCGAATATTGAAATAATATGGTAAATGTCAACAAATGTTGCCTTGATGTCGACGATGATTTATGGTATTATGAAAATATAACATAAAAACAATGGTGAATATGCTACTATAAGTGGTATGAAATCAAAATCGACAATTTGGTGAGTGCATTGAATCGTCCGAAAGTTGGTTTCTCTCAAGATAGTGTAATAAGAACAGCTTGGTTACTGATGCGTTGGTGTTTTTGAGATTATGGGATGTAAAAATGAAAAAACTAACAGAAAAAGAAAAATTTGAAGCAGGGAAAGCCCAGATGTATCAATATCTTGATAGTCAATATTTAGCTTGGCATATTGTTGCAGTAGAATCTATTAAAAAGTTGATACTCAATTTAGATGATTTCTATAGTGATATAACGGGAGAAAACCAACCATTGTCTATTGTGGAACATGAACAAATAAAAAACGAAGTTCGTATAGGGTGGATATTTGAAGCATTAAGTCATGCGGAACAAGCAATAGAGGATTTGTTCTCGTTTCTTATGTTATCAAAAAATATAGATACTTTTGTGAAGAATGTTGTAAATTATAATGCTACAGATGTTAAGCGATATATTTGGAATTTTAAGACAAATGATCCATCAAAATTTTTGGGAGAGTTTTTTCTTCCATATTTTGATTTGGATGATAGTTTGACATGGGCAGATCATCAAGATTGCTACATAGAATATAGAATAGCAGTTTTGAGAATGCAGACATATTTGACAGATTTAGTTTCTTTTCATAAAGAGCATTATCAAGATTATTGTCAATATAAGCATGGATTGGCAGTAGGATTAAGATATGGCAGGTATAGAAATGGAGAAACATTGACAAAAGGAGTACTGCAAACATTTGATAATCGCCCAATCAAAATTAAGAATAATACTACACCGGCTGCATTAATATTTACTCTGACACCAGAAACACAAGGGTGTTTAAGAGATTTATATAATGATTCTAACATGCTTCACTATTCACTTCACTCGTTGGATATTGATGAGATTATTAAAGTTACTGGAGAGGCCTACGAGTTGATTTCAGTGTTGCGACATAATTTAATAAAGAGGAGTAGATTGTCAGAACGCGATGAGTTTCATGAATGGGCTTTCCCATCTGGGCAGAGAGAAAAGATGATGCTTATGGGCTTCCCAATAGAAAAAGATTAGGGAGTTAGGAGAGAAAATTATGAGATTGGAAAAGGTTCGCATTAAAGGCTTCCGTAATTTTGATGATACAGAAGTCATATTCCAGAAAAAAACACTTATTATCGGAGCAAATGATGTGGGAAAGTCTAATCTCCTATACGCTCTAAGAATTTTATTTGACAAAACAATTAGTGAACATGATTTAGAATTGACAGAAAGCGACTATAATGCTTATTCTGGTACAGATACTATTGAAATAACAGCATATCTATGCGAAGTAACAGAAGATTGCTTGTTAAGTACATTTGGAAGTGCCGTCAAAGATGGAAAAGTGGTTATAAGATATACGAATCAAAAAAATGGTACATATAAAATTTTGACGGGGTATGATGTCTCTACATTGTCTGAACTTCAAACAAGACAATATATTAAGAGATTAAACATGCAATATGTTGACACAAATCGCAATCTTTTTTCTTTTTTGAGCCGTGAGAAAATCAAGATACTTCAGATTGCAAAGGAAAAGCTTTCCGAAGAAGCAACGGCGTCAGACAGTCAAAAAATTAATGAGATTCAAAATAGTTTGGATAAAATCAATGAGAGTATAAGTTCGTTACAATACATTTCTACATCACTTGCACAGGTAAATCGTGAATTAGGGGAACTGTCTGTTCATAATGAAGATCAAGCAGTCCGATTTGTTGCGGGAGAAAGTAAAGCTGATAAAATGCTTGATAACTTGGTTCTCGCATATTCCACAGGAGATACTCCGTTATCGATAGGTGGAGATGGACGCAATAATCAAATATTCCTCGCGACATGGATAGCAAAACAACATTTGCAAAACAACATTGACCATGTTACTTTTTATGCGATTGAAGAACCTGAAGCACACCTTCATCCACATCAGCAACGAAAATTATCGGCGTATATTCAGAATAGTTTTGACGAGCAAATTTTAATAACAACACATTCTCCCCATATTGCATCTAAATTTGAGCCTGCAAGTATTGTGAGATTATATTCAGAAAATAAGTACTCGTTTGCTTCTTGTGGTGGTTGCAGTGAATTACTAAAAAGTGTATTTGATGATTTTGGATATAGGCTGAACGCTTTGTCAGCGGAAACATTTTTCTCAGATGGAGTCTTTCTTGTTGAGGGAACTTCGGAGGTGTTGTTTTACACAGCACTGGCAAGAGAGCTGAAACTTGATTTGGACAGGCATAATATATCAATTCTTTCGGTTGAGGGAGTAGGATTTAAACCTTATGTGGCTATTTGCAATGCGCTAAATATTTCGTGGGTTCTGAGAACTGATAACGACATATTTTCAAAAACAAGTGTTACTCCGGTAAAAAAATATTATGCTGGAATATCACGAGGAATTGGGATTGTTAAAGATATTGGTGATAATAAAACTGGATTGATTGAATATTGGAATCAGCATAGCAAAGAAAATGAATGGCCAAAAGATGCTGAAATTCCCGAAGAGGCTAAAAAGTTGAATGAATATATTAGGACAAATATCAAAGATTTAGGAATCTTTTTATCTGATGTGGATCTCGAAAATGATCTTGCCAGTAGTGAATTAAAAGATACGCTGATGAACCACTATGGAAAAAGGGATCATGATGATCTCGTAAACGCAATGCAAAAGAAAAAAGCAGAAAATATGATGGAATTCTTGACTAAAAACCATAAAGAACTTTCTTGTCTTGAAGAGAGCAAAATTGTAGAGCCTCTGACAAGCTTGATTCGTATTACAACGGAAAGGACAAGACCGGACAATGGTGAAAGAACCAACTGAAGAACAAAGTAAGATACTTCAACAGAAGGGCAATATTGTGATTACTGCTAAGCCGGGATCTGGAAAGACATATACAATAGTCGAAAAGATTGCCAGAGTGATTCCAGATTTGCCAGAATATAAAGGAGTAATTGCAATTTCATTTACTAATAAGGCAAGTGATGAACTAAAAAGAAGGTGTAAGCAAAGGTGTGCAGATACGAAGCAATCTTTTTTTGGCACTATTGACAAGTTTTATATTTCACAAATTATTATTCCTTTTTCAAGCCATGTTACGGGGAATATTACAGAATATGAGATTGTTGATAACATAGATGAGAGTAGCAAGTATGCACTGTTATTAGAAGAGCCTTTTTCCTCAAAGAAAGAGAGCATTCTGGTTGAAGGGTTACAAGAAGGTAAAATCTTTCTAAAATATACTGGTGAAACTGCATTGTACATATTAGAGAATGTGCCAGGTGCGATGCAATATATCAAGGCTAGATATTCTCATATTATTATCGACGAGTACCAAGATTGCGGTGAGATACAAGATAAGGTCTTTATAAAGCTTGTTGAGAGTGGATTAACAGGAATTGCTGTGGGAGATATAAATCAAGCAATATATGGTTTTACAAAACGATTCCCAAAATATCTGATTGCTCTGATGAAAAGAGATGACTTTGCTCGCTTTGAACTTAGTAAAAATCATAGATGTCATCCGAGTATATCGGAATACTCACTGTGTCTTTTTGGTGCATCAAAAACAGTGCCTAGAGAGAAAAGGGTTTTTAAAGTCGATATTTCAGGAGATGAGAGGAGCATTGCTGCGGCAATAGATAAATACCTTAACCAAATAAAAGATAAATATGGAATAGTGAGAAATAATCAGGTCGCAATTCTTTGTAGAAGTAATAGTACAGCTTTTAAGGTTGGAGAAAACCTAAGTACACCATATAAAATATTTGAGGAAACAGTGCTAGATAGAGATAACTCTGAATGGGGAAGATTCTTTCGAGATTTAATTTCGGCACGTTTTGATGAGTCGGTTTTTGCTGTCGATTACGCGGAACAACTTTTTTCTGAAGAACTGGAACCTCAAAAATATAGAAAAGCACTCGCGCTGTGCCAAAGTATATTTTCGAATTCGTTCGATGATTTTTGCAATGCAGAGGATAAGATAAAAGAACTTGCGGGACTGGTGTACGCACAAAAGGAAACAAAAGTAGCTTTGAATAATCTTCATTCAGTGATAAGTGATCCGCATCAGTTGAAAAATTACGTTCCGGCACGTGAAAACGAACTTAATATTATGACATTGCACAAATCAAAAGGATTGGAATTTAATATTGTTTTTCATATGGATATGTATAAATGGATAATTCCTAACGAGTTTGGCGATGAGTCGTCGGTTCAACAAGATTTGAATTTGCATTATGTAGGACTGACAAGAGCAAAAGACGCCTGCTATATTATGAATGGCACCGCGCGTTTTAGAAATAAGAAAAATGATTATATTTTTGCAGAGCCATCTTTATTTCTTAGTAAACCAGGACTTGCGGAAAGAAGAAAGGATGTCCGGTGGGAAATGTGATATTATGAACAAAACTGTATGAAGGCTATGCTATAAGTATGACGTATAATTTACATGATGGGGAAGAAAACAACGACCTCATAGTTGAGAGGATTCGTAAATCTTCTCGGCTATGAGGGCGTTTCATTCTGTAGGAATGTGAGAGTTATAGGCTGAGGGTTTCTACCCATGCAGACAAATCTGCCTTGCTGGAATAGGAGTTGAACACCTTACCATGCAGTAACTTTGCACCAGTGTAGCTCGGCGCAAGTTTTTCATTGGTTTTGCCCATGCCGCTGCCGCCGGAGGTGGCAAAGGGGATGATGGTCTTACCTTTTAAGTTGTAGCTTTCCAGAAATGTATTGATGATGGTGGGAGCAACATACCACCAGATAGGAAAGCCGACAAAGATGGTGTCATACTCGTCCATGTTATCACGTTTGGCGGCGATGGCAGGGCGAGAGTTCGGATTGCTCATTTCGATGGTGCTGCGGGATTTCTTGTCCATCCAGTTCAGATCGGCCTTGGTATAAGGAACTTCTGGCTGAATCTCAAAAATGTCTGCACCGATGGCATCTGCCAGATTTTCAGCAACTTTTGCGGTGACACCGCTGGCAGAAAAGTAAGCGACAAGTCTTTTACTCATGATAATGCACTCCCCCTTGACAATTTTGTATAAGATAAGTATAACACGACAGGAAAGTAGCATCAAGCGGTTGCCCATGATATAACATCAATAGAAATGTAATAACATGAACAATTTCAAAGAGTGGAATTTTCAAGCTGTGATGCGCTTTTTCTGCTAGTCTTAACTCTAATTTTGTATCTTAACTTAAAAAGAGTTATAATGCAGAAGAAAAGTTAAGATGATCGAGAATAGCCGATGGATTCTGATTGTGGAACGGGCAGCGTTGTCCATAATATAACATCAACGACAATGTTATATTATGGACAACTGTTCGTAAAAATTTAAGGATTTTGAGGGAGTTGCACAGCTTGATATGAGAAGCGATTTATGGTAAGATGAAAGTACAGTAAGAGTTTATACGCTCTTGTTGAATCTACTGCGAGGAAGTGAATGCCGATGGAAAAGCAAAACACGGTAGAAAATCAGCTTGCCCACACGATGACTCAGACGGAGTTTGATTCGGACTATGATAAGACTGCCAAAAAGCTGCTGGCTAACAAGCAGATTTTGGCGCAGATTATGAAGGGCTGTGTAGATGAATACAGTGAATGTTCAGTAGACGAAATTGCTGAAAAGTATATTGAGGGGACTCCAGAGGTTGGCACGGTTGGCGTTCACGTTGATGATACAAACAGACCTCCGAAAGCTCCTGACGTAATAACTGGAAGCAACAATGAGGATTCTACGCTGACTGAGGGAACGGTGCGTTATGACGTTCGCTTTGATGCGATTGCTCCAACGGCAGCGAATGATGCAGCACAGCAGGATGTGATTCGTCTTATTATCAATGTGGAAGCGCAGACTGCTTTTAATCCGGGATACCCACTGACAAAACGTGCAATCTATTATTGCAGCAGAATGATTTCTGCACAGCACGGGCCGATATTCAAAAAGTCTGAGTATGGAAAAATCCGAAAAGTGTATTCTATATGGGTTTGTACAAAACCGTCCGATGAATTTCAGAATACGCTTACGCGGTATTCGATTCGGCCAGAACAGTTGATTGGAAACGCTGCCGAGAAATCAGAAAATTATGATCTGATGAGCGTGGTAACGATTTGTCTGGGAAAACCTGATACAGAAAGCTATACAGGCATTTTGAAGTTTCTGGATGTGCTGCTTTCTTCGTCAAGAGCAGCTACGGAGAAAAAGAAAATTCTCGAAGAAGAGTTTGGCGTTGCAATGAGCGAAGAACTGGAAAGAGAGGTGCTTATTATGTGCAATCTTAGTCAAGGTGTTAAGGCCGAGGGAAGAGAAGAAGGCCGGAGAGAGGGCATTAGTATTGGGGAGATAGGAATGCTTGTGCAGCTCGTCCGAGAGGGAGATTTGAAGCCAGAGCGCGCTGCAGAAAAAGCCAATATGACAGTCGAACAGTTTAAGAAGATAATGGAAAATACCCCGTTGCAGGCTGTATAAAACGTAGAGATAAAAAGCCCCACAAAACTCAATTTGGTTCAAAAGTGATTGAGTTCTTGTGGGGCTTATATATAACTGGATAAAAATAATATCGAGGAGCATGGAATGAATAACAGTCAGGAAATTATTTTGGCTCAAATAAGCGCAATATATGATAAACCACCATTTGTGAAAGTGAAAACGGGTCAAATGGAAATGATTTTGAAGTGTGTTGGATTAGGAAAATACTACGCTGGCTATTTTTGTTTTTAGGCGAATTTGAAAACTTGTTAGAGAGATGGTTCGTATTTCCGCGTGTGCTGCTGTTCGTGCTGCTGCACTTCTTGTTCTGTGCCGAGGATGCTGTCTACATTGGCACACACGGTCTGGAGTTCTTTGTGATAATCCTTGAAATAATGGTAAGTATCATATTGGGTATTAGCATTGTCCGGCCGCAATACAACGCAGATCGCCTACGGCATAGGAATCGAACACCTTACCATGCAGCAGCTTTGCATCGGGGCAGCTCGGCGCAAGTTTTTCATTGGTCTTACCCATGTTGCTACCGCCAGATGTGGCAAAGGGGATGATTGTTTTACCCTTCAAATCATAGCTTTCCAGAAATGTATTGATGATTGTAGGGGCAACGTACCACCAGATAGGGAAGCCGACAAAGATGGTGTCGTATTCGTCCATGTTATCACGCTTGACAGCGATGCCAGGGCGAGAGGTAGGATCGCTCATTTCGATAGTGCTGCGGGATTTCTTATCCATCCAGTTCAGATCGGCTTTGGTATACGGAACTTCTGGCTGAATCTCAAAAATGTCTGCACCGATAGCATCGGCCAGATTTTCAGCAACCTTTGCGGTAATGCCGCTGGCAGAGAAGTAAGCAACAAGTCGTTTGCTCATGACAAATGAACTTCCTTTGATTGATTTTCATAATTTAAGTATAGCACATTGAATAAGGGGCATCAAGTAAGGCAGAATGGACGAACGTGCTAATATTGCAAATGAAATAAGCACAAAAGGAAATTCACGTTGACTTTCGTGCTTATTTGAGATACAATATAAGCACGAAGGTGAGGCGGTGTTTGCAATGAATATGAACAATTTAGCTCGAACACATGAGATTTTAACGCCGCAGCTTGCGGCAAAAGTGGGTTTAACGAAATTTGAGTTTTATAAATATGTAAAGGCCAATGAATACGAACAAGTCGGACATGGCGTATACGCAGCAAAAGATACTTGGATTGACGAATTAGAAATACTGCACCGTCGCTGCCCGATGGGAGTGTTTTCTCATGATGAAGCGTTCTACTATTATGGGCTGACAGATCGGGAACCGCTTGTTCATACACTCACGATTTATAGTGGGTATAATGCTCACCGCTTAAAAGAGGATGGCTATAAGATTTATACAGTAAAAAAAGAACTTCTTGATGTTGGCAAGCGCACTGTAAAAAGCAATCAGGGAAATGAAATTCCTATGTACGATTTAGAACGGACTATTTGTGACTTGGTGCGGAGTAGAAGTTCCATAGAAGTACAGGATTTCAATGCAGTATTAAAAGCGTATGTCGGGAGAAAAGATAAAGACCTTAATAAATTGATGAAGTATGCAAAGCTATTTCGAGTGGATAAGATCATCCGAAATTATATGGAGGTACTACTGTAAATTGGATTTACACCTGAACAGATAAAAGGGCGAATAAAAAGCGTTGCAAAACAGAACAATGCGGACGCAAGGACACTCATGCGAATCTATATGATGGAGCGTTTTTTGGAAAGACTGGCACAATCAGAATATCGGGATAACTTCATTATCAAAGGCGGAATACTGGTTACGGCAATGATTGGTGTTGCGCATCGTTCCACGATGGACATTGACACTAGTATGAAGAATCTGAATCTGTCTGCGGAAGATGCTCTGCGAGTTGTCAATCAGGTCAAAGACATTGACCTTGACGATGGCGTTTCTTTTGATGTTAAAGACGTTTCCAATATCATTGATGAAATGGAGTATCCGGGAATCCGCGTTACCATGAACGCCAATGTGGGAAAATTGATTACGCCTTTGAAAATTGACATTTCGACGGGCGACGTGATTACCCCACGAGCAATCGAGTTCAATTTTGATCTCTTGCTGGAAGATCGTTCTATCAGTCTATGGTCTTATAATTTGGAAACTATATTAGCCGAGAAGTTGCAGACGGTTTTAACAAGGGGCATCTTAAACACCCGAATGAGAGATTTTTACGATATACGGATGCTGCTTGATACATACGAAGATAAAGTCAATAAGGCTGTTTTGAAAGATGCTTTTGCGGCAACTTGTAAAAAGAGAGGAACGGATCATCTGCAGGAACAGGCCGATGATATTATCAAAATTATTGATGCAGATGAACAGCTTCAAGTGCTGTGGAGAGCGTATCAGAAGAAATACTCGTATGCAGCAGAAATTGATTATGCCAGCGTGATAAGTGGCGTAAGAAAATTGATGAATTGGATTCGATGAGTAACCATTGAAAATAGAATAGCGATTCAAGCTCTACAAGGCTCAGGTCGGTTCAGAACTGACGGAAAGCCTTGTAGGGCTTATTTTTTTGCGATTTTTTCTAAAAAGTTTTCGCCCCTATCTTGACATCAGGGGGAAAGGTGAAAACGATTATCATAAAGGACTTTTCCCGGTTCGCCCGTGACTATATTGAAGCAGGCGATTATATGGAGCGAATCTTCCCGTTGCTGGGCGTTCGCTTCATCTCCGTCAACGATGGTTACGACAGTGGAATGCAGATCAGAAACGATATATGTGGACTGGAAGTAGCCATTAAGAACATCATCAACGCATCCTACAGCCGGGACCTCTCCGCTAAAATCGCAGCAGCAGACCATGTGATGCAGAAAAAAGGAATGTATCTCGGAGGATACCGCTCGTTTGGATTCCTGCCGGACCCGAACGATTGCCATAAGCTGATCCTCGACCCGGTAGCCAGTCGATATGTGCGGTTGATCTTTGAATTGGCATTGCAGGGCAACAGAACAGGCACCATCGCAAAAATCCTGAATGAAAAGCAGATCCCGACCCCAGCAGCGTATCATGTGGCGGAAAGCTATGTGTACAGCGAGCAGAAAGCATGGGATCTGCAGCGCAGCCATTGGACAAGTGGAACGGTTTAGAAAGCTTTATTGACCGCATCGAGGTTTTCAACGATGAACGTGTGAAAATTCATTTTACATTTAAAGATGTGCTGGCAGGCTATGCAGAATGAGCCGTAGCCAGAATCAATGTGGTAAGCGGAAATTTTCTTGTAAGAACACGAGATTCATGGTATCATAGAAGCAATGAAAAGTCTGTGCGTGGCTATGTGAAAGGAGCAGCAGAGATGAGAAAATTGAACATCCCGGTTGGCATTTCGGACTTTGAGAAGATTCGGAACGGTGGGTTTTATTATATTGACAAATCTGGCCTGATTACGGAAATTTTGAACGAAAAAGCAGAAGTGACACTTATCACTCGACCACGGCGTTTCGGTAAGACGCTTGGCATGAGTATGCTGGAAAGCTTCTTCGACATCCGCAAGGACAGCAGAAAACTGTTTGAAGGGCTGGAAATTACAAAAAATCAAGCGTTGTGCGATGAGTGGATGAACCAATATCCTACAATTTTTGTTTCGTTTCGACAAGTAGATGGACTAAATTTCACCGGGGCATATGATATGCTCACAATGGTGATAGCAGATTTGTACAACAAACATCTTTATTTGCTTGATAGTGAAAATGCTACAGA
>ENA-OWNQ01000436-OWNQ01000436.1-gut-metagenome-genome-assembly--contig:-NODE-436-length-17288-cov-2.458021_pt1 | contig 17288 bp, 9 predicted proteins | sample MGYA00248252_ERZ651782 | MGnify/ENA primary metagenome ERZ651782 (study PRJEB26908, sample SAMEA4031705) | gut metagenome | biome: gut; feature: normal infant; material: stool | place: China | collected 2015 ... | reverse complement strand
ATGCAAGTGTAAGATTGTTTCTAAAGCAGATTTAGAAGGCGGTGATAACAGTGAAAACTAATAAATTTGTAGAAGAGCAAACAATGAGAGGTTTTCATGAATAGCAAAAAATAATGAAAAAATATATTTCCTTTTTAGACGTTGCATGGTAATATAATAATGTGTAATAGTTAGCGATAACTAACTAAATCTAATTACATAATATGAAAGGAAAAATCACATGAAAACAAATAACAAATGGACGGTCAAGGATGTGATTACGACCGTATTGTTGACGGTGGTTCTCATCGGTATTCACTTTATTGTCATTACTGTCTCTATGGTAAATCAATTTTTCAACTGCGTTTTATCTCCTGGAGTATCAATGTTTTTCTCTGCCCCGGTATACATTCTGATGGTCAGCAGGGTAAATAAAAGATTTGTTTCTTTGGCGTCTCTGACGATTCTGGGACTTGTCTATTTGCTGACAGGCAACTGGTATCTTTTGCCGTATTTTGCTTTGCTAGGCTTACTATGCGAGGTGGTGTTATGGAAGCGGGGCTCCTATCGCAATGCAAAGAGACTGACCTTTACATGGTCAATGGTGAGCCTGTTTTACATCGTAAGCAATCTTTTGCCGCTTTGGTTTTTCTGGGACACTTTTTACGCGTTTGCCGTTGCAAGCGGCATGGATCAAAGCTATATTGAGAGTTACCTACAATATTACACCTCCCCCGGCTGGCTGATCTTTATTGTGGCGTTCGCTGTTATCTGCGGCTTTTTAGGCAGCATACTGGGAACCCGGCTGATGGGGAAACACTTCAAGAAAGCGGGGGTTCTGTGAGAAGTGAGCGCTCCTTTGCCGTCCCGGTCAAGTTTTTTGCATTGCTCTGCGCTATGCTGGGTGTTTTTCTGGTGAAAAATATTCTGTTTACCACTGTTTTGGCGATATTCTGTTTCGTATATGTGGGGTTCCAGCGAAACTACCGATTGATGGCATCCTGTGGAGCCTTTTATCTGCTGTTGTCATTGCTTTTATGCGCGATTCGCTTCTATGGATATCATACGGTCATTATTTCCGAGTTCCTTGTGTTGTTTTTCTGGAGCAGTATGGTAATGCTCATGCTGTTTTGGGATTTGTTTATGACGCCTCCTGGAGAACTGTCATCGTTCTTGTCAAGCATCCACATGCCCACTGGCGTCATATTGGGACTGATGGTCATATTTCGCTTTTTCCCCACCATGAAGGCTGAGCTTAAAGCAGTGGGCCTTTCGATGAAAAACCGGGGCCTTACATCGGTAAAACAGTTTACGGGTCATCCACTTGCAAGCTTTGAATATGTCCTTGTCCCGCTTCTGCTCCGTATTTTGCAGATTGCCGACCAACTGGCCGTTTCTGCTGTGGCGCGAGGCGCTGAGCGCCCTGGCGTGCGAAAGAGTTACTACGAAACAACGATGCATATGCGCGACTGGTGTTTCCTTGCGCTTTGGGGCATCGTTACAGCAGCGGTTCTTTGCGTTGGAGGTGTGAAAATTTGATCGAATTGAAGAATGTATCGTTTCAATACGAGGGGAGCGAAGAGGGCGTTTGGGACGTGAACCTATCCATAGAGCAGGGAGAATGCGTGGTGCTCACAGGGGTGTCAGGCTGTGGGAAAACGACTCTGACCAGATTGATGAACGGTCTGGCTCCATCCTATTTCGCAGGTTCCCTTTCCGGAAGTATTTGTATAGATGATAGGGCTATTACAGGAATGGCAGCGTGGGAAATCGGAAAGACCGTAGGAAGTGTATTCCAGAATCCTAAAAGCCAGTTTTTTTCATCAGAACTTGCGGGTGAGGTGGCCTTTGGATGTGAAAACTACGGCCTTCCCCGGGAGGAGATTCAAAAGAGGACGGATGAATCCATTGAAACCTTTTCTCTTTCCTCAGTAAGAAAAAGACCTCTGGATGTGCTTTCCAGCGGGGAGAAACAGCGCGTGGCCATCGCTTCCGTCTATGCCGCGCGCCCCAAAGTATTTGTTTGTGACGAACCAACTGCGAATTTGGATTTGGAGGGGATCGAGCAACTATTAGAAACACTTTTCAAGTTGAAAAAAGAGGGCTACACGTTAGTGATCGCAGAGCACCGTCTCTCATGGCTTTCTGAGCTTGCTGACCGGATGATACATATGGAAAAAGGGAGGATTGTAGGCGAATACACTCCCAAAGAGTTCACAGATATGCCGGAAATGGAACGGCGCAACAAGGGGCTTCGGACGATGCACCGTGCGCAAACACACGAACTACTGCCGCTTCCAAACGTTTCCGAGCGTGCGGCACTGATTATGCATGACCTATGTAAAAGATGCGGGGAAATAGAGGTGTTTACAAACCTTTCAGGCGCTTTCCCACAAGGCTCCATCACTGCTATCACCGGGCGAAATGGCGCCGGAAAAAGCACTCTGGCTTTAGTGCTTGCAGGGCTCTCTAAGAAGAGCGGCGGTGATATCATCGTATACGGGAGTAAACATCATCCGTCCAGCAGGCGGAAAAAAGTATACTACTGCGGCAATGACACGACAACACAGTTCTTTACCGCAAGTGTTTCAGAAGAGATGCTTTTGAATCAACCGTTGACAGAGGAGCGAATGGAAAGGGCAAGGCAGTTGTTAAAGAACATGAATCTGTACGAGTATCGGGATGTACATCCGGCAGCCCTGTCGGGAGGACAGAAACAGCGCCTTGCCGTTGCCTGCGCTTTATTTTCGGAGCGTGAGATACTTCTGTTGGATGAACCTACAAGCGGGTTGGACGGCGCAAACATGAGGAGAATATCCGATGCGTTGAAAGACGCTGCCAGCAGCGGGAAAACCGTGGTTGTTATCACACATGACCCGGAGTTTATGGAAGAATGCTGTCAATATTGTTTTTCCTTCTGAGCGTCAGGGAAGGCTGTTTTGGCAGTATGTACCTGAATATATGCATGGCAGTAAATCAAGATCGAAATGGGAAAGTGCTGTATTCTGCGGTTCAGGGAGATGGGAATCATTTTGAGGCCTCGTTGATTATCAGTTGGATGGCTCAAATCAACCACACCGCTGTTTCGTCAGGTAGTTGATGGTAGCTCTTAACGTTGCTCCCGTTGGAAGCTTAAAGAGGAAACGGTCATGCATGGAAAGGCATATCGGCAAAGGGAAATGGGAGTAGTACCGTTAAAAAAAGCCATCCCCCGGCTGGGGAAAAATATGGCTGGAACAATGAATTATACGATGCAATAAAATACCATAATTTTTTTACGTTCGCCCGGTGGGTTTATGACCTGCCGGGCGAATTTTGTTATTTTTTGCGGGTTGTTCTGAGGACGAAACAAATTTTAAAAAAATTTTCAAAAAGGAGGCGATTAGCGGGTAGCAGAGGGTGTCTGCGGATTGATAGTAGCGGAAAGGGAAAGTACCACCCAATCCCCCAACAGAAAGGGGGTGAGAAATGATGGAAACGAACCCATACGACTATTACGAACAATGCCGGTTTGATGCTTTCTGCAAGGCGGTATTGCGCAACGAAGCCAGGGCCTACCTGCGGAACATGAAGCGTCAGCGAAACCGTGAATTGACGTTCAGCGATCTTTCCCAGGAAGAACTGGACAAGCTCTATGCGGTAGACCGCTACCCTAGCGACAGCTTTGTATTCAGCGCTCACGGGTACGAGTTACATATCGACAATGAGCTTGTAGCCGAAGCCTTTGCCAAACTGTCAAAGACAGAACAAAGCATTTTGATTCTGCACTGCGTTCTGGATATGGCGGACGGCGAGATCGGCAGCCTGATGGGCATGTCCCGCAGTGCCGTTCAGCGCCACAGGGCAAAGACCCTAAAAGCGTTGCGAGTAACATTGATGGCGCTCATGCCGGAAGGAGGTTGACGCGGATGAACCAGCCAAAACACAAAGGAAAGGCACTGTTACCCCTTTCGGTGAGCAAAGCCGTGTCATTCTCAATGATGCTTCAGCTCATGCCAGAATCCCTTACTTGCATTGGCTCCAGCATCATAAAGAGAACCAACACTTTTATCATTTGGATTAAACTCATTATTCATGGTGGTTTTAGCTGCACCAGCAAGATTTTTAGTTTCAGTTTCTACTGTGCTTTGGCCACTTTTTAATCCTTCAGCCAAACTATCAGCCCCATCAATTCCAAGCGTCTTAAATTTTTCAATAAGTCCAGGGCGCTCTGATTCTTCTGCTGATGAAATTTGTGTCAATAACTCAACTGCTTTAGCCTGTACTTCGGCGTTTGTTTTTGAATCACCCAACTGTTCTATCAGTGCTTCAGGAACTTTAATTCCCAATCCGGCGAATAATTCGATTAATTTCCCTTCTTCCAAACTATGTCCATTTTGTATTTTGGCAAGTAAATCCATCGTCGATTTCTGTACCGTTACTTCTCTTTCTGAAAAATTCTTCACTATTGCGTCAGGTAAATCATAGCCAATTTTCTCAAACAATAACTTTATTTCTGGCATTTGGACTTCCGCTCCACTTTGAATTTTCAAAAGCATCTTGGTGACTTCCGCTTGTGTCTCTGGTTCCATCTTTGCAATGGCATTTGTTAATTCTTCTGGCAACGCTAATCCCAAACTCTTAAAAACATTCTTCAATTCATCACCAGAAGCCTGGACACCCTCTGATAAAGACTTAAAGAATTCCTGAATTGGAGCTATGTCAAAGTTTTCATCCAATGCTAACATTTCCATAAAATCTTCCGATAGAGCCAGGTCCAAGTTGGAAAATTCTGTATTCAAATCTCGCAAGGATTGTTTATACTCATCTGTAGCCATTTTATCTGCCCTTTTTGTTTCTATAGTTTCTTTTTCCTTTTGAGTGCATTCATCTATCGTAGTTTTGATGTTTTTAAGATTTTCATTTGCATCTATTTGCGCTTGCTGTGCATCATCTAAAGTAACGTAATATTCATCCATTTCTTTATTTAACCCTTTTATGGCTTTTTGCAAAATATTCATACTCGTAACGCCATACTTATCGGGGAAATCCACATCAGGACTTCTTTCCCAATCTAACCAAGCCTGGTTCATATCAAACTGATTATCTCGAATCTGTTTGATTATATCTGGAGCAAGTCCCGCCTTTGATAAATATTCATTAAATGCCTTGTTATAGCCACTTTGGGCATTGCTTAGATTCATCTGCGCTTCATACTGGTCTTTATACGCCTGGACCAGATATTCTTGTGCGGCCTGCTTTCGTGCGAGGCTCTCATATCCTTGGATTACTGCATCCAGTGACTCTTTCTGAATATCTAAATACCCTGTTTCATCATCAATATATTTACTTAAATCAGGAATAATATCAACAAGGTCTGCTGATACGTTCTTTAACCGTTCTTTTTCATCCGCACTTAAAGAAGCTTTATCTGACAGCTCATTGTACTCTTTTGCCAAATCACGGGCTATCTGAGATTCTGCCACGCCAGCTGTTTCAATTGCATTTTTTGTGTTATCCAGACTTGTGTTAATCTGATTTGTTTTCTGAGAAACCTCATCATTCAAATCACTAATAGCCTGAGAGAACTGACCAATCGCAGAGCTTTTAGCCGCCTCATCAGTAACCCGCATAATACGCTGTGCAATCAGCAAAATCCCACCAGCAATTGCAGTAAAGGCAATTCCGCCTAATTTGGCTGGTCCAAGAGCATAGGTAAAACCATCTATAATGCTACCCGTTTCGGCTGCTTCCAACATTATTACACCAAACGTTTGAAATGCACTTGAAAGCGGTTTTAGTGCAGCAGTTATCCCAGTCATTATTGATGTTACACCACTATATGTTTTCCAAACCATAAAAAAGCTCAAAAAGGTTGTGGTTAATCCTGAAATTACAGAAACAGGTATCGCATTTAACACATTTGCCATGAAATCAAAGGCCTTTCCTATTCCATTGACCAACGTTTCAAGCGTTGGTGATACAATTGGAGTAATCCCTTTGATAAAGTTGATGAGTCCCTGCCCAATACCAGAAACAAATTTCCCAAGCGCCGAGGCCAGATTTTTAAATCCTGAAGCTAAAACAGACCAATTCACATCAATCACGCCGAACTTATCTAAGGCAATGACAATTCCCGCAATCCCACCGGCAATCGCAACATACTTCATGGGACCTATGAGCCTAAAAAGTTTTTGCAATGGACTATAGATGTTTTTTACACCTTTAGCCGCTGCATCTATAGTCTTGAATCCCATAATTCCGGTCGCAACTATGCCAAGAGCATAACCTATCTTTTCGGCTGTCCCAGGGTCAATTTTCCTCAATGCGTCTGCCATGCTGTTTATGCCATTAGGAACTGTGAAGTTAATAAAATCTGCACCTACAGACAGTAAATCTCCAAAAAAGTCAATGAGCCCTTCCCCTACCTTCATAGAAAACGGAGCCAACGCCTGCCAGAAGTTCCGCAGAGCATCATTAATCGCCGGAAAATCAATCTTCATCAAAAAGGCATTTATATTGTCAATGAGCATAGGAAGTCCGGTGCCAAGGGTCCATTTGCCTACAGGAACCAGAAATTCATTCCAAAAATCTTTTAGGGCAGTCCATGTAAAATCTCCCAGACGGGCAAGCCCTTCATTCCAGAGTCTCTTTAAAGATTCTCTAGTCGGCTCAGCAGCTTCCCAAATACGTTGAAAAGCCCTTGTGATTTTATCAGCCAATTCTTGAGCTGAGTTCTCCATGTTCGCAAATGCTTTGTCCCATGCCAACTGATATTCAGAGAATGCATCTTCAAATGCATCGTCCAGCAGGCCGCCGGCGCCGCCACCAGAACCACTGCCACCGCTTCCTGAATCTTTTTGTGAATTAATAACATTCAATTTATCAAATCCCTGGAGATTGTCTGCCATCTTCTTTGTGTTCTTTGCCGCATCACCGGTGCTATCCGCAATACCGTCAGCAGCATCTTCCATATCCCCAAAATCCGTAGCCGCGGAGCCAATTGAAGAACTAAAACCGCCTATCTTTATTCCCAACAAACCGCCTATCCAAGAAAACAATCTTTGTATGGCGATGACCAGCGCATTTATGTATGGAAGAACTTTTGATACTATTGGTAGAAGTAAATTGCCTATAGTTCTAGCCAAATTTGCAAAATTGGCCTGTAATAAGCGCAACTGGTTTGCAGGTTGTCCTATCGTAGACGCCATATCTCCCCAGGCATATTTTGTAGATTGGAGCAAAATAATAGTCCGCAGAAGTGCTTTATCCTGCTGTCCCAGTTTTGCTATTTTAGCATCTATGCCTAACTCATATAGTTTCTCCTGCATGTTCACATTACGAATATTAACACCGTACTTATCCAAGGTTCGGCTCATACCAACCATGCCAGATGCCATATCCTGCCATACATCCTCAAATTTCAGGTTCTTCACAGAAGCCAAATCTGCACCAATCATAGTCAAAGCATTGGACAATTTTAGCGCTGTCTCAGAAGCCACACCCATGGATGAGGCCATCTGCCCAAACGTTGCCTGATAATTCATAAGCCTTTCAGGGTCAAGTCCAAGGCTAGGCATTCCGGTTGCTATTAGATTCCCATATGCATCAGGTTGAAATCCTGTCATTTTACCTGTCAAGGCTTTTGCTCTCTCGCTGAAAGATTTAGCATAAGCTTCAGCAGACTCATAACCAGCCTTTTTCCATTCACCTGCCGCGTTTCCTGCAACTTGTCCCCATGCAGCGTCAAAGTAATTCAATGTTTCTATATAATCCATGGATGATTCTGTAGCTTTCCACAATGCTTTGGCCCCACGAATCAACAAGAAACACTTAGCATAGAACATACCTATTTGAGAAACTAAACCTTTTGTAGCTTTGGTCGCTCTACTTGCGCTACTGGAATATAAGTTTAAACCTCGGTACATCGCCGTCGATGCACTGCTAACTCTTGAACCATTTCCGGCCAGGCTTGCCAGAGCGGTTGTCATTTGTATAAGATTCTGGCTTACTGCTGGTGCATGGGACAATGTTGCCATTAATTGACTCAAAGCTACACCAAGCGCCTGAATATTTGGAATTGCTGTGGTAGCCGACTTACCCCCTAATTTTGTTATAGAAGAAACCAGATTAGCTAAACCAGTAGTATCAAAATTAAGCGCACCTATCCCGTTCATACCACTCACAAAACGTAGCATCTGGTCTTTAATCGGTTTTAAATTCATTGCCGCCTGTGTTGCCTTAGCTCCCCCAAGCCTAGTAATATTACCTACAAAGCTATATAGTCCTGTAAAATCGAAAGTAACGCCTCCCACGGAATTCATATCCATAATAAAAGCCCGCAGAACAGCTGAAAGTTGCGGAAGGTTTTTTACAGACTGTGTAGCATTTATGCTCCCAAGTCGGCTCACGCTGTTTACCAACGTTACCAGTCCATTTGCATCAAAAGTTAGACCTCCAACGCTATTCATTCCAGTAATAAAATCTTTCATACTGGTTTTCAAAAACTCCAAATTTTGTGTTGCTTCTGTGACTGTTGCTCTCCCCAGTTTAGATATGGCATTTGCTATATTCGAAATCCCATCAGAATCCACATGAATATCATTAAGCCCCATCATATTAGCTGTAAACGTAGACATGGCCTGAGCCGTCGCTGCAACCCCCTGGGCATCTACTGTTGCCAGCTTATTCATTCCAGTCGTAACTCTACTAAAATCTGCCGTCTTAGTTCTGTTATTAAAATTCTGAATAGAAGCCGATATCTGATTTATTCCGAACGCAATATTGCTCACATTGGACATTTCCAGGCCAGTAATTGTGGACTGGAGTTTCATCATTTGTGCAATAAATTTATCTAGTTTAGCATCTGCACTTTGTGTACTGGCATCTATCTGGACCTTTAAATCATCAATCACATCTGACATAGTATTCACCTACCTTTTCTGAATATTAAAAAAGGCGGGTGACTGCACATCACTCGCCCTTTGGTTTACAAATTATCAGATTATTTCTCTGTCATTCACTGACAGTGGATAAATGAGCAAATAGGATATGACTCCTACTTGCCCTTATTCTCAGATTCCATTGAATTAAAGAAATTCATAAATTGTTCTAAAGCTTTCTCTTCTTCCTCTTGCTTTTCTTCTGGAGTCAACGGAGTCACTCTGACTGGTTTTTCTGGGTATTTTCCCTTTCTTCTACGTTTGACGAATGGCATTGCATTACATACTGTGGCATCTAATGCAGCAGCAACATATTGACCCATTAGCCACATTTCGTCACTACGTTCCTGTTGTCTCTGTCCATACGCTTTAATAAACGGCAACATTTTGGTAGGATTGAGATGCCAAAACGTCGCATAGGGCACTCCTACCTTAATCCCCAGCGGAAGATAATGCTCCCAAATTATTTTGTGGAAGTTGACTTCCTCTTTCGGTCTGTCGGAACCTTCGGTAATGTGGACTGTTCTTTCTCCTTTTCTGCTTCCTTTATCGCCTTCTCCATTGCTTCGGACATGTCCTTCAGATACTTGTCCAGTCCGGTCAGTTTGAAAAAACCATCTTCCTCCATACACTTCTTCAGGAACTCATACATTCCAGGAAAAGTTGCACGTTCATCATCTGGATTTTCCTTTACAAACTGTTTAAACAGCTGTCTTGCTGCCTTTTCATCTTCAACAGGATTATTTTCCAGTAAACCCGCATAAAAGCAAGTAATGGACAGGGACGCCATATCAGAAAACATATCCGCTGTGCTGTCCAGTCGCCGTAAATGCGTTTGTAGGTGGCGATTCCCACATCCGACACTTCGTCCAAAATGTATTTGATATACTTGGGGGAGACATTGTCTGCATCAATCAATACTGCAAATCTGCGTTCATTTTGTTCCATAGATATGTTCACTTTCTGTTGGCATATGTTTCAAACAAGCACTAACATGAATAGTTTAACACATCTGCTGAAAGGCTTCAAGGGTCAGCTTAAATAGGACTTCATACTTTTCAGCGCATTTTTTTCAAGGCGGCTCACCTGGGCCTGGCTGATATGGATTTCCTGGGCAACCTCGGTCTGGGTTTTTCCTTCAAAGAAACGCATGTCAATGATATGGCGCTCCCGCTCCGGCAGCCGCTTCATGGCCTCCACCAGAGATAAATCCTCCACCCAGTTTTCCTCCAGGTTCTTTTTGTCACTAATTTGGTCCATCACAAAAAGAGGGTCCCCGCCATCCGTATAAACCGGCTCATACAGGCTGACAGGAGTCTGTATGGCATCCAGTGCATAGGTGATGTCTTCCTTTGAAACACCTATTTCCTGTGCGATTTCCATGAGAGTGGGTTCCTTGGAATTGGTTCTGGTAAGCTGCTCCCTGGCATAGAGGGCCTTATAGGCAGTATCCCTCAGGGAACGGCTGACCCGGATGGAATTATTGTCCCTCAGATATCTGCGCACTTCTCCCAGTATCATAGGCACTGCATAAGTGGAAAATTTGACATTCTGAGTGATGTCAAAATTGTCGATGGCCTTGATTAGGCCGACGCATCCAATCTGGAACAGGTCGTCGATGTTTTCCTGGCTGTTTGAAAAGCGCTGGATTACGCTGAGTACCAGGCGCAGGTTCCCTTTGATATACTGCTCCCTGGCCTCCATGTCACCGTCCAGTATTCTTTGAAACAGTTCCTCTTTCTCTTCATTGCTCAGTAAAGGCAGTTTGGCGGTATTGACTCCGCATATCTCAACTTTGTAGCCCGACATAATCCTTACCTCCGTTATAATGCCATACGCCCTGACATGAAAAAATTCAGGGCTGTACTGGATGAATCTGCTATAACGAAATGATGTACGGATTCCAGATGTTTTATACGGTTTGGGGGGAGAAAAAGATTTCCATTTTTTTCTGGTTTGTGTGGAATGCAGGGAAATGTGGACACACATATTATAAAAAAATGAATAAAATAACATAAAAATAAAAAAAGTGACCAATTGCGACCTGAAATAACGCTTTACGTAACGCTTTGTATGCTATTATGTAACTATAGTGAAGGAAAATGGCTTCTGGTTACAATTCAAAATACATAAATAATTTATAAAAAACATGAAAATGTAACCAAAGTGTAATCATTTATGATATGATATTGTTAAGATGAATCGTGAAGCAGCTGCACCTGATTGGCAGGGGAGTTTATGAAAAAGGAGAACTATTATGGAAAGACGGAGAAGTTCCGGTACAATAGCGAAATCCATGTATTACAGCCAGAAAAGGATTCTGGCATTTTTGCTGACAGCAGCCATGGTTTTCACAAATTTGGGTACCGGCCTGAATGTATCCTATGCCGGTACGGCGGACCAGGTTACGTTCCAGATGAAAGGCGCGGATTTGGTAGCTGCCGTGGAGGAGGCCATTGAAAGCGGCCATGAGATAACGGCAGATGATTTAGGCTTTACCAATGGCAGGACGGCAGAATTTGAAAAGGTATTTTTCGGTACGAAGGGTGCCGTGTATGAGGTATATCCGGAGATGGAAGGAAGCAGCATGGAAGCGGAGCTGCGTGTATTTGTGCGCCTTCCGGAGGATGCCGGCGATATGTATATGGTAACCGGGGACGAGGAAATCATCCTGCTCTACGTGAATAACGGGGAGGATACCATCAGCTGCACCACGGAAATCACACGGATGGATGACGGTGTAGAAAAGGTCAAAAAGACAAAGCGCGTCACCATCAGGAGTTATGAGGATGCATTTGGCGATGAGGAAGTAGATATCATATCAAAGCCAGCCCAGGAGGAGACAGAAGCCTCCGAATCTGAGACATCGGCTGAAAGCGGCGCCGACGGCACCGGGGAGTCAACTCTGCCGGAGGAAAGCGCGGATGGCAGCGGAAGCGGCGAAAACAGTGGAAACAGCGGCCAAGATGCCAGCGAAAACAGCAGTGAAAACAGCGGCGAAAACCAGGAGGAAATATCACGGCCTGAGGACGGGTCTCTTGGTTCAGACGGCAATGCAGATCACAGTACAGCTGATACAGAAGCCGTGCCGCCGGACGATGCTCAGGGAACAGATACTGAGAAAGACAATGCTGCCGATACAAAGGTACCGGAAAAGAACAGCGGGTCTGGTTCTGATGAGAAGCCGGAAAAGGATATTGCGGACCAGGATAAGGACACCCAGAAGCAGGAGGACAGGGAAGAAAAGTCAAATAAGGATGAGGATAAGAAAGAAGAGGGCGCTGTGCCGGCAGCTGCCATTTCCCGTCATGATGCCCCGGTTGTATCTGAGAAAGAGGAGGGCAGTCCGGCAGATTCCGCAGATGTGAAGGAAAACATGCCGGAGAAGGAAGAAGTCTCCAATGAGAAGGAGACTGAGCCCAGGGAGAAAGAGGAGCACGGGGAAGTAAAAGAGACAGGAGAAGCAGCTGGGACAGAGAAAGAAAAAGAGACGGAGACGGTAAAAGAGACAGAGAAGCCTTCTGCGGAAGAGACCAGGGAACCGGCTGCCCCAACAACGGAAGTGAATGTGCCGGATACAGACGAAGTGCAGACTACAAAAGCGGATGATGAGGGAAGCGCACCTGAGAGTACGCAGGCAGCGGACAGCACGGCCGGAAGCAGCGAGCCATCTTCCGATTCAGCGGAAACATCAACAGCACCGTCCGCAGATGCCTCACTTCCTTCAGAGTCAGAGCAGGAGACCGCTCCGGAACCTGTGCCGGAGGATGATACTAAGAAGGCCAGCACCTCTGATTTGGCTGGCATGGGGTATTGTTCCACAGCCAAGGTTTACACCACAAGCCTGAACCAGTTAAAGGCATTGGAGGATTTTGACGGTTATAAGGTGACATACACCAGTTTCCCTGAGACCAGTGCCCGGATTATGGAGGGGACAAGAGGCGTGAAGGAAGGCGAAAGCCTGACCTTTGGCGTCAAGACCCAGTTGGGATATACAATTGACAATGTGACTGCCAATGATGAGGATTTGGAAGCAGACTCGGTTACAGATGAGCTGGACGGATCACAGACAGCATGGTATACCATATCCGAGGTTTATGAGGAGCAGAACATACAGGTGTACACCCTGGAGACATTGGAACATCCTGCTTTTGACAAGTCAGTGGAGGTCAATGGGGTTACAATCAGGATAACTGCTCCCGAAGGAGTGCTGCCTGCCGACACGCAGATACAGGCAGAGGAGATAACAGAGCAGGTGGAATCAGCGCTGACGGAAAAAGTGGATGCTGAGTCTGATGACGGAACAGTGGTCAGCACCATCATTGCATATGACATCAACCTTATGTATGACGGCGTGAAATTAGATAACAGCTGGGCCGAGGACGGCAGCAATCTTGTTACGGTATCCTTTAGCGGAGAGCGGATTGAGAAGGCCAGCATGGAGGCGGACCAGATTGAAATTCTTCATCTGGAGACGCCTACACAGGAGGTCCAGGCCGTATCTGCAAAAGCGGAGCTGGAAGGCAGCGGGGAAACAGAAGCCGTAGCCCAGGTGCCTGTGCTGGATGGCATTTCAGCAGACGATATTGCGGTTGACAGCGAGGGACGCCAGGAACTGGATGTGAGCGGAAGCGCGTCCGTTGGACAGATTCATTTCCAGACCGACCATTTCTCGGCGTTTACGGCTATATTTAAGACCTCTCCTTATCTGGTGATTGCCAATGAGCGGCAGGAAGATAGTAAAGGCGAAGAAGATAAGTATACCTATGAAGTCAGCATCACAGACAGCAGGAAGAATAAGAATGAGAAGCTCTATCTGCTGACAGGAGATGGTGGGGCTGAGGAATATAATACAACCGCTGTAACAGAAGGCGACACCAATACCTATACCTTCAATCTAAAACCCAACGGAAAGATGAAGATAGGGAATGTAGGGCCGTCAGCTGAATACAGGGTAGTCCAGACGATAGAGGATACTTATAACGAGTTTAGAGGGGTAACGGAAACAGCTAGAACAAAAATTGATTGGATTGAAACAGACATTGACCTCGGCACGGAGGGAGAGGGAGAAAGTTTCCCCTATGGTTATGGTTCTAACAATCAATATGGTTCGCTGATGGAGCGGGCCGCCGTATTAATGAGAGCATATACAAAGTGCAGGGAATACGATGAGACTCCGGGGAGAAAAGACCGGTTTGAGCAACGGCGGGCTTTATTGGGAATTTCGAATAATAACGTAACCAATGATAGCATTATAGCGAAGCTGTTAGAAGACCATTATGGTACTTCTAAGTGGCCTTTGGCATCGGAAGAAGGATTTGGCGATTTGGCCGGCATCGTAAGTGAAAGACTGGAAAAAGACAATGTTCCAAATAACAAGCGGCCAAAGAATTTATACCTGCATATATACTTCAGAACAGTAGATAGCGCAGAAAATATGGAAATCATACCATATTTAACGGGAAGTGACGCTTTGAAGGACTGGAATGCGTACGCGGCCTTTGACAGCCAGGAGGGTATGTGGTACCAGTATTTAAAAGCATATCCAGTTAGCACAACCTATATGATTTCCAGTCTGCATGCAGGAGGGAATGTGAATACCCCTAAAACCATGCATATGCTGATGGAAGAAGACAGCGGCAACTGGCATGCCATGTGCCCGGGAGAAGTACCGGATATAGGAGATCCGATTATGCAGCCGGCTGTGGACGGTGTCATTTCCAAATTTGGCACCGCATATCAAATAGAGTATACATTTAAAAATTATTACTATAATAGTACTTCCGCAGGTGACGGCTCCACAGACACTGGTTCCACAGACAACGGTTCCTCAGGAAATGATTCCTCAGAAAAACCAGATAACGATTCAAACAACGGTAATGGAAATGAATCGGGCGGAGTGTCCGGGAACGACACAGCGGATACAGATACCCCAGGTTCATCCGACGGCGGTACAACGAATACCTCACAAGGCTCCGAGGGTTCCGGCAGTTCAGGCGGAGGAACCACCACGTCCGGCGGCACAGGCAGATATCAGGGGACTGATGCCCAGAGCGGGCCAGGCGCGCAGCAGAATGTGATTGAATCCTCACAGGTTCCCCTTGCATCCCTTCCAGCGGATGCATCGGCAGCATTCAGCCAGTCAATGGCCATCATAGACGATGGGGAGATACCGTTAGCTGCCATACCGAAGACAGGTGACAGGGGAAGCAGTGCCCATGAGTTATCGTTCATTCTTTCGGGGATGCTGATGGCCGTATATTTGGTCCTTGGAAAGAAAAAGAAGGAATCCTAAAATTGCAACGGAAAATTGAGAAAATTATATAAGGACGCTGTCTTATGATGGAGTTTCAGGCTCAGATTTCATGCCTGAATCACACATCATAGGACAGCGTCCTTTGCTGTTTATGGATATAAAGTTCCCGTGCAGGTCATATGATGTCATCTATCCATGGTCACAAGGGTCCAGCGGTTATTCTGCCGCATGATGAAACATGGTTTTTTTACTCGGTATCTGTAATAGGCTTCCGCCAGTGTCTGGATAATCCTGTATTTCATTATGGTGGTACAGATTGGATAGATCGTCATATTATGTAAGTGCTCCTTTCAAGGGTGATATTATATTTTATTCGGCATGTCCTGAAATATGACTGCTGATTTGGAGGGCTGGTGCGCCTTGGTGTCTTTATGCGGGACGGAACACGCTATTTCTTCTATTGATATACGAAATGAAATACATGTGCCCATTCCCTTTTTGCTGAGTATCTTAAGTCCGGCGCATTCCCCATAGCGCATGATGAGGCGGCTGTTTACGTTGGTAAGGCCGATATTCTCGCTGCCCGGATTGGCTATCTTTTCATACAGTTTTTGGATATCTGCTTTTTCCATGCCCACCCCGGAGTCAATGACAGAAAAAATCAGGTGTCCGCCCCTTCTCACAATGCGCAGCTTGATAAAGCCTGAGCCTTCCAGGGGCTTGATGCCGTGGTACAGGCTGTTTTCAATCAGAGGCTGGAGAATCAGGCGCATGATGGGGATGCTCTCCAGCTCCTTTTCGTATTCATAATAGAGGATGTATTTATCCTCATAGCGGTACCGCTGAATACTGTCGTATTTTTTCAGATAATCAATTTCATCCTTTAGGGTCACCATGGAATGAGGATTCTGGAGGGAATATTTAAGGATATCGGACAGTGCCTCAATCATCTGGTTTACCGCGGTGGGCTTATGTGTATATTCCATTGCCTTGAAATCCAGGGTCTGCAGGGTGTTGAACAGAAAATGGGGATTAATCTGCAGCTGAAGGGCTGTCATCTCTGCCAGCTTCTGTTCCTGCTCCTTCAGAGCCAGCTGGCTGCGAAGGAAGGTCTGGTTCAGAAAGAGCTGAACCAGGTTGTTAAGGATTATATCGTATTCATCTTTGATGAACGCGGGCTTTTTAGGGTTAAATACACCACGCTCCGCATCCGAGAACACTTCAACGAAATAATCAATCTGTTGAAAATTCTTTTTGGTAATGGTATAAGCAATCCACAGGGAGGTGGAAATCACTGCTGCCAGGACCATCAGAAACTGCAGCAGCAGGGTGTAAAGGGCCTGATAGTAGTTGGAGTGGCTGATGCAGGCTGCGATATAAGTCCCGCAGTCAGCCGGAATGATTCTCACATAGTATTTTCCACGGCTTAAGTCTACCCACCCGCGGTAGGCGTCGTCCGGTGACTGTTCCAAGCGGCTGACCAATAAATCCTTATCCTCCGGGGACAGCTGGGCGGTTTGGGCGCCTCCCTGGAGCAGGAAATTCCCGTCCTTATCCAGAATAAAGAAACGGTCCAGCTGGGAACTGGTATTGATAAGCTGTTTTAACTGTTCCTCATATATGTTTACCATAACCACGCCCTTAAACATGCTCAGCTTTTTAAAGTAGGTAAGGACAGGGACTGGCTGCGTGTAGGAGTACTGGTGCATTTCCCTGCGTTCCAGCCATTCGTCCTCATCAGAGTGGTCATAGGAATCCTTCCAGCTCAGGTCTGAAAACTGTGACAGCCGTGTAGTCCCTCCTGTGTCAGAGGTGAGAATGGAATCATACCCATCCAGGTAATAGTACACAGAGGCAATATAGGGGGCGTTGTTGGTCAGTGAATTAAAGTTGGAAAGGATGGTGTTGGTCAGAATCACGTCCAGATAGCCAATCTGCTTATGGGAGATAAATCCCCGCAGGGAGATGGACAGCCTTGGATTCCTGGCCAGGATATCGTACTGGGTGGCGGCGCTGTCCAGGACCAGGGAGTAGTTATCCCTTACGGCCTGGGCCGCTGTCTCGGCGTCCTCACGGATTTCACGCTGTTTTCCCTGAAAGACAAAGGCCAGGAATACCAGAAATACGGTGAG